>Ga0315338_1001226_pt1 | contig 35017 bp, 29 predicted proteins | sample ASW8metaG_FD_204518 | JGI IMG/M metagenome (GOLD analysis project Ga0315338, IMG submission 204518) | Ammonia-oxidizing marine archaeal communities from Monterey Bay, California, United States - ASW #8 | ecosystem: Environmental > Aquatic > Marine > Coastal | place: USA: California | collected... | reverse complement strand
TATGACGTCAACTTCGATCTTCCGAAGCCTCCGCCACGGCCCGTAACCCACGCGCGTCCCTACGATGGCGCGGTCGATCTCTACTGGGAGCCGTATGCAGAAGACGTCCCCACTGAGATCAATGAGCGGCTTGGCGTGCTCTATGAGTTCGAAGGTTACAATGTGTATCAGGGTGCGTCGGTCGGTGGACCGTGGACCAAGATCGCGACATTCGACCGCGACTCTCAGTTCTCGAGTATCTACGCTGACGTTGTCAATGAGGACGCAGGTGTCATCGAACGCCAGTTGGTCCAGACCGGAAATGACAATGGTCTACAGTGGAATATCCGGGTCGATCAGGATGTGATCGGTGGTGGGCCGCTCGTAAACTTCAAAGAGTACTACTTTGCAGTGTCTGCCTACTCTGCGGAGGTGAACAACGTAGAGGTGTTCGAGACGAGCAACGGTACGTCCCTTGGGCTGCTTACGTCGGTTCTGGAAAATAGCCAGCAACCGATTCCAATCATGCCCAAGCAGAGTACGGCGACCTTGGATCAGACTGCAGACCATGCTGCAGGAATCAGCGACGGATCCGTGCAGGTTGACTACGTCAATCAGGACGAGATTCGTGCGGACGACTACGAGGTCAGGATCTTCGAGAATCCGACGGATGATGCGGCCGAAAATCCGTTCCTTTGGAGACTCGACAATCTGACCACGAACACGACGCTACTCGACAGCATGCGGAACCAGGCCTCGGATTACTCCAATCCGATCACGGAAGGGTTTATCGCACAGGTTGTTGGACCTCCTCTGGCCGTTCGTCAGTGGACCTTCGACGCCGTCGAGGATACGGGGCGCTGGCTCTCCTGGGTCGGTGCAGGCCTGTCTTCGTTCAACGGCGGGGTAGGGCTTGGCTCCGAGTTCTTCGGTAGCAATCTGGCGCCTGGCGATTACAGCAAGACGATCGAGATCCGTTTCGTCAATGACGAGTCGGCCTGGTCAGACTGCATGACCTACCGCCGCGATCTGGGCTATGTAGCCTCGGGCGCGGGTAAATGGCCTGGTTCAGCGTGGGACGTGACCGATCCCGACAACCCACGGCAGGTTAATATCTGTTTCGTGGAGAGCGAAAGTGACGTGGATCCGCCGAAACCAGCGAACCTGCAGTGGGACCCGAACAACAGTGGCAATGGTGGCCGCGAGTACTTCTTCATCATGAACAGCGACTACGACGGTGGCGCCAGTTACGGTGACGGTGGCGACGACCCTCTGCCGTTCGGTCCTGATGCGGACGTCCTTCTGGCCGGCTGGACCCGCCTTCGCGGATCGCACCCGTATCTGGAGTCCGACGCGGTGTGGACCTTCGCACTCAATCGGATCAATACGGCAGCGGACGTGTTCAAGTTCACTCCGAAGCCACTTGGCTCATCTGCTGGTTCGGTTATCGACAACGATCTTTCCAAGATCCGCGCTGTCCCGAATCCGTACTTGAACCAGTCCACCTACGAGCTGAATCAGTTCGACCGAATCATGCGTTTCGTCAACCTTCCGAGTAAGCCGTGTACGGTTCGGATCTTCAACCTTGCGGGTGAGCTCGTACGCACCCTCGAGAAGGAGGACGTCGATACGTCCTATCTACGTTGGGATCTTGACAATCACGCGGGTATTCCTGTTGCCAGTGGTATCTACATCTACCACGTAGAGGCAGAGGGACTCGGATCAAACACCGGCAAAGTCGCTATTTTCATCGAAAAAGAGCGGCTGCGGAACTTCTAGGCCGTGCTAGGGCACGCGACGAAGATAAAGGAGACGAAAATGCAGAAGAACAGTATTTGCTTTGTCGTCGGTCTCGCGCTCGCGCTATGCGCGGCCGATACCGTTGAAGCCGGCAACAGCAGGCGAGCGGGAACGGCGGGTGCGCAGGAGCTGCGCATCCCGACATCAGCGCGAGGGATTGTGCTCGGTGACGGTTATTTGGCTGACGTGGGGGGGGTAGACGCCCTTTGGTACAACCCCGCCGGTGCGGCCAAAGCCCAAGGGACCGAAGCGTATTTCTCGCACATGAACTATCTCGCGGACATCGACAAGGAGTACGTCGCAGTGGTTGCCGAGACCGGGTTCGGTCATATCGGCGCGAGCATCGACGTGCTCAATATTGGTGATATCCAAGAGACGACTGAACTCAATCCTGAAGGAACCGGCCGGATCTTCAGCCCGACCTTCACCGTCATCGGGGTGAGCTACGCTCGCTACCTAACCGATGCGGTCTCCCTCGGTGTGACCGGTCGTTACATTTCGGAAGAGGTGCTCCAATCTAAGGCCCAGGGTGCTGCTTTTGATGTCGGCGTCCAGTACCGCCCGGGTTGGAACAGCCTCCGAATGGGCTTCGTCCTGAAGAACTTCGGTCCGACGATGAACTTCGACGGTGAGGATTTTGCGTCCGTCCATCAGACGGGTGACGATCCTGGAGCCGCCGGCCGTGTTCTGCGGACGAACAGTTCAGCGTTCGAGCTTCCATCGCTCTTCGAGATCGGTTTGGCCTACACTCCGTACTCGCAGGGGGATCACACGCTCGACGCCTACGGAGCGTTTACGAACCACAACTTCGGTCGAGATGAGTATGGTTTCGGCGCAGAGTACCTGTTCCGCGACTACTTCGCTCTCCGGGGTGGAATGGCCGCAAACGGTGACGATGATTACAACTTCGGACCTGCGTTCGGATTTGGATTCAATCTGCCTCTGGGCACGGGAACGTTGTCTCTCGATTATGGCCGTCGGATCGTCGACAGCTACTTCGATAACAACGACATGTTCTCGCTGAAGTTCGCGTTCTAGGTTTCCGTAGTCACCTGCTTCCAGTTCTAAACAGCTGGAGTATCGTACGATGAGAGAACCCCCGGTGGCCCAGTGCCTTCGGGGGTTCTCCATTTCTGCCCGATGCTGCTAGCATAAGAGCGGTAGACTAGTTACCTCTTGAGAGTACGCCCCCAATCGCGGAGGACTCGGACGCGTGTTCAACGTCGGATCGCAGGAATTGATTATTGTTCTGTTCGTCGTCCTGATGCTCTTCGGGTCGAAGCGAATACCCGAAGTGGCCCGATCTTTCGGGAAGGGCGTGAAGGACTTCCGCAAAGCTATGGCCGGCCTCGAGGACGAGCTGAAGGTCGACCTCGATCTCGATGATAAAGCCCGCCCACCCGCTCCTAAGCTGGGCGCCCCAGAGGGGACTACGCCGGTCGCGGGGAAACGAAAGAACGAACCATCTGTTCCCAAGGAGCCTGCCGCTGCCAGCGTACCGAACACGTCGGCAGGTCCGTCGACTCCGACCGATTCCCCCGAACCGAGCTCCGAGAAGGCAGACCCAGCCTGATGCCTCTGCCATCCCAGCCCGATGCGCCCCGGAACACACCGATAATTCGTGATAGGAACATTGCCCTGATCGGCTTCATGACCGCCGGCAAATCACACGTGGGAAAAGCCCTCGCTGCTCGCACCGGACTCCCATTTCGAGATGTGGACGCGCTCATTGTCGAGCGGGAGGGGCGCTCGATCGCGGAGATCTTCCAAAGCCTGGGTGAACCGTTCTTTCGCCGGGTTGAAACCGAGATTCTCCGCGAACTGTGTCGGCAACGTGGTCAGATCATCAGCTGTGGGGGAGGGACGATTCTCTCCGCGACGAACCGGGGCGCGCTCGCGGAGTGCTGCGAAACAATTTGGCTCCGAGTATCCGAATCATCGGTCCTGTCCCGACTCAAATCGAAAGGGGCACCCCAGCGGCCCCTTCTTCGAGGACTGGAACCTGAGGAAACGGTCCGCCATCTTCTCGAGCAGCGCGAGCCGTTTTACGCCCAAGCCGATCATCTCGTCGAAACAGACGGCCGAAACGTGCAGGACGTGGCCAGCGAGATCGCCGCTCGATTGGGCCTGCCCACTCTCGATCGCGATCGAGGCGGGGCGATCGGTGAGATGTGAGGATCGTGGCAGGGACATGGCGCGGGCGGCAGATAGCCGCTCCGACCCACGGGACCCGGCCGACCCTGGACCGTGCTCGGCAGATTGCGTTTGATATTCTCGGCCCCAGTGTTGTCGGGAAGCGGGTTCTCGACCTCTTTGCGGGTTCTGGTGCTCTTGGCCTCGAAGCACTGAGCCGGGGCGGAAGCGAAGCAGTCTTTGTCGAATCCAGCCCCCGGGCAGCAAAAGTCCTTCGAAAGAACATCCAGAGTTTGGGTGCGGAGGGGGCGACTCAGATCGTGGAGCGTCCGGTAGCCAAGGCCCTCCCGAGCCTGGCGGAGAGGGGCGAACGGTTCGACTGGATCTTCGCGGATCCGCCTTACGGCGGTAGGGACGCTGGGGTCCTGCTGGAGTGGATGGACGAGTTCGGCTCCTCGATCCTTCAGCCGGACGGGGGCGTCCTCCTGGAGATCGGGCAGCGCGACAGCCGGCCGGTTACTTCGAGATTGAGAATGATTCGTGAACGCGTGGTCGGAGAAACGGTACTCTGTTTCCTCTCGTGGCTTGTTACGGATGAGGGCAATGATCGATGAAACGTGTAGCAGTGTTTCCTGGGACGTTCGACCCGGTCACCCTGGGTCATCTCGATGTACTCGAGCGAGCGGTCCGTCTTTTCGACCGCGTCGTCGTTGGAGTTGCGGCTGGCCATCACAAGTCGACTCTCTTTTCGCTCGACGAGAGAATCGAGATGTTTCGCGAGAATCTCTCAGAGGTTTCGGCACCGCGAGTACGTTTTGTCGCGTTTGATGGTTTGCTCGTCGATTTTGCAAAGGAAACTGGAGCCATCGCCGTCGTCCGAGGTATTCGAACCGTACGGGACTACGAATACGAACTGCAAATGGCGCAGCTCAATCGAACTATGTCGCCCGAGCTCGAGACGGTCTTTCTTGTTCCGGCTGAAAAATATGCGTCCGTACAATCGAGTCGGGTGCGCGAGATCGCTCGATATGGCGGAAAAGTCAGGGCATTTGTGCCCCGGACCGTCGAGCGACGTCTCCGCAAGGCCATGCGGACTAAGAAGGGCGTATCAGCCGGAGAGGGGAAGAAGGCATGAGGCAGTCGAAGCTGGCTGGGCGAATTGGGATGTCACCGACCCTGGCTATCGATGAGAGAGTGCGAGAATTGACGGCAGCGGGTGAGCGAGTCATCAGTTTCGGCCCCGGTCAACCGGACGCTCCCACCCCCGAACGTGTCTGCGCGGCCGGAGTCGAAGCGATCGGACGAGGTGAGACGCGCTACACCAGTCCGGGCGGTTCCCTCGAGATGCGCCAGGCCGTCTGTCGAAAGTTGGAAAGGGACAATGGAATTCTCTACACGCCGGACCAGATCGTCGTTTCGGCTGGGGCCAAACAGTCGATCTACATGGCGCTTTCCGTGCTGGTCGATCCGGGAGACGAAGTTCTGATTCCGTCGCCCTACTGGGTTTCTTACCCGGCTCAGGTCGAAATGCTCGGGGGGACGGTCCGCGTGATCAACACGGACGAGTCAACCGGATTCAAGCTCACGCCGGACCATCTCGAACGCTCTCTGAACGCAAAAAGCCGTTGTTTGATTCTGAACTCGCCATCGAATCCAACTGGGGCAGTCTACTCGCGCCAGGAATTGGAGGCTCTTGCCCGAGTCATCGAAGCGAGTGATCTCTACGTCATCACCGACGAGATTTACGAACGCATTATGTATGACGACGCCACACACATCAGCCTGGCCTCTCTGTCCGACAGACTTCGCGAGCGGACGGCCGTCGTCAATGGAGTGTCCAAGGCCTACTCGATGACAGGTTGGAGAATCGGCTATTTCGCGGCTGCTCCGGCCTGGGCAAAAAAGGCTACCGCGCTACAGAGTCACTTCTGTGGGAATCCTTGCAGCGTCTCCCAGAGCGCCGCAATCGAAGCCTTGGACAACGCCGATGACTCGGTAGAAGTGATGGTGAAGGACTTTGCTCGGAGGCGAAAGCTGGTTCTCGACTGGATCTCGAAGGCCTCGGATCTCAGGTTGGCGGAACCGGCGGGAGCGTTCTATGTTTTTCCCGATTTTTCCGGCTACTATGGTCGCTTGGCCGGAGGAGTCGCGATCGAAGATGATCTCGCCATGGCGTCGTATCTCATCGATGAGGCCAACGTTGCCTTCGTGCCGGGATCGGCCTTCGGTTCATCCCGCCACCTTCGCATCTCGTATGCATTGTCTGATGATATGATCAACGAGGGCCTCGCCGCGATGGTCGACGCGCTCAACAAACTTCATTGACCGACGAAAACTCGCGTTGAGTTCGTCCTGTCCGAGAATGGGGAGAGGCACCAAATGCCAACCTACGAGTACGAGTGCGAATCGTGTGGTCACGAGTTCGAACTCTTCCAGAAGATGAGCGATCCACCCTGCGATTCCTGCCCGGAATGCGAAGCCCTGGTAAGGAAGAAGATCGGGGCTGGGGCCGGCTTGATCTTCAAGGGCTCCGGCTTCTACATCACCGATTACCGCAGTGATGCTTACAAGAAGCAGGCCCAGGCCGAAGGAAGTTCTGGATCCGCCAGTAGCGAGACGGCCAAGTCGAAGTCGGACGGGGACTCGAGCGCCAAAAAAGAATCGGGCGCCACACCTAGCTCGAAAGGCACGAAGTCTGGAAAGTCCGATGGCACGAAAGGTGCAAACTAGCCAACGAGACGGGCGACATCTCGTCAGCACGGTTCCCGCGAAGCGGAACCTCTCTACGAAGGTGTCGCATACCGGCCCTGCTCGAAGTCTGAGGCCGGGGTCATGGCCATTGCTCTACTCGGGACAAACCAGGTTGGAAGGAGTTTTGCTTGTTTATCGATCTTGCCAACATTGATGTTGTCAGCGGCGCAGGTGGTGATGGTTGCATCAGTTTTCGTCGCGAGAAGTTTGTCGCAAAGGGTGGACCCGATGGCGGTGACGGAGGTCGCGGGGGCGACGTCGTTTTCGAGGTCAATCCGCATCTCCGTACTCTTCTTACGTTCCGGCATCAGAACCAGTACTCCGCCGAACCCGGAAGGGGTGGGATGGGTAAGCAGATGTTCGGCCGGGACGGTGAAGACTGTGTTATCCAGGTTCCGCGGGGGACTCTCGTCGAAGAAGAGAACGGTCGCCCCGTCGCAGATCTGGTCGAGCCCGGGCAGAGAGTCGTCGTGGCGCGTGGTGGGCGGGGCGGAAAGGGGAACGTCCACTTCAAGAGCGCGACCCGGAGGGTCCCTCGCATCGCGACCGACGGTCAAAAGGGGGAAGCGAAGCGGCTTAAATTAACACTAAAACTGCTGGCCGATGTTGGCCTCGTCGGACTCCCCAATGTCGGGAAGTCTACGTTGATGAAGCGGATCTCCAACGCAACACCGCGGGTCGCCGACTATCAGTTCACGACGATTCGCCCGAATCTCGGAATCGTCGAGTTGCCCGACTTCAAGTCGATTGTCGTCGCCGACCTTCCTGGTCTCATCGAGGGAGCGAGCGAGGGTAAGGGGCTCGGTCACCAGTTCCTCCGCCACGTCGAGAGGACACGTGTCCTCGTCTTTCTCATCGATAGTGCCTCGCCGCGCCCGCAGCGGGATCTACAGACGCTCTTTGATGAACTCTCTGCTTTTCGGCCCGCGTTGCTCGAGCGTCCGCGCGTTCTCTGTTACAGCCGATCTGATCTGGTCGTCGGCCAGGAGTTGCCCGAGCTGGGCGGTGATGAGGCGGTCGTGCGGCTCTCGGCCCACACCGGGGAAGGGGTGCCAGACCTGATTCGAAAGTTGGCTCATCTTTCCGATCAACTCGATCGCGAAGAAGGCCTACCTCCAAGTTGGATCGACGTCGAACGGGAAGAGGCAGCGAGTGGAGACCTCGCCCTTTTCGCCGATCAGGTAGCTGCAGGGGGGCAACTCGACCCACCATGGCCCCGAACTCTCCTTCGTGATCTTCCGGAGAGCGGCGTGGAGCGGGTGTCTCCGGTGCAGCCTCGGCCATGACCGGCGGAGCAAGTCTGGGCGAGCAGATTGCGGATGAACAAAAACTCTCATTGCTCTGGAGTTTGAGCCCGCGTCAGATCCGCCGCCTGGGTGCCCTGCTCGCAAAGGGGAAGATTACCTGGTCCAGCCTCGAGCGGGGAGCCGTTCCCGGACAAGCCCGGATCGGGGACGCTCTCTGTCGTTCGGTGGCGGAGGAGGTTCGCTCCTGGAGGGAGTCCTCTCCGTCCCAGCGTCTCGAGATGTGGCGAGGAGCGGGCATTGGACTCTCAGTCCGAAGCGAGCCGCGGTTCCCTGAACGCCTCGGGCAGATCCCGGATCCCCCGAATCACCTGTTCTATCGAGGGCCCTACTGGAAGTCCCGGCAACTCCTGACCCGGCCAAGGGTCGGGATCATCGGGTCGCGAGCTGCCTCGTCGGCTGGACGGGAGATCGCGCGAAGATTCGCTCGCGATCTCGCCCTGCTTGAGTGTGTCGTGGTCAGCGGTTTGGCCCGCGGCATCGATAGCGCCGCCCATCAAGGGGCCCTTGACGCGGGTGGAGTTAGTATCGCTGTCCTGGGGACGGGACCGGACTTCGCTTACCCGAGTGAAAACACTGATATCTTTGAACAAATGATCACGTCAGGCGGCGTGTGTTCCGAGTTTCCGCCAGGGACGTCTCCACTTCCATACCACTTTCCTCGTCGCAACCGACTCCTGGCCGGTTGGGTCGACCTGCTGCTTGTGGTTGAAGGTGGCGAGAGGAGCGGCGCCCGGTCCACCGTCGACCACGCACTGGATCAGGGACGTGAGGTCGCCGCAGTTCCACGAGATGTCCTTCTCGAAGGATCTGCCCTCCCCAATCGTCTGCTCTTCGACGGAGCACGTCTCGTCCGCTCTGCTGAGGACGTTCTCTCACTCCTCGAGGCTCATCCGCCTCGCACGAAGAAGGATGTCGTCCCTTGGGAGGGGTCTGAGGACCCTTTCGATCGTCAGGACGTGCTTTGCGAGGAAGCTTCGACCGCATCCGCTTTGACGCGTAGTATTCTCCAGCAGCTGGCAGGGGGAACGAGAACGTTAGAAGAACTGTGTTCGGAGATCGAGAGTACGCCGTGGACTCACCTACAAACGGCTCTGACAGAACTCGAGATTCGCGGAGTGATCGAGCGCCTTCCGGGCGACCGGCTGCGACGTCGTCGCAAAGCATGAACGTGGGTCAGACGACGGGAAACGCGGTTCGCCCCCCGATCGCACAACCACCCGATGCGCCGGTCCGCGGATCTCTTCGCCACCGCCTGGAGTACCTGTCGCTCCTGGGTGTCGTTCGACTCCTCTCTCTCCTCAGTGGAGCACAGACCCGCAGCCTGGGCCGGGCTCTGGGTCGGTTCACATATTCCGTACTCCGAATTCGACGAAAGGTGACGGAGGACAATCTGCAGCACGCCTTTCCGGAACTCTCTCCACGCGAGCGAGAGAGTATCGCCCGCAAATGCTATGAGAGTTTCGGCATCACATTTCTGGAATTGGCCCGACTGCCCCGGATGTCGCGAACCGATGTTATCGAAGCCGTTCTCCCTGCGCACACGGAGATCTTCGACGGAGCGATCGAGGGTGGACGGGGTGGGATCCTCACAACCGGACACTTGGGGAATTGGGAGTACACGGGAGGGAGCGTGGCTGCGCTCGCTTACCCGATCTCGGTAACGGTAAAGTCACAAAAGAACCCCTGGGTCGACGCGTATGTGACAAAGGCTCGAAGAAGTACAGGCATGGAGGTGCTCCGCGCCGAGGGTGGGTTTCGTCAAATGCTCCGAGTCCTTCGGAACAACCGGTTCCTGACGTTTCTGGCCGATCAGGATGCCGGCAGGCGAGGAGTCTTTGTTCCGTTTTTCGGCCGGCCCGCCTCAACACCCGTCGGAGTCGTTCGCTTTGCCCGTCTCACTCGGTCTCCCATCATTCCCGGGTATGCCATTCGGCAGGCCGATGGTCGCTATGAACTCCGCCTTCCCGGAACGATCTTTGTTCGCGAGGACCTTCCCCCCGACGAGGCAGAAAAGGAAGCCCTCACGGCGCTCGTCGCGCAACTCGAATCTGTGATCAGACAACATCCGGAGCAGTGGTTCTGGATGCACCGACGCTGGAAGACCCGGCCAGAGCAAGAGAAAGTGAGTCAGTCATGAGAGCCGTCAGTTTTGGTGAACCCGGACGAGAGCGGCCAGGAGTTGCCATCGGTGATTCAGTCCTGGACCTGCTCGCGGCCGAACCGGCGTGGCCGGGGAGTTGGCGTGGATTGCTCGAGATGAGACTGAGTGCTGAAGTGGCGCAGGTAGCCTCGGAGATGGCCCAGCGGGGGGGAAACATCCCTCTGTCCAAGGTGCGGCTCGGTGCCCCGATTCCGGAGCCGTCCAAAATCATCGCGATTGGCCTGAACTACCGGGATCACGCAGAGGAGCAGAACAAGACTCCCCCGGAGGCTCCTCTCCTCTTTGCTAAGGCTCCGAGTTGCTTGATCGGTCCCTACGATTCGATTGTCCTCCCCCCGAAAGAGGTGGAAGGGCGAGTCGACGCGGAAGCGGAACTCTGCATAGTTGTGGGGAAGGAACTCAAAGATGCCAGCCCGGAGGAAGCGAGGGACGCTATTTTTGGGTACATGGCGATGAACGACGTATCGGGTCGACGCGCTCAGTACGCGGATCGACAGTGGTTTCGCGGGAAGAGCTTTGACACCTTCGGCCCCTGTGGTCCCTGGATCGTAACGACCGATGAATTGTCAAACCCATCGAACCTCGCCGTGGAAGCGGACTGGAATGGAATGGCCATGCAGCGGGGTAACACCGGAGATCTTCTCTTTGACGTCGAAACGCTGCTCGTCTACATATCGAAACAAATGCGACTGTTGCCCGGAGATTTGATCTCGACGGGAACGCCGGCCGGAGTGGGCGTTTTTCGTGACCCACCCGTTTTTCTGAAACAAGGAGACACGGTGGAAGTCCGGATTGAAGGGATTGGATCTCTCGTCAACACCGTCGAATAGTCTTGGCCCCGCTCATCCTGTCCGATCGAACAGAGAAGAAGAGCGGAACACGTTGCCGTGTCCCGCTCTCTTCATGCGAACTTCAGCGCGCCTCCAGGGCCCGCCTCGTTTCCTTAGTCGTAGTACTCCTGGCCCAAGTGCGTAATGAGCTCCTCGCCATTGAGGTGACGGAGCGTGTTCTTCAACTTCATCAGCTGGATGAAGAGATCGTGCTCAGGGTAGAGCTCGGGCGCGCACATCGGGCTCTTGAAGTAGAACGAAAGCCACTCTTGGGTACCGCGCATCTCTGTCCGTTTCGCCAGGTCGAGGAACATGGCCAGGTCAAGGACGATCGGAGCCGCCAGGATGGAGTCGCGACAGAGGAAGTTGATTTTGATCGACATCGGATAGCCGAGCCATCCGAAGATATCGATGTTGTCCCAGGACTCCTTGTTGTCTCCCCGCGGCGGGTAGTAGTTGATCCGTACCTTGTGATAGAGGTCCCCGTACAGCTCCGGATAGAGATGGGGTTGGAAAATCGTACCGAGGACAGATAGCTTCGACTCTTCCTTGGTCTTGAAAGACTCGGGATCGTCGAGAACTTCGCCATCACGATTACCCAGGATGTTCGTCGAGAACCAACCGCTTACGCCCAGACCTCTTGCCTTGAAACCTGGGGCAAGAATCGTCTTCATCAAGGTCTGGCCGGTCTTGAAGTCCTTCCCGACGACGGGCGTACGCGTCTCCATCGCCAACTCATTGAGGGCCGGCATGTCGGCGGAGAGGTTCGGTGCGCCGTTGGCGTAGGGGATGCCCATCTTGATTGCGGCATAGGCGTAGACCATTGACGGTGCGATCGAGGGATCGTTCTCGCGCATCGCCTTTTCGAAGTTTGCCAGCGTCTTGTGAGCTTCCGTTTGCTTCAGGAAGATCTCGGTCGAGCCGCACCAGACCATGACCATCCGGGAAAGACCGTTTTCCTTCTGGAAGGTCTTCATGTCGTCCATGAGCTGTTCGGCCAGCTCCATCCAGTTCTCACCCTTCTTCACGTTCGTGCCGGAGAGGCGCTTGACGAAGTTCTGATCGAACACGGCCGGCCAGGGTTTGATTGCTTCCATTTCCTCACGAACCTGGGCAAGCATTTCAGGGGCGAGAACGCCAGCCCGCATCGCCGCTTCATACGTGTTCTCTTCGAAAATGTCCCATCCGCCAAAGACGAGATCGTCCATCTTGGCGAGGGAGACGAAGTCCTTGATCTTCGGGGAACGGTTTTCCGTCCGCTTGCCGAGGCGGATCGTGCCGGTGTGGGTCAAACTACCGATGGGCTCCTGGATGCCCTTCTGAGCAGCAATGCACCCGGCGATAAAGGTTGTGGCCACGGCACCGAGGCCGGGCAAGAGAATGCCGAGTTTGCCCTCGGCGGGTTGGATTTTGCTTGCCATAATGGTCAGCTCCTTTGTGAACGACGGCGATTGATTCCCGACAGCCACTTGCCGCCGACGAGAGAAATCCTTGTCTCGAGAGAATCAGGGTGAGGCCGGATGCTCGTGAGCCGAGAATCCGCTGATCACCCAGGCAGACTTAACTTGTGATGGACAATACCGAAGCCAGTGGCTATCGGCCTCATTGATTGTATTGTTAGGAGCCATAAACTATGATTATGGTATGGAAGTCATAGATCTGGAGACATTTGTCAAAGCGATCGAGGTTGGAAGTTTGTCCGAGACTGCGCGTCAGCTCTTCGTGAGCCAGCCCGCGATCAGTGCTCGGATCCGTCGCCTGGAAACGGCCGTCGGAGGAGTTCTCCTGGTTCGATCAGGACGCGGGGTCCAGCCAACGCCCCTCGGTCGGCACCTCTTGGAGCGCAGCCTGCCCGTTCTCAACCAATTGAGTCAGCTCGTCGCGGACTTCCAGGATGATGGGCCAATCCAAGGTAGGATGGTCATCGGGGCGACGGACCTGGTCGCAATGCACTACCTGCCGACGATTCTCCGTCACCTCCGATCCAGCCACCCGGCCCTCGAGGTGTCTGTACGGGTCGAGGGAACGGCCGTCCTCCTCGACGAGCTCCTTCGGGGTGGACTCGACATTACCTTTGCGACGTTACCGGTCGCTTCAGACGTGTTTGGCGTGCTTTCCCTCTACCACGATCCTCAACTCGTGATTGCCTCTACCGAACATCCTCTGGCGGGTGAAACGGACGTCGACCCAAGACGGCTCGCAGACTCGGCATGGATCCTGCACAAAGTCGAGTCAGTAACCCGTCAACTCGTCGAAGGATTCTTCGACGAACAGGGCGTGGCCATTCGCACCGAAATGGAGATCTCCAGTCCCGAAGCGATTGCCGAACTCGTCCGGGCCAACCTGGGTGTTTCGGTTCTCCCGCGACGATCGGTCGTGAGGGACCTCGAAGCCGGCCGATTGGCCTCGATCGGGGTAAGAAACTTTTCGTTGGAGAGGCACTCTGGCCTGGTTTGGCGGCAGGGCCGTCCTCTTTCGAGGGGAGGCAGGGCTCTCCGCGAAATTGCGCGGGAGTAGCCGAAGCCCAGAAGTTGACTTTCGCGAATGGGGCGATTGAGGATAGCGGAACGATTCCGGAACTACCCGGCCCCACCGAGCTTCTGGTAGGCCTGGAGACCTCTTCCTAGCACCTCCATGGCTCTTCTCATGACCGGAGCTTCGAATACATACGCGATGCGAACCTCTTGGGTCCCTGCGCCTGGAGTCGCGTAAAATCCCTCCCCGGGAGCCACGAACGTTGTTTCACCTTCATACTCGAAGTCGGTCAACATCCAGGACGCGAACTTCTCGGCGTCGTCGACGGGCAACTTCGCCATCGCGTAGAACGCACCCTTGGGAACCTCGCAGAGGACCCCTTCCATCTTCGAGAGTTCGTCCATGACGGCATCGCGCCGGGCAAGATACTCCCGGGCAAGATCTTCATAATAGGACGGTTCGAAACCGAAAGCCTCCACGGCCATCAGTTGGCCCAGCGTGGGAGGGGAGAGGCGGGCTTGAGCAAAATGCAGGCACGATTCGAGGACATCACTGTTCTGAGTCGAGACTGAGCCGATTCGCGCACCGCAGGCGCTGAAGCGCTTGCTTATGGAGTCGATCAGAATCACTCGATCGGCGTACTCCGGATAGTGGGTAACGGACCGGTGCGTTTCTCCGTCAAAGCAGAATTCGCGATAGACCTCGTCCGCGATGACAAACAAACCCCACTCAGCGGCGAAGGCAAGAACTTCTTCGATCTCCTCGGGTCGGTAGACCGTCCCGGTCGGGTTTCCCGGGTTGCAAATGAGAATGGCCCGGGTCCGTGCGCTCAAACGCTCCTCCCAGACCTGGCGGGGGGGAAGGTGGTACCCGTCCTCGGGAAGGGTCGGGATCGGCATGACCTTTACGCCGAGAAGGTGGCTGAATCCGTTGTAGTTGGCATAGAACGGCTCAGGGATGAGAACCTCGTCGCCGGGATCGGTGACCGAACCCACCGCCAGAACGATCGCTTCACTGCCCCCGGTTGTCACGATGAGCTGGTCCTCGGAGATTGGAATCTCAAGGCGCTGATAGTAGTCCGCGATCGCTTTCTTTAGTTCGGGTAGCCCGTCGGATGGGGAGTAGGCGAGCACCTTCGGGGCGCCTTCGATAATCGTGTCCCACATGGGTTGCGGTGTAGGCAGGTCCGGTTGCCCGATGTTCAGATAGTGAACTTTTCGCCCCCGCCGTCCGGCGTCGACGGCCAAAGGGACGAGCTTGCGAATCGGGCTGGCGGGAGACGTCTCTCCCCGACGAGACACGCGGACTGGTTTCATCGAACAACCTCCTCAACGACTTCCGGCTCCGCGCATGGGGCCCGTCGCGAATCCAAAACTACCGACTTTCTCTCCTTCGAGCCGTGGAACCGCAAAGGTCACGGCAGTTTGAAGCCGATATCCGAGTTGGGGTCTCCACCCACGCGTGGTGGGGACTGGATCGTGCCAAAATTCGCTTCGAACGCTGCGATCTTGGACTCGAGCGCGCGAAGGAGGAGCTTGGCATTTTGCGGAGTCATGATGACCCGCGAGTGGATCTTCGCTTTGGGCATTCCCGGCTCCATCCGGGCGAAATCGATAATGAATTCGGAGGCTGAGTGGGCGAGAAGCGTGAGGTTCGAGTAAACACCCTCGACGCCTGTCAGGTCGATTTGTACGGTTTTTTGACCGTTCGACGGCTGGTTTGGGATCTGTTCCATGAGCTAAGGCTCCCTTTCGGTTCTGTACTGACCTCGCGGCCGTCAGGCTCGCGAAACTCGGAGGTTCGATGAAGGGCGATCGGGATCCTGAGACCCCAGTTTCAACGCCAAACCCGCAGTATAACCCAGAGGGTTCGGCCGGGCGATCTCCATTCGATGAACTTGCGACGGTCGCCGAGGTCGAGGCGGGTCTCGTCGAAACCGTGCTCTCAATCTCGAGCCCCGGGGTCGAATCGATTGCCCTCTTTCGCGTCGACACCTATCGAAACTGTCTCGTTGGGCGCCTGGCCGCTCGAAATGGCGGTGCCGAAGAAGCTGATTCCTCCGGTTGGGGCGAAATCTCCCGGAAGATCCGGCGTGTTCGTTTCTCGATCGAGGACACCGAACTCGGTCCGGTCGGGGCCATGATTGCGGCCACTATCGGAACAGAAGTCGAAGACGCGGGAACCGCGTTCGAGACGGAAGACCCCGCAGAGCTGGTCAAGATCCTCGGGCCAGGGCTCTGGTCCTACTGGACGGTTTCGGGCGTGAGTGGTCCGATGGGTGTGCTCGCCATTCTGGGCGAGTTCGGCGAGCAGGCGGACGCTCTCGATGTCCTGGTCCGCGACGCCGGGCGCGCCCTCGAGCGAACCGAAGCACGAGCCGAGTGGGACAGGATGGCTCGCCAGCAACGCAGATTACGGGATGGGGCCCGCACGGTCTGCACGTCGCGTAATCTCACTGAACTCTATCGTCGGCTCATTCGGATCGTGGCCCGCGGAACCTCCGCCCCTTGGGCCCGGTTCCTGGGCGGAACGGACAACGAGCAGGTGTTGCGAGTTCTCGCTCAATGCGGTGCGATCCCCGAAGCTCCGGGCTTTGAGGCTGCCCTTGAAGCGGAAGCCCTCCCCGCCTGGGAGACGCTCCGCCCTCGTCTTTGGTCCGGTCAGACGGGCGACGCCGCGTCCATCACGACGGGACCCGTCTGGCTGATCCCGGTTCAGGCCTTCGATCAGGCCCTGGGAGTTCTGGCCATCGGTCGCCTTCCCGACGAAATGGCAGGGGACATGGACCGCGACGAGCCGTTCCTCCAAACCGTGGCTGCCCAGTTCGCCCTCGCAATCCGAAACAGTCAACTCAGCGAGGATCTTCGCGTCAATCGACAACGTCTGCGGGAAATGCAAGGCCAGCTCCTGCGATCCGAGCGACTTTCCTCCATCGGCGAGTCTGCGGCCGAACTGGCGAGCCAGACGCGCCCGGCCGCATCCTCGATCTACGCCACGGCACGGGACCTCCTCGAGTCGATGGAGGAGACTGATGTCAACGCCAGTACCCTCGACGGCATCTGCCGAGAACTCCTCCGACTGGACGCGCTGCTGCGAGAACAGGTTGACCTCGGCCGCCTGACCCAGCCGAGACTGGTTATGAGCGAACTCGGTAGTATGGTGGGCGAGTGTCTCGGCGCCGTGCGGGACGATGCGCGTCTCGCGGGAATCGACATTGTGGAAGCGACCGGAAAGGAGCTTCCAAACCTCCTCCTGGACCACGAAAAGGTACGAGAGGTTGTGACGAACCTGTTTCGGACGGCCCTGGAGGGTCTGCGACGCGGGGACCAGCTCGGAGTCGTGACCCAAAAACGAGGTCACCATTTGGTCCTCGAAGTTACTGCGACGGACCGATCGGACGAGGTGGAGGCGAAAATCGAAGACGATTCGATCGAAACGACAGACCTCCTGTCCCGTCTTTTTGCGCCGTTTGCTTCCGGACAGCCAGGCGGATCGACTCTCGGGCTGGCTGTCGCCCGTCAAATTGTCGTCGATCATGGGGGCGAATTTGACATTCATCGGGAGGAGGGACGGACGCTGGTTTATCGACTACGGCTCCCGATTCGGGACAACGGGGACCGCCGAGCGGGAAAAGATCGGCGTCGATCTGACAGAAGGCGTGCAGCTTGAATGAAAGGGGCTTGACCGAAGGGAAGGGCGTCAGTACTAATATCCCCTTACGTTTGAGGTGCGACCTTAGCTCAGTTGGTAGAGCACTAGACTGAAAATCTGGGTGTCCGCGGTTCAATTCCGCGAGGTCGCACCATTTTTGTTGTCCGCTGCCACGACGTGGGTCGTCGCAGCGGACGTTTTTTGGGGATGCTGGTGTAGCTCAGTTGGTAGAGCAGCGCATTCGTAATGCGCAGGTCAGCGGTTCAAATCCGCTCACCAGCTCCATCTCTTCTTCTTCGACGTCTCGAGGCGTCCTCCTCCCGACGACCGATCCAAGCCCAATGTAACTTGTAGAAAGGGAACCCGATGCCGTTAATGGTAAGCGTCTCTGGAGTGCGTGGGATTGTCGGTTCGGAAGTCAATCCAGAGGTGATCGGTCGCTGGGCCTCCGCGTTTGCGTCGATCCTCCCGGAGGGACCGATCGTGCTGGGGCGTGATTCTCGGATCACGGGTGGCATCCTCGCCCAGGCGGCCGGCGCCTTTCTCGCCTCGACAGGCCGGACCGTTCTCGACGTCGGGATCGTTCCAACTCCAACCGTCCAGCTGGCCGTCGAAAACTGGAACGGAGCGGGCGGGCTCATCCTCAGCGCGAGCCACAATCCGTCGGAGTGGAACGCCCTCAAATTCGTCGATACGGACGGTAGTTTTCTTTCGCCAGACCGTTTTCTCGAGCTCAAGGCAGCTTTTGAGGCGAACGCACCGAGCTTTCGCGATGCCTTCAACTACGGCGACTTCATCGATCGTCACGAGGACGCCCTCAATGAACATCTCGCCTCCGTGCTTTCGTTCATCGATGTAGCTGCCATCCGAGCCAGAAACCTCAAAGTGGCTTTGGAGTGTGGCCACGGCGCTGGCGGAACCATTCTTCCCCGTTTGGCCGAGGAACTCAACGTCGACCTTCAGCTCTTCCACGGTGAGCCGAACGGGCAACTTCTTCCAAATCCAGAACCTACCACGGCTACCTTGATCGACCTCCTCAAGCAGGTCGAAGGATCGACCGCTTTCCTGGCCATGACCGACCCAGATGCCGATCGCTGCGGGCTGGGCCTGCCCGGAACGGACATCGTGGGAGAGGAGTGGACCTTGCCACTGGTCATCCGCCATAGGCTCAAGACGGGCCGCGGGCCGATCGTGACCAATCTCTCGACCAGCACTCGAATCGAAGCCGCGGCCAAGGATTTCGACGTCCCGGTCTATCGAACTCCTGTCGGAGAGGCTCATGTCGTGTCAGAGATGAAGCAAAAAGATGCCCTTATCGGCGGGGAAGGAAACGGGGGAGTCATTGACCCACGGTCCCATCTTGGGCGAGACTCAGTCGTCGCCTTTGCGATCTTGTGCGAAGCGGAGTCGGTACATGACGGAGGACTGCGGGCTTTGGCCCAGGAGTTCCCTCCGCGGATAATGCTGAAAGACAAGAGATTAGTTTCCGAGAATAACCTCGGAGACTGGTCTGCTCCGCTTGAGACGGAGTGGGGCCCGGCAGACGATCGACGTGATGGACTCAGGTGGGCGTTCGAAGATGGATTTCTTCATGTGCGGGCCTCCAACACCGAGCCCATCGTACGTATCGCTGTCGAAGCCGAGACAGAAACGATTGCAGCAGAACGGATGGAACGGACCCGGACGGCCCTGGGATCGATCTGACCGAAAGGGGAGCACCAAAGCAAATGTGTGGAATCGTCGGATACACTGGGCCGCGTGAATGCCTGCCTATTCTCATCGAAGGGCTGTCCCGTCTCGAATATCGAGGTTACGACTCTTCTGGGGTCGCCGTCATTGATTCAGAGTCCAACCTCGTCGTCACCAAAGACGAAGGCAAGTTGCAGCGGCTTAAGGACCTCATCGACGAGAATCCGCCGAAAGGTACCTACGGAATCGGACACACCCGTTGGGCAACTCATGGCGCCCCCAATAAGACGAATTCCCATCCCCATACCGATGAAAGTGGACACATCGCTTTGGTCCACAACGGGATCATCGAGAACTGCGACACCCTCCGGGATACTCTCCGGGCCAAGGGCCATACATTCCGGACCGAGACCGACACCGAGGTTCTCGCCCACCTCGTCGGGGAGTATTGGGATGGGAGTCTCGAAAAGGCCGTAACCGCCGCTCTTCGCCTCGTCGAGGGTGCGTACGGGATCGCGGTTGTCTCCGACCTGGACCCAGGAAAAGTCGTTGGCGCGCGCAAGGGTAGCCCGCTTGTGGTCGGAGTGGGGGACGGCGAGTACTTCATCGCATCTGACGTCTCAGCGATCCTTTCGTACACCAATCAAGTGATCTACCTGGGCGACGAAGAAATGGTGGTTCTGACCCGACGTGGCTATCGGACCCAGACACTCAACGAAATGCCGGTCGACAAGGAGATCGAAGAGATCACGTGGGAGCTCTCCCAGGCAGAGAAGGGCGGTTTTCCGCACTTCATGCTCAAAGAGATTTTCGAGCAACCCAAGTGTATCCAGAACGCGATCCGGGGCCGACTCCTCGACGAGGGTTGGGGCGCTCACCTCGGTGGACTCAACCTGAGCAACGACGAGCTCAAGAAGGTCGAGCGGATCGTCTTTTTGGCCTGTGGGACCTCGTGGCATGCGGCCATGATTGGCGAGTACATGATCGAGGAGTTCTGTCGAATCCCGGTCGAAGTGGAGTACGCGTCCGAATTCCGTTACCGGAATCCGGTCATCGACTCGAAGACTCTCGTTATTGTCATCAGCCAATCTGGAGAGACGGCTGACACCCTCGCCGCCATGCGCGAGGCGCAACGGCGTGGAGCGATCGCCCTCGGTGTCTGCAACGTGGTCGGCTCGACGATTGCGCGGGAAGCGGACGGAGGGATCTACATCCATGCTGGTCCTGAGATTGGTGTTGCCAGCACGAAGGCCTTCACCAGTCAGGTCGCTACGCTTGCTGTCTTTACTCTGTATCTGGCCCGCCTCCACGGACTCTCTGACGAGCCAGCCCGGAGCCTCGTCCACGGACTTCGGGGAATCCCCGAGTTGATGGAGAAGATTCTCGAGACTGCGCCACAAATCAAAGAGATCGCCACGAAGTTCTATCACCACGACAACTGCCTCTATCTCGGTCGTGGGTACAACTTCCCGGTTGCTCTGGAAGGGGCGCTCAAGCTCAAGGAAATCTCCTACATCCACGCCGAGGGTTATCCGGCTGCGGAAATGAAACACGGCCCGATTGCCCTGATCGACGAGAACATGCCGGTCGTTTTCATCTGTACGAAGGACGGGGCTCACGACAAGGTGAAGAGCAACATGGCCGAGGTTCGAGCTCGGCGCGGTCGCATCATCGCCGTCGCGACGGAAGGGGATACCTCGATCGAGGCCCTGGCCGACGCCGTGCTTTGGATTCCGCCGACCGTCGACGCCCTGGTGCCGCTGCTCTCGGTGGTTCCCCTCCAGCTGCTTTCGTACTATGTTGCCGTGGCCCGGGACTGCAACGTCGATCAGCCTCGGAACCTGGCCAAGAGTGTGACCGTAGAGTAGGGCGTATCGCGCCAAATTGCCCTGAACGCGATCCCTCGACCTCACGGTTGGGGGATTCGTGTTGGTAGCTATAGAGGAGTCAAAATGCAGAAGCAGGTGATCCAGACCGAGAGCGCACCCGCCGCAATCGGACCATACTCCCAGGCCGTGGCCGACCCGGCCACTGGACTCCTTTTTTGCTCCGGTCAGGTGGGGATCGATCCCGCCACCGGTCAGATGGTGGAAGGGGGAGTGGAAGCCGAGTTCCGTCAGGTCCTCCGCAACGTCCGGGCTGTTCTCGATGCGGCCGGGCTTGGCACCGAGAATGTGCTCAAGACGACCCTCTTTCTTGCAGATATGGACGATTTCGCCAGGGTCAACCAGCTCTATGGGGAGTTTTTTGCCGAGCCCTACCCGGCTCGCTCGGCCGTCGCCGTCAAAACGCTCCCAAAGGGATGTGATGTCGAACTAGAAGTTATCGCTCAGCGTAGAGGGTGAGCCGGTCCAGAGCGGAAGCGGCCAGCTCATTGACACGTGCGGATGGGGTCGTTAGCCTTCACCCTTCGATGCTTGGAGCATTATTGGGAGCGAATGGGTCCTGGTGGGCTCCGAGGACTTCAAATCCTTTGTCGGGCATTCGAATGTCCGAGGTGGGTTCGATTCCCACACGTTCCCGCCATATTGCGGACGAGGAGCAGATCTCGTTCGCGCGAGGTGAGTCGTGCCGAGGGAGACGTATGAGCTTTTTCGCGCGGCTCGTGCTGCTGTTGCTTTTGCTTTGGCCGGTCTCCGGACTGGGCCAGGATGGCGAAACGACTGAATACGAGTCGACCGGACCGGGTAACGAAGACCAGTTGGATGCAAATGTCGTCGCGTGGCACCGACGTCCTGTTGCGATCATGTTTCGATCGACCGTCGTTCCGGGTTGGGGCCAGTTTGCCAACGGGAAACGACTGAAATCGGCCGTCGTCTTTGGTACGGAAAGCTATTTGATCTATCGAGCGATCAGAGCAGCGCGACGGGAGACAGACGCCCTCGATGCGGCTCGGGAAAATCCGAGCCAGGAAGCAGCCTGGCTGGCAAATGCGGACGCTTGGAATGGAGAGAAAAGGGACTACGTCTGGTGGACGATGTTCACCGTGATTTTGAGCATGGGGGACGCGTACGTAGATGCGCACCTGCGTGGTTTTGATACCGAGTTCGAGCCCTCCACCGGCGAGGCTCGCGTTCAATGGAGCTTGACGTTCGACTAAGATGAAGACCTACGATCGCCCACACATTCGGAATTTCTGCATCATTGCTCATATCGACCACGGCAAATCGACGCTGGCTGATCGTCTCCTCGAGTATTGTGGGACGCTTTCGAAGAAGCAGATGAAGGCCCAGGTCCTCGATTCAATGGATCTGGAGCGCGAACGCGGCATTACGATCAAGGCCCACGCGATCGGCTTGGACTACCTGGCCAAGAATGGCGAGACGTACCGGTTTCATCTGATCGACACACCGGGCCATGTTGATTTTTCGTATGAAGTGAGTCGCTCCCTCGGTGCTTGCGAGGGGGCTCTCCTTCTCGTCGACGCCTCCCAGGGCGTCGAGGCGCAGACCGTTTCCAATCTTTTTATGGCCTTGGAAGCGGATCTCGAGATCATCCCGGTCATCAACAAAATCGATATGCCTGCAGCCAATGTCGAGGAAGTCCAAGAGCAGATTCACAATCTGATCGGGGCAGAGCCGGACGAGATTCTCCTAACCTCGGCGAAGGCTGGGATCGGAATCGTCGATGTACTCGAAGCCGTCGTCGAGCGGGTTCCTCCGCCGGAGGGCATCGACGATGCTCCTCTCCGCGCGCTTGTCTTCGACTCGGAGTTCGATCAGTACCGTGGTGTCGTGGCCCACGTTCGGATCGTCGACGGGGCCGTCCACGCGGGCGATTCGGTTCACTTCCTCTCGACCGACAAGAAGTACGATGTCGATGAGGTCGGATCGTTCCAACTCGAGATGATCCGGCGCAAGTCTCTCCACGCGGGGGAGGTGGGTTACCTGCTTGCCGGCTTAAAGAACGTTGCTGATGCCAATGTCGGTGACACGCTGACTCTCTCACAGTTCAAAAAAGACGTCGAACCCCTGCCGGGGTTTCAACCGATCAAACCGATGGTCTTCTCGGGCATTTTTCCGCTCGATACCGAGGACTACGTCGATCTGAAAGAAGCTCTCGGGAAACTGACTCTGAACGACGCAGCCCTCACCTACGAACCGGAAACCTCCGTCGCTCTCGGGTTTGGCTTTCGCTGTGGTTTCTTGGGCCCGCTTCATATCGAGATCGTCCAGGAGCGACTTCGTCGCGAGTACAACCAGGACATTATCGCGACCGTCCCAAACGTCGGTTTGAGGTTGACGAAGCAAACCGGTGAGGTCGCCAATGTCGATAGCCCCGCGGAAATGCCGGAACCCGGGCACTTCGCGAGCGTCGCGGAGCCCTTTATCGACATCAAGATGATCACGCCAACGGACTACACCGGCGCGCTCATGCAACTTGTGCAGGAACGTCGCGGCGAGTTCGGGGGAATGACCTATCTCGATACGAAACGAGTTCAGCTGAACTATCGGATGCCGCTCTCGGAGATCATCTGGGATTTCTACGACAAGCTCAAATCGCTCAGCCGGGGTTATGCCACTCTTGACTATGACATCCACGGATTCGTGGAATCTGACTTGGTCAAGGTAACGGTACTGCTCAATGGTGAAAAGGTAGATGCGCTTTCGATTATCGTACACAGTTCTCGTGCCTACGATCGAGGGCGGGAACTTGTCGACAAGTTAAGAGAACTCATTCCAAGACAAATGTTTCAGATCGCCATTCAGGCGGCGATCGGGGGAAAGGTCCTCGCTCGCTCTACCGTGAGTGCGTTGCGCAAGGATGTTACAGCCAAGTGTTACGGCGGTGATATCTCACGTAAGCGCAAGCTGCTGGAAAAGCAGAAAGAAGGTAAGAAGCGGATGAAGCAGATCGGGACAGTCAACATACCGCAAGAGGCGTTCCTGGCGCTTCTCAAGAAAAACGAGTAAGTGAATATGTCTGAACGCCCGCCCCGTAGTTCTGCAGCAATGATGGCCGCCAAGCAGAAGAAGAGCTTCGTCCGTGAGATGCTCGACTCAATTGGCTTTGCCCTCCTGATCTTTCTCGTCATTCGGACGTTTGCCTTCCAGGCCTTCCGGATTCCGTCCAGCTCGATGGAATTGACCCTGCTTCCGGGGGACTTTCTCTTCGTGAACAAGTTTTATTATGGAGCGAAGATTCCGTTTACCGACACGCGGCTTCCCGGCTTCACCGAACCGAAACCGGGAGACATCATCGTCTTCCAATATCCCCAGGATCCTTCCCAGGACTACATCAAGCGCTGTGTGGCCGTGGGTGGAGATACGGTCGAGGTAAAAGACAAGAAACTCTATGTAAATGGCGTCCCCGCAGAAGATGAGTTCGTCATCCATCGCGACCCCCACATCCGACGGGACGGTCGTGACAACCTCGCCGCCTTCAAGATTCCTCCCGGTCATCTATTCATGATGGGCGACAATCGGGACGAGAGCTCGGACTCGCGCTTTTGGGGCACGGTCGACAGCAAACTCATCCGCGGGAAAGCATGGGTGACCTACTTCTCCTGGGACATGAAGGACAAGAGACCGCGCTTCAAGCGTATGTTCAAGATGATCCGCTAGTGGAGTCGGAGCGTCACCGGTTCGGCCCGGGGATCTATCTCCACTTTCCTTTTTGCCATTCGCGGTGCGGCTATTGCGACTTCTTTGTTGTTCTCGGAGATCGGTCTGCACAGAGGAGCTTCTGCGACGACCTCCTCCGAGAAATAGACCTTGTCTCCTGCGACGCTCGGTTTCAGGAGCGTCCGTTCCAGACCATCTTTCTGGGCGGAGGAACGCCTTCTCTGCTGGAAGCTTCCGATCTCGACGAAATCCTCGTCCGACTTCGCTCCTCGTTTCCTTTCACGTCCGATCCAGAGATTACGATCGAGTGCAATCCCGAGTCGCTCAATCCTGAGAAGATGGTCGGATACCGTGAGGCCGGTGTAACCCGTTTTTCACTCGGCGTGCAGTCGCTGGACCTCGACCAACTCGCACTCCTGGACAGACGCCACGGGATCGACGAAGTCCGGCAGCGGGTAGAGGAACTCCGTTCGCTCGGGCAGCGCGACGTCAGCCTCGACTTGATCTATGGCCTTCCGAATGCGGAGGTGGCGACCTGGGAGACGACACTGGCGGCGGCACTGGACCTCGCCCCGACTCATCTCTCCGCCTATCTTCTCAGCTTGGAGCCGCACGTACCGTTGGCCCGACGTCTTTCGAAGGACCACTCCCTGGAGTTACCCACCGACGATTCAGCGGCAACTCAGTTCCGGATCCTCAAAGAGCGTGCTCGTAGCAAAGGCCTGCTCCAATATGAGATTTCTAACTTCGCCCTTCCTGGAGAAGAGAGCCTCCACAATCAGAATTATTGGGCTCGAGGCGACTATCTGGGTCTGGGGCCATCCGCCCATTCGCATGAGAAGGGCGTCCGTTGGTCCAATGTCCGCTCTCTGAAGACGTACGGAAGCGAGATCGCCGCAGGGCGCCTTCCGCGCGAAAACAGGGAGGAAATTGACCGCCTCGGCCGCCTCGCCGAGCGAGTCTTTTTGGGGCTGAGACTGAGCACTGGCCTTTCCCGGACGGACCTCACAGCCGAGTTGACTGATACGGAGATCGAGCGGCTCTTTGCGGTTTGTGGACGGCTGTCGGATGAGGGGTGGGTAGACTGGAGAGACGGGCGCCTTTGCCTGACGGAAGAAGCTCAGTTCGTATCGAATGCCGTTTTCACGGAGCTGCTGGCAGACTTCTGAGTCCCGCCCGGCGCGCTTGCGCCGGGTCGGGGATCCTCGTACTCTCTTTCATTGATCTGGAGAACTTAGGTGATGAAAGCTGCGCTCGTACACGACTGGTTAACCGGAATGCGGGGCGGCGAAAAAGTCCTGGAGACGTTCTGTGAGCGGTTTCCCGAGGCTCCCGTCTACACGCTCGTCCATCGACCCGACTCCGTGTCAGACACCATCAGCTCCCACCCGATCCATACGAGCTTCATCGATCGGCTTCCGGGCGCCCACGGTTCCTATCAGCGGTACCTTCCATTCTTCCCTTCGGCAATCGAACGCCATGATCTGCGGGGGTTCGACCTGGTCCTGTCTTCTTCGCATTGCGTTGCGAAGGGAGTGGTCGTCCATCCCGGGACTCGTCACCTTTGCTATTGCCATACTCCGATGCGCTACGTCTGGAGCTCCTACGAAGACTACTTTGGGGAAGGTCGGGTCAAGGCCCCCGCTTCCTGGATCCTCCCCTTCGTCGCGAGCTATCTCCGTCAATGGGATGCGATCACCGCGCAGCGTGTCGATAGCTTTGCCGCAAACTCGGCACACGTTCGGAAGCGAATCGAACGCTACTACGATCGCTCCGCCAGAGTGATTCACCCCCCGGCCGACGTGGACTACTACACGCCGACACTGGGTCCGATCGAGCCTGGCGAGGAGGCGACGCCGGATGCGGGCGAACGAGAGGGGCAACTGCCCTCGAGCATCCCGGATGAGTATTATCTCGTCGTCAGTGCGCTCGTTCCGTACAAACGAGTCGATTTGATCCTCGAGGCGGTTCGTCGACAACCCAAGCCTGTCGTCATCATTGGCGACGGAGTCGAAAGACGTGCTCTCGAAGCCGCGGCGACATCCGACGTCCACTTCGTGGGCTGGCAGCCGAGGGAGCTTCTCCGGGAGTACTTTCGGAAAGCTCGGGCGCTGCTCTTTCCCGGGGAAGAAGACTTCGGCATCGTCCCTGTCGAAGCGCAGGCGGCTGGCACTCCCGTAATTGGTTGGGGAGTGGGCGGACTGCTCGAGACTGTCCGACCCGATGTTTCCGGCGTGTTTTTCGCCGAACCGACGGCTGACTCGCTGGCACGGGCCATAGTTCGATTCGAGAGCAAGCCGTGGGATCGGGACGAAATCCGACGAGGCGTCCTCAAGTTTGGTCCCGAGCGCTTCGCTCGCGAGATCAATGAGTGGATCGAAGAAGACGGCCATCTCGGGAGTGGGGCGAGTACTCCGGCCCACTACGATCTGGCGGGGGTGGTTCGTTAGCCATGGGACAAGTTGAGCGGACCAAGCGGACGACCTGGCTCCAGGCCCTCTGGATCGCCAACGACCTGGTGTCTATTCTGGCCGGGTTTGCCGTCGGCTTCTGGATTCGGTTCGACTCGAGTCTGGCCGAATGGATCCCACCTCGCATGGAGATTCCCTCCGACGAGCTCTATACCATTGCCAGCGTCGTCGCGGCTGCGATTTGGCTACCGATGTTCTTTGCTCTCGGTTTTTACCGCGTAGATCGGGGACGGGCCCGGCATCGCCGCGGAGATCTGCTCCGCGGACTCGCCCTCGGTTTTTTCGTCCTCACCGCAGTGGGTTTTTTCTATCGAGGATCGTCTTTCTCACGGGTAGCCCTTCTCCTTATCTGGGGATCGACTTCCACCTTTGTCCTACTCGGACGCACCCTCGTTTCCCGATTGCTTCTCCCGCACATTCCCCTCCGGCCAATCCGTTTCGCGGTGGTGGGAGACGGGCCGCTCGCACAGAGAATCATCGAGTCTTTGATCAGCTCGCCCTTTCCTCACCGGTTCGTCGGTGTTTTTGACACCGCCCCGAGTCCTAGCGCACCGTGGCCGGGCGCTGCAGAAGGGGGAGAGAATCCGAACTCATCGGGCTCGCTCTGGCTGCCGCGGGAAACTTCACCGAGTGAGCAGCGAGGAAGCGGCCGTACGCTTCCGGTCCCTTCCGAAAAAACGGCCGCAGCGGTCGCTCCCGAATCCAAACCGTCAGCAACGACCAGCCATAAGGTGGAACCGAAGCCTCGAGCAAACACTGGGTCCGACCTTCGGGTTCTGGAGGGAGAGGGTGGTGCACGGCTCCAGGTTCCCATCCTCGGTACGGTGGATGAGATTTCATCGGCAGCCCCCCAACTGGATCTCGACCTCGTGCTCGTGGCTGCACGAGGAAACACCGGACCTCTCGCGTCACAGGTCTATCGTCAGTGCCAACCGATCGACCTGGACTTCCAGTTCGTTCCCGACGTTCTCTCGCTCTGGGGGCGACGGGTGCGGGTCGAAGACATCGATGGTGTGCCTCTTCTTCGGCTCCGCGAGCTTCCTCTCGTCGGCTGGAACGGTGTCGTGAAACGGACCCTCGACATCGTTGTCTCGGCCATTCTCCTCGTTGTGCTTTCGCCCCTGTTCCTGCTTCTCACTCTGGCGGTCAGATTCGATTCCCCCGGTCCAATTCTGCATCGACAGGAACGGGTGGGAAGGGACCGAAGGCCTTTCCAGATGCTGAAGTTCCGTTCCATGCGGGAGGATGCGGAGAAGGGGACGGGTCCGATCTGGGCGTCCTCCAATGATCCGCGGCGCACGAGAACGGGAGGTTTTCTTCGCAAGTGGAGCCTGGACGAGCTGCCACAGTTCTGGAACGTGTTTCGAGGAGAGATGTCCCTGGTCGGGCCTCGACCGGAACGTCCGCTCTTTGTCGATCAGTTCGAACAGAAAGTGCAGGACTACTACGATCGTCATCGCGTCAAATCCGGTGTGACGGGCTGGGCTCAGGTTCACGGTTTGCGCGGCAACGTCCCGATCGAACATCGCACGGCCTATGACCTCTACTACGTGGAAAACTGGTCCCTCTGGTTTGATCTTCGTATCCTCTGGATGACTCTATGGGCGGTTGTGGCCCATCGTGGGGAGTGATGCGTTCAGCGCTCATCATCTCCTACTACTATCCACCTTCCGGTGGACCGGGCGTGCAGCGAGTCCTGAAGTTCACCAAGTATCTTCCTCAGCTGGGTTGGCGTCCGCTCGTTCTGACCGTGCCGGAAACCGCGGATTTTCCTGCGCGGGACGAGACGCTTCATCATGAGATACCACCCGAGGCCGCCGTCTTTCGGAGTTCGATCGTTGAGTTCTACGATTTGTATCGCAAGTTTCTCTCCCAGGGACGTGGCTCCGCGATCGATATGAGCACGGTCATGCGGGAAGGGCCCGGTTGGAAGGAGAAGCTGACGAGGGGGATCCGAGCCAGGCTCTTCATTCCGGACGGTCGAATGGGTTGGCTTCGGCCCGGGGTAACACTCGGGCGCAAGATCATCGAAACGGAGCGACCAGAGGTGATTCTGGCAACCGGCCCTCCGTTCACCGCTCACTGGATCGGAAAGAAACTCGCGGAGTGGTCAGGTCTGCCCCTCGTTCTCGATTTTCGCGATCCCTGGACCGAAGCGACGTACTACCCGACCCGACCCGGGTTCGCCCGTCGGCTTGATCTGCGTCTCCAGAAGGCGTGCCTGGACCGAGCGTCCCGCGTTCTGACGGTGAACGAGCAAATCCGGGAGGACCTCGAGCGGCTCTACTCTCTCGATCCGGGGAAGTTCGTCACGATTGCGAACGGTTTCGATGAATCTGATTTTCCAGCATCGACACCAAAGTTCGAGAAGTGGACCCTGGCCCACACCGGGTCTATTTTCAAATCTAGGGTTCCAGGCGTCTTTCTCGAAGAGTTCGGCAACTGGCTCAGGGAGGATCCAGCCCGAACGAACCAGATCCGGCTCGTGCTAGCCGGTCGCCTCGCCCCCGAGATGAAAACGGCCCTCGCAAAGTATCTTCCGCCGGAAGTCGTCGATGAGCGCGGCTACGTTTCTCACGACGAGAGCGTGAGGATTCTCCAACAGAGTCACCGACTCCTTCTCCTGACCGGTCTCGACGCCCAGAGTGAGGGAATGTTGACCGGGAAGGTCTTCGAGTACCTTGGTTCCGGCACCCAGATACTGGCCCTCGCCCCACCCGCGGGAGAACTCAGCACTCTTCTTCGCCGGACGGGAGCAGGAACCACCGTGGATCCTCGGGATCGGTCTGCCGTCCGCAAGGTCGTGGAGGGCCTGGGCCAGGCTGCGGAGATGACTCCGACCGACACTGGCGCCCTGACGCCCTATACGAGGCGGGCCCTGACCGCTCGTCTGGCCGATGTCTTCGCCGAAATCACCTGACCGGAGCGACCGAGTCCAATCATCTGATGAGTTTCCCGCATCTAACTCGACGCCCAAGATTGACCTGCCGGGCCTGGTCCCGGTACCCTGTTCGTTTTCATCGGTAAATCAAAGGACCACATGGCGAAACGCGACTACTACGAAGTCCTTGGGATCTCCAAGGGGGCAGAGGCCGACGAAGTCAAATCGGCTTACCGGAAACTCGCGCTCAAGTATCACCCGGATAGGAACCCGGGGGATAAGGCTGCGGAGGAGAGCTTCAAGGAAGCGACCGAGGCCTACGAGATCCTCACGGATGCGAGTAAGAAGGCGGCTTACGACCAGTATGGCCACGCAGGCGTCGATCCCAGCGCGGGAGGCGGCTTTGGTGGCGGCGGGATGGACTTTGACCTCAGCGACGCCCTTCGCGCGTTCATGCGTGATTTCGGCGGCTTCGGCGGCGATCCCGGTGGCGGGGGCGGGCGCCGGGTCGATCTCAGTGGTGAGGATCGACAGATCAAACTTCCGCTCGATCTCCGTGAGATCGCGACCGGGACGACGAAAAAAGTACGCGTTCGCAAACTCGTCCGCTGTGGTACCTGCGCCGGAAAGGGTTCAAAGGACTCAGCCGGGACGAAGTCCTGTGAGATGTGCAACGGGGCTGGCCAGATTCGCCATGTCCAGCGTTCTCTCTTTGGTCAGATGGTAAATGTCGCCGTCTGTCCGACGTGCCGCGGTGAAGGGTCGGTGATTCAGAATCCGTGCTTGAAGTGTGGCGGTGACGGGCGGGTTGACGGCCACGAGACGGTGGAAGTAAAGATTCCGGCCGGAGTCAGCGAAGGTCGTTACATGGTCCTGCGCGGGCTCGGTGACGTGGGCATCCGTAACGCCGAAGCAGGTAATCTGGCCGTCATTTTTACGGAGAACGCGGACCCCGTTTTCACGCGCCATGGTCGGGACCTCGTCGTGGAGTTGCCGGTCCATCCCCACCAGCTTGCTCTGGGAGCGAAAGTAGAAGTCCCGACCTTGGATGGGAAAGTTCGCATGGAGGTTCCCGAGGGAGTGCAGTCGGGCAAGGTTCTGCGTCTGCGCGGCAAGGGCGTCGTCGATGTGGATCACCCCAAACCGGGAGATCTTCTCGTGCGGCTACTCGTGGCGATCCCGACCAAGCTCTCGACTGAAGAACGCAAAGCTTATGAGACTCTGGCCAAGACGATCGGCGATGTTCAGCCGAAGGTACACAAAGGGTTCTTCGAAAAAGTGCGGGAAGCCTTTTCGGGGAGCTAGCGTTTCCGGCGTTCTCGTCTGCGCGTGCGACTACGCGAGTAACTCGATTTGACTAGTGGAACATCCGTCCGCGGAGACGTGAAGAGAGAGGAACATGACACGATCGCTTTCACCCGATGAGGCCAACGTCTTAGAAACGCTGGCTCCCGGGACCCTCGTGAAGGTGCCGGAACTGTCCAGCCGTCTCGAACTCGACCAGGCTAAAGTTGCCGCTGCCGCCGTCACTTTGGCCGAAGATGGTTGGGTCGAGATCCAGGAAGAGCCCTATACCGAATGGAAGATCACCGAGGCCGGACGGGCCGCGGTCGCGGACGGGATCGTCGAACGACGCGTCCTCCTCGCACTCCTCGCACACGAAGGTTCCGGTTCGATGGCCGAGGTCCCGGGGTGGGCCGGCCTTGAGCCCAAAGAAGTCGGACAATCACTGCGAGGGCTTGGTCAGCGAGGTTGGGTCAAAAAGGACGGCGGGACTTTGACCGTCACCGAGGTCGGTGAGGGGGCGGAATCGACTCCTGGACCGGATGAGGAGATCCTCCAGCACCTTGCCCAAACTGGTGGATGTCTCGAAAGCGAGCTGGCGGCCTTTGACCTTCCTGCTGCCAACGCGTTTTTTGGCAAGAAGAGTGCGCTCGTCGATGTGAGATCCCGGATCCATCGCTCCCTCCTTCTCACCGCAAGCGGGGAGGAATACCGGAGCGGCGCGGTCGTAGCAACTCGTGAGGTCAATCAGCTGACTCCGGAGCTGCTCGCCAGCGGCGAGTGGAAGAATGTGAAGTTCCGTCCCTATGACATCGATCTCGGCACCGAGCCGATTCATCCGGGCAAGAAACATCCACTGCAACGAGTCATTGAATCGACCCGACACTCATTCCTCACAATGGGTTTCGAAGAAGCGGCATCGTCCTACGTCGAATCAGGGTTCTGGGACTTTGACGCGCTGTTTCAGCCTCAGGATCATCCCGCTCGAGAGATGCAGGACACCTTTTACGTCGGGACGCCGAACGAGACGCCGCTTCCGACGACACCCGGTCTGGTCGATCGCGTTCGCGCCGTTCATGAAAACGGTGGCGAGACTGGATCTGTCGGCTGGCGTTACAAATGGGATCCCCAAAAGGCCATGCAGAACGTTCTGCGGACCCACACGACGGCCACCACGATCAGATCGCTGGCGGAGAATCCGGTCGGTCCTCGTAAAGTATTTTCGATTGGACGCGTGTTCCGCCGGGAGACGATCGACTACAAACATCTACCGATTTTCTTTCAGGTAGATGGGATCATCATCGACAAGGAAGCGAGTTTCGCGTCCCTCCTCGGAACCCTGGCCGCCTTCTACGAGCGGATGGGTTTCAAGAAGTTCACCTTTCGGCCGGGGTTCTTTCCGTACACGGAACCTTCTGTCGAAGTGTTCATTTGGCATGAAGAGAAACAAGACTGGTTCGAGATGGGGGGCGCCGGAATCTTTCGACCGGAAGTGACCGAACCGCTCGGCTGTACCGAACCCGTTTTGGCTTGGGGGTTGGGTTTGGATCGATTGGCCATGCTGCTCCATGATCGCAGCGACATTCGCGACTTGTATCTCTCTGATTTGGAATGGCTCCGGGCGGAACCAAGATGCCGGTAATCGGAGTACCCGTCGACGATCTTCGCGCGCGGATCGGTGAGAACCTGGATAACGAAGCGCTCCTCGAGCTACTCGGAGACATGGGATGCGACGTGGAAGGCTATGCCACGTTGCGCCGGGCTCAATGCAACCATTGCAGCTTCATCATGGAACTGGCTGGTCAGGAGGAAGTCCCTCCGGAGTGTGGCCAGTGTCATCGTGAACTGCGGGCGCAATCCGACGCCGTTCGGAATCTCGACGAAATCGAAGTCGTGCGGATGGAGCTTCTCGCAGTCCGTCCCGACATGTTCGACCCCGCCGGGCTTGCTCGGGCCATTCGGGGTCTCCTCGGAAGCGAAGTCGGCCCGAAGGAGTACCCCGTCGGGGAGACTATCGCGACCGTTACGGTAGGGGACCTCGTCCGGGCTGAGAAGAGCCTGCGCCCTCATATTGCCTGTGCCGTTATCGAGAACATCGAACTAGACGATGATTCGATCAAGGTGTTGATGAAACTGCAGGAGAATCTGCACTGGGCCCTGGGTCGAAACCGCAAACACGCGTCGATTGGCGTCTACGATTTCGATTCGCTCGGCGGCGAGACACGATTCGAGTACACCGCAGAGTCTCCTGACTATGCCTTTCGTCCGTTGGGGGCCCTGGACGGGTCTGCGCCGGTTGACCTGGACTCGATTCTCGAATCCCATCCCAAAGGCAAGGCCTACAAACACCTCCTCGAAGGATTTGATCGCTACCCGATTCTTCGCAGCGAAGGCGGCCGCGTGCTTTCGATGCCGCCCGTCATCAACAGCGAAGAGACTCGGGTCGACAAGAGCACAACTCGGTTTTTCATCGACGTAACCGGCTCGGGGCGACGCATTGTCGAGAGAACCTTGAACATTCTCGTGACCTCGCTGCTCGAGTACCACCCCGCCGCCCGTCTCCGCGGCGTCACCATTGAGAATGCAACGGGGGCGAATGGGGTCGACCACGCGCGAGAGTCCTGGACTTCCCCTGACCTGGCCTCGCAATCGATGGCCGTGAGCGCCGCAGAGACTGGTCGCATCATCGGCATTGATTGCTCTGAACGGTCTCTCTCCGAGCTACTCAGGAAAATGAGGCACGGAGTGAAGGCGGGCGCGGATGGGACGGTCAACGTCGACATTCCGGCCTATCGAAACGACATCCTGCATCCCCGCGATCTCATGGAGGACGCGGCTATCGCGTTTGGTTATCGCAACATCAAACCGACTCTTGTTCCGACCCTGACGGTCGGAAAAGAACTGGAGTCCACCCGAGCTGCCGATCGAATGCGAGAGATCCTCATCGGACTTGGTTATCTGGAGATTTTTACACTGGCGCTCATCTCCGAGGAACTGGCCGCCGATCAGTTTGGTTGTCTCCCTCATCCCCGTCGGGTCCTGCTGGAAAATCCAATCAGCGGTGAACAGACGGAGCTTCGAACGTCTCTACTCCCGATGATTCTGCAAACGTTCGCCCGTAATCGTCACAACTCGCTGCCGCAAAGAATCTGCGAAGTAGGCGAGGTGACCTTCCTCGAAGAAGGCGTGGGAACGGGTGCTGGAGAACATCCCTATGCGGCGCTGGGTGCCGTTGCACCAAAAATTGGGTTCGCGGAAATTCGTGCCCAGGTCGAGTCGATCTATCGTGAGCTCGATCGCCCCTTCAAACTCGTTCCCGCCTCTGAGCCCTTTCTCATTCCCGGTCGCGGCGCCTCCGTCGTCAGCGAGGACGGAGCAAAGCTCGGTATCTTCGGAGAAGTTCATCCAGCCGTGCTCGAGCGTTTTGGGCTCCAGAACCCCGTCGTGCTCTGGGAAGGGATCGTTCCCGGTCTGCGCCCTGAGCAGGCCTACGATTCCTGGACTCGATAAATGCGGGATTGGAGTCACGCAGATCTCGAACAATTCGCCAGGTTGGGAATCGAGGTCTCGGCGGTGGCCGCTCAGCTCGAACGCTTTACCCAGGGATTTCCCCAGGTCGAACTCATACGTCCCTGCCGGATCGAGGATGGCATCGTTCGAGTCGAGGAAGACTCGGAACGCGAGCGAGACCTTCTCGACTCTTTTGAAGACGCGCGGCAGGCCGGGCGCCTGAGCAAGTTCGTACCCGCCTCCGGGGCGGCCAGTCGAATGTTCCGCGCCTGCCAGCTTGGATGCGAAAACTCGGAGCTGGACGGGCCGGAGGCTCTGACCATGCTTGGCGCTAGTGATGACTCCGTGGCCGCGGAGCTTTCTCAGCTCTTCGAGGAACTCGATCAGTTCGCTTTCTATCCCGACTTTCTCGATGCATGGCGGGGTCGAGGACTGGACCCGATCGACCTCCAGCCTCCGCGGAAACTTCGCGCCATCCTCCGAACCCTGCTTGATGAAGAGGCTCTGGGTTATGCGCGTCTCTCCAAGGCC
>Ga0315338_1001222_pt1 | contig 35308 bp, 35 predicted proteins | sample ASW8metaG_FD_204518 | JGI IMG/M metagenome (GOLD analysis project Ga0315338, IMG submission 204518) | Ammonia-oxidizing marine archaeal communities from Monterey Bay, California, United States - ASW #8 | ecosystem: Environmental > Aquatic > Marine > Coastal | place: USA: California | collected... | reverse complement strand
GTCCGGCCCGGGAGAAATTCGAGATGCAGCGGCCCGGTGAAATCGTCTATCACTTTGCCCCGGTCACCGCAGTCGAAGACGCCACCCCTGCTCCTCCAGAAAAGATTGACCCCGAAGGCTTGACATCAACAAAGTAGATAAGTAGGTTTCCCCTTCGCCTTTGATGCGGGGTGGAGCAGTGGTAGCTCGTTGGGCTCATAACCCAAAGGTCACAGGTTCGAATCCTGTCCCCGCTACCAAATTTTGCAAGGGGTTACGACGGCGAGTCGTGACCCCTTTTGCGTTCTACCAGCCCCGATCTGGTAGCCTCCCACTCGGCTCTCAGTGCCATCCCCTCGCCAAACCGGCGTTTCTCGAATCGAAAGCGAAGGTCCAGCATGCGAAAAGAGACTGGTGAACTCCCCGGGTGTGGCGACCAGAGCAAGAGCCGATCTTATCCCTACTCAAGGATGCTTCGTTTCGCTCTCTTCGCGATCACTCTGATCGTTCCGTCGACGGGTGACGCGTCTCCGCAACTGCGTCCGCTCCTTGACCGAAGCGCGGTCGAGTCCTCGCTGCTCGAGCACTCGGCTCGTCCGCAATCAGCGAATGACGTTTGGATCGACCTCCGCGACGGAGTATCCAACACCGTTTCAGACGCAGGCTATATTTACACGTCACCGTTGCGATTGAATCGACGATCAGCGCTTTGGTTGGGGGGAATCGTCTCCGTTGGTGCACTCATCTTCGCTTACGACCGGGAGATCTACGACGCGCTAAAGAGAAACGAGAGAATCCAACCCTACGAGTCGGTGCGTAATACCGGAGAATTCTTCGAACCACTTGGTTTTCAGGGGAACACGAACCAGTACCTTATCGGGAGCTACGTCCTCGGCTACGTTACCGGGATCGAACTTCTCAAAGAGATCCCCGGCGAGATCCTTACATCCTTTCTCGTCCTAACCGTCGGGAAGAGGCTAACGAACGAGGTTGCGGGACGGCGGGGTCCTAAGGTCGGCAAGGGCGCGCGGAGTTTTGTTTTCGCCGATGGTCGATCGTTCCCCTCGGGGCATTCGATCACGATCATGACAATCTCGAGAGTTCTGACCCACCACGTGCAAAACCGGCCGTTCCAGTATGCGACTCTGGGGATGGCCGGAACGGTCCTCCTCCAGAGGATCACCTCCGACGCCCATTGGCCCTCCGATGTATTCTTCGGAGCGACGTTTGGTTGGGTCGTGACGGACGCGCTGCTCGGTCGGAGGATGAAGAGGTCGATTCCGATCAGCCCGACGCTCCTCGATGACGGACGAACCCTTGGAGTGGCGCTCAAGTTCACATTTTAGGTCGGTCGTTGGCGAATGGGACTCAGCGCTTGTTCAACACTGTGACCGGAACTGCGACACCATCCCCCCCCATCTGAACGACCCGAGCGAAATAGACTCCGGCAGGAATTGTACCGTGGGCTCGCGGGTCCCACCGAAACCGATGAACGCCGGCCGCGAGCCGCCCCTCGTAAAGGACTGAAACGCGCTTTCCGGAAGCGTTGAAAACTGCCACGGTCAAATCATTCGGCGCGGCAAGACCCAAGGTAAGGAATACATCGCTCCCTGTCGCAGGATTCGGTGCGGCGGAGAGGGTCAGTCCCGTCTCGGGCGACGGAAAATCAGCTACCGAAGTTGTCTCCGAGTTCGGAACGGGTACCGAGAACGAAACAGTTTCGTTGGAACGCCACGCCTGGACAGCAACGCTTCCCAGAGAGGGAGGCGAATCGGCGTCGAAACGGTAGTTGAACAGCTCGCCAAAGAGCAGTGCCGGTGCGTTCGGATCGACAACTTCCGCGTCAGTCTCCCAAACTGCCTCGCCGCCCGAAACAGACCCGGGCCACTGCCGGAGAGGATCGGTATCCGCGGAATGAAAGCCCATATCGCTGACCACGACGTCTCCAACAGGTACGGCCACTCGACGGACACCCGAATGGGCTGCCAAGTTGTACAGAGCGTATTCGTAGTGCCAGGTACCATCACCATTGTCCGCTGTTTGGGCGTGCAACAAGATCTCGCCGTCAGCAGAGAATGTCTTCCACTCGGACAACCCATCAGCCGAAGCGAGGGCTGGACCTCCCTCAAGGGGCGCCAGGGCAGAAAAAGCCCACTGGCTTCCCGTCCACGTGGCCGCCACTTCGCGAAAACCGACGTTGTCTATCCGGACCATTTCTTCTCTGACAACGTAGTAGGTTTCGAAAAAGAACCTGGCTTCGGCCACATCGAGGTCGACGTCCCGAATGGCGAGGCGGTGATCAAGAGGCTCGTCCGTCGAACCGTCGTGACGTCGCTCGCAATCGAGTTCGCCATCGGCAAAGTGAGATCCCACGCAATCCCACTCACCGGAGTACGGATTCCACTCGGAGCGAGGGCCCATAAAGAACTGATCCGCGTTGTTACCTGTTCCGGTCGCGTCAGAGCATCCCGGAGCGAGATACGTCCCATTCGAAACCTCACTGCAGGAGTTGCAGGCACTCCCGGAGAGGGCAAAATAGAAGTGGCGCATATCCGAGACACCGACTTGTTCGAAGCGACCATCGGAGAGGCGATAGAACGCGAACAACATCCCAGGATGGTCCGTTCCCATCGGTGCCTGCCACGGGATATCACTGGTACCCTGGTTGCAGACCGTCGTGCCGGAAGAAACTGCGGTTGAACCGTCCGGGAAACTTCCGACCCGCGCCATCGGGCTGGGAGCTGCCAGGGCGCCGATCGTCAGGTCCTTTTCCGCACGAACGGACTGGCCGAAAAGGAGCACTGCGCCACACCCCATCATGGCGCCCCATCGCATCGCACCAACCAACATCCGCATGGAGGCTCCTTTCGTTACAGCGTTCCTGCCAATCATGGACCACATCCTGCCCCGACGGCACCGACTAGTTCACAACCCATGACGCCGAGGCACGGTGAATCCGACTGCAACGAAAACTCGGTACCCTTACAAAAGAGGGGATCTTCATAGAAGTCGTTTGCGCCCGGATTGCAGATCGGTGAGTAGTCAGACGTAACGCTATCGGTGATGTTGTTGCAGTCGAGAACGTGACCTGTTGAAAAGCACGCGATTCCGTAATTGGCCGAACGCGCTATCAAGTTTCGTTCGCAGGTTGGAGCAGACGCCGACGCTGTGTAGATCCCACAATCACCGGTATCGACAATTGTGTTTGCGACGACCAGCGGGGACGATCCATGTACGCAATGAATGGCGAAGCGGGCCGCTCGTGCGAGGATGTTCTCGCGAATTTCAACGCCGTCGGCCATGGCGGCCGTGGAGATGCCGTCCACACGGGCATCTTCGATTCGACAATCCTCGACTCGCCCACCATCACCATTCAGGATCACGCCGACATTGAACGTCCCCTGCAACGTGAGACCGACAATGGCAATCCTGGTAGCTCCTGGTTCGACCTCGATAGCAGCAAAACCCGCGACATCGAAGTTTAGAACGGGGCGCGTTCCACTCTGGCCCACCCGTCCCTGAATCGTGATGCTGTCACGTCCCTCGGCAAAGACGATGACAGAGTCGACGTCGACGGAATCAGCGCCGACCCGGATCGTCGACTCGTTCGGCGCAATCGCCAAAGCTGCTTCGAGTGTGGCGAACTCCCCTGGCACCTCGAGAATTCCATCATCCTCGGGCTTGGCCGGGTCGTCGTCCCCGCAGGACGAGACAAGACAAAGTCCAGCGCAGAGGGCAACTCCAAGGAACGGACGGTGTAGAAGGGAGGATAGCGGATGAACCAATCGAACCTTCTTTCTTTGAGATCGAGACTGCATGGGAAGAAGTACCAACCCAGGGTCGCGCCAAGAACATCGAGGTTACAGAAAAGGCGTAAACGGCGGCAACCTCGCCCCGGGAACGGAAGTTGGACTCCCCGTAACGCCCTGTTCGCACGCTCAATTCTCGAAGTCCTTGGCCTGATTCAAAGACGCGAACATTTGTTCGTATTGTCTTGCATTCAGGCGGCGACCGATTTAGATTCCACTGATCGTCGACAATCTGGGGCACGCGAGAATCATCTTTGCGACGGCCATCTAGTAGTTCCTGCAAACGACAGATTAGTGGCCTTGCCTGAGCGTTGACGCGAGTCGTACTTTTGAACCCTCTCGCAACCGAAAGCTACGCAGATTTAGATCCGCAACCCGAACACACGAAGGAGGTAGAAGATTGAGCAATGGGAATTTCGTTTGGTATGAGCTCATGACGACTGACGTCGCGGCAGCCAAGACCTTTTACACGGGACTGATTGGCTGGGGCACACAGTCCATGGAAGGCCCCATGGACTACACCATGTGGACGGTTGGCGATAACCCGGTCGCCGGCATGATGGACCTACCGGAAGAGGCACGGAAAATGGGCGCCCCTCCTCACTGGCTCGGCTACGTCAGTTCGGACGACCTCGACGCTTCGCTCGCCCAGGTATCAGCTCTCGGTGGCAACGTCCTCGTCCCAGTGACAGAGATTCCAGGCTCCGGCAGGTTCGCCGTTTTCGCAGATCCCTCCGGAGGAGTCCTGGGACTCTACCACTCGGCCGCGGATGCTGGCCCGGACACGGGTCCATCGGCCGACCCGGGCCTGATCTCTTGGCATGAGCACATGGCTCCCGACCTCGACAAGGCCTGGGAGTTCTACGAGAAACTCTTCGGTTGGAAGAAGACCGAGGCGATGGACATGGGTGAGTTCGGTCTTTACCAAATGTACGGGAAGAACGAGCACACCTACGGTGGCATGATGAAGAAGCCTGCCGAAATGCCAGGACCGGCGACCTGGGCGTACTACATCAATGTGGCCGACATGGATGGCGCCGTCGAGAAGGTCAAAGCGACCGGTGGAACGGTCATGAATGGTCCGATGGAGGTACCGGGTGGCAGCCGCGTCGCCCAGTGTACGGACCCCCAGGGCGCTGTCTTCGCGCTTCACGGCAAGTAGGACGAACCCGCGGAAGGTGGGAAGGGGCCCACGGGTCTCTTCCTGTTCCAAGATCCCTTCCGTTTCTGAACGGTGACCAAAACCACCCTAATCAACTCCCCGAGAGGTTTATGTCCATCGAGATTTCTGTGATCTACGAAGGGGACCTGCGAACGCGCGCAGAGCACGGTCCGTCCGGAGAGGATCTGCTCACCGATGCGCCGATCGACAACCGCGGGCGCGGCGAGACATTTTCCCCCACCGATCTGGTGGCTACGGGACTGGGAACCTGCATGCTTACACTGATGGGAATCGCAGCCCGAGAGCGCGACCTCGACATCACGGGATCAACGGTCACCGTAACGAAGATCATGGTGGCGGATCCGCATCGACGGATCGCCGCCCTGCCTTCCACCATTCGCGTACCGATCTTTGTGCTAGTGGAGCACCAACGCGTTCTCGAACATGCGGCGCGAAACTGCCCCGTCCAAAACAGCCTCGACCCACGGATCGAACGGGAGGTGACGTTCGAATGGGCCCCCGCCTAGCGGTGCCAGCGGGCCAGTAGATCGAAGCGGGCTTCCGGTTCGTCGTTTCCGGCCTCGTGGTCCAAGTTTTCCACCGCCTCGATGTGAACCCTCGACTCGATTCGAACGGTTCCACTCGGAGTCCAGGCCAAAGTCCAATCGATTCCCAAACGCCGTTCTACCACCCCACGTAAGTCGTACTCCGGTCCCGGGGGGTTCTGCTCCGACCGTGGATCACCTTCTCCGTACCAGGGTGACCCGATCCTTCCTTCTCCTTTGCGGATCACTTGCAGTCGCACGGAAGTGGACCACTCTTTCGTTGGACGAATCCCCAACTCGACAGAGGCTTGTTCCACATCGGGACCTTCTGGGTACCCTAGGGGGCGCCCTTGGTGCGCCCAGTCGCTGTTTTCGTAGGAAACGCTGTAGGTGAAGTCATACACCTTGGCTGCGCGAAGCCCGAGCTTCGCATCTCCCCAGCGGGTCCGCGGAACAACATCCACACCAACCTGGAACCCGAGGCGGGTCGGGAGGTCGGAAGTCTCGGTTCCAACATCGTCGACAAGAATCTCGCTCCAGACGGCCCCGGACCGGAACGCTCGCCAAGTGGCGTCGAATTGCCAGACCAGGTTGTTTCGGACCAGGGGAACACCATTAGCACTGAGGGCGTCCTGACCTTGGAGGCGTTCGACGATGGTGTAGGGAACAAAACCCATCAGATAGAGCGGTTGGACGGGTGAGCCCTGGAAAACAGCTCCTTCGGTTACGGCCAGAATGAAACGTGGATGAGCCGACCACTCGAGACGGTGGAGAGCGATGTTTTTCTCCGTCGCCGTGCGCAGCACGCCGGTCATGGAACGAAATCGCAGGGATCCCAATCGAACACTGTAGCCCAGGTGATCGAAAGCCCCAGCTCGAGGCGATAGAAGCAGGGACGACTCTCCCCCCGGTCCTACCGACTGACGCAGCCGCCCGATTCGAGCTTCCCAGTGATCCGATTGAAAAGAGGCGTAGGCGGACTCGACGAAAACGAGAAGGTCGGTGTGGTTGACGAGGGCATCGGCAAAACGCCGTCCATCCCGGACCCGACCGAGGAACACATCCTGATGCACAGCAAACCGGGGGCCGTAGTGGGCCGTCCCCCGAGCTCCGACACGAGGCTGGTCGCCCCAGGAAATCCCTCGCGCATCCTTCCACTTCGCGTCGAACCAGACGTAGGGGCGAAGTCGAAACGAGCCCCCGGGAATGATTCGTTCGAAAGCGGCCACTCCCCGACGCGGCCGAGGTGACCCCGAGAGCGTGCCCAACTCATCCTCGACTTCTTCCACGAGGAGATCCCGGGTCGCCGAGCCAGCAGAGTTTCCGGAGCGCAGTGATCGCGCGAGAACGGATCGGGTGAAGGGACGAACCGTCGCGAAGCCCAAAGGAAGCTCACCTCGCAAGGCGAGCTCGCGGACGGCTTCCGCGTCAGGGTCATCAGCAGGAAAATACTCGGGTCCATGGCGGAATGGCTCTCCCGGCTCCTCGCTCGCTCCGACGATTGAAGTCACCGACGACAAGATCGAAGCAATCGAGACAAAGGGAAGGACAACCGCGAAGACAAACATCCGCCCAGGCGGAGGATTCCACTTCACGGAAGCAGTCCCTCGCGGAACCAATCGGGTACACGCGTGGAGCGACCGGAATCACGGTCCACCGTGACATGGAGGGTCTCTCCTTCCACGAGGAGAGTGTCGTTCCGACGTATCCGGTAGAGAAACGTCACTTCGCGAGTGCGGATAGGGGCGAGCCGGGTTTCGATCTCGATCAGTTCGTTGTAGTGGGCTGGGCGACGAATCCTCAGGCGAGCTTCGGTGACCGGCAGGGCGATACCCCGATCTTCCACCTTCGCATAGTCGAATCCATGGTCCCGCATCAGCTCGGTTCGACCCACTTCGAACCAGGTCAGGTAGTTCCCGTGGTAAACGATGCCCATCTTGTCGGTGTCCGCGAAGTAAACCCGCACATGGGTGGTTCCCCGCAGCGTGGCATGCTCCCAACGCTCGTCGCTCATCTCGCCTCCTCAGGTCTCGGCGCGGACGGTAACACAGGTGCCCAAACCGGCCTTTGCCGGGACGCGACTTTCTTGCCGGTCAGCGCCTAATCTCTTTCTGGGAAACGATTTACAAGCCCCTCGTCAAGTCTCTCTAAGTTCAGTGAGGGCGCGCTGTTGCTTGATATCACGGACTCTTGCACGGTATACTTGTATACGTGTTCGGAAACGAAAGCGAGATGAGCCCTCTTATGAACCTTCGCCTCCTCGTGCTTTCCATCTTGCTGATGGGTGCCCTCTCTGTGGCGCAAGGCACGGCGTTCGCCCTGAGCGTTGGAGACGAACTCCCATCCGCTTCGCTCGAGGACCTCTCCGGAGATTCCTTCGATCCGTCCGACCTTTCTGGTGCGGTCGGCGTGCTCTACTTCCTCGGCTCGGGCTGCGGAATCTGCGTCGATATCGCGACTCAGATCGAGTCAGACCTCATGACGAAATACGATGAAGACGAGCTCGTCGTGCTGGCGATTGATTCTCTCGACGGCTCGAAGGAAGAGCTGACTCGACTGCGCGACGAAGCGGGCGTGCGTTTTCCATTCCTCCAGAACGGAAGCTCGTTTCGAGGAGCTTGCGATCTCGAATGGCACGCTCTGGTTATCGTCGACGCCAATGGGATCGTTCGCTACGTCGAAGAAGGCGCGGATGTCTCGATCTACGATTCGACAGCGATGAACGAGGTGATCGAGCAGTACGTTGGCCGGGCCCAAGCGGCCGTGGAAAAGACCTGGGGCGAGATCAAAAGCCTCTTCGATCGTTAGTCGTCGCCCGGTCCCTAGTCGTCGTCCGGTCCGTCGTAGTCACATCGGGTCGTGCACGTCTCCTTTACCGAGACCCGCTTCAGGATGCGCATCCTCGGAGCGACTCGATCCCAGATCCAGATCGCCAGGTTCTCCGAGGTCGGATTCTCCAAACCGTCGATTGTGTTGAGGAGTCGGTGATCGAGTTCATCGATGATCGGACCCACGGCATCCTTGATCACCTGATAATCGACGAGCCAACCCAAATCCGGATCCATCGGACCAGCCACGAAGATCTCGACTTCAAACGAATGACCATGGAGTCGTTTGCACTTGTGACCCTCGGGAAGCTCGGGCAGGAAGTGCGCCGACTCGAAGCGAAACGATTTTGACAACGTCACTCTCATGGTCTTTCATTTCCTTCAGTTTCTGACTGCGGCGTTCGAGCGGGGTCCGCGGCACCCACTTTCTCGAAGCCTGCTTCCCTGAGCTGACAAGCATCGCAATGGCCACAAGCGCGTCCCCGGTGGTCGGGGTCGTAACAACTCGTCGTCCATCCATAATCCACTCCGAGATCGAGACCGTTTTGGATGATTTCTGCTTTGTCGAGATGGAGGAGCGGCGCTCGGATCTCGATACTTCGCCCTTCGACGCCGCGTCGAGTTGCCAAATCTGCCACCCGCTGGAAAGCCTCCAGGTACTCAGGTCGGCAATCGGGATAGCCACTGTAGTCGATCGCATTGACGCCGAGGTAGATCGCCTCCGCATCAAGGACTTCTGCCCAACCGAGGGCGATGGAAAGAAAGACGGTGTTACGCGCCGGTACATAGGTGGAGGGAATCTCCGCTCGAGTCTCGGGGGACTCGTCTTTGGGCACGACACCGGAGAAGAGAGTCGAACCTCCAAACACGGAGAGATCGAGTTTCAAGTTCCTGTGCTCGGCAGCACCCAGTTCGGATGCCACCCGACGCGCCGAAACAAGTTCCTGTTCGTGCCTTTGACCGTACTGGATGGTCAACGCGTGACAAGCCAGCCCCTCCGCGCGGGCCATGGCCAGCACCGTGGCAGAATCCAGTCCTCCGCTGAGGAGAACAACGGCGCGACGTGAAGTCGTTGAAGAAGCCACCTAAACTCCCGTCTCTTCTGGTCCGTAGACAATCTTGTGCAGCTGCACCTGCATCCGCACGGCCAGCCGATCAGCCAGGATCCAGGAGGCCAGCTCGGAAAACTCGAGCGCATCCCATACCGGCGAGAAGAGAACTTCGTGGTGCGCCGCCAGCTGATGCTCTCGACAGGTCTCGCGTGCCCATTCGTAGTCTCTTCTCGAAGCAATGACGAACTTGATCTCGTCCTCTGGCTTGACGAGAGAGAGATTGTCCCAGTGATTTCGGGCGCTCTCCCCGGAATCCGGGCACTTCAAATCGAGCACGATCTTCACTCGCGCATCGACCGGCTCGATCGAAACGGCCCCGCTCGTCTCGAGCAGAACCTCGAAGCCTTCATCGGCCAGACGGCGAAGTAGCGACGGACACTCAGTCTGCGAGAGAGGCTCACCACCCGTCACCTCGACCAGAGGACAGCCGAAGTCGCGAACCGCTTCGACGACCTCGTCCTCGGTCATCGTCCTTCCGCCCTGAAAGGCGTAGGCCGTATCGCACCAGACGCAGCGCAGTGGGCAACCGGTCAGGCGAACGAAGACACAGGGAACCCCGATCCGGGACGACTCTCCCTGAATCGAGTGAAAGATCTCTGTGATGCGGAGCGCACCCATCGTGACGTTTCCCTTTCGGATTGCCGCAACCTCTGCCAAAACGTTCGAGTCTAGGCGACTCAAATCCGAGCGGTCAAATCCCGAGCCGGAAAGTGGCTCGACCCGGCCGGTTTCGGTTCGGTTTCGATTCGGCCTCGGACGGAGCTGCTGAACCGGCCAGGTGCCACTGCGCAAACGACCTAGGCCACGGCGCCTATCCTTTATACAGGTTCCACCAAACTCGGCCGATAACCGTTGGAGGAGGATCGTTTAATGGACACCACGGGCACCCGGACGACCACGCTACAAAAAATTCAACAGAGCTTGAGCAAGACCGAACATCTCCCCCCTACGCCGGAGGTCCTCGTGTCCCTGCTCAAGGCGATCGACGATCCGGACTCCTCGGCGGAGACGATTGGCGATCTCGTGGCCATGGACGCGGCCCTCTCCCTCTCCATGCTGCGTCTCGTCAACTCGGCTGCTTTCGGACTCGTGCGCAAGGTCGAGAAAATCCAGGACACCGTCGTCTTCATCGGTTTCGATGAGATCAAGAACCTCTCCGTCGCCATTGCCATGAAGACCGGACTGATCGGCGCAGCCCCGATTTGCCACACCTTTCACCGCAAGGCGCTCTGGGCAAACTTCCTTTCCGCCGCCGTCGCCTCCAGACTGGCGGGCGAAGCCCTGGACCTTCCGGAGAAGGGAGTCGCTTTCTCGGCCGGACTTCTCCGCGATGTGGGACTGCTCCTCCTCGACGGAGCGTACCCCCACAAGTTGGAATTCGTCGTCAGTGAACTGGCCTCCTCGGATCAGAAGCTCTGCGAACTCGAACGAGAGGTTTTTGGCTATACCCATGGAGAAGTCGGCATGTGGCTCGGAGAAGAGTGGCGAATCCCACGGGTTCTCCTCGCTCCGATGATCCAGGTCGAATGTCCGTGGGAATCTCGTAATCACGCGACCGTCTGCGCACTCGTCCATGTCGGCGATCGCCTTGCTCAGGAGCTGCATCCCTACCATCGGCCGCAACGTTCTCCGAAGATCTCGCCGCGAGCCCTGGAGATCCTCGACGCCGACCCGACTCTGATCGACGAGGTCCGGGCCCAGCTTCCAGAAGAGATGAGGAAGCTCGCCGTCCTTCTCGACTGATCTGGACCCCACCGCAGCCGCGGCGCCTGTCATCGATGGCTCCGCCCTCCGCGTCAGAGTCTGACCAATCGGGCGTCTATCGGATCGCTTCGGCCAGAGTTTCCAGGACCCGGTGGTTTGCCTCCGGAAACCGGTAGGCTTCGAGCCGATCCGGCTGGACCCAGCGCACCGCCTGACATTCAATCGCTTGGGGCACCCCCGCAATCCATCGACAGAGATGAAAGTCGATGACGACCTGCCGATCAGGGTACTCTTGTCTCTGAGTGAGGACCAACCGCTCGACAGCCACGACGAGGCCGACCTCTTCGAGGACCTCACGTCGAACACATTCAGCACTGGATTCCCCGGGTTCGACCTTGCCTCCGGGAAACTCCCAGAGGTCCGCAAGGTGGCCAAAGGGAAAGCGATGGCCGATCAGAACCATGGGATTGTGAGCTGCCGAGGTCGCGGGGCGCACAACCAGCGCAACCGATACATGGACAGTGTCATCCAACATAGGTAGTTGTCCCGGAACCGAGGCTTCGTAAGCGGGTTTCTAAGGTTCGCATACGGGAGAGGTTTACACGAAAGTTCACGGAGGTCCAAAGACATGAAGAAGAGCTTACTCCCCCTGGCAGCCGCCCTTGGGGTCCTCGGGGCCACCGGGCTGACCTTTCCGCCCGTCGAAGCCCAAGCGCAGTCGGCTGATGCCGGGCTCGAAGCGCTCAAGAACCAAAGCAGCGCCTTCGTCGAAATCTCGAAGCGCATCCTTCCGGCTGTCGTCAGCATTACCTCGAGCAAGGTCATCACCCCCGCATCCGGAAATGGCGGAAGATTCTTCGGAGACGAGCTCATGCAGCGTTTCTTCGAGGACAACGATACCCAGGAGTTCAACCAACAGGGCAGCGGCTCCGGCGTGATCGTCAGCGACGAAGGCTACATCCTGACGAACAACCATGTCATCGCCGAGGCAGACGAGCTCGAAGTCGTCCTTTACGATGGACGTCGATTCCAGGCTGAGTTGGTGGGGCGCGACGAGGAAGCCGACGTCGCCGTCATCAAGATCGACGCCGACGATCTAGCCATCGCCGCCCTCGGCGATTCCGACGACCTCGAGGTCGGAGAGTGGGTTCTCGCCGCCGGAAATCCGTTCCAGTTATCGAGTTCCATCACAAGCGGAATCGTCAGTGCGATTGGGCGGAGCAACATTGGACTCGCTCAGTACGAAAACTTTATCCAGACCGATGCCGCGATCAACCCGGGTAACTCCGGAGGGGCCCTCGTCAATCTCGAAGGCGAAGTCGTGGGAATCAACACCGCAATCGCCAGCCGCTCGGGTGGTTATCAGGGCATCGGCTTCGCCATTCCGATCAACTACGCCTCCGGCCTCATGACTGATCTGATCAACTACGGCAAGGTCACGCGTGGCTACCTGGGTGTTCAGATCGGTGAGGTCGACGATGTCATGGCCGAGTACTACGGTCTCGACAATGCCAATGGGGTCCTCATCAACAGCGTCGAAGACGACTCTCCAGCCGAAGTTGCGGGAGTCAAACAGGGCGACGTCGTGGTCTCGGTAAACGGGCGAGAGGTCGAGGACATGCGCGATCTCCAGCTGCGGATCAGTGGATTCCGCCCTGGGGCTCGAGTCGACCTCGAGGTCGTCCGGGACAAACGGAAGCAGAGTCTCACCGCGGAACTCACCGAAAAGCCATCGCTTGGGGACACCGCTTCGAACCTGATCGAGGACCCCGAGAGAAAGATGAGTGAGCGCATCAGTGACATCGGCCTCGAGGTCGAGGATATCAGCCGCCGCGTGCGCGACGAATTCGAACTCGAAAGTGACGTCGAGGGCGCAGTCATCACCAACGTATCCGCTCTCAGCCCGGCGGGACGAGCGAATTTCCGGGCAGGCGACATTATCATGAAAGTGGACGACACATGGGTGGAAGACGTTGCAGGACTGACAGATGCAGTCCAAAGCCGCGAAAGCGGTGAGGCGGTTCTGTTCCTCATTCTTCGCCAGGGCCGTGAATTGTTCCTGGCTCTTCGGATGCCTGAGTAGCTATAGTGCTGGATTGTCCTGAACCAGCCCGATCCAGTGCTGGTTCAGAGCGTCCCGGTTGACGTCAAAGGAGTAGCCCAAAAGATGACTGAAGAAGAGCAAGGCACCCCCGAGGCCGAAGAGCCAACACCTGCCCTCGTCGATGAGAAGCGGGTTAAGCATACGGGAATCGTGAAGAAGTACGAGTTTGTGATGGCCGCAGCCCGCGAGGCCGAACGCCTCAACGACTACTACCGGAATCACGGAATTCAGTCGGACACGAAGGTCACGACCGAAGCGATCGACCGAGTCCGCCTCGGCCTTTCCAAGGTCGTCTATGAGGAGCCGAAGCCGGCCGAAGAAGAGACTCGCAGAGAGAGCACCTACATCTTTGGCCCCTAGGCCAGGAACCTTGTTTCGAGCAAAAGATCCGCCGGAGTTAACTGCTCCGGCGGATCTTTTGCGTTCCTGACGTCAGTTTTCGCGGCCTAGGGCCTCTCGTTGAGCGTCCAGTCATAGGACATGTATTTGACCCAAAAGTCCGCATCACGGACGAAACCGCCTTCCTCTTTGGGCAGATACGAAGCGACGAAACCCAGCATCGGACCCCGCTCAGCAAAGACCTCGATGAGATACGGCGGTGTTCCAGCCAGCTTCTCGAAATCGGCCCAGTACCAATCAAAAATCTGCGAGAGATGGAGAACCGTGTTCTCCCGATCGGTCCGCGCCCCGAGGGGTGACCGAATGAAGTCCTGAGCCGCTAGATTGAGCTGCCTCCCCAGTTTCTTTCCTCGATAGGCGCGATCACGTAAGGGAGGACACCCGACTGAGGCGCAGTTGATGGCAAAGTGCACTCGATGATCACCGTACTTGGCGATGAGAATGGTTTTTTCGATCTTGTTCAGACTGACGTCTTCCTGGGCCACGGTGAGAGGCAACTCCCAGACTCCGGGAATCTGTTGAATGGACCCGAGCGGAAACTCATCACTGGTCTTGGCAATCGGATAGCGATCCCGAACGATTCGGAGGACGTGGCCATTGTAGGCGTTGATGTAGAACGCCTTGCTGTCGTCGGTTCGCCAACCGAGGACCGCAACCTTCGAGATCGACTCGATTCGCCGAAGCCACGTGTCGAGCGGCTTCGGATCAGCCTTGAGGGCGGCATAGTCGACGCGCCCCTCGGCCACGACGGGCGCCAGCACCTTGTCAAACTCATCTGCGAGCTCGTCGGCCGTCGGGGCGGCCCAGACCAGGGCCGGAGTCAGAATGGCCGTAGCCAGCAGAATGATGGAACCTCGAAACGTCATTACGCCCCCTCGTGGCAGAGAATGGTTAGAGTCGCGACCGTCCTCAAGATTGTAACCGCGATGACAGGCCTGAGGTCCAAAAGGGTTTGATAGAGGTGCGCCCGGGCCTGGCGGATTGGGGACCGGCTAGTCCTTGGTTTCGGGATGTGTACCGGAGAGGACGGAAGTAACTCTCTCTAGCTCCACGCGCCAGGGCGGAATCTCGCTCTCGCGACCGGTTGCCCCGAGAAACCGTACTCTCGTACTCAACATCTGCGCCCAATACTCGAGCACCTGACGGTGAATTCGATCTTCCGGCCGATAGCCCGCCTCGAGAAGTAACCGGATCTCCGGTGGCTCGAGGGTGCCCGCCTCCTCGACCCGACCGCGCACCCGATAAACGAGCCCTTCCGGGACAACTGAGGCCCGGACAAAACCGGGCGAAACGTCCCCTGTAAAAACGACAGTTCGGTCCGGATCAGAGTACGCCAGCGCACTGATCAGCCGGCGATACCGGGACTCGATGGCGGCCGGATCGTAAGGGAGGCCGCTCTCGAAGAGGCGGAGTTGCTCGAGGAAGGACGCGACTTCGGCTTCGACCGGAGCGAGAAGCCCCGGATACATCCGGCGAAGTTGTGGGAAGTACCAGGAACGACGAAGTAACTCGGGGTCCACGATGCGCAGATCCGTTCGCTCACCTTCGACCTGCTGAAGGTAGAGGGAGGGCGAAACCACTGCATCCCAGAATCCGGAAAAGAACAAGGCTCCGGGGGGAAGACCGTGAAGCGACAGCTCGAGATGAGTACGAACAAACCGATCATCGGCCCGGTTCCGAGCCGACCAGTCCGGAAGGGTCTGCCCGACCAGGCAACCTAACGCGAGGACGCCAACCACACCGTTCGCAGCCCATGGAACGCGGACACGAATCGCATTCCAGAGGAACGTAACTCCCACGACGGCAAGAACCGCTACGACCAGATCCGCCGGGAGAAAGTAGGGCTCGAGATCGAAGATCTCGTACCCGGAGGCCCACACCAACGTCACGACGAAGATGCCGGCCAGAACCGCTGTCGTCGACCAGATCTTCTTGGTGACCAGGCCGAAGAGCCCAAGGAGCCCGAGGAGAACCGCCGGAACACTAAAGCGCCCAGGGAGTCCACCGAGATACCCGAGGAAGTTCTCGGAGAAACGGTTCGAGCTCTGGAAATGCCAGATACTGTATTGATCGGCAAGGTAGTGCTTCCAGAAACGATCCCAATCGTTAGGCGCCCCCCAGTCGAGGAGAGGCTCGGTACCCGACCGAATCGGGAGAAACAGGTTGAACGAAAAACCAAGGAGACCCAAAAGGACAGCAGCGGTCAGAACGGTCGAGGGCCGACCTCGCCGAAAGGCCCGAAACCAGACCCAGACGACGGTGGGAAGCAGGAAGACAACCGAAAGATGGTTGGCCAGCGCCAGCCCGACCAGATACGCGCCGGCCACAAGACTTCGGGCACTGCGCTCCTTCGGCCGCGAAGCCGCCGCGAGGGCCCATCCCATGAGCGAGACCACGAGGAGGAGGTGGAGACCGTAGACCTCGTTACCAGTCGCCTGCTCCCACGCCACCGCGGAAGTTCCAAGGAGAAGCCCTCCCCACCAGGCGATGAGATCAGGGGACCGTGAAGGCAGGGTATCTCCCCCACCCTGGACCGAAACTCCACGGAAGACCCCCGCGGCTACAACGGCGGCCAGGGCCACGAAGAGACCCGAGAGAAGGTTGACGGCAAGGATCGGCGAACCTGGAAACAACCAGACCGCGAGCCGACCAAGGCAGGTGTAGAGCGCGTATCCGGTCGGATGAGCCACATCGAGACGCGCCGCCACCGTGGCGAGTTCACCACTATCGATGGTTCCGAAATCACGGGCTGCGGTGATCCCGTAGAGAACCCCAAGGGGGGTCCCAACCACGAGCAGGTCCTTCCATTTCGGGGCAAATGACATCGTTCCTTTATACCCGCGGACGACGCTCGTCCGCACTCCGAAAAACCCACCAGATCGCGTTGTTCCGATGTTGGAATTTACCGCGATCGACCGCGATTCGTGTATTCTGGCAACGCGGTTTCCCAACACGGTGGCGACCGAATGCGCAATCCGGGCTTACGGCCCGAATGGAGGCTTCGTCAGACATGAAAGATTCAAGACACGTGCACGTCATCGGTACGGGGACGATTGGTGAGCCCCTCATCGGTCTACTCGCGGACTATCGCAAGGAGCTCGGGATCGAAACGGTCTCGTTCCACAAGCGTACGCCCCTTCCGTCGGAACGAGCGAAAGTTCGCAGTCTCATGGACCGCGGTGCGCTGCTCTGTACAGATGATCCCGCCATGGCGAAGTTCGAAGAGCAGGGCCTCAAGGTAAGTTGGGACGCGGAAGAATCGATCGACCGAGCCGCCGTGGTCATCGATTGTACTCCGTCGGGAATCGGTCACGAGAACAAGCAGAAGTACTACGACCGCTTCACCCACAACACTGCCGGGTTTGTCGCACAGGGCTCCGAGTTCGGATTCGGCAAGATGTACGCGCGTGGGATTAACGATGAAGCACTCAATGCGGACGACAAGTTCATCCACGTCGTGAGCTGTAATACCCACAACATCTCGGTTCTCCTCAAGACGTTGGCCATCACCGACAACAATCCCGACAACCTCGTCGAAGCGAAGTTCGTCATGATGCGTCGCTCGAGTGACACTTCGCAGGACGGAGACTTCCTACCCGCTCCCAAGGTCGGGAAACATGAGGACAGTCGATTCGGCACTCACCACGCCCGCGACGCCTGGCACATTTTCCAAACCCTTGGCTACGACCTGAACGTCTTTTCCTCCGCAATCAAGTTGAACACGCAGTACATGCACTGTCTTTGGTTCAACATCCGGGTCAAAGAAAAGATCGACCTCCCGACCGTGATGTCCCGACTAACCGAGAATCGACGCATCGCCACTACGGAAAAGACTTCGGCAAATCAGATCTACTCGTTCGGGCGCGACCATGGACACTACGGTCGGATTCTCTCCCAAACCGTGGTTCCGACAAAGACGATTGCCGTCAACAACGACCACGAGATCATTGGCTTTGCTTTCACTCCACAGGACGGAAATCCATTGCTTTCCAGTGTGGCGATTGCAAGTTGGTACATCGACTCCGATCAGGGGCTGGAGAAACGACTCGATTGTTTGAAGCCGTACCTCTTCCACGAGATCTAGGCGGCTCGAATCGCACTGACTTGGCCTGACTCTTCGAAGGCCGCCCGGACCCCCGTGGCGGCCTTCGTCGTACACGTAGCTTGAAGGACCGAGGTTAAATGTTCGCACGCATCCTGACCGTTTTGATCTTCATTGCCGTCTTCGTCAGTGCCCTTCACCAGCTCATCAATGAGGACTACTGGTTTCACCTTCGCGGTGGAGAGCTTGTCAACCTCGGTCAGATTCCTCGGCTCGACACCTATTCCTATCCATCTGCGGGACGCGAGTATCTGGATCCGCACTGGCTCTTTCAGTGGTTGCTCTACCGAGTCCACCTCCTCGGTGGTGTAAACCTCGCCATCGTACTCAAGGCGACACTCGTGACGGCGACCTTCGCGATCCTCCATCGGCTCGCACGCCGCGATGCGACTTCGATCCTGAGCGGTCTCGCGGTCTTTGCTGGTGCACTTCTGGCCAGCGAACGCTTCATGGTTCGCCCCGAAATCTTCACATTCTTGTTTCTCGCCCTCACCCTCTGGCTCTCACGCCGACTCGAAGAGGGCTTTCGGCCGGCCCTCTTTCTCCTGCCCCTTCTTTTCGTAGTTTGGGTCAACTCGGAAGGCCTCTTCATTCTCGGGCTGGCGTTACTCGGTGCACAGGCCGTTTCCCGTCCGAAAGAGAAAGCTCTCTGGCTCGCACTCGGACTCTCTGTGCTCGCAACAATGGCCAACCCATTCTTCCTTCGGGGCGCCCTCCATCCCCTCGTCCTCTTTACGCGGATCGACGGCTCCCTTGATGTGTATTCGTCGACCATCGGAGAGTTTCTCGGCCCCTTCGACACGACCGTTCGTCACCCCGCCGCCGCTTTCTTTCCCTGGTTTCTTGGACTGCTCGGGATTGGACTCGCCCTCTGTCGACGTCCGAGGCTCGGAGAGATTCTCATCCTGGCGGCTTTTGTTTTCCTCTCTCTGAAGGCCCGTCGCAACATTGCTCTCCTTGGAATCGTGGCTGTGCCGATGATGGCTCGCTGGTACACGGTTGGATGGAGAGCGCTCGAGGGCCGGTGGGGGCAATTCTCCTCCCAGGGCCGACGAGTCGTTGTCTCGACAGCAGCGTTGGTCGCAGTCCTCGGTGTCGTCGGCTACATCCACTCCGTCGTGACAAACCGAATCTACGTAGAAGTGGAAACGAACCGGAATTTCGGACTCGGTGAGGCTGAGAATGCGTTCCCGACCAAGGCCGTCGAGTTTCTCCGCGAGAAGCAGATTCCCGGGCCGATTTTCTCGTTCCTCTCCTCGGGCTCTTACATGGTTTGGGCGCATCCGGATGAACCTGTGTTCATTGATGGTCGTTTGGAAGTCCACAGCACCGAACACTTCTCGCGATCGCTGGAGATTCGTGATGGCGGGCCCGCCTGGGATGCGGCGGATCACGAGTTCGGTTTCAACGTCGCCCTCATCGAGCTCGGTCAGGCGGAAGCCCTGCTCCAACGGATGGTCCGCGATCCGAGTTGGGCCATGGTCTACCTCGATGGGAAAGCGCTCGTCCTTCTCAAGAAGACTCCCGACAATCAGAACTACATTGACGAGTTCGTTCTAACCCGGGGAAGAATGCAAACTATAGCACCCCCGATCGCGGATCCGGAGTCGGTCGAACTACTCCCGGCTGAATCGGGTTGGATGAAGCGAACACTGGGAAGACGGGACATCCCGTGGGACCAGCTCAGCCTCGGGCAGTTTCTGTCATCGATGGCGGCCCACGACCTCGCCGCCGAGCAGTATCGAGCGGCGGCCTGGGCTGCGCCTGAACTGGCATCCCCGCGTGTTCTCCTGGCCGGTGCGCTCAATCAACTCCGTCGGCCAAACGAGGCGCTCAGAGTGATCCTATCCGCAAAACCACGGGCTCGAACCGCAACCGATCAGGCCAGAGTGAGTGTGACGTTGGGAGATATCCTGCTCGCGGGAGGGGAACCGGCGAGGGCAATCGCAGCCTACGACGAGTTTCTCAGCGATCCTAACGCGGGAGCCAATATCGGCGTGGTGCGCGTCAATCGTGCGCAAGCTCGCTTGAACTCGGGAGACCCCGCAGGTGCAGTCGAGGACTGCTACCTGGGGCTCTCGGAGATTCCAAACTATGCAGAGGCTTATCGGATTCTCGGGCTAGCCGAAGAGAGGCTCGGTCGAAGCGCCGAAGCCCTCGCGGCCTATCAGAAATTTCTCCAGGTCGGGGGACAGAATCCGGAGGTCGTCGAAGCGATCGCTCGGCTCTCGGGGTCTTAGACCTCGAGTCCGAGATGCTCGTTGATCAGGGCACCGATCTTTTCTTTCGACTGAAGTCCGGTAAACTGGTGGACAGGCTGACCATCCTTCAGAAACACAACCGTCGGTACACCCATGACGCCAAACTTCTGTGCAATCGCGGGAGACTCGCCTACGTCGACCTTCCCTACGATAGCCTGCTCACCCAGCTCTCCAGCCAGCTCTTCGATGATAGGCTCGAGTTTCTTGCACGGACCGCACCACGTCGCACCGAAGTCGATAACGACCGGCTTGCCGGTAGTGGTGAGTTCTTCGTAGTTGCCATCGTTGATCTTGTGCATGGTGACTCAAGCTCCCTTTGGTTCAAATAGTTCTGGATCTCGTCGATTCCGATGCCAAACGAGATCCTGAGTTACGTATCACGTTCCCTTCGGCCGAACTGCGTGTCGAGCACGGAGTGTGATAGGAAAGCCGGACGATCCGCCGACCTTACCCGTTCATCCATCCTCGCGGTAGGACATCAATGGGAAAGGAAGTAACCAACTACCCAATAAGAACTTAGCCGATACCGGGGGACGGCCAACGGTTTTGTGTTAGGCTTTGCCCATCGACGCCACTTCGTGGCCAGACCGGACCAACCCGGTTGCCCTCCCTGCAACGGAACCGAGCAGAGGCTCGGCCAGAGGGACGGCAAAGATCCCCAACCACAGCTCCTCCCCTTAAGACTCTGGGAGTTCGAGCATTTGACAGGAGTCCTCTTGACCTCCAAAAAGACCGCGAGTTCTGCTAGCGGAACCGGTACGAAGACGACGCGCAAAAAGGCGACGCGCTCGACGACATCTCGTACTACCACGAAGAAGACAACCAAAAAAGCAGCGAGCGAAAAACCCTCGACGGACACTGCAAAGACGCCCCGCCCTCGAAAGGTCGCTGTGTCCAAAGCCGCCACCTCCAAGGCTGCGAGCTCAAAGGCTGCCTCCAAGGCGACAAAGTCCAGCGCCGCGAAATCGACAGCAAAGTCCACTGCGAAGAAATCTACTGCCACGAAGAGCACCGCTTCGAAAGTTGCCAATCGTCGGTCGAAGGCTGCACCTGAGGTAAGCGAAACGGCCAGTTCCCGGACCGAGACCGCGGTAAGGACCCAGGCGCGACCGACGGAAACGGCCAGCGAATCCCCACGTTCGGAGACGATGCGCAGCGAGCCGTCGCCGTCCGACTCACCTCGTGCGGAAAGCCGTAATCCGGAACGCCACGCCGTGGATTCGACCGACTCTCGAGATTCTGGGCGGGGACGTCCGAGCCGCTCCGGGAATCGAAGATCTCGCGACGACGGTGGACGATCGGGAAATCGACGTTCCGGCGAGGGACGGTCCAATGAGAAAAGGTCTGGGGAGGGACGCTCTCGGAACAGCCGTGGTGGAAACAGCCGTCACGGCAATGCACCGCGAGGAAACTCAGCTCGGGGAAACTCTCAACGAGGTAACTCCAGCCACGGCAATTCGGCGCGTGGCAACTCCGCCCGGGGCAACTCAGATTGGGATTCACGCGGAAACTCGATGGGAAACTCCGCTCGTTCGGGCAACTCGAACCGTGGGGCGGGCGGACGGGATTCGGAGAGACGAGGGTCATCCGGCGGCGGCCGTCGCGGAGCGCCTGGTTCGGGACGAGGCGGTCGCAGCGACTCGCGCTACGGTGGACGTGGATCGCAGGATCGGCGCCCGCGCGGAGGACGTAGAGGAAGCGGAGGACGGCGGCGCGACCTTCTCGAAAGCCTCAAAGGCCTTCAGCGGGGGATCTCGGTGGATCCCTACGAGCGTATCCGCCTCGAAACCACGCCCGACAACCTCTCGACCCGAGTCTTCGATCTGGTCGCACCGATCGGACGCGGCCAGCGCTGCCTGATCACTTCCCCGCCCAAGGCGGGAAAGACGATGCTTCTCATGGCCGTAGCCGAAGCGATCATCAAGAACCATCCCGACCTCGAAGTGGTTTGCCTGCTCGTTGACGAACGTCCGGAGGAGGTGACGTACTTTCGACGCGGCGTCGACTGCCAGGTCGTTGCAAGCTCAAACGACATGACTCCGGCCGACCACGTGAAAACGGCCGAGGAATGCGTCCTGCAGGTTGCCGAGAGTGTGTCAGGTGGCAAGAATGTGGTCCTCCTCCTCGACTCGATCACTCGATTGGCCCGGGCCTACAACATCCACAGCGAAGGATCCGGTCGTACGATGTCCGGAGGAATCGACGCCTCGACTATGTACGGTCCGCGACGAATCTTCGGCGCTGCCCGCAAAATCGAAGGCGGCGGCAGCTTGACCATTTTGGGTACTGCCCTGGTCGACACTGGCTCCCGGATGGACGAAGTGATCTTCCAGGAATTCAAGGGGACCGGTAACACCGAGGTCATCCTCAGCCGCGCTTTGGCGGAGAAGCGGATCTACCCCGCAATCGACATCATCGGCAGCGGAACCCGCAAAGAAGAGAAGCTCTATTCGCCGGATGAGGTTCGCGCGCTGTATACCCTGCGCCGCTTTCTCGCCGACCGAAAACCAGATGAGGCGATGCTTGGCCTGATCAAGATGATGGAACGCTACCCAACGAACCGAGAGGTCCTGGAGGCCATTGCGGGCGGGGCTCGTTAGCCGACCGTCCGTCCCTAGGTCTGGACCCCAGATGGAATCCCTGCCAAACTGGCGGATTCGAATCGAAACACTGCACGCAGTGAGAGAACGATGGAGGATATCTTGCGACAGCTTCTGGTCACGTCAATGGCCGTACTTGTGTTGGGATCTGCACTTTGGGGATGCGGAGGCGACGAGAAGGAAAGCTCGGGCCCCACTCCAAACGTCACCCCCGGAGCGGGTTCGTCTGGGGAACCAGTCGGTGACCCTCTGACCGGCGATGCCACGAGAACCGTCGCAGAAGTTGGCGACGAGACAATCACCCTTGGCGACGTCAATCTCCTCGTAAAGGCTTGGCAGGCGGGACGCAATGCCGGAGTCGATCCGCTCGCCTCGGTGGCCCAACTCCAGAAACAAGCCATCGACAATCTCATCGAGCAGAAGCTCATTCTACAAACCGCCACGCAACGGGGCCTGACGCCTTCCGAGGCCGAACTCACAGCGGCGATGGATCGGGTGAAGGGCCAATTCCCGAACGAGGCTGCGCTGACGACCCTCCTGCAGCAGGAAGGGATGACTCTCGAGCAATTCACGAAGGGTTTTCGTGCAGACATGACCATCCGCAACTTCGTCGAAAAGGCCTATCTGGACACGATGCAGGTCAGCGACGCGGATGCTGAGACGTTCTACAAAGCCAATCCGGAGAGATTCAACGCCCCTCCCCAGGTGAGCGCTCGCCACATTCTGATTCGTTCGAATAAGGACGGAGGGGTCGGTGTTGACGAGGTCGCCAAAAACAAGGCCGACACGATCTTGAAGAGAGCACGAGCGGGCGAAGACTTCATCGAGCTGGCCAAGACGACGTCCGAGGACGAGACGACCCGTGACAATGGTGGGGACCTCGGCTATTTCGCTTCTGGAGTCATGGTGCCGGAGTTCGACCAAATGGTCTTCTCACTGAACATTGGGGATGTCTCGGAAGTCATCCAGACCCAATTCGGTTATCACATTATCCGAGTCGACGACAAAAAGCCGGCCGGGATGATGGAACTGGCCCAGGTCGCTCCCCAGATCAAGGAACTGCTTCGCAACGAAAAGGCCGGGAACAAGGTCACCGAGCTCGTTGAGAAGTTGAAGACCGAAGTCGCCATCAAACGAGAGATCTAGCTCCGGGATCTCTGCGCCATTTGCTTGCCGCCCGTCCCCCGGTTCAGATCTTCTGTGCTGGGGGACAGGGCCAAGTCATCCGCAGGCCTGGCCTGGCCCGGTCCACCCCGCCTGACTCGTTCGTTCCCACAAAAAACTGCCGCAAAGGCTCTGAATATCTGACAACCTGCCCGGTAGTAAAGGGCGGGAGGTCGAAGGATGGCCACAGCCGCAGAAATGTCGATTCCAATATGTCCACCCGGAGGCGAAGTGAGAGTGCCGATCCAGGAACTCGTGGATCGAGACCTCATTCTTCGATGCCAGGGGGGCGATCGAGCCGCGTTTGAACCGATCGTCCTTCGCTATATGCGTCGAGCGGCTGCGTTTGCCCTTGGCTGGACCGGAAACAGAGACGACGCCCTCGATCTTTCCCAAGAGGCCTTTGCGCGATCCTATAAAGCGATTCGGCGATTCGATCCGGACCGCCCGTTTTACCCCTGGTTTCATCGCATCCTTAAAAACCTATGTATCAACCACATAGGACGCGCACGCAACCGTCATGAAGTGCCGTTGGAAGAGACCTACCCGGCCCGATCTGCCAATCCTTCTCCCCTCGAATTCACTGAGGGGGAAGAGAGAAAGCGGATGGTCTGGGAGGGAATCTGCCAGCTCAATGAACTAGAACGAGAGATTCTCATTCTGCGCGAGTTCCAGGACTACAGCTACTCCGAGATCGCCCGGGTGCTCGACATTCCGAAGGGGACGGTGATGAGCCGCCTTCACAATGCGAGAAAGCGACTTCGGGAAAAGCTGATCCCGATCATGGAACGACAGGGATGAGACGAAATCCAACATCACTGGGTCGGGTAAGGGGAACTGAGACATGACCCGCGACTGGAACGAACTCATTAGCGCCTATCTGGACGATGAGCTGAGTCCCGCGGATCGCCTGGAGTTCGAGCGGCGGCTCGAACGGGGCGAGGTATCTGGCCAGGAGCTGGAGGAGATGCGTGCCATGCGCTCACTGACGAAGTCGATCCAACTGGATGAGTTTCCCGACGAGATCTGGGAGCGCTACTGGCATCAGACCTACAACCGGATGGAACGAAATACCGGTTGGATCCTGCTCTCGATTGGGACGATTATCCTCACCTCCTACGGCGCTTACGAGTTCCTCAGTTCTTTGTGGATTGATCCCTCCGAGCCTTGGTGGCTCCGTCTCGCCGTCGGTTGTGTCGCCATTGGCCTTTCTGTCCTTTTCGTTTCGGTCCTTCGGGAGCGTTGGTTTGTGCGCAACCGGGATCCATATCGAGGTATCAAGCGATGATCATGGTAACGACGAATGACTGCCCCGGTCGTGAAATCGAGGAAGTACTGGGCATGGTTCGGGGCAACACGACACGTGCCCGCCATGTCGGCCGCGATGTCCTGGCGAAGATGCGCGGAATCGTCGGCGGCGAGATCGAGGAATACACCAAACTCATGGCCGAGAGCCGCGAGCAAGCGCTCGATCGCATGATGGAAGAGGCGAGGCTGCGGGGGGCAGACGCCGTCATCGGAATCCGCTTCGCGACCTCCCAGATCATGCTCAGTGCGTCCGAAATCCTCGTCTACGGAACGGCCGTAAAGCTCAAACCTCAAGCCTAACCAGCCTACTTCAGTTAGTCTCTTCCCTTCATGTGTCGGAGATTTTCCGACACCTCTGCTCTTTTTGCACGTGGAAGGGAATTCATGTCCAGTAGCCATGCCGAAAAAAAGAAGACCAGAGTCTCACTGAACAACGTCCGCCACGTTTTTTGGACGCTGATCTGGCCTCGACGAAAGCTCTTGTTCCTCGGCCTCATCCTCATCCTCATCAATCGAGTGGCCGGCCTCGTTCTCCCCGGTTCGACCAAGATCCTCGTCGACCGCGTTCTCGTCGAAAAAAATGGGGAGCTGCTCGAGCTCGTTCTGTGGGCGGTGGGAGGAGCCGTCCTCATCCAGTCGGTCACTTCGTTCCTCCTGACCAAGCTCCTCAGCGTCGAAGCACATCAACTCATCCGAGAACTACGGATCCGTGTCCAGAGACAAATCATACTCCTTCCCCTCAAGTACTTTGACGACAACACGTCCGGCGCGATCGTATCCCGCATCATGACCGATGCCGAAGGCGTCCGAAATCTCGTTGGAACCGGGCTGGTTCAGCTCATCGGCGGTGTTCTCACCGGAATCATTGCCATGTTTCTGCTCATCAAGATCAACGCGACGATGACACTGCTGGCCCTCCTTCCCCTCATCGTCTTTGGTGTTATTTCCATGCGTGCGTTTTCGTTCATCCGACCGATCTTTCGTGAGCGCGGGGCGATCCATGCGGAAGTGAACGGTCGCCTGACCGAATCGCTCAACGGTATCCGGGCCATTCGCGGGTTTCATGCCGAAGAAACGGAACGGAACGTCTTTGCGCGGGGGGCGGAACGACTCTTCGTCAACGTCAGCCGGTCTCTGACGACAACAAGCTTCATCACCAGCTCCGCTACTCTCCTCATGGGAATTACCTCGGTCGTCATCATGGCGATCGGTGCGAACCTGATCATGAAGGGGCAGATGACGATCGGTGACTTCTTTGCTTTCACCCTCTACCTCGGCTTCCTCGTCGCCCCTATCGTGCAGATGAGTAACATCGGTACTCAGATCACCGAGGCCTTCGCGGGGCTCGACCGGATGGATGAGATCATGAGTATGGAGACCGAAGGAAACGAGCCTTCGAGGGTCCGGGTTCTCGACGAACTTCGCGGGGACGTCCACTTTGAAAACGTCTCGTTCTCCTATGACCCCGGACAGGAGGTCCTTCATGAAGTCGACTTCGAGGCGTCAGCGGGCACGGTCACCGCTCTCGTCGGGAGTTCCGGCTCGGGCAAGAGCACGATCGCGGGTCTGGCCGCGTCCTTCCTGAAGCCGACGTCAGGGCGAGTCACTCTCGACGGTACGGACCTCGCCGAAATCACGTTGGACAGCTATCGAGAGAATCTTGGCGTGGTCCTCCAGGATGAGTTTCTTTTTGAAGGGACGATTCGAGAGAACATCACCTTTGCCGCGGCCCACGCGACAGATGCAGAGGTCGAGAGCGCAGTCCGCGCAGCACATGTTTCGGAGTTCGCCGACCGATTCGAACTCGGGCTCCAGACGATCATTGGAGAACGGGGCGTCAAGCTCTCGGGAGGTCAGCGGCAACGCGTCGCCATCGCCCGAGCTCTCATTGCCAACCCTCGAATTCTCATCCTCGATGAAGCCACCTCGAGCCTCGACACAGAAAGCGAGGCCCTGATCCAGGACAGCCTCTCTCGTCTGCTGGCCGGTCGAACGACGTTTGTCATCGCGCATCGCCTCAGCACCATCCGCCGGGCCGATCAGATTCTCGTCCTCGAAGAAGGACGGATCGTCGAACGCGGAACTCACGACGAGCTCATCGCCAAGGGCGGCCGTTATCACGAGTTGTACACCTACCAGGCGAGAATCTAAGGCCGGAGCCTCCGGGCCCGGAGAGGCGTCGTCGAGGTGACGGCAGATCCCGATTTGGGATAGACTATGGCTGAGGCCCCAAAGGAGAGCAGTGGCTTGAGTACACATCGGCATCGACTCCGTGAGAACAAGCGGGTATCGAGCCCCCAGGTTCCGTTTGGAAAACTGACCCTTCGGACCGGTTGGTTACCCTACCTTTCCACCTTGGCTCTGGTCTTCTTGTTCGCCCTGCCCGTTGGGGCGGAAGCGGCCGGACGCTACGTCGTCAGTGTGGGCGGAGGAACGTCGGTCCCAATGCAGTCCGAACTAAGGGACGTGTTCGACAAAGCGAAGGCAGCCTCGATTTCCTTCGCATCGCGGGTCCCGAATCGCCGGGCTTCCGTCTTTCTCGAGGTCGGTTGGGAAAAAGCAGACGGGAATCCCTTCACACCCGACGCGACTTTCGAAATAGACGAGACGACCCTGACCAGAGTCCCGCTCTCGACGGGTCTACGGGTCGACCTGGTTCCTGCCGAATCGCGGACCTCTCTGATGACACAACTCGGCTACGGCGTGCATTGGGTGTTTTTGAACTGGGACCCACCGCTGGGTGAATCCGAGACGAAGAGCACCTTCGGCGGTTTCGTGGAGCTACGGTCTTCCTACGCCATCAGCAAGTCGGTCGGGGCCTGGGTTCGGCCGCGCGTCTCTCTTCTGTTCGAGGCAGACTTCGACGCGCAGCCCGACATCGATGCGAGCACCCTGATCGTCGATCTCGGAGTCAGCTACGCCTTCGGCTCGCCAAGAGAAGCACGTACGACCCGATAGCCTCCAACGCTCCCGTACTACAAGACTTCGACGCACGAAAGGAAATCAACATGACAAGTCTTCTCGCGTCCAGACGGAGCCAGAGTCTTCTCTTTGGAATCGTCACAACTCTGCTCTCGGCCACGACCGCGGTCGCCATCTGCACTTGCTTTCCCTGCGATGACTGCTTCATCCAGAACGAGGGCCAACTAAACTTTGTCGTCTTCGATCGAGATGCCAAAGAAATCCGACTCGTTCCCAACATCCGCTTCACGGGGGACGCTCGTGAATTCGCGATCGTCGTCCCAACCCCGAGTCTCCCGGATATCGATCCCGTGCCAGGAGATATCTGGACCCAGGCATCCGATCTGACACGCCCGGTCCAAACAAACTTCAACAGCGACGGCGGCTGCGGCACCCGGGAGGATGTCTTCTCGCCCGATCAGAACTCTCCCACTGATGCAGAGGATGGCGGCGTTATCGTCCACAATGAGGAGACGGTCGGTGCGTTCCTGGTCACGACAGTTTCCTCCACCGATTCCGGCGCGTTGCTCGGTTGGCTGCGAGCGAACGCGCTCAGCTTCTCTTCCGACGACTCCAGCAAGATCGCTCCCCTCGTTGACGAAGGATGGTTCTTTACGGCGATGAAGCTCGACACTTCCCAGATCGGAACCGAAGTACCTGATCAGGGCTGGAACACGAATGTCGACCCCGTCGAATTCAGCTTCCCGGCCAGCGACTTAGTCGTGCCGCTTCCCTTTCTTTCCATCAATCGAGCCTCAGCGGTCCCGATGGTGTTCTACATCGTCGACGATCACCGGATGAACCTGCCGGGATTCTCGACTCGATATGTAAACCGAATCTCCGAGACGGAACACCGGAACATCGTGGAGAGCCATCCCACCGTCGGCGCTTACCTCGCCCCGGGCCGATTCCTCAGTCGACTGGACCGGACCTTCACCCAGGATCGTCAGTTCGAAGACAATGTGACTGTGGTGAGGTCGGCCAATGACTACGAGGTGCGACAGGGCCTCGGGCAGGCCCAGATGTTGTTACAGAGTTGGCCAGTCCAGGTATTGATGATGGTGGGACTACTCGGTTTGGTCCGCCGACGCTTTCGCTTTTCCCGTTTTCTCGCTTGAGCGCGACGACCGATCGTCGATGATCTCGAACTCGGCAGGCTGGGCCGAGCGCCCGGAGTCCTGTTTCCGGCGGGCTTTGACCTGGCGGTTGTAGACAAAGGTCGAGAGAAGTCGATAGAAGATGATCCCGACGAAGAACAGAGCGATTAACCGAAACACAGGACCTCCGAGCGGGAACGATCTGGACCAACGTTGAGTGGTCGGACCGAGGACTCTTTACCAGGAGCACCCGCCCGACTTTGATCATTGTGAGCAAAGCCGGGCTGGGGAACCAGAGAGAAGTCGTCTCGATCCAGGAGAAACACGTCATACACGAAACGCCCCGCTTCGTAAGGAAGCGGGGCGTTTTTCTGTCGGTCAAAACGAGTCATCGCTCCCGGAGCGATACTCGATTGTCACCTAACGCGCGTTGACCATGATTCCCTTGGCCACCTCGGTCGGGGTTCTCATCATGTAAAAATAGACGCCTGATGGAACCGGCGCGCCTGCCCCATTCCGGCCGTCCCAGGAAATCACTGTTTCTCCAGCCACCGCGTCGATCCCCGAGAACTCGCGAACGACGCGACCTTCCGAGGTGTAAATGGTGAGCTGGGCTGTACCGGCCTCCTGCAAACGGAAGCGCAGGTCGGTTCCTTGGCTGAACGGATTCGGCTGTGCCCAGGACGGCGAGGTCGTCTCTGGCGTCATGACCTCCGGCACGTTCGTGGTCGCTCCGACGTCGAGACGATAGTAGCAGCGACGCCAGAAGCTCGGATTGCTCTCGGAGAAGAGTTCCAAATCGATCTGGCCGTATCCATCAATCGTCGGAAAGAAGTCCACGCGAAGAGTGTCAGTGAAGCCGGCTGGAACCGTGATCGTGGCATCGCCGAAGTAACAAATCCCGGTCGATACCTGGCAGAACTGACCAAACCACCCTTCCGGGTATACCGTGTTTAGTCGAATCTGAATGTCGTCATCAAAGTCTGCCGTGTTGGTCAACGGCGCGAAAAACTCCGCCAATGTCGTTCCTGATTCGGCACTCTCCGTAGTGTCCTCACAGGGAATCTCGAACGATGCATCTGCTTCGGGCACTCCATTGAACACCGTGTAGGTGCAGTATTCCTTCTCCAGCGGATCACGGACATTGGTGATCGTCACCTTCAGATATCCGACGCCAGGATTTTTTGTGTCCGGAAAGAGATCGACGCGCAGGGTGTCACCAAAAAAACTGTCGTCTATGTTGACCCGCACATCTTGGAAATAACAAACCCCGGTCGAAACCTGACAGATCTGCCAGAACCAACCTGGAGGCAAGACGGCTTCGACCTGAATATCGACGGAATCGGATCCGACGGTAGCCCGGATCGGTTGAGGGAACTCGACGACTGATTCACCGAGAAGGATTTCCTTAGATTCCTGCTGGCAGAAGAACTCGATGTTGGCGGCGAGAGCCTGGCTGCTGCCAAGAGCGAGCAGCGAGAGAAGTATCGTCACAACGGCGAAAGAAGAGCGAATTCGCATTCCGGAACTCCCTGAGTGGAAAGGCAATGATGTTCGCGACCACGCGTCGAAGCGACGGCCCCGGTCCTCGTACGATTGAGGTTCGTGAGATAAAACGAACCCGGCCCCCTAAGCCGAGGTACCAGTATACGGGTGAGCTTGTGGTCTTATCAACTTCTCTGAGAATCGAGATACCGGACTGAACGGTCTGGTATCAATGCCGCGCCAGGTAGGGCCCGAAGATTTTTACCCTTCAAGTCATTTGCTCAGTCTTCGTACGATCGGATAGACTGATTTAATGTGCTCGAAGGAGCCCAACGGCTCCAAAACTGTCTCGATGTCGGCAAAAACACCAGATCGCACTACTTTGCTCGGGGGACCCACTCAAATGCTCGAATTGAAGTTTCGCACGCGTCGGATCATGGGCTGGCTTGTTGTCGCCTCGCTCCTGACCCTTCCAAGCTTTGCCACCGCTGAGGATGAGAGCTCCTCTGTCGCACCAGACTTCACCGCCAAGGGAATCGACGGTACGGAGTATCGCTTGGCCGACCTGCTCGAAAAGGGTCCCGTTTTTCTCGACTTCTGGACAACCTGGTGCAAGCCATGCCAAATCGCCCTGCCGAAACTGGCCGAGCTGCACGGGAAGTATGCCGACCAGGGCTTCACCCTTTTGACCGTTGCAAGTGACGATCAGCGCACCGTTTCCAAGGTCAAACCTCTGATCAAGAGCCGCAAGTGGACCTTTCCAGTCGTGTCTGATCCAAAGCGGACGATCGGCAACAAGTACAGCGTCCGGAACTACCCCACGTCTTACCTCATTTCGCAGGATGGCAAGATCCACTCGGTCCACGTCGGCTACCGCCCTGGCGACGAGAAGACGATCGAGAAAGAGATCGTCGCACTTCTTCCCCAAAAGACGGATACGGAAGCAGCACCCGTTGAGGGAGGTTCGAATTGAGGCGACGGCTAACGCTGGTCGCCCTTCCTCTCTTCCTGACTGCACTCTCCCAAAACGCCGAGGCTCAACTCGACCTCGGCGAAGACATCTATGTGCAGGCGGCGAACCAGTTCGAAGCATACTGGGACACCGAACTCGAAGAGACGGTCGTCGACGACCGACTGGATGCATCCATCACTCGTGGCAATTTCACCATCGGGGCCACATTCCTCAGTCACACTCCTTCTGAGAACAACATCCTCGACCCGAACGACTACGGAAGTCAGGTTCAAGGCGTACGCAAACGGTGGCTCGAGATCCAGGCGAACGACTTCTCCGCGCGAGTAGGTGATGTCTACGCGTCGTTCGGACGCGGTCTTTCGCTGCAGATCTTCGAGGATCAGACCGTGGACTTCGACAATGTCCTCGATGGATTCTACGGTTCGGCCAGTCTCAACGACTGGGCGCAGTTAGAGCTGATCTCGGGAACCAATTCTCTCGGCGATCCCTACCAGACGATCAAGGGAACCCAGTTCACCTTCAGCCTCCCTCGGCAGGTCATGCTCGGACTCGAAGGTGTCTGGAGCGACAAAATGGGACCCGAGGCAACCGGTGGACGGCGCCAAAGTGAGTCGCTCCTCGGCGGTGGCCACCTTGGTGGATCTCTTAGCAGTCTCGTCGGAAGCGAAGTGGCCGGGGGCGCATTCGACCTGGATTTCTACGGCGAGTACGTGGTGCACAACCGCACGGACTTCAGCGACGGAGAGATCGATGATCCCCAGGGACACGGCGGTTACGCCAATGGTGCGGTCTATCTGAACCTCCCTGCCGGAATGAACGCTCAGATTCTGGGAGAGTACAAAGACTTCCTCCGCTATGAGCTCGACTACATCAATCCGCCGACTGCCTTTCGGTCCCACGCTTCGACCTTGTTGAATCGTGGGAGTCACGTCGCGAACCTCAGTTTTGCCGACGAACGCGGCGGAATCGGTGAGTTGTTGATCTCCCTTTCCGATCAGACCCGCCTGGCCGGGAGTTACGGCAAGACAAACACGAGCACAGCCGGTCACCCAGCCTGGGAAGCTTACGGTGAGATCGAGCAGTGGATCGGACACTCCGAGATCGTCCTGCGGATGGCCGAGACGGAGGAGACGATCCTGGAGGGTTCCGATGACATCTTCTTTGAGCGCATCACCCAGTCGGGCACGATCGTTCATCCGATCAACGATACGTACAGCCTCGACATAACGGCAGAAAGCCAAGGGATTCAGGAGCAGAACATCACCGCTCGCGACACTCAGTTTCCCTTGGAATACCGTGACAACATCGTTTCCGCTACCCTGAACCGAGCACCGACCATGTCCTGGGCCGTTACCTACGAGTGGAGCGACAACCCTCGCGAAACCCGCGATGACTGGATCTGGGCAGAATGGAACATACAACTCGGGAGTCGACACCAGCTCTTGCTCGGTGGAGGACAGCTTCGCGGTGGGCAACTCTGCTCGGGCGGTGTCTGTAAGCTGGTCGACCCCTTCGAAGGAGCGCGTGTTGAATTCCTTACGACGTTCTAACAACTCAAGCAGTCTGCTGGACCCCAAGTCGAAATCCACCATAATCGCGATTGTTGGAGTGATTTTCGGGGCCTCTCTCCTCGGCATCGGTTGCAAGGACGAGCTCGTCGGACCGAAGCCTGCTACACACGGTACACTCGAGATTCGTCTGGCCAATGAAGTGCCGGGAGCATTCGAGGGTGGGACCTTGACCATCACAAGCCCTGACAGCGTCGAAGTCATTACGGCAGACGAAAGTCTCTACGCTCGGGACTATCTGGACGGCACTGCTATCTCTGTCCTCTTCGAGAAGGACTGTACGGCCGTCTCCCCGCTGGGGCTGCGTAATGTAACGATCGAGGCTGGAGAAACATCTTCAGTCGATTGGTCGGTGAACATCGTGGGTGGGCTCACCATCCGGTCGAATCCGGAAGGTGCCGCTATCTCCCTCGATGGAACGGACACGGGAAGGGTCACTCCAACGACCTTCGAATGTCAGGGAGTCGGACAGTACGAAATCTCGTTGTCCATGCTCGGAACGGTCGACAGGCTCGAAACAATCGACCTTCCGGCGGAGGGTGCTGACCTAAGTTACGATCTCGATCTCGTTGAGCAGACACGGGGAGCCTTCGTAGAGGTGCTCACGGCCACGGAGTGCCCGAACTGTCTCCCCGTCGATCTCGCTGCGGAGAACATCTGGCAGGACGCCAAACTCCTCGGGAAGAGAGCGATTACGGTACAGCAGCATCATCCTTGGGCTCAGGGAATCGACGTCTTTCACACCCAGGACACCTGGGATCGCAATGCACTCTACGATGCCGGTGACGGCAGTGCCGGACACCCTATCCGTATGGTCAACGGTCTCGGTCGCTACCAGGGAGCCGGTGACGGCGATGTCGACAGGCTCACGGCTGAGATCACCGAGGAGATCGGTGACTACATCGACATGCCGGGAACCTTCGCAATGCACTGGTCAGAGCCAGAGCGGATCGAAGGCCAGCAGGTAAGTGCAAAGCTCCGGATCTTCGTGACGAGCGATGTCGTTGATGCGGCCAACACGGCGATCCTCAGCATGAACTACAAGAACAACCTGTTCACATTCGTGCGGATCCACCAGCTCAATGAGGAGTTCTACCGCGTGGTCAGGAACATCGACAACGCTGGGAGCTGCGCGGATCTTGGTCTTCTCAAAAGGGGCGACTTCATCGACCTGGAGTTTGTCTTTGACACATCCTGGGACACGGAGTGGCACGAGGTCGGGATGGGAATGGTTGCCCTCGCGCAGAACCTCCTGACCAAGGAAGTTCTCCACGTCACGCACACTCCATTGCCGTAACGAGGACGAGCGAGTCTCCTTCCTGGTCGAGACCCACGTCGAGACTAGAAAGAAAAGCAAAAGAGAGTCAGCTGGGAAGGCTGACTCTCTTTTTTTGTGGGCGGACGGCAACAGTGCCAGAGAGGCACCGGACCCCGGTCCAGATGCGAACAAAAACTACGAGAGCTAGCGACGGAAGGTCGACTTCAGCTCACCCCAACTCGTCAACTCGATCGGCACTCCACCACCCTGTTCGATCGTGCCCATGATGACCCAGTTCCCCGAAAACCCAACGCTTGTCATCGTGCCCCAATTCTCCAAACCGCAACCTGGTGCACGAAGAAACGAGTTTTCGCCACCCCCAGAACTCGTATCGAGTCCAATCCGAAGCGCTGCGTCTGTTTGAGGCTGAGCTAGACCGAAAAAGAACCAATCGGCGTCCACGTCCAGCCAGGGAAGGACTGCGGTGTGTTCCCCCAGACTGAAATCGAGCCCCGAGTGAGAAGCAAGTTCCGCTCCGGGAACGAGCCCCGTGCCCTGCCAGACTTTGAAGCTGAGAGCTGTCAACGTAGGAGATACATTCGTGAACACGTGGTAGAACACGCTGGTAAAGGCTACGCCGAAACCATAGGGCCCCAGGAAGGGGCCAAGCGCGAAGTCATTCGGTCCGCCAGACGTACCCGATCCGTTTGAACACCCGATCCCGATCTCCGCTCCGAGGTCGCCCAGGAAGAGATCCATCGATCGCTCCGAGACGGGCCCGACGTTTGCTGGTAGGCGAGTGGTTCCGGCAAGCTCGTCTGCAGCGGCCGGCCAGACAAGGATTTGGACGAGTGTGGACGCCAGTACTAAGCCCAAGAATCGCCGCATG
>Ga0315338_1001221_pt1 | contig 35329 bp, 43 predicted proteins | sample ASW8metaG_FD_204518 | JGI IMG/M metagenome (GOLD analysis project Ga0315338, IMG submission 204518) | Ammonia-oxidizing marine archaeal communities from Monterey Bay, California, United States - ASW #8 | ecosystem: Environmental > Aquatic > Marine > Coastal | place: USA: California | collected... | reverse complement strand
GTGGGGTCGAAGTTACCGAGCTGGTCCCCACTGAAGCCACCCATGGCAGCCGGGTCGAAGTTCTTGACCTGGTCACCATTGAAGCCTGCGACTGCCGTGGGGTCGAAGTTACCGAGTTGGTCCCCACTGAAGCCACCCATGGCAGCCGGGTCGAAGTTCTTGACCTGGTCACCATTGAAGCCTGCGACTGCCGTGGGGTCGAAGTTACCGAGCTGGTCCCCACTGAAGCCACCCATGGCAGCCGGGTCGAAGTTCTTGACCTGGTCACCATTGAAGCCTGCGACTGCCGTGGGGTCGAAGTTACTGAACTGGTCACTATCGAATCCACCCACGTCGTTGGGGGCAAAGTCTCCGACTTGCTCCGGGGTAAATCCGCTTTGTTGGTTATCGCCACTGGCACCCCCAGTGCTGCCGCCGCTAGGCGGGCTACCACTCCCAGTGCTGCCGCCGCCGGCGTCGTAAGTGAACGCCAGAATCACCGGACTTAACAACAGAGCAATCGATAGCAAGACACTGAGAGAACGCACCTAATTGGAATCTCCTAGGTCATGAGGCAGGATGTTGCCAGCAAACTCAGCGGCACGAGAATCCTGATATGAGACGGTCGAAACGAATCTGAAGGGACGTTGCGTCGGAGCCGGTCGCAGTCAGCGAGAAGGCGGTTTTTGACTCCGAGCAAATCCACGCTCCCATGAGGCCACCTCCAGCGCCGTCGCCTGTTGAGTCGGTGGCGACAAATCCGCCATACCATCCCGTTTCACCGCTTACAAGAATTTCTCCCTCGTTGATTGTCCTGAAAGTTACGCTGGGCTGGTTACTCACCACCGATTGGTAGGTTGATGACACAATCGCTGGAGGCGTCTGCTGCTCAGCGGGTAGCCAATAGAGTAAAACGCTGACGCCCTTGTACACGAACGTTAGCATGCCTTGAGCGAGATCGGCCTCGGTACCGGTCAAGCCGGTGGTGGCAAGATTGACTGTCTCGAAACTTGAGCCAGAATCGAGCGCCATGATGAACCCGTAGGCGTCATAGACGTAAGGAAGTGGGGTAGGCGTCGGTGGCATCGGTGGCGGCGTTGGCGTACTGGTCAAAGGCAGGGTGGGCGTTGGCCTGCTGGTTGGAGAAGGAGTGGGTGTCGGTGTGCTGGTCGGAGAAGGAGTGGGTGTCGGTGTGCTGGTTGGAGAAGGAGTGGGTGTCGGCAGCGATGCCAGCGTGGCAGTGGGTGAAGGGGTAGATGTCGGCTGAGGGGTCCACGTCGGGATGGCGGTCGGCACCGGTGACGTGCCATCCATATCTGCCGGAGGCTGGCTAGCCTCGCCGCAACCTACCAGGAGCAACATGGCACCGGCTACAAGGAGAGTATGCGTTAGCTGCTGCATGGGACAAACGATACGCTTCCCGCCAGCCAGGCGGTATCGGGCGGCAAACCGCTCGCGTACCGCAGACGCACATGGAAGGGGTGGCTTGTCGGCAACCGACAGGCGCAGCCACATGTTTCTCGCATCGAGCCACGGCGACTTTCTCGCGGGCCGATATATCATGTCTCGCCGGCAGGAACCGGAGCTCCTAGAGCGTGCTCCGGTCTTCCCGGTAGTGAATTCTGCAAGTTACGGGGCGTACGTTAAGAGTTCGCCACGAACGTATGGCGACTTCGTGAGCTAGAGCCCACGCCCCGCTTCGGCGTCGAGTACAGCCCCCTGCTCTTCGTCATCTCCATATGTCCACTTGAAGTGGGCGTCCTTATAGACGTCCTCGGGCATGAGGCTTTCAAGGCCGCGCTTTCCAAGCTCCTCCTCGAACATCTTCCTGATCCACGGCTCTTCCCCCGGATACTCCACTTGGTCGAGGATGCTGCGTTCATTATTGGCCAGGATCATCACTTGCCGGAGGGGGTTCAATGCCAAATAGCGCGCTGGCTCGACGCTCACGTTGAAATGCTGGTGGAACCAGCGGTTGGGCGGCACGAACATGCTTGCCTCATGCCAAGGCACGATTATCTTCTCTTCGCCTTCAGGCCACATGATGGAGTAGCCATCGCCGGCTGGAATAATGATCACGACGCCCGGCCCATGCCGGTGGGCTTTCTTGTACGTACCGGGCGGGAAAACTGACATGTGACCTCCCATCACGGAATTCGGGAAGCGGATGTCGACGACATGTCCCCCACCACCACGCTGTCGGTGGGGGACAAGGCCATTCCACGCGGCAAGGTCAGTGAAGAAATTGCCGTGCCACGAAGCGCCACGGCCTCCCGGTGCGCGGGTAGCCACCGAGTAGAGCTCCTCCTCGGAGCCTTCGAGCAGCGCCCGTTCCTCATAGGGATTGTTGAAGAAGTAGGCCGGGTCCGGGATCAGTGACATTGCGATGGGAAGGTAGGTGTTGTGAATGAGCCGCGCCGGTGCGTCGCCCCGGGCGTTGCTAAATTGGCGGACCGCGCCCCTAGGGATTACGAATAAGCTGCGGGGGCCCCACTCGAATGTCTTCTTCTCAACGCCATCGACCCACACGGTCGTCATGCCATGCCCTTCAACGACATACACCGCTTCGTCCAGCCCGAACCGAATGGGTGGAAGAGTAGCTCCAGGCGGAATTTCCGTAATCCGGGCGTCCGTCGTACCCTGCATGCCTTCAAGTTGGATGAAGGCAGCGTTACAGCCTAGGTCACCCCACGGAGCCACCTCGAGCTGACGCGTGTCCTCGATGAAGTAGCCACGATGGATAGGTACATCAACCGACTCGATCCACTGGTCGTACGGCAGGCGACTCCTCACGTCGGTGTCTATCTTGATTTTGCTCAGGATGTTGGCTACAGCCGCTTCTTGTGTCATCAAGAACTCCTTGTACGGTACGACCTTCGTGTGGCGCATCTTCGCGCGCCACACAGGAAAGTCAAGCTCATCCGGGAGAGGCCCCCTTCATGCCAGCTACGCGCCATGACCCACCGCTGCACCGCTATATCTCGCGCGGCACGCCCATCCGAGACCCTACAGCCGGTCCGAGTACCCTAGGAACATCGCCAACACGACCATACACAGGAAACCGATAGCCGCTGATAATTTAAGCCATGGGCTGCGGTGGCGCAGCGCAAGTACCCCCATTGCAACCAATCCCAGCAGAAGTGCGCTCCTAAGCATCATTACCCTCACCGGTTGTGATCGCGTATCTACTCCGATCCGCGACTCCAGATACACATGCCACACGGGCATCGTCCCGCAGCCCTGTTACGGCCAGCGTCAGTTTCTCGTAGTTAGCATTCATACCTCGAACTGTCAGGTAGCAAACTGCAGATGCGATCTTGGTTCTTCCCATCATTGACTGCTAGCGTCTGATTCGTAAGCAGCAGGTCCTCGGTTCGACTCCGAGGGGGTGGCTCTACTCGCCCGTCTCATAATAGACTGGTAAACGTTAGCCGGACAATCTCGCTTCATCTCTTCTTTTTCGTGGTTGTAGCTACTTTTGTCACTATTTTTTCGCCCGAATTCTAGGGATAAGACATCTAACAAATGAAAGATCTACTTCGTGACAAATCAAGAGATGAATTAGCCTACGCCCTGAACTCTATAGGCGTAGAAGCACAAATGGTTGAACGTGGCCGGGCCGAAGAAAAAGTAGAGGATTCTTGGTACCAGCGATCACTGGGAGTAATAGACATCCATGGAGGGCCAATCAGGTGGATAAACATCCTAAAGAAAGACCGGCAAAAGCACAGTCCTCCTCGGTGGTGGGTGGTACTGGGCATCCCAGTTGATGGACCGGTCTCAACTCGCCAACGAACTAAAATCAAGACAATCAGAAAAAAATCATTCCCCCTGCTCGGGAAAATAGTCGATGTGATTTGGAAAGGTGACGACGCTAGTACCGCCCTGGTGGACACATTATCTGGAGATATACCTACTAAGACATTAGCAAAGCGTATTGGCAACCTTGAAATCAAGAGTCACACCGATAGGTTTCAAGGATGGACATTGACAGTGGATAGGCGATTTACTCCAACAGGACAAGATTGGGAAACCATCGTAAAGATCGCCGATTATATCCTTTCGTCCCCACGTTATTCATAGAAGCTCAGCCTTGGCAGAAATCACGCCCGTGGTAATCAAGCACCGCTTGAGTATCGCGTAGTACCTATTCTAATAAGAATTGGTGTTGGCGCTTCGCCTCAGGCGTTCTAAGAGGATTTAGTGAAGTTTTTCCTGATTAGTTTGCACACTCCCAAGGTTGCGATGTTGGCTATCGCTGCCTGGTTGCTGATTGTCGGAGTCGTCACAGCTGTTGCGCCCCCCCTTTCTGAGGTGACTTCTCGGGGCCAAGAAGATTTTCTGCCCGCTGGAGCAGAATCCATCGAGGCCATAGACCTTAGATCTAAGCGATTCCCCTCGGGGGATGGGATTCCGGCGTTGGTGGTTTTTGACGCGGAGAATCAAGGGCTCGGCATGGACTCTGCGTTGGAAATGTTCACTCAGAACGCGAGATCTGAGAACGCACCGAAAGCCATCATAGCCGTGGCTTCCCCGATCGATTCCATCCAAGCACGAGCAACTCTTACCTCAGATTCGGGAACAACTTCGATGGTATCGATAATCATAGGGGGCAATCCGTCAGACGACGCGTTCCTGGAAGCGGTTGATTGGCTGGTTGATCAGGCAAGTGAGGTCGGCGCAGCGTTCGAGATCCAGAGCGCGGTGACCGGACCTGCCGGGATCTTCAATGATGCCATCAAGGTGTTCAGGTCGATTGATCTTAAGGTCACCGTCGCGACGTCGATTCTGGTATTGGTCTTGCTGTTGATGATCTACCGTTCACCGTTATTGGCGATTGTGCCTCTGGCCGCTATTGGAATCGCTCTGACATTTGCGCAGAGCCTAGCGGCAATCCTCGCTAAAGAGTTCGGTCTCCCGCTGAACCAGCAGGTGACGGCAATCATGTCTATCTTGGTGTTTGGAGCAGGCACGAACTATGCCTTGTTCATCGTCTCTCGATACCGAGAAGAGCTCCAGGAGCACTCTGATAGATGGCAGTGTATGCGGGCTGCTATGTCTAGCGTGGGGCCGTCTATTGCAGGGTCAGCAGGGACCACTATCGTCGCGATGTCGGCCCTTGCGTTCGCATCTTTCGGCTCCTTCCGATCCTTGGGGCCGATGCTGGCGTTGGCGGTGACGGTGGTTCTATTTTCGGGATTATTCGTTCTCCCGGCCATCATCACACTCTTGGGTAGATGGGCCTTCTGGCCACGAGATTTCCTGCTTCCTGAAGATTCAGGCGGGAAAGTGCTCGCCGTCGTACTTGGGATCATGCTATTCCCTCTATTCGCAGCCTCGATCGGTTTTTCGCGAGTAGGGAATTTCATTCACCAACTTATCTCCAGTGATGGACCGCATAGCAATGGAGATGATGGTATCTGGGACCGGGCCGGTAGGTTGGTTAGCAGAAGGCCGCGCTTGGTCTTTTCAGTCACGATGTTGGGGATAATCATCGCGACCATACCGTCGTTGACGATGACCCCGAGCTTCAATTTCCTGAACGGGTTCCCTGATGATGCCGAATCGAAGATCGGTTACAACTTGCTTGTGGAGGCGTTTCCTGCAGGGCAGCTAGCACCGAGTGAGATGCTGGTAGAAAGCAAAGATGGTTCGATAAGTCCGGCCTATAGACAGATCAGGCGCTTGTCGGCTGATATAGCGGAGCTGGATGGTGTAGCCAGCGTCAAAGGCCCTACACGGCCGACCGGCCTTCCGGTGTCGATGGAGGGCGCTCAGCGAGCAGGTGCTTCGCGATACGTTTCGCCCGACGGCACCACCGCACGGATTGAGATTGTCCTTTCGGATGATCCCTATTCGGCGGCCGCCTTGGGCATGATTCCGAAGATAAGGACTTTGGCTTCGGAATCGCACCTAAGAAGAGATGGTGGCCCTCGGGTTCTCGTAGGTGGGCCGACAGCGGTTCAAACAGATACTAAGGCATCGATCGATCGCGATCTCAGTTGGTTCGTCCCGGTTTCACTCCTTGCGATCTTCTTGGTACTTGTAGTCTTATTGAGATCGCTCGTTGCTCCTCTATACCTTGTTTTCAGTGTCATCGTGAGTTTCGGTGCCACATTTGGCATCTCTATCTTCGTATTCCAGGTGATCCTTTCCCATTCCGGCGTCGCTTACTCCAACGGGGTTTGGATGTTCATTTTCCTGGTTGCTTTAGGTGCCGACTACAATATTTTCGTGATGTCACGTATCCGTGAAGCTACCCGACAACACGGCCTTCGGGCGGGGATAGCAGTTGCTGTTGGCCGAACGGGTAGCGTGATCACCTCCGCCGGGATAATCCTTGCCGGCACATTTGCCGTTCTCACTACGCTCCCTCTAAGAGATCTGTTCCAGCTAGGTTTTGCCGTGATGCTGGGCGTCCTTATCGACACTTTTGTCGTGCGGGCATTCCTGGTTCCGAGCATGGTCGCGATGTTCGGCCGGTGGAGTTGGAGGCCGAGAACGGTCAACAACACGTAGTACATGGAGCCATTGACGCGGATGCTGCGCCCACGCGAATGGCTCCTACCTCAGCGATGACCTAAGTGATTGTAGGATGAGTTCACTCGCGCACCTAAGGCAGACAGAGATAGGGGTGGCCTATCGGCAATCGGCAAGGGGCAAGAGCGAGTTCAACTCGAGGCAACCGGCAGGGGCGTCCTACCTCAACTCGCGCCATTACTGGATAACGTTACGTAATCGCAGCGTAGCGCTTGTCCAGCCGTCAACACATAGGAGAACAGTTGGCTGTAGTGTTCGCCAGGCTGTACCCGCTCAGGCTAGCTCTGCCCGAGGAGGTAAGCCCGGTATGAGACCCGTGAAAATCAACCTAGGTACATGTGTACTCACGCTCGCGTGAGCAAGTTCCCCAGCGTCCCGACTGTGCCTCCAGCAGCAGCCGAGGCCTTCGCGGCCGAGTCCGCACGGTACACGAAGGTTGCCTCGGGCTTTAGTTGTTCCATGTATAGCACTTGCTCGTGGCCGGGAAATCGGATTACTAATGCGTACCAATCGGTACTCGGCAGGATCAACTCCGCGTAGCCGTTAGCATCCGTCGTCGACCGCCCATAGCCGACCAACGACACCTCAGCGCCGCTGACGGGCTTGCCGACATCGTCAAGCACTTGGAGCTTGGAGCGAGCGCCGTATATCTCCGTGCTGGGAATCTTCTCGACTGCATCAAGCTCGTACTCACCTGTTCGCTTGGGCGTCCGCCACGCCTCGCCATACTTCAGGCGCAGGTACTCCTCCGGCGGGTTGGGTACCAGGAAGCGCTCCCCTAAGAATGTAATCTCCTTCGGCTGTCTCAGTAACCGAAGCGGAATCTCCTGCTTCGGATACACTACAATCGTCTCCTTCTCGCTCAGGTAACAGTCCCAGCCTGTGCGAACCCAATCCTTAATCATCGAGAACGAGGGGTGCTCCCCAGGTGAAGCGTAGATATAGTACCCACGATTCCGGAACGTCTCCAAAGCGGTGTCCACCTTCGCCTTGGACAAGCCGTCGACACCCATCACTGACATGATGTCTAGGTCGTCATCCCACGCGATAATGGCGCCATCTCGAATCGCCCCCAGGCAAGTGCCGGAAGAGAGCAGAAAAGCGATTCCAGATTGGTCGAGTATCTCCTTCACCTCCTTCAACACCCGTTCAGCCGCCGTTGGGTCCACCGGCGGGTTGTAATTGAACGTGAACTCCAAACTCTCAGCGTCCGAGCCATTACCTAAGACCATGTCCATCCTCATTGTTGGCGATGTCAGGCCCAAGTAGCGTATCCAATCAATACGGATACGTACAGCGCAACGCGCGCTGGATGGGTGCGCCAGATAGCCAAGCAACAACTTGACCGCCTAGAGGGCCGGGAGGTCGCGTAGTCGGACCGCCAGCCTGGCTCTGGCCTTCGTAGTCCCGCGTCGTCGTTCTCGTCGCACCGAGAGCCCCCGTAGCCGATGGGCGCGTATCGCTGCTTGCCACGCCGGAGTAACTGTGCATAAAACCGCATCAAAGGCGTCCGACTAGCCGAATGGATACGGTAGGCGATCACCATCGCGCCCGCCCTCGAGCAGGAAATCCGTCGATGCATGACGGCCCCTAGCCCGGACGAGCCTACTGCCCCAGAACCCGCCGCGTCAGCAGTCACCGCCAAGCACGCAAGAGAAGACAGGTGTAAGGGCTAGTATCCAAGCTGCTTTCGCGCCTTGCGCAACTTGATTGAGAGTGTGGCCAGGACTCGGAGGCAAGGATCGCACGATCGCCTCCCGTTTCGTCTACTAGCAAAGCCTGCAGCGATTAGACTTCTACAACGATTCGGGCCTTGCGCTGGGCGGCCTCGCTTGTTGGCAGATCATTGGCTGAGGGCCCGACCGCTCAGCATTGCGTACTCTTGCTATCTAACGATGGCATGCCTAGTAATCGGCCGGTTTCAGGAGATCATGGACGCGCTTTTAGCACTGGCAGTCGGCGCCGCGGCACTGCTCACCGCGATCATGGGTGGGGCTACCGGCATAGGCAGCGCCATCGCCATGATTGCAGTCCTCACCTTCGCTATAGGAATCCGCGAGGCGATACCAATAGTCACGATAGCTGTGACCATACAGACCGTGTCTCTTGTATGGGTGAATCGAGCATTCATTGATTACCGGGTCGCTCGTTGGTTCATCCTGGGAGCACTCCCCGCTGGCGCCCTGGGCTCCATTGCCTTTGCCAATGCCCCAGTTCACCTATTGGCTCGAGGTTTAGCGATATTCCTATTCGCCATCGTCATCTACCGTCACTTACCAGTGTCCCGAGCCTGGCGGATGGATGTCCGGGCATTCGTTCCTGTGGGTTTCGCCCAAGGCTTCCTATCGGGATTATTTGGCGGTGCCGGTCCCTTCGGCGCTTTGTTCTTCCTTGTTTATGGCCTGAAACGGAATGCCTTCGTCGGTACCATGGCCTTGGCAATGACCTCTATCAACATCGTCAAGATGACGGTGTATGGCACCTACACTCTGTTGGACGATACGGGGCTGGTCATTGCGGGTGCCCTCGGGCTAATCATGCTGGTTGGTGCATATATCGGCGGGGCGCTGGCGCACCGGCTCTCCGATCGGGTTTTCGTGTATCTGGTGGAGGCCGTTATCGTTGCTGCAGCCATTGCGTTGCTTGTGCGTGGATAGCAAATCGAGGAACTCGGGGGACTTCCCAACGTACGTCCCTTGCCTTTCGGGAAGAGCACAAATCCCCAGCCTCATGACGCAATCGCCTTCGGTCTGAACTTTCGGGCAGTTGTTTCGCGGAATATAATTGAGCGATGACACTGAATGGCTGCACCACTACACGCATTTTCTGCCGGCCGAACTGCCCTCCGGGAAGACGTACCAAGCCCGAACACCGAATTCAATTCGACTCCCCTAGCACAGCATTTGCAGCTGGGTATCGGGCTTGCCGTGTTTGTACGCCCTTAGATGGACCAGCAGGGCCTTGGGTCAGTAAAGATAAGCGAGCGTAGTCGTGCCCTTTCGCAGCTAATCGGCCGCGAGTCACCACACGCTAACGGCAAATGGACAGTGTTGGAGCCCCAGCGTCAGCGCAGCTAGCGCTGAGGCAGGGCCTCGTATACGCGGTACACAAACCGTATACGGATACGATTATTCGGGCGCGCGTGCACGGCTGTCGACACACCTCAATGACTACGTGCGAACCCCAATGACCCGAGATTACGCACGACTCAGACGAGTAGGCCGCTATCCGCCCGGCATCCCGGTGCCGGAGTGTCCACAAGGCTCTTGGCAATGGGATGTACGATGTTGGCGCTTAGCTGGGGGTTTGTGTGTGGGATCAAGGGTTCAACGGGGAGGTTTCCAATGCAGATCTGGCTAGACCACACAATCGTTCCGTCGAGGGACAAGGAGAAGGCAGCAGGATTCTTCGCGAGGATTATGGGCTTGGCCTATGATGGCCCAAAGGGACACTTCGCGCCGGTGCGGGTCAACGACGAACTTACGATGGATTTCGACAACGCCGAGGAGTTCGTCTCCAACCATTATGCCTTCCACATCGGCGACCACGAGTTCGACGCGATTCTTGAGCGGATCAAAGCTGAGGGCGTTGCGTACGGCAGCGGTCCGACGACGACGGGAAACATGGAAATCAACCATCGCAGAGATGGACGAGGGTTCTACTTTCTTAGTCCTGACGGGCACAACTTTGAAGTGATGACTGCATAGTGCAGATCGGTTCGCGACCGCGCGGGCCGGAAGCGCGAGCTGTCGATTGGTGATTATTGCGCGGTACAAGGACCAGCATGAACAACGTGGCAGTCTACTGGCAGATGGCGAAACAAGGGCAACGGCTGATGCTCGCTAACGGAGAGCGCCGAGAACGGATTGGAGGGGTCCGAGAGACCCCACGCGGCTTCGACGCATTGGCCTTGACGTTCGGCTACGATCCTGAGCATGCCCGTAGGGATATCGCGAGCATGGACGAAGCTAAGGCGTTCGTCGAATCTTTCAAGCCGTGGGAACTCTACGTTAGTGACCCGGGTATCTCGGTCGCACTTGAGGTTAGGCCGCTAGACGAATAAGTGTCCGGTAAGCAGAAGTGCGCTGTGGAGCAATTGTACCAACTGGCGCATGACGCCAAACTACTTGAGCTGGAAAGAGCGGATGAGGGCCGGGTTCGGCTAGTGCTAACCCTGAACAAGCTAGGCCAATTGGTCAAGCTGGATTTCATCCTCGATGAAGACGAGGCGAGCGCACTGGCCACAGCGTTGAGTAAATAGCAGGTTCTCCTCATGTGGAGCCCCACGGTCATACAACGGTCCCCCGCCCTTCTGATAGTGGACGCGTCGCGTGATCTCGCAGGATGGGAATCCGAATTCTGCAATCGGCTGTTCAACGCTTTGACGCGGCGGGGATTGGAGCGAGTGGGAACCATCCCGCTGAGAGTGGGAAGGCCCTCCGAGCTGATTCAACATTCGCTGGCCGAGCCGAGCTGCATACTGATAGTGAGCCACGGTCAGGAGACTGTTCCGTCAGCAGCCCAAGAGCTGCGTGATTACGTGAGTTGGCTAAGAGCGCATCAGACCGGTCCGCAGCTGCTAGCGATTTGTTCGTGGCAGTATCACGACCCGACCCTGACTGATGAGGTACTGAAGGCTCCCAACGAATTCGCTCCTCTAGCCGTCGCTCAGCAATCACCGGTCACGGCTCGGGAAGCTGGGCTCTTCTTCCTGAAGTTTTTCACCGAGCTGGACCTACATTCTGAGAACGAGATGAGCGGGCGAATGGTTTGGTTCGCCTGGTCCAAAGCCAAAGAATTGCTCAATCGACGTGGACTACGAGGGAGGTTCGGTGTTCGTGCCTGACCTCCGTCACCTACGGATCTGTTAGGGCGCTCATCACGCTGTGGAGGAGGAGGTGTGGATTCCTCGGACTCAACGAAACCCTGGCTCCGAATGGGCCGATGTCGGTTGAGCATCACCCAGCGTGTCGTTCCGCTGGCTCGCTGTAGCTGCCTCTCGGATGGTCGGACGCAGGCTTCCGAGTACCACACCCCTGATAACGGCCCGTAGCCTTAATGCGATATGGGAGAGTTTGGCGGAGCCTGTTACCTACGCAAAACGTCAGTGTCCAGCCCTCTCGAGAAAGGCTCGCCTCCTCCAATCGCATTCCCTTCAGTCCGTCCCGAACCAGCAGGGAGCACTGCCTACAGGCTAGATGCGATACAAAACCCGAGGGTTATCGTCCAGGATTTTCCTAGCAACGACTGAGGGGACTTGACCCTGCTCTTGGAAGATGCGCAGCGCTTCAATCTCCGATGATTGGTCAGTGTGCCCATAATCCGTACCAATCATCAAATTATCTTCACCCGCATACCGGACGAGATATCCAATGTCGTCATCAGTCTGGCACGTCACCCAAACTCGGTTGTCCCTAAGCAACGCATCGGCCACGGGCACTCGCCCACGACGCGCTGGGTAGCGACGCACTAGATCATTCACGAGATAGGGAATCCACTGGGCTGCAGCCTCCACAAACCCTATCCGGAGCCTGGGGAACCGCTCAGGCATCCCGCCGAGGATCCATTGGTGACACGCTGCGACCGACGCGAGCCGCATTGAACTGAAAGGAGAGCCTCCCTCCCCCCGACTCAGCAATCCCTCAATATCCGGATTGCCATTCCCAATATGAACGGTCACGGCTACATCGAGGGCATCCATCTCCTCGTAGAGTGGAGTGAAGTACGGATCGCACAATACGCCCTCTTCCTCGATACCGCGCATGAACACCCCGCAGGCTCCGTGTTCGACTGCCCATCGTAGTTCAGTGATCGCCTCTTCCATGACATTCAGCGGTAGAACGCAGGCCCAACGAAGACGGCCCTCCGCTTTCTGCCAGATATCGGCAAGCCATCGGTTATAGCCACGACAGATAGCCACTCGAGTCTCTGGAGAATCGGTCAAGCGGCGCAGGAAAATCGTTGGGTAGAGCATCTGGTAATCGATGCCCAATTCATCCATGTGCCGAAGCCTGGCGCCTACGTCTTCCATGTGCTTAGAGGCGTCGGGGGCATCCATGTTTCGGCCGGATGCCTTCGAGGCGGCAGCCATGTCTGTGGACACAAGGGTCGGGTCCCATTCATCACGATTGCCCACAGGCTGACGAACAGTGCCTCGAACTTTGCCATCGATCAACCAGTATGGTTTTGTTACACCGCTCGGCTCCGGCTGATACACCACCACCGGTCGTAAGTGCTGATCAGATTGTGGAATAAAATCCCACGTCCGTTCTGTTTCCACAACATGGGCATCCGAGTCAATGACAGTCATCACGAGCCCTCCTTCACTAATGGTGGAACTTGCTGCTCCGTATCGAGGCGATCGAACCGCGGCCTTCAGTATCGCCTAGTCATCGAGTTATGGGTACTGTCCTATTGAAGCGGTGCCGCCATTCATGTGGCGGTGGCCTAGGCCTGGAGAAGCCCAACAACACATTCTTGATTGTCTAGCCATACCCAAGTTGTGCCATCAATTGCTGCCACGAAGGCAAATCAGTAGGCAGCAACAGCCTAGCTGATTTAGAGATGCGAATCGCTCGCACACCTGAGACCCACATGGAGAGGGGTGGCTTGTCGGCAACCGGCGACGCAGGCAGGCATTGGGTCCCAGGATGCGCTCTGGGAGATAGCTTGAGAAACTCGTGTTCCGTATGGGGATACGCGTGACGGTTCGGTTTCCACCAAAAGGGCTTGGCGTTGATGATGTGTTGATTGTCGTCAACACGTCGTTACTAGGAGTAAGAGGTCTAGAACGCCAGGGCAGTGAGCCCGGAAAGCTGGTGTCCCAAAGCCTGCGTGGTAAGCGGGCGGAGGTATTCCACGCCGCGGTTATTCCGGTAAACGGTGCGTGAACTAAAGGTCTACAACGGTTCCTGTTCCACGTTCCAAAGCGATTTCATAGTATCTGGCCGCGATCGGCACACAACTAACGCCCTGTCGCGAATTTTGGTGAAATACCGTGATATCGCTTTGGCTTGTCCTTCCGGGTTCTGACCCAGCAAGGATAGGTCCCAGCTCACAGATATCCTCCATGCTTATGACGTTCCGCTGCGCTGCTCCCCAGGTTGCAGCGTGTTGATCAGTTATGGCTTGATCCTTCGAAACTACGGCGATGCGGCTCGCGCGCTCGAGCGTACGATCATCTAGTTCAGTGCGGCCGACGAGCACACCGCCAGGCCCCGCGTGGCTCGATGCGACGATTGATGTCACATGAGCACCCGCATCCAGGTGATCACCGCTTAAGACCGGCTTATCTGAGTTAGTGACGCACATAACGACATCACTACCCTGAACGCAGTCCTCAGGGCTGTTTACAGGAATAATGTCCTTCTCCAGGACCTCGCTCATTTCTTTACAGAACCTCTCCCTGTGTTCTTTCGTCTTGCTGTAGACCTTGATCTGATCGAACTGACGTACGCTCGCCACCGCAAGGAGGTGACCTGGGGCAAACGACCCCGTACCGAAGAATCCCAACGTCGAAGCATCCTCACGGGCGAGAGCTTTCGTTCCAACCGCTCCAATAGCTGCGGTTGCTATCTCGCCGAATATCGGGTGACGGGCGAGATCGATTGTGCCTCGAAATCCACCTTGGGCCGGTCGTACGGACCCGCCATAGAAAATTGCCAAGAGAGCGCCGTTGTCGGAGCTATAGAGCGCATAGACGTCCGTCGCGATGTGTGCAAGGCCCTGTTGTTGTTCTTGCATGACAGGGGCGTGCATTTGAAGTTGCGCTCCCATGTATCCGCCACGCGGCCATGCGCCCAGGAATGAATTCAGGCGTACTCGCCGGTTCTCGCCGGGATGCACAACATCCAGCATTCGTCGAGGGTGATTCAGGTTCGGTTCTTGGCCCCAGGCCCTGTGCGCATCCTCTACAAGAAGAACGGCCTCTGCCATATCAAGCGCGCCCTCGAAGTCTTTGTGGTCGAGTAATAACAAGGAATTCGCTCCGCGTTCTATCTGGATCTATCTGTGACAAACTGGTTTGCACCGCTATGGAAGTGGTGGCACGTGGGCATGGGTACACGATGCAGAACGCCTAGGGCCATGCCTCCTGGTAGGTTGTTAGTGTTTCCCCGAGCCTGCTACTCACATCGGTGCTAAGACACCAGAGAAAGCGAGCCTTCACTTAACCCTAGTGGAGGCGTTGGGCAGCTTCCTCTGCCGCTTTCACGACCCAAGGTAGAGCACATGATTCCCCAGACTCCACTGCAAAGACGGGATTGAACTTGCTCCGAAAGTTCTCGAGCGCGATGGCTGCGGCAAGTTCAACAAGTTCTTCCTCGCTGAATTCGGTACGCAACCGAGCGAAAAAAGCATTGGTCACCTGTCGACGGGTGTAGGTCATCCGCTCGGATAACTCAAGAGCCAGCCGCTCCCGTTTATCGAACGCGCTACTCTTTCGCCAATCATTCACGCGCTCGAGCTTGGTCGCTGATACTCCGCTATGCGTCGCACCGGACGCGTTGCTATCGATTCAGAACGGGCAGCCATTGATGAACGCGGCTCGCAGCGTGGCGAGTCTTCTGAGATCAGGTTCCAACAGCCCTGATTCGTCGATTCCTGCTGCGAGGGCTCTATGGCCACGAAAGATCGACGGCCTCAGACCGTAGATGGGGGTGCCAGGCGATGGCGCCCCCCTAGTGCGCTCCTGCTCTTCGTAGACAACTCTGATGTCCTCTGGTACCGCACTTTTCGCCGCTCCGCTGATTCTTGGCATGTGCTCCTCCGTAGGCGTCTACCGCCAAGGCCTTTCATCTACCACCGCGCATCAGATAACGCAACTCACATGGCAGCAGCATGATTACTCAGTAAGGTCGATCAAGAGGGCGGCGTGATCACTCACGGCATCCCGCCTCCCATCGAGGGTTGGTGCCCATTCGTAACGCGCTGCGATCAATCGCGGTATCAGTTCTGCGTTCACAAACGCTTGATCCAAGCGAAACCCGTTGCCCGCGTTAGGGGAATACCAAGTGTAGGTTCGCTGATCGCCATGGAGGGTACGGAAAGCATCTCTCCACCCCGCTCGTTCCATGCCCACCATCCAATCGTCGGATTCCTTGCTAAATGCGCGAGACTGCTCATCGATACCGATACGCCCTGTATTGGTGTCACCAGCAATTAGTGCGGAGCCGTAATCCCATCGCCTGGCGATTCGTAGTATCGCTCTGTGGAACGCGTACTTCCGCCTACCCGAAAATGCGGCCATCGGTATATACACCGCCCCCAGCACAAAAGGCTGCGGAGCTTGAACTAAGACCGGCAGCCAGAGTTGCGTTGGCCGCGGACTAGCCGATAACGGGATCCCGCCAATCGGCCATCGAGAAGCTACCAACAATCGATTCGCACTGGGCTGTTCGGGATCTGCGGTAGTGATTTGGTAAGACAAACCCCGCTGAGCTAGCGCCTCTTGGAGCCACCGGCTCGGGGGTGTTGCCCGGAACTCGCATAGACCAACGACGTCGGCCTCCCATTTATCGATTTGTGCAGCGATGCGCCCGATTCTCTTGCCTCCTCCAGCGCGGATATTCCAGGCGACGACACGAACCATGAGGAATACTTACTCCCAAATAGGCCGCGCGAATCGGGTTGGTGCAGAACCCGGTCCTACGGCATCGCTAGGCATGTCCCTTAACGTTATGCTGTTTCGAGATCCAACAAGAGATGTGCCATGACCAAAGTAGAGCACCGCCAACCCGAATCCCTCAGGGACAACCAAATCCGCTATTCGCACGTCGCCAAGGCCGGCAACTGGGTACTCATCGCAGGGCAAGGTCCGGCAGATGTCCATAGGAATATACCGATTGATCCCGCAGATCAGGTCGATAATGTGTCCAGCAGCCTTGCTGCTGCGATTCAATCTGCGGGCGGAAGGCTCAAGGGTACAGCCAAAACGACAACCTAAATCGTTGGCCGTGAGCACTTCGACACTATCCAGGCGCCACGCGACGGGCGATTCGGTTCTACCCCCCACGGGCACCGTTGTTGTCGTGTCTGGTCTCGCGCGGCCAGAGATGCTCCTTGAAATCGAGGTTGTTGCCTATGTGGAATCTAGCGCCAAGTAATCGAGGGTTGTGAAGTGCTTGAGAAACGTCAGACCCGGAGCAGGCATTGCCACGGCTTTCACGTGGAGTTGATTAGTTCCTTCGCCAAGCTTCGAGCATGGGCACCAGTTGGAGCGACGCCATGATTCTTGTCACGGGGGGTGCTGGCTTCATTGGCCTAAATGTCGGTGCGCGCTTTGTCGAGATGGGGGAGCGGGTCGTCCTAACCCAACACCGTGCCCAACGCGGCGAAGAAGCGTTCAAGTTCCACGCCAAAGGATTCGCCCTTGTCGAGTCTCTCGATGTCACCAATGCCGCCAATGTGTGGGAGGTCATGAAACGCCACCGGATCACCGACGTTGTGCACCTTGCCTCGCCTCCGGCACGGCTTGAGAGGCCTGAAGGCGACCGCGAACTGATGGACGGGTTGATGAATATCTTGGAATGCGCGAATGCCTTGGGTGTTCGCCGGGTCTCTGTCGCAAGCTCGATCTGGGTCTATGCAAGCCAAATGAGCGGGCCGTTTCGTGAAGACTCGGCGTTGTCCGAGGGCTCGACAGGGCAAGACCAAACATTTCGCAGGATAGAGACCCAGAAAAGAAAGGTGGAAGTCACAGCGTTGGGTTTTGGCGAAGCCAACAATCTCGATGTTCTTGCTCTGCGTATCGCCCGCGCGTATGGGCCATGGAACAACAAGTTCATGGCGCACAACGCCCCGAGCCGCTTTGCAGCGTTGGCTGCGTTTGGCAATGAGCCTCCCTTCGAAACCTCCCTTCACGCTTTGGACGAAGGCGATTGGTGTTACGTGAAAGACATAGCAAGAGGGATCCAACTCCTACAGGCTGCCGAGCGCTTGGAGCAATCGGTGTTCAATGTAGGCAGTGGCCGCGCGACAAACAATACTGAGATTGCTGAAGCGGCAGGAGCTGCAAATCCAGGGCTGAAGGTCGAGCTGGAGCCAGGGGCCTCGATAGGTGCGCGAGAGCGCCCGTATATGGACCTGCAGAGAATCCGCGATGCCGTCGGGTATGAGCCGCAGTACGACATTACCCGTGGTATCGCCGATTACATCGATTGGTTGCACCGACATTCCAACTGACGAACCGCGTGGCGTGGTTCTCCCCCACCCGGCGAGGTCGGGCTGCATAACCTGCTTGTCCTTGCGCGTGCCCACCGCGTGACTAGCTGCGGCTTAGGAGGCGGTGTCGATCAAGGCCGGCTAGGCGTCAATCTGCGGCGGGACGAAAGCAGTGAGTTCAGGCACGTCACCCGTATAAAGCTCTACCTGTACAAGAGCGGTCTGCGCTGATGGAGACTGCGCCAGCCTGGACGTGCCCTTGTCCATGGTTAGCACGTTAGGATTTCCATGCTTGTCCATACTGCCGATCTCGCTGGCATTGAGAGGGTCGAACCAGGCCCCGGTGGATAGTTGAACGACTCCATGCCTGATCTCATCGGTGACGTGAGCACCTGCGAGGCAGGATCCTCGATCGTTGAACAGGCGCACCAGATCGCCGTCGCCGATGCCCCTGATGTCGGCATCTTCCGCGTTGATCCACACCGGCTCCCGACCAGCAACCTTGCTTCCCTGGCTGAGGTCGCCCGCGTCTAGCTGGCTATGCAAGCGTACCCTCGGTTGATTGGAGATCAGGTGCAAGGGATAGGTAGTCGCCTTCTCCGAGCCTAGCCACTCGGCAGGCTCCAGCCACGTCGGATGGCCTGGGCAATCGTCATAGCCGAAGCCGTCGATGGTCTCCGAGAAGATTTCGATCTTGCCCGAAGGCGTCTTCAGGGGGTTGGCCTCCGGGTCGGCACAAAAGGCCTGGAACAGGATCGGTAGCGGGTCAGGCTGAGGGAATTCTAGATGGCCGATCTCCCAGAACTGGTCGAACTCGGGCACAGTCAGGCCGCGTTCTGCTGCCTGGCTGCTGGCCTGGGTGTACATATGGCGTAGCCAGTCCATCTCGCTACGGCCCTCCGTGAAGGCCTCACGGAAACCCAGTCGTTCGGCCATATCTGAGTAGATGTCGTACTCAGATCGGGCCTGTCCTACCGGCTCGATGACTTTCTTCATCACAAACCAGAAACGGTCGGACCCAGGAGCGCCGAGGTCGTTCCGCTCCAGGGTCGTTGTGCAGGGGAGCACCACGTCGGCGCGCTTCGCAGCTGGCGTCCACCAGGGCTCGTTAACAATGATGGTGTCGGGCTTGCGCCATCCCTGCAGCAGCCTGTTCAGGTCTTGCTGCTTATGGAAGGGATTGCCGCCGCACCAGTAGAGCAGGTGTATGTCGGGATAGGTCATTTGCCGCCCGTTGAAGTCGAAAGGCTGGCCGGGGTTGAGGAGCATATCGGTGACTCGCGCAACCGGGATAAATGCCTCCACCTTGCTAGTTCCTCTCGGGAGCACAGGGGCTGCGACTCGAGTCCTCGGGCTACCAGTTCCCGCGGACCCGTAGCCGAAGCCAAGGCCTCCCCCAGGCTGGCCAATCTGTCCAAGCATGGCAGCCAAAGCAATAGCCGCCCAGTAGGGCTGCTCGCCGTGGTCTGCACGCTGCAGGGACCAGCTCACCGAGATCATGGCGCGGACCGCCGCCATCTTTCTCGCCAACCCGCGAATCGTTTCTGGGTCGATCTCGGTGATCTCGGCAGCCCAGCTGGCCGACTTTGGCACACCGTCGGTCTCCCCCAAGATGTACGCCTTCAAACGCTCGAAACCGACGCTATATCGCTGCAAGAAAGCTTGGTCGTGCAAGTCCTCGACCAGCAGCGTATGCATCAGCCCTAGCATCATGGCGACGTCGGTGTTGGGCCGGATGGCAAGCCATTGCGCGTCAAGGCTATTGCTCGTGTCGTCACTGATGGGACTGATGCTGACGAAGTCGACACCAGCGCCCTTTAACTTGTGCTGCCAGTCTAGGAGTTCGTGCTTTCCTATCCCATCCTTACTGACCTGAGCGTTCTTGGGTGACAATCCGCCAAATAGCACCATCAACTTAGTATGCTTGGCAATGTCCGGCCATGTGGTTAGAGGACCGCCTAGCGGTTCCATGCTCCCAACTACGCGGGGCAGGATTACTGTAGCTGCCCCGAAGCTGTAGTTAGTAACGTAGCCGACGCGACCACCGAAGGAGTTGAAGAAGCGCGTAAGCTGGCTTTCGGCACAGTGGAAGGCACCGGCGCTACCCCAACCGGACGGGGCAAAGAAGGCTTCGTTACCGTACTCGGTCTTTACTCGCAGAAGCTCGGCTGCCACCAGGTCTAATGCCTTGTCCCAGGACACGGGCACAAATGGCTCTACGCCACGGGCAGCACGGTCGCTCCGGTGCCCGTGCTCCAACCAGCCCTTGCGGATCATGGGCTGTTTGATACGCGTCTCGGCATAGACGGTGCTAACGACGCTGCCAATCAACGGGCTGGGGCGAGGGTCTTTGTCAAATGGCCGCACCCCTACCAATGTGCCGTTTTCGACCTCGGCGTTGTAGATGCCCCAATGGCCTCCTGTTGGAACGCTGGTCCTCTGGGTGGTAGTACTCATCGCACTCCTCTAGCCTGCGATTGCGCTTTCGGCCGCAGCAGGACGACTCCTATGGGGGATGTCCGAGGAGCGATTGTAGCAAATCGCCCGCGTGCCTAAGGCGCACAAGGAAGGGTGGTCTGTCGGCAACCGGCTTGGCCTTGATGAACGCCCCCGAACAATCAAGGCCGCCACACTAAGGGCCGTATTAAAGGCCGTAAGACCAGCGATATCGAGAGCCGCAGAGCATCGCTCATGGATCCAGGAAATGACCAGCGCCTACGCTTCTATCAGGAGAGGGGGTTTAGCACCGAAGGCCGGAGTCGAACCGAGGCGCACGGGGACTCTGTCAGCGAACTCACGGAACATGTCCCTAGTCAGCAGTGCTGAGGAAGCGAATCAGCAAATCATTGACCACTTCCGGCTGGTCGAGGAACGAATGATGGCCTGCTTCTTGGACCTCATGGTACTCAGCCTGAGGAAACAGCTCACGCAGGGCGCGGCCGAGCCGAACTGGAGCCGACCTATCCTCTACTCCCCAGATGATGCACATAGGAACCGTGACATGCGGCAGCCGGGTTCTCAGGCTAAATACCTGCGTCTGATTAGGGTCGTTCTCAAGGCTGATCCGATACGCACGCATGGACCTTCGTGCCTCTTTCATCCCGGGTTGCGCTGCTAATGCGAGCTTGGTCTCAAGCATGTCATCGGTAATCTTTTCCTTTCGGTACATCCGGAACTCTAGAGAGCGACGCAATGCTTCCTTGCTTCCATCATTCTGCCCACCCTCCTGCGGAGAAGGCTCCGTATCGATGCCCATAGCGGTTGACAGCGTGCCTGTATTAATCACTGCCAGCCGGTTGACTCGTTCGGGGTAATCAGCGGTGTATTTGGCTGCGATATAGGCACCCTGGGACTGGCCCACAAGATTGACCTTTTCGAAGCCCATGACGTCGATGAAACCCGCAAGGTGCTCAACCAATGTTTGGAACGAGTAGTCGATGCGCGGCTTATCCGAGTATCCAAATGAGATCATGTCAAGGGCCATGGTTCGGAAATGCTCTGCCAGTGCCGGAACGGTATCCGACCACGCCATCTCACCAGACATGCCTGCCAGGCCCCCGTGCAGCAGGATCACCGGATCTCCATTTCCGCCTTCGATGAAGTGTGTCTTAACTCCGTACACGGTGTGGCGGAAACTACGCACCACGGGAACAACGACGTACTGGGACCGGTAATAAGTTGAATCTGCCATAGCTTGATCCTTCAGGAAGAGTAGATTGGGTTGTCTCCTGGGCTGCTCCGTGCCATCGACCGGCTGCGCCCGCTCGACTCGGCGCTACTCGGTGTCAAGAACGAAGATACGACCCGCGGGAGTCTCCGGGTCGGGCCTGTAGACATAAGTCTTACCTGGTGCCAACTCCTCCTCGTACAACACTTCTTCGTGACCGCCGTGCGCGATCCGAAGCGCATAGATATCCTCGCGTGGCAGATAGAACCGCGCGTAACCGCTGGAGTTCGTCCACGACCGGCTCCAGCCTACCAGCGTCACGTTGGCGTGATCGATCGGCGAACCTGTGGTGTCAAGCACCTGTAGCCTGGCGCCGCGGTGAGGGAACAGCATAGCTAGCAGCCGCTGTTTCCACGTCGCGGGACGACCGGGCATCGGCCCCAACGGGATATTGTCGATGACGTCCTTCCCATAACCGGCTCGATTAGGCGTATGCCAATTGGGTCCGTATTTGTATTGCAGGTATTCATCCGGGGGGTTCGGCACGAGAAATCGCGCACCGATGAACTCAATCTCCTTGAGGTCGGTAAACAATCGAGCGGGTATCCGGATTGCGGGGAAATGGGAGATGTGCCCCTTCCGCACGCGGTAGCAACCCCAATCGATCCTGATGTTCTGCTTCATGAGGCCGAGCCAGGCTTCGCCGCCAAATTCGCCCGAGCTTACGTGGAATCCGCGCGTCCTGAACGCCGCTGCAACTTTGTCTAAGGACTCTTCCGTTAGGCCGTGCATCCCGTAAATCGAACCTATATCCAGATCGTCGTCCCATGGAATGAACGCGTTGTCTCTGATCGCGCCCAAACACGTGCCCTGCCGTAGGAAAAACACTACGCCCAACGCGTCCATCACCTCCTTGGCCTCGCGGAGCAGCGTCGCGGCGACCCCCAGGTCCATCGCGGGCGTCGTCCTCATTAGCTTTTCCGCCGCGGCGTCTTGCGATTTATCGCTGGGTTCCATTGCCACCTCCTTCAGCTTGCTTTGACAAGAAGATGCGCGTAACTCTTCTCGGCACAGCCCGGCTTCTTCCTCGATCGGCACAGTATCAAGCTTCGGGGGCGTCACCGATACCAACTAGCTTGCACCCATCTGCGTCGTGCCGATCCGACCGTCAACCAGCGGCGTGTCCTCGATCATGGCGAAGTATTCGAAAATTAACAAGAACCCCTAGCACACCCAAGACACACGCGAAGGGGCGGCCTGTCGGCGACCGGCTTGGCGGCCACAAGAGATGTATCATCCGCACCATGCGATAGGAGGTGTAATCATGGCCAATTTCGATCTTGCTGATCGTGTGGCAATCGTCACAGGTGGAGCGCAAGGGTTCGGCAAAGCGATCGCGGTCGGTCTTGCGCATCAAGGTGCGAACGTCGTGGTGGCAGCACGTGAGCCCGAACAGGTGACGACTGGACGGGAACGCCCGCATGCCTCCGTTAACCCGGTGGTGGACGAGATCAAAGCGATCGGGAGTAGGGCGCTAGGCATCACCGTCGACGTCCGAGACCAAGATCAGGTGAATTCGATGGTCGCCCAAACCATGGACGAGTTCAAACGCATCGACATCCTCATCAACGTGGCTGGTGGAAGCTGGGGAGAAACGTTCAGGTCTGGACCACTCTTGGAACTAGAACCGCACGACTTCATCGAGTGCTATCGGCTGAACGTGCTCACTGGACTGATGTGCTCCAAAGCCGTCTACCCGATCATGAAAGGACAAGGCAAGGGCGCTATCGTAAATATTGCGTCTGGAGCCGGCGTTAACCCAGGAGTCGGACAGGCGGCCTACGGTGCCGCCAAGGCCGGCGTCATCAGCATGAGCAAATCGATGGCTTACGAATGGGCCCCTGAGATCCGGGTGAACTCCATCGCCCTCGGCGGCATCGAAACGCCACATCGACCGATGTGGAACGAAACCGTACGAGCAACAACAACAACGAGAAGCGCGATGGGGCGACTCGGTACTCCGGACGAGCACGCGGGAACGGTCTGTTGGCTTGTGTCCGATGCAGCGGGATACATGAACGGTGCAACGATCGAAGCCGATGGAGGACGTCACTAGACCTCAGCGAACTCGTCGCATTGTTCATCGAGGTCAACGTCATTGAAGACCCCGATGCTCCGAGAGACGCAGGCCTAGCAAAGCGAATGCAATCGCGGAGACCTACGTACGCGTCGCCCGATGAGTGATGAGGCGCGCAGCCACGAGACACGGGTGGTCAGATTAGACTAGCCCGCGAGCTAGGTGATAGGTGCCAGGAATTCGCGGACATACGGAATCACAGTTGCGCTATCTTGGAACGCTTTCATGTGGTCGTAGCCGGGCAAGGGCAAGAACGTGGCATTGGGCGCCAGTGAAGCCGAACGTCTCGCCATTTCGTGATTGTCCGGGAGCGGGTAGCCGTCTTCAGTCCCTGAATAAACAAGTGTCGGCACCGTCATCGCCCGCACTTCGGTTTCCGGTGTCCCCCAATCGATATTGGCAATTTGCTGTGCGGCATAAGCTTCTGGATCGTTCGCCATCAGGCGCTTCTTGTTGTCTTCGGGCATCGGGCCTCGATCCATCTCCATGGCAGCTATGTAGACCTCCATCCCCAGCCGCATGAGCAAGGCGCGACTCTCCCATTTCACTCGATTCCGCTGGGAAGTAGGGGATGGCAGCGCGGGGTAGCCACCAAGAACCAACGACAGGAGCCTGTCGGGCCGGAGCATACCCATGGCCCAACCATTGCTCGCTCCCATGGAATAGCCCCAATAGTGAGCGCGCTCGATCCCGAGGTCATCAAGCACTGCAACGACATCGGAAACCTTCGCCTCTCGCGTGTAGGATTCAGGGTCGTGTGGCTTGTCGCTTTCGCCGAACCCACGCGAATCGATGAGTATCAGGCGCAACTCGTCCTTGAGTGCCGCGACGTACCCAGCGCTGACCCAATTCTCGATGCTGCCACCCATGCCATGCATGAGCGTTATCGGGGGGCCGTCTCCCTCCACCTTGTAGTGGATGCGAACACCGGAGTTGTTGACGATCGACATCGCGACTCCCGAGCCGTTCCTGCGCGAACTTCAGTGCATGCTACTAGACGCCGTAACGATAGCAACACCGCGCGAGACATCGTCGGGAAACGATGCTCGTATGGCGGCTCAGATCAGCTCTAGCAGCGAATCAGCTACGAATCGCCAGCGCACCTGAGACGCACATGGAGAGGGCGGCCTGTCCCCAGCCGGCTCGCGCCCTAATCTAATGACGCCCAGCGACGGGCCCACGTGTGATTCGTAAACAACAGTCCTCGGTTCGATTCCAAGCGGTGAATCCTTCCGGGAGCCCTGTCCGGGGCAGATATCCTTGGCTCGTGGCGTCGCCCGTGACTGATGGCAAACGGTTACGAGCGAGGGGTTGCGAACTAGAAAGCCGTTACATCTGCAAGGGAATCAAGGGGTCGAAACTTTTCCCTTTGCCACAGCCTTTGGTTCGTCCCTTCCGTTGCTAAGGCTTACTCGCTCGGAGTGATGCGGGAAGAATCGCAAGCTGATCTTCCAACGTGTGTTGTCCCTCATGTTTCGAAATTGTGGCCTTTCCAGTTACCTCAGGCCAATTTATGAACTCATCGAATTCTTTGTAGAACTCCTCAGATGGCATTCCATATGTCAGTGAGAATGCACCTTCCCAGCCCAATTGCTCGTTATTTTTGTAGAACGTATCGAGCAAAATATCAGGGCCGTATTTGTGTGCAAGGTATGCATGTGCCCAACTTCCTAAGTCATAAGCAAGATATCCACAATGGTTTTCGTAATCGACATCTTTGAAAGCAATATTTGGACAAAGATTTGTTTTGTTATCTATGGCGTTCCTAAGTTTCCATTCCATCTTATGTAAAGGATCCCAGACATCTTTGCCTTCCATGATTATCTCTTCTAGACGGCCCGCCTCCAAGGAATTGGCTGATCCAACCACAGCCATGTACTCGGCTCCACCCTCCATAAACCACGTGGGACCGGCATAATTTATGTCTCTATATCGCTTGTCTTGGCTTGTAGTTAGTAAATGTGCATGTTGGACTGCATGAAAATATTCATGAAATGAAGTTTTTTGGGCTTCAAATCCAGCAGTATTAAATAAGTCACTAAACCCAGGAGGTAAGGATGATGAGAAGAAATGGATACCCCAATTGCGGTGGCCATTACGTCCTGCTGAAGAGCCAACTCTTCCTGAAGCAACGGCTACAGCTCCCTTGTCCCGCAGCCATTCAAAACGTTCGGCTCGCTCCACAGCCTCACGTTCGTCACAGGATCTCCACTCTCCGCGTCTTATACGACGGTCGCAATTCAATTTAATTATATCGTTCATGGCAGAAAGCTCGGTACCAACCACCCAGTATTCCAGAGGACTATAGTTGCCCCATTCCATAATTGCCGCTAACAAGGATGAAGTCTGAAAACCACATAACTCAATAGGTAAGTCAGAGGCACAAAATACTTCCGGAGAATAGCCAGATATTGAACCCCAAGCCGCATTCGCAGTATGGCTGGAGGGGACCCAAGGGTTTTGAGGCGGTGCGGAGAGCTCCGAAGACGTGCAATAGATGTGTGTACCTTCATCCGAGCAATTCGCTGTTGTGTTGGTCAACTTAGGAACAGGAGTCGGGATGGGTGTCGGCGTCGGCGTCGGCGTCGGCGTCGGTGTTGGTATCACCGCCTGTGTAGGCGTAGCTGTTGGCTGTGGGGCAGGCGTAGCAGTTGGCTGTGGGGCAGGCGTAGCAGTTGGCTGTGGGGCAGGCGTAGCTGTTGGCCGTGGGGCAGGCGTAGCTGTTGGCCGTGGGACAGGCGTAGCAGTTGGCTGTGGGACAGGCGTAGCTGTTGGCGCCGGCGCTGTGGCAGCGATGTCTATCGGTGGCTGGCTAGCCTCGCCACAACCCGCCAGCAGCAGCGTTGCGGAGGCTACAAGGAGAGCATACTTTAGTTGTCGCATGGAACAGACGATACATTAGCGTAGGGACCAGGCGATACCGGGCTGCGGACCGCTCCCACATCTAAGACACACACGGAAGGGTAGCCTGTCGGCAACCGGCTGGCGCAGGCATCAGCGAGCTAACCGCTCGCTGGCAGGATTGGCCTTGTGGTAGGGCAATAAGTTAAGGATCTCGGGCAAAGTGACATGCAGACACTGATCAGTGTATTCCGCTGGTTCCCGCACATCTTCGCGTCCACGCCTCGGCGCAGTTTCTTCCTCTATCCGGTCCTGGTCATCGCCTTCGAGATTGCCCGGCGCGGAGGCCCTGAAATCCCCATGCCCTATCTCTTGCCTCTACTGCTATGGGGGTATCTGGAGTACCGGCTTACAGGCATGTACCGGCGCAGCCAAAGGGCGGGGTCACTAGCCTTCGGCGAGGTGCCCCAGCGGCTTCTTCAAGGCGGTCCTTTCCGATTCAGCCGCAACCCAATGTATCTAGGCCATCTCATCTTTACTCTGGGAATCGCGCTGGTCTTCATGTCATGGCTAGGTGCCGCGATCTTCTTGACCACAGCGATCTGGTTTCACCGGCGGGTCTTGGAGGACGAGGTGCTGTTGCGTGCCAGATTCGGCACGGAGTACGAGGATTATTGCAGCCGGGTTAAGCGCTGGGTTCCCTTCCTCCTCTGACGGTATGGAGCCTGTACCCATCCAGGCTCTGCCCGAGCCCTAGTGCGCCAACTACCCTATATGCCTCTACTGGTCTCTCCTTTGCCGGGCACACAGTAGGTCGTCATGCAGGCCAAGCGATATCGGGCAAGGAATCGCTCGCGCACGGAAGACACACATGGAAGGGGTGGCCTGCCGGCAACCAGCTGGCGTAGGCCGTGCTCGCACAGCTAAGCATTCGCTCCAGCCGTTCAAAGCCCGCTTTGCCGAATCGGCGTCCTCGTCCTTATGCGCCCGCCGCAAGATCGATCCCGAGCACCACGCTGGCGTCAGCTTGCGCTTTCGGTACCCTTGGCCAGTATTCGGCCAGCAGCTGGCCAGGTTCTGGCATTGACCGGAATCCGTGCTTGAGGTAGAAGCCAACCGCCCACGAATTCTTCCAGGTACCCAGAAGCAGCCGGCTCGTGGGTGTCACCGAGATGATGTGGTTCAGGAGAGTAGTGCCGATGCCGCGGCGCTGGTGTGTGGATCTTACGTATGCATGCCGGAGCAGGGTCACGTCCTTAACCGCCTCGATCCCCATGATGCCAACCAGCGTTCCCTGCTCCTCGTGGCCATAGAAGGCGACCGTGTTGATCTCCTCCTCCAGCTCTGTTAGAGGCATATAAGGGTCGCGCAGGAAACGCTGAGCTACTCGACCCTCATAGGCCTGTGCAGCGTCATTGATAGTGGCGCAGATGGCGAGCTTGTCTGCCTTGAAGCACCGCCTGATCATTACCACCTCTCTCCCAGCGAGTCCTGGCGTGTGCGCTGCTGGCAATACGAGGGATACCTTAGGCCTAGCATCGCTACTAGCCTTGCCCCTCAGCTGGTAGACGGTACCTCGGGGACTGCTCCATCGGGCCTCTTGGTACCTCGCTTAATCTCGTATGTCCTGAAGGGGCCACTCGGTGGGAATCGAGCGGCCGAGGCCCTCCTCCTGCGCCGGCGCAAAAGCGCGTGAGACCACGGCGAAGAACTGGGCACCTTGGATACTCCCACGCTATGCGTATGTGATTCCGCTGGAGCACTGGCCAACGCTGCAGGGCGCCGGCCGCTTGGCCAGCTACATCCGGGCTCAGAAGGATGAGAGCCCTGAGCTGACTCACCACATCCGGAGAACACTCTCCGCCTTGGCCGAAGAGGCGGTCGCCTAGCCGGACGTCTCCGCCGTGACCAGATCCGCCTCGGGGCTCGCGGCCTTGCGGGAAGCCTTCGGGGTCGCGGGCTCGCGGGCGCCGAGCTCGGCGCGCAGGAAGGCGAACGACTGCTCCAGCGACGCCGCGGCTGCGTTCGCGCGGCTGGCGGAGGAGTCCTGGTTCGGGCTCAGGAACGCGTGTCCCACGCCCTCGTGGTACACGATCTCGAACTCCTTCCCGTAGTCTTCCAGCGTCTCGCGAAACGCCTCCACCTCCTCGCGGGGCGTCGACTTATCCAGCGTGCCGTAGTGGCACAGCATTTTGGCCTGGATCCCCTCGAGCTCGCTGGGGTCCGGGAACATGCTGTGGTAGTAGATCACGCCGGCGCCGAAGGCCGACGTGCGGCCCAGGCAGTACAACGCCAGGCCTCCTCCCAGGCAAAACCCGATTACACCCACTGGGGCGGTCGTATCCACCCACGGCAGTGCACGCAGGAACTCGGTGCCCGCGGCCAGGTTGCGAACTGTCTGGTCCACGTCCAGCGAGTTCTTCGCCAGAAGCTGGGTGGCGTGATCCGGCGCCTGGTAGCCGTCGAACAGGTCCGGGGCAAGCGAGACGAACCCCGCTCGTGCGAAGGACCGGGTGATCTCCCGCTGGAACCAGTTCAAGCCGCCCATGCCGGAGATCACCACTACCGCCGGGTGCGGTCCAGAGGTCTGAGGCCGGGAGAGGAACGCATCCACCATCCGGCCCTCGTTGCTGTAGCCCGCATGCAATGAAACGATCTTCTCGTCGGTCACGGTTCTCCTCCGGCCACCCAGGTTACTCGCGCCGTGCACATAGTAGCGACACGCAACGCCCACGCCTACCCTCAGAGCACAGGCCACTCTCGCAGCAGGCGCCCATAGCCATCCACAGGCGCTTGTCCGGCCGCCAGCGACACCGCGTGCCAAAGCATGTCGAGGTTATTAGCGCCTAGTCGGGCAGGCTGAGATGTCACGGCCACACAAAGAAGTTGGTTTTGAGACATGGATGATTAAGAATGAACATCCCTGGCAGAGGTGGGGTTTACCAGCAGCGTTGGTAGAGGAGATCTAAGTGAATCCTGAGCTTGCAGGCTTCCCGCGCCGCCGGGTGATCTGGAGCCATTACTTCATGTCGTTTTCTTGGACCCTTGGGATGTGGGCTGCGGTGCCGGTTATCCCGATTCTTTCCCTTCGCCTAAACGAGAATATCGCGCTGGCAGGACTCGTCGTTTCCATCGGTGGAGGAGGCCGTTTCATTGTTAGCTACATCACTGGCCCTCTGCTCGATCGTTTAGGTAGACGTGGGGTCGGCACCGTAGGTGTATTCATCCGCATGGTGTTTTCTTTCCTGGAAGGGATTTCCCCTACCTACGTTGCTCTACTCGGATTCCGGTTCGGCTCTGGCATTGGAACGTCTATCTGGGGCGCAGCTCAGCAGACGATGATTGCGGACGTCGCAACCCCAGAAGACCGCGGCCGCATAACTGGCCGCAAGCAGGGATTCCAACAGATAGGAGCAATCGTAGGACCGGTGCTAGGGGGGGCAGCTTGGGCCATCACCGGCGACATTCGCGTTCCGTTCTTCATCAATGGATTTAGCAAACTGGCCTGCCTGCTCACCATGCTGTTCGTGATGGTGGAAACGCGACATCTTTCGGCAGCTGCAGGGACGAACCCACCTATGACGCAGAGGCCGGCCAAAGAGAGTCGCAGCCTCCATTCTCGATTCAGCGCCATGTCTAACGGAATCGCAGCTTTGGCAGCCACCGGGTTCTTGTATGTCATGATCGGTATGTTTGCGGTCAATCTCTTGAGAGCTACGGTCCAGGACTTGGTATTGCCGGTGTACGTCGAGGAAGTGCTCGGATTAGCTGAGTCCCAGCTAGGCATCATCATCGCTGCGATGGGGGTTGGCGGTCTGATTATGTCGTTCGGTGGAGGGTGGGCAACCGACCGTTGGGGAGTACAGGCGGTGCTGGTACCTGGCACCCTCATGGCAGCTGGAGGATTACTGCTTACCGCGCAAGAACCCGGCCTAGTCGGAATGGTGTTGTTGGCGACTACGCTAGGTGCGGCGGCCAGCCTTGTCATGATAGGAACTCAGGCATTCGCGATCGACGTATCACCTAGAGGTGCGCGCGGTAGATTCTTTGGCCAAACGCAGGCAGCTGGTCACTTTGCGACACTCGTCGGCCCATTCGCAATAGGCGGGATTGCCGATCTGTTCGGGCTTGCCGCCGCGTTTTACACCATCGGTGGAATCTTTTTGCTGATGACGCCCATGGGCGTAATTATGGGTTTCATCGGTCCGCGTTTCCGCCAAAGCGAACATGCGCATCATCACTGACCGCTCTACCTGCCGTTACGAGTAACGTTACTGATCGTCACTGGGTAAGGCTCATCGTCCGGCCAGGCCTAATCGCCTTCGCCGAGCCTCGGTCAATCACCGACTGTCCAATTTGGGCCGCGACAGCCACGCGGGCTCCGGCCTGAGCTAGAGGGTGGGCGCACGCCTCCATCAGTCCCTGGGAACCACCAGTCACTATCGCTACTCGATCCGTCAAATCATAATCGACCGGAATCTCCCCCTTGCCATCGATTATGCTGGCAGAACTATATAGGCTCGACCGGGTCGGAGGAGGCTCTCATATGCGGCTCGAAAGCAAGGTCATAATCGTCACAGGCGCCGCAAGCGGCCTCGGACGACATTACGCCACGCGACTCGCCCAGGAAGGAGCTCGACTGACTCTTGCAGACATCGACGACTGTTCAAGAACCGCCGACCTCTGCGAAGCAGCCGGGGCAGAAGTGCAATCGATGCGCATCGACGTCAGTTCCGAAAGGGACACGCTTCAGATGGCTAAGCATACGTACGATCACTACGGGCAGATTGACGGACTACTCAACAACGCCGGGATCACCACGAAACGAGGGCTAGAGGTACGCACCATCCTTGATGTGGATATGGCGATGTGGGACCGGGTCTTCGCAGTGAATACACGCGGGACGTTCCTCGGAATCCGAGCCGTCTACCCGTACCTGCGGGCACAGCGATCGGGCACGATCGTGAATGTCAGTTCTGGGAGCACGCTCCGCATAAGCCGAGCCCCCGATGCGATCAATGCACAATATGTGGCTTCCAAATCAGCGATCATCGGCATCACGCGTTCCGTCGCTCGCGAACTCGGTCAGTACAACATAAACGTCGTAACCGTAGCCCCTGGGCAGACCATCTCTTCGACCGATAGCCCGACGCCCGCAGAAGAGGCAGACGCCCAAACCGAAGCATCCATCCAGCGCACAGGCGTCCCAGACGATTTAGCTGGCGTGATGGCTTTCCTCTTTAGCGAGGACGCACGTTTCATAAGTGGCCAGCTAATCGTGGTCAACGGCGGGCGAGAGGTTTGGTGACACCGGGGCAGAGCTAACCGGCCCGGTGATATCGGACTGGGAATCGCTAGCGCGCCTGAGACGCGCGACCATTTGCCTAAGCACAACTCAGATGATGTGCGGCAACTGCCCAGCTACGGCGCAAACAGCCCTTGCCGGATTCTTAGCGTCAGAGTAGAACTTTGCCAGCATCACGCAGACGGAGGAACCAACGTGCTGTTCATAAATAACGAGATTGTCAGGCGTGTTCTCACTATCGGCGACGCGATAGATTCTCAGGATGCGGCGTTCCGAGGGCTGGTGGATGGCGGCTCAATCCACCGCCCGCGGATTGACGTCTATGTCCCTACAGGCCGAGAAGACGATTACTACCGGTGGGGAACTATGGAAGGAGCAAGTAGAGATCTGGGCGTTTTTGCCATTCGCATGAAATCAGACGTTGTTTCATGGCCCGAGGACGAGAATGGCAACTGGACCGAAGAGAAATATTGCGTTGAGCAAGGCACCTACTGCGGGTTGATCTTTCTTTTCAGCACTCGCAATGGCGAGCCACTTGCGATGATCAACGACGGAGAACTCCAACACATGCGCGTGGGAGCTGGGGGAGGTCTTGGCGTGCGTTATTTGGCCCGAAAGGACTCTAAGGTTGTGGGGATGCTTGGCTCTGGTGGGATGGCTAGGACGTACCTCCAGGCATTTTGTAACGAACGACCCATAGAGAAGGTTCGAGTGTATAGCCCCACCAAGCAAAACAGAGAAAGCTATGCCGTTGAGATGATGGATTCTCTAAACATCGATGTTGAACCTGTAGATGACCCAGAGGAAGCGGTGCGAGGGGCGGACATCGTCTCAACATGCTCCGATGCGATGCAACCGGTCTTGAAAGGCGAGTGGCTGGAGCCGGGCATGCATGTCACGAACCTAGGCGGCTTCGAGCTCGATCGGGCGGTCTTTGACCGCGCTGACATCGTCATTCGACAGGGCTTCTCTGGTCCGCGCCTAGAAGAAGATCCGCGGATCCAATATGGACGGGGCCACAGCCCTGTCGCGTACGTGGCAGGTACACCAGCGGAGATGGCCCGGCTGCCTTCTGCGAACCTCAGGAGTGCTTACTCAGTGCACGAGATCCCCAGCGCTTCGGGGGCACTCGGTTCCGCCAAACCATCGTTCTCGGATCTTGTTGGTGGAACCGTCGAAGGACGGACCACACAAGAACAAATCACCCTCTACCTCAACACAGGGAATCAAGGGCTGCAGTTCGCTGCAGTTGGGAAAGTCGCCTACGACCGCGCGGTTGAGCAAGGCCTTGGCCATCAAGTGCCCACTGGCATGTTCTTGCAGGACATTCGCGATTAAGCCAAGCCATTTCTGCATTTTTCGCCCGGTTCTATCTAATCTCTTATGGGAGCCTCAGCCGTCAGGTTTCATCTTCATTGGAGCGCCCGAGAGCCCGGCGCGTCACTGGTCGCTACCAAGCATGCGAGAGAAGACCGTTGACGGGAGCCGAGGCGATATCGGACCGGGAATCGCTAGCGCACCTAAGACACACATGGAGAGGGTGGCCTGTAGCCAACGGGCTTGGCTTCTGATGAGGAGGGTTCTGAAACCCAAATGGGGATACGACTGCTCGATAGGAGCAGTGACGCAAGGCTGGTGAGGTGACGTTTACCGGTCTACGGCCTGATGGAAGGGTTCGCGGGCGTAGAGGGTTCGGAACCCTCTACCTCTTGTGTGTAAGGCTGAGGCTCAGCCACCAACAGCATTCGCATACGAGTGTGCGCGCAATCATAAAGCACCATCCATCCCTCGCGGCACGTCACTGTTGTGGCTACCCATGAGACCGTCCACATCCGCCGATTTCCGTTCAACAACGGGCACCGTGGTATAGACCTGGATTGCTTACTAGCTGATCGTTGCTCCTTACTCCATACGCCCGCACGCTTGGCAAACACTCGTCAGGGGAGGCGCCGGTCGCTATACTCGGCACCTATGCGTGACACAGCCCGCACCTGTACCGGACCACCTTAGGCCAGGACACCGCTAACCGCGGAATGCCCTTGTCTGCCTTAGGTGGTTTTGGTGCAGATGAGGGCTTTTTCTTTTGCCTGAGAACTAGGGAGAAAGAGAGGCATGATGAATAGATTGAGGAAGGGACCTTCTGGCCTATCGACGCTGTTCACTTTCCCGCATCCGGTCAACGAGTATGCAGCACGCAGCGTCGCAGGCATGGTGTTCACACTCGCGATCGTTACCATCGCAGCAGATGCCCCGTGGCTTCTGTTTGCGTTGGTCTACGGCTTCATAGCACGGGTATTGACAGGGCCCAAGCTGAGCCCCATGGGACTCCTTGCCACTCGTGTCATCGCGCCCAAAGTGCTTCGCCGTTATCGCGCAGCATCGGGCCCGCCGAAACGATTCGCTCAGGCCGTCGGGCTCGGCTTTTCTACCACGGCGCTGGCCCTCGCATACGGTTTCGGCCTCGTGGGCGCTGCATATACGGTCTTGGGGGTGTTGGCGTTGTTCGCGGCACTCGAGGCCTTCGTCGGCTTTTGCGCTGGTTGTTTCGTCTTTGGCTATCTCATGCGTTGGGGCGTTATCCCCGCGGGAATCTGCGAACGCTGCAACGACTTAAGCTCGGGCCGCATTGTGTCCTCGCAGGCGTAATGTCCGTGGGCCTAGTTTGCTTCGGCTTCTATCCGAGTTATCCACTTTCGGATATGCGGGATGATGAAGGCCGAGTCGTTGAAAGTCTGCATGTGTTTGTATCCCGGTATCTGAAGCAAAGTGGCATTGGGTGCCAATCCCGCAGTACGAACAGTGAGTTCGTGATTGGTGGGCATGACATCTTTATCCTCGGTACCGGTGTAGACGAAGGTGGGCAGGGTCATCCCTCGGATATCGTCATCTGGAGCACCCCACGATAGATTCGCTATCTGTTGGGCTGCATAAGACATGCCGTCGTTTGTCAGTAATCGTTCTTTTGCGTCCTGTTCCATCGGCCCGGTGTGCATTTCCATGGCTGTCACGTAGACGTCCATGCCTAATCGCATAAGCTTTGCACGAGATTCCCAACGTAAACGATCCGAGGGTGTCACTTCTGCCGGTAGCACCGGATAGGCAGCGATGATTAAGGATCTCGCGCGCTCAGGCGCTAGCATGCCCATCGCCCAACCGATGCTTGCACCCATCGAAAATCCCCAATAGTGGGCTTGGCTCACGCCTTCTGCATCCATAACGGCCGTGATATCCGACACTTTTTCACGCCGTCCATAGGCTTCTGGGTCTGGTGGCTTGCCGCTCTGCCCGAAACCTCGGGAGTCGATGATTAACAGCCGATACTCCTCTCGGAGCGTTTCCACGTAGCCTGCGCGGTACCAGTCTTGTGCGCTCATCCCCATGCCATGGACCATGACAACGACCGGTCCCTTAGAACCCTCGACTTCGTAGTGGACCGCGACCCCTCTATTGTCAATCGTCGGCATAAGAATCACCCCTCTTTCACCGTCGCAGTGGCCGCAATCTGCCGCACTTACGACGATCCAAAGGCGAAGAAGAGCCAGGTCGATGTAACTCGACCTGGCTCTTAGCAATTAGCTAATGACGAAATACAGGACTGACACAATCGCAATGCCCACTGAGGCAATGTTCAGGCCGCTTGTTTTGCCGCTCAGCGCCTTGATGAGAACATAGGCGATAAAGCCGATAGCGATGCCATATG
>Ga0315338_1001220_pt1 | contig 35341 bp, 30 predicted proteins | sample ASW8metaG_FD_204518 | JGI IMG/M metagenome (GOLD analysis project Ga0315338, IMG submission 204518) | Ammonia-oxidizing marine archaeal communities from Monterey Bay, California, United States - ASW #8 | ecosystem: Environmental > Aquatic > Marine > Coastal | place: USA: California | collected... | reverse complement strand
GTTTGACAAATTCCGTGATATGTCGAATTTGAGCATCGTCTAGATCTACCGCAGACGTCACTTCTACTCTTTCTCGCCCTTTCTGCACATCCACCATTTTCAAATAACTCTGGTAGATGTCACCAATCGACGATACGGATCCTCTCGTTACAAGAAGGGACACCAAATTCCTTAGCATAGGCTCTATGTCCGGCAAAACGGCCTCAACGGCGTCTCTTTTCTTCTGCACAGAGACCTCCGCGTGGTTGAGTAAAGCCCTAAAATCATCATCTGACAGTACCTGAACTACGAACTCCAACTGGTCTAACCAACCGTCGATCTGTGCGTGTTCTGTCGCCAGCTCAAATAGTGCTTTCGCGTACCGGTCCCCTGATACTTGTTTAGGCATATCCTATGAACCTTTCCCCAAGTTCTGCCCACTTTCTTCCAACACCTGGGATATAATATCATCATGGGTCTGGCGGTCCACAGTCCGCTTGATAACACGTTCAGCCGCAGTTATAGCCAAATCCCCAAAAGCGATCCTAACCTCTGCCAGGGCAGATTCCCTTTCTTGCTGGATATCTGCTTTCGCTCGTTCCACAAAATTTTCGGCTTCACCTCTGGCTCTGTCCATTTCTTCTTCCCTGAACCGGTTAGCTGCTTCTCTAGCTTGGTCAAGCAGTCGCTGACCTTCTCGCCTGGCTTCTGTTAACTGCTCTTCAACTGCCGCTTGTGCATTCGATGCTTCATCAGCTGCTTTATCTGCTGCTTCAAGACTTTCCCGAATCCGTTCGGTACGCTGGTCCATAGCCTTCAACAACGGCTTGTATGCGAATACATACAAAACGCCCAACAGAATTCCGAAGTTGACCACATACACTACTAAAGTTGGAAGGTTAAATCCTAACTGTGTCACGTTTATTCCCCCATTTTAATGACTATATAAACTAGACCACGAACAGGAGAATTACCGACACAATCAAAGCGTAAATACCCAAAGCCTCGGCAAACGCGATCGCTAAGATCATATTGGTGGTTATGGAACCAGCTGCTTCTGGATTGCGACCAATCGCATTCATTGCGCCTGCTCCAAGTATTCCAATACCGATACCGGGACCTATAACGCCGATAGCGATCGCTAAACCTGCCGCTAGTAATTTCGCCGCTTCTCCACTTAATGCTTCTAACAACACCATTTTCTTATAGCCTCCTATGTTTTAACGCCTATTAATGTTCCTCATGCTGAACCGCAACTGACAAGAATACCAACGTCAGTCCAGCAAATATAACCGATTGGATTAAGCCAACCAATAATTCCAAACCATATACAAAGTTCGTCACAACCAGTGGCGCCAGGAAAGTGATCATGACTACCAAAATCTCTCCCGCAGTCATATTTCCAAATAATCTGAACGTAAAGCTAACAACCCTAATTAATTCGCTGATAAATTCTAACAAACCAACAAATATGTCTATTAATCCGCCAAAGAGGCCCTTTTTAAACACACTTCCAAATGCAAAAAATTTCTTGAGATATCCAATACCGTGCGCTTTAAATCCCCAGTATTCGACGAAAACAAATGACACTAATGCTAATGCTAACGGCATATTCAGATCAGTTCCAGCAGGTCTAACTAGGTGGACTAAGATCTTGTTATCCTCACCAACAAATCCCAAGAATTGATAGAACGGAAACAACGCTAGCCATGCATTAAATAATACGAAGAAGAATATCGTAGCAACTATCGGGAACGCCTTCCTCGCCATATCTGCGCCGAGAACTCCCGATGAGAAGTTTATTATCGCTTCAAAAAGCGTCTCTACTAGACCCTGCATTCGGCCAGGTATAAGGCGTTTCCTTCCAGAACCCAAAACGAAAAACACTATCAGAACCAACGAAGCAAACCATGCCGATAGCATAGTATTCGTCACAGCAAATTCATTTATTCCCAGAGGAGTCGAATGGTGTTCCACTTCATGTTCAGACCCACTTGAACCATGGGAATCTCCGGCGTCCGCCACAACTTCATCGTGGACATTTGATTTCATATCACCAGATAGACCGAGATGAAGGTCTCTCTTAGAAGCTGGAAATACTGGTTGAGGTGGAAGGTGTATTTCTGGGCGGGGTACGTACGGACTTTCTCCCCGTATCGCAGCTCCGATGCCGCCAATAACGAATCCCACAAGTAGTAGCAACACAAGGGCCACCATTATAGCAATCAGTAGACTCTTACCTAAGCCTCCCGCCAACACTATTCTTGCGCCCCCTGATCTTTAATGCATGGGTTACCGGAGTAATAGACCATAGGTTGTACCATTTTATAGATACCCCAAAAAGCCAGAATCGTACCTGAGATAACGCCTATGATAGTAAACACGAAAAGAGTACCCATGAACTTATCTAACGCTATACCGCCGATTATACCCCCGACTATGCAGAAAGCAACGTACCAGCCGAGGCTCGTCAACCTAATAGCTATTGCCCATTTGGGATGCCCTTTCACGAAACCTCGAGAATGTTATCATCAAGGTTTTTAAAAGTCAATTTGCTTAATATTGACCAGATTCGATACACCGCATTACGATATTGAGCCATTTCCCTCACTCTATCTGGCACTAATCGACTAACATGCCAGCATTGCCGATCGATTAACCTTGTGATTGTGGCTTTCCGAAATCGTCTAAATCTAAATCATTTATAAAATCAGTAAAGGCTGACATCCGACGCAAATCTTCCTCTTTAACCTCCGGTTCAGTAACCCCGGGAGTGTCACCAGGCCTTTCCGGTATCATGGGTTTTCCTGTTTCTTTATCTAGTAAAACACCGGCTTTTTCCATAACAGCCTCTTCAGCATATATCGGAGACTTAGTCCTTACGGCCAGGGCTATAGCATCGCTGGGTCTCGAATCAATTTCTTGTGTATTCCCATCCACTTCTATAACTATTTTTGCGTAAAAAGTATCATTCTCTAGATCATTTACTAATACGTGCTTAACCTCTCCGCCAAGCGTATCGATTATAGTTCCGAGCAAATCATGTGTTAACGGCCTTGGAACATTCAAATCTTGAAGCTTAACTGCTATAGCATCAGCTTCTGAAGGGCCAATCCATATTGGAAGATAACGATCAGAATCTTTTTCTTTCAATATCACCACTCTTTGGTAGTTCATTGGGCTGACCCTTATACTCTCAATGGTCAATTCCTGCATATCTGACCCTCCAAGTTCCATAAAAAAAATTTTAGTCCTCTCAGATTTGCACTGTCAACCCAATAGTGCATATGGAAATGCTTCCTGGCTTATTGTCAGGAAGCATTTCCATATGCACTCTAGTTCGGGGACATCCTAATATAGCTGCTAATAAGCGGGAATCATATCAGACAGTTTAATCATCTGCTGCAGCTGGCATAGCATCAAAATTACTACTTAACAAAGCAGTACCTGCTAAGAGATCAATTCCCTTTTTAACAGACCCGTTCAGAGAAGTCAGTTCTTTTTCAAAAGCGCGCAAAGCTCTCAAGGCATACGCATCAGCTTCAGTTCTTTTTGCATGTGATTCCGCTTCTGCCTGCTCAATTATACGATTAGCTCTACGTTCGGCATCAGCCACCATTTCTTCGGCCTTCTTAAGCAGTTCATTTTGATTCAGTTTCTCCATGAACTCATCTTCTGCTTGCGATTTGGCTCGTCGAGCCTCCACCATAGCATTATTCATAATCTGGTCTTTTTGAATAAGGACCTCTCCGGCCTGTTTGACTTCTTGAGGGATTGCCAAGCGCAGTTGGTCTACCAACTCAAGCACCTTCTTTTTATCTATTAACAAACTACCGTTTACTGGGACAACCTTGCTTGTGTTGATTAACGTTTCTAATTTGTCTACCACATTTATAATATCTATGATGTCCTCCTTGCCCGGTTACTTAAATTTTTGGCACCGGTTTTCCATATTTGGTATACACTGCTTCCGCAACTAGGGGAGTTACCATATCAGTAACGTCACCATTTAACAGAGCCACTTCTTTTAGCAAACTAGAACTAATAAACATATGATCTTGAGATGTCATAAAAGAAACTAGATCTACATTCGGAGCTAGTCTTCGATTCATAAAAGCCATTTCAAATTCGTATTCAAAATCAGAACCGCTTCGTAACCCCCGGACGATAACAGCGGCTCCGACCTCTTGAGCGAATCTGACGACTAATCCTTCGAATTCGACAATCTCCACATTTTTCAGGTGCCCAGCAGAATCCTTGAAAAGTTTCACTCTTTCCTCAGTCGTAAATAGCAAATTCTTTGAAGGCGTAGAATAAACCGCTACTATCACTTTATTAAATAAAAGAGAAGCTCTCGCAACTATGTCGACATGTCCCAAAGTCACTGGATCAAATGTTCCTGGATAAATAGCAGTTACCATTATTGTTTCGGCGACCTCATAGAATAGAATTCCACCACGTTATCACCATATCTACGAAGAGAATCTCGTCCCAAAGACCCATATGCTTCAGATAATTCCAAATGCCTTGAGTGCCCAACCACTACCGAACCACCCACTTCCACCAAGCCATGGGTATCAGCTATTTGCTGCACTACATCCCCTGTAGAAACTAATTTGTATGGAGGATCTAGCATTATTAATGAGTAAGGCCCGGAGAGATCCTTAAGTATTTTAGCAACATCGGCGCACCGCACAGACGCTTGCTCTGTAAAGCCCACAGTAGCAAGATTATCTTTTATAACGCCGCATTGCCTGCTATTACGTTCCACGAAATCCACCCATCCGGCCCCTCTACTTAACGCTTCTATGCCGAGGCTTCCAGAACCTGCATAAAGGTCCAAAGCCCTACGAGCCACAAAAGAATCAGGGAGCAGTATGTTAAATATCGCCGCCCGTGCTCGTTCAGTTGTAGGGCGCGCCTCTGCGGACAGAGTACCCTTTATCCTGCGCCCTCTAGCGATTCCACCTGCCACTCTCATTGAAGCTCTTGAAGGCATAATATATAAATTACCTATGTTTTTTCCAGCAGTTCCGGGTATCAATTTCAAGCAATTCCCGGTCGTAATTAATTATTAGCTGGATACATTACATGTAATATACCTCGGCAACCATGGATTCCTACTAGATGGGTAATTACAAGTTTCGGGGTTTTTCAATACAGGGAGATGTGTATCATAACTCGTTACATTGACATATATACAAACCTTCCTTAATGATATGTCTGGTATTACAATAAATCGAGATACCTATAATGAGAGACAGAAATATCATGATGTATGGCCAACAATTGGCCAATGCTGCATCCGGACACAACACTGTAGTTACGATCGGAGTTTTCGATGGTGTCCACCGTGGTCATTGCCACCTAATCCAAGAATTAATTAAGTTATCAGGGTCTGATTACGTGCCTGCTGTTGTAACATTTACTAATCATCCGGCATCTATCATTAACCCAAATTTCAACGTAAGTTTTATCACACCGACAGCAGCCAAAGTGGCATTACTCAAAGCTCAAGGCATCCCTTTAGTCATCCCATTAACTTTTACGGAAGATCTGTCAGAGGTTACTGCAAGAGACTTTGTAAAAATGCTATTCGATTCAGTACAGATGAAAGGCCTAGTATTGGGTCCCGATTGTGCGATCGGAAAAGATAGACAAGGAGACTCTGAATTCCTGTCTGAGTTAGGAATCGAAATGGGCTTCTGGGTTAAAACAGTTAATCCGTTTACAGCAAGTGGAACTACTGTCCGCAGTCGTATTATTAGGCAAGCCTTAATCGATGGTGACATAACTAAGGCCAACAATCTACTTGGCCGGATGTTTTCTCTGTCTGGTGAAGTCGTTGATGGAGATAAGCGTGGCCGCGAACTGGGATTCCCAACCGCCAATCTACACGTGGATCAACAGTTGCTTCTTCCAGGAGACGGTATCTACGCAACTTGGACAATCATAGAAGGCAAAGCCCATATGTCAGCGACTAGTATAGGTATACGACCGACTTTCGGGTTAACCGAACGATTAGTAGAAACATACATATTGGATTTCTCTCAGGACCTTTACGGCCAAACCATAGAACTGCAGTTTGTTGAAAAACTTAGAGGACAAGAAAGTTTCCCAGATATAGAATCGTTAACTAATCAAGTGAACGAAGACGTACTGGCAACTCGCCATATACTCTCAAATGATAAAGGAGTTCGAGTTGATCAATCAGTCTGATATAGAACAGATCACAAAACGCGGAGTGAAAGAGATAATCTCTGAACGTGAGTTTATCGCCATGCTCACCTCTGGCAAAAAACTCCGATTGAAAATGGGGTTTGATCCCAGTCGACCAGACATACATCTGGGGCATGTAGTAGGGCTTAGAAAACTTCGACAACTACAGAACTTGGGACATCAGGTCATCTTAATCGTGGGTGACTGGACAGCACAAATTGGTGACCCCAGCGGCCAGTCAGTGACCAGGCCAATGTTGACCCATGACCAAGTAGTTGAAAACGCAGAATCCTACATGCGTCAATTCTTCCAAATCGTGGATAAGGATAAAACCCAAGTCGAATGGCAAAGTGAATGGTTTGGAAACTTTACACTCGCCGACATCCTGTCCTTAACCAGCAAGTTCACCGTCGCGCAGTTTCTAGAGCGGGATGATTTTGCGAAAAGGTTCAAAGAACATAAACCAATCGCTATTACTGAGCTCTTATACCCCTTATTACAAGCCTACGACTCGGTAGCTATAGAATCAGACGTTGAATTTGGTGGGACCGATCAGATGTTTAACTTACTGGTCGGCAGGGAATTACAGGGCATTATGGGTTTAAAACCCCAACAATGTTTTCTGATGCCCATATTAGTGGGTACTGACGGTATACAAAAGATGAGCAAGAGCTTAGGCAATTACATTGCATTAGAAGAAACTCCTTCCGAAATGTATGGAAAAGTCATGTCGCTGCCTGATGATCTTATAGTTCCTTATTTTGAATACCTCACCGATGTTGATGACAAAACATTAAATCAAATAATTCAAGATATGCTGTCTCCCAGCGTTAACCCTATGAGTTTTAAAAAACAACTGGCATGGGACATTACTGCTGGCTTCCATGGCTCAGAATTAGCTAATGAATCTCAAAGTAGTTTTGAATCAGTCATCCAAAGAGGACATGTACCCGACGATATCCCAGTTTTCCACCTCTCTAATATATTAGACTCAGATGACAGGTCAACGATCAGACTTTTAGTATCGTCTGGACTAGCTTCCAGTACTAGTGAGGCCAAACGTCTCGTGAACCAGGGCGCCGTAGAGCTTATAAGGGACCTTTCAGGGCAAACACTTAACAATAACGAAAATGTCACGTGGACCGATGGTGACGTTATCAAAGTAGGAAAACGCAGGTTCATTAAACTGATTTCTCAAGATTAAACTGAAACGTACGAAACGATTACTGAGGACGGTTATTGAAATTTGAATTCACAATTCTACTCAGGCACGGGAAACACTAACTTCGAAAACTGGAGAAATAAAGCTGAGTCTACGACCCAACGCAAGCCAGCGTACTCCACTCCTTCTCAGATTCAGGTAGATACAATGTACACTCCGGAAAACCTTACTGACAGCATATATTGGGACAGTATTGGTTTTCCTGGCGAATACCCATTTCTAAGAGGAATACATCCGACCGGTTACCGAAGCCGCCTTTGGACCATGCGAATGTTCGCAGGGTATGGATTACCCGAAGAAACCAACGAACGGTTCAAGTTTTTACTCGCTAATGGTCAGACTGGATTGAGTGTAGCCTTCGATATGCCCACTCTGTACGGGTACGATACCGACGACCCAAGAGCTTTAGGCGAATTTGGCAAATGCGGAGTAGCTATTTCCTCCTTAGCAGACATGGAGACTTTATTTGCAGGGATACCACTCGACCAAATAACTACCTCGATGACAATCAATAGCCCTGCAGCAATAATCTGGGCAATGTATATTGCAGTAGCAGAAAAGCAGGGCATTACCCCCGGAAAATTAGGAGGGACGCTACAAAACGACATTTTAAAGGAATACACAGCCCAAAATGAGTACATTTTTCCTCCAGAGCCCTCGATGAGACTTGTAACTGATACGATAGAATTTGCCACCAACAATATGCCTTTGTGGAACCCCATCAGCATTAGCGGATATCACATTAGAGAGGCCGGAGCCACAGCAGTCCAAGAATTAGCCTTCACCCTTGCGGACGGATTTGAATATATCCGGCACTGCCTCGAGCGTGGCCTCGCAATAGACTCCTTCGCTCCACGATTAAGTTATTTCTTTAATGTTCACAATAACTTCTTTGAGGAAGTGGCAAAATTCAGAGCCGCTAGGCGCATATGGGCTAGGGAACTTCGAGATACGTTTCATTCTGATAATGAGAGATCTCAGTGGATGAGGTTTCATGCCCAAACCTCGGGGGCAGCACTAACAGCTCAGCAGCCTGAAAATAACGTTATGCGAGTTACCTTACAAGCACTAGCAGCTATACTAGGAGGTTGCCAGTCTCTACACACAAATGCTAAAGACGAAGCGCTGGCATTGCCTTCAGCCGATGCTGCGTTACAAGCGTTACGAACTCAACAAATCATCGCAAATGAAAGTGGCATTACTGATACTGTGGACCCGTTAGGTGGCAGTTATTATCTAGAATCTCTGACCAATGAGATTGAAAAACAGGTCTATGAATATTTTGACAGAATCGACGAACTAGGTGGAGTTATACCAGCACTAAAGAACGGTTTTTTTCAGAGTGAAATATCGAACGCAGCGTATACATATCAACAGGAAGAAGATAATAAAGACCGAATCACAGTAGGAGTAAACGAGTATCTGTCCGAGGATCGGATAGATATACCGATCCTCAGAGTAGACTCAGCTGGCGAAGCACGTCAAATCGCAAACCTAAATCATATACGTGAAACACGCGACAATGAGTTAGTACGCCAGAAACTTATCGGTCTAAAGCAGGCGGCTACCGAAGACACTAATCTGATGCCCTATTTAATAGAAGCCGTAAAATCTTACGCCACTCTAGGGGAAATGATGGGAATACTCAGAGAAGTCTTCGGGGAATATCAGCCCACTTGGAATTTTTAACTCCCCGATTCACACCGATTACTTATATTACTTAATTTCGCCTTACGCGCCGGCCTCTTCTTTTGCCCGTTTGGCATCTTCTATCACTTTTTGCTCGATATTCTGAGGTACCGGTTCATAATGATCTATTTCAAGACTGTAGGTGCCCCTACCTTGAGTAAGTGACCGCAAATCCTGAGCATATCTCTGAACCTCTGAATGAGGAACTTCTGCTTCAATAACAGTATATCTATCCTGGGGATTCATTCCCAAAATCCTACCTCGTTTGACGTTCAGATCACTCATCACGTCTCCCGTATAGGCTTCAGGCGCATGAATGGTCAACCTTACAATAGGTTCCAACAGAATAGGACTCGCATCCAGCATCCCACTTCTAAGAGCCTGGGACCCCGCTATCTCAAACGCCATTCCTGAAGAATCTACATCGTGATAGCTGCCATCATATATCACAGCCTTTACATCAACTACAGGGAACCCTGCAACAACACCCTCCTCCATAGTTTTCATAACGCCTTTTTCAACGGCAGGAATATATTCGCGGGGCACTTTACCTCCAACTACCTCAGATCCGAATGAAAATCCTTCATCCCTATCACGAGGTTCTAATCTCAGCAATACATGCCCATATTGCCCATGTCCTCCGCTTTGCTTCTTGTGACGATATTCCGATTGGGCTGTGCGAGTGATAGTCTCACGATATGGAACTCTCGGAAGCCTGGTAATTAGTTCCGCTCCAAATTTCCTTTTGATCTTGTCGACAGTCACATCAATTTGGGCCTCACCAAATCCAGTTAAAACCATTTCTCCTGTATCCGGTTGCCTACTAAGGTGCAGCGTAGGGTCTTCCTCCACTATACGTGTCAGGGACGTAGACATCTTGTCTAAATCTGCTTTAGTCGCTGGCGCTACGGCTACACTGTAAAACCCAACTGGAAATTGAACTCTGTCAAAGACCATAGGGCTTTCCTTTACACACAATGTATCTCCAGTCACCGTAGAGGACAGTTTACCTACCGCTCCCATATCCCCCGCTGAAACCTCTGATACATTTTCCTGTGATTTACCTCGTGGCAGATATAGCTGACCCACTCTTTCAGATTGTTTTCTTTCACTATTCCAGATCTCAGAATTGCTGATTATAGTCCCCTGATAAATTCGAAAAACTGATAATTTACCGACAAATGGATCTGCAGTAGTTTTAAAAACTAAACCAGCCATTGGAGCACCTGTATCCACTTCAATGGAGAGTTTATTTCCAGATTCATCTGATACCGTAGGCCTAATACCACTAATCGGAGAAGGCATGAATTCCTGAATAAACTCGGCTAACTCTTTTATACCTATATTTTTCGTTGCTGATGTAGTTAGTATTGGAACTAAATTCCCTTTCCTTATAGCCTCTCTTGCCCCAATAAGGATTTCGTCTTGAGATAATTCTTCACCTTCCAAGTATTTATCAGCCAAATCATCGTCTGATTCTGCTATAGCTTCGACCAGCCTATCTCTGAAACCATCAAATTCTGATTGCAAATCACTTGGTATAGTCCCTGGAGGACATATAACGTCTAATACCGCACTGAATGATTGTTCCGATCCTATCGGAAACTGAAATGGGACGCATTTGTTACCGAATGAACTCTGTATGGTATTAACGGTTTGAGCGAAATCAGCATTCTCTCGATCCATTTTATTAATTACTATGCACCGAGGCAGGCCATTTGCCTCACTCAAATCCCAGGCTCTCTCAGTGCCAACATCTACGCCAGATTGCGCCGTAACTAGGATGGCAGCACTTTCAACTACTTTGGTAGCTGAAACCATCTCGCCAATGAAATCCTCGTAACCTGGAGTATCCAAGAAATTAATCTTACTTTTATCACATACATACGCAATAAGAGTGGTTTGTATGCTGCCACCACGCTTTACCTCTTCCGGTTCATAGTCGGAAACCGTATTCCCATCTTCGACAGTGCCTTGCCGGGTAATAACGTTGCTGTTAAATAGAAGCGCTTCGCTAAGAGAGGTTTTGCCTGCGCCGCTATGGGAAAGCAATACTACATTCCTTATATCTCTGGCATCGATGCTAGGCATACGTTTTTCCTCCTTTATTTCTTATCTACTTAATTGATTATGTCGTTATTATCCTTTTTTATGCCCGGTTACTGCTATATATTGCAGATTAATGCTAGCACTATGTTCATACACATGATCTTAAAAATTAGCGTCATTCTACATATTTTGCGGCCCGTCCGCAACTAACACATCACTAGATTTAAAACTCTATTTGACACAACTACAGCAGGAGGTATAATCTCGCGAACAGTCCAACTAGATTTGAAGACAGTATGGGGATGAGTGTAACTATGACTAATAAAACTACAATTAACAGCGCAAACATCGTCGGGGGGACTAATCCGCTGTCTCAGGCTACGATTCACGGCGGAGTTATCTATTTGCAAGGTTGCACTGGCAGACACCCTACAGAGGGAACAGTTGGCACAGGCATAGAAGAGCAGACTCGATATGCTTTAGAAAGGATCAAGATTATTTTAGAAGAATGTGGTTCTTCTTTAGAAAATGTTTTAACCAACACCTGCTACTTAACTAAAGCGGAAGATCTAGCAGGCTTCAATAAAATATATTCTGAGTACTTCCCTGAAAATTTCCCAGCTCGGACAGCTATATTGGTTGCATTCGGCGCATCAGACAATCTTGTAGAAGTGACGTCAACAGCTTTTGTCGCATAACCAAATTACCACGGCCGCTATACTAATTAGGATATCAGTAGTAGCTGATACTAATCGGATTAGCCAACCCCGCCTGAATCAGTTCCAAGAAATAGCCTACGGCAATTTTTCAAATACTATATGAGATCTATTGACGGTGCTTGGCCTGATATCCATCGACCAGTCTCCTTTATCCGACTCCCGAGTCCATTCGGTACTAAATGGAATATCAGGATCGGAAATTATATAAACCGCAGCATACTGGGCTGTACCTTCAACGTCACTTGAAACTAACTTATATCTAACACAACTACTTACACCCTCCACGTTCAATATGTTGGGAATATGCTGAGTGTCGTATATCCTGTTAAACTCGCTTTCTAGCTCCGTAGGTATATCCATCTGAACCCAATACATATATTCTTTCATATTACCCTCGCATAATACTGGCTTAACATCGATATGGATTTATTTAATCATTTTTTAGGTAAGGATACATAGCAAGTGGTGTAGCAGCGAGCAACCCTGCATCAACTGGTAGAGTGATGCCTGATATCCATCGTGCTTCATCTGAAGCTAGAAATAATGCAGCCCAAGCTACGTCCCAAGGCGTCCCATTAAACCCTAACGGGCCAGCCTTTCTCCTCAATTCAAGCAATTCCTCTGAAGTATGCCTAGCCACCATCGGACTGTAAATATGGCCAGGCGCTATACAATTCACTCTCACATTATCGCGCCCATAATGGACTGCCATAGAATTGCTTAAGCCAATTATTCCCGCCTTGGAAGCAGCATAAGGATGACTTGGCCGACCGGCTCCTGCTCTAAGGCCAACTATAGAAGACAGATTGATTATCGACCCGCCCCCTGAATTGATCATTTCAGGAATCACATACTTACTGGTCAACATGACACTTTTGAGATTTACATCTATGACCGTGTCCCAAAAGGCTTCTTGTACGTCTGTGACTGAACCAGGACCACTAATCCCAACGTTATTCACTAGTATATTAATCTTACCGTAAGACGATACAGCCGCCTTACTCATCTCTTCACAAGATCCTGCGTCTGTAACATCTCCCACAAAAACACAAGCGTCCCCACCATCTTCTCTAATTTGGACCGCGGTAGTTTCAGCATTGTTTAAATCACGATCTACTAATAGAACCTTGGCCCCTTGACGAGATAACAAAATTGATGTGGCCTGACCTATTCCGACAAACTCTCCTGATCCGGTGGCTCCAGCTCCAGTTACTATAGCCACTTTCCCTTGCAATCTCTTTCCATATTCTTCCATGGTTGACTCCCTTACTGTTCATTAGAATCATATGACCATCACATACCATTCTAATGCAATAAAGATTCTTGCGCCCAAAACGTATTTGACCGTTGTCCAATACCAGCGTAGACTTCTAGGCTCAGCGACCGGTAGTAAGCCGCTCCCTCAGCGACTTCTCTCTTACGAGGCCGGCCGCTCCTTATAATCTAGGTTAAGTGTCTCCGTTACCTAGAAGGCCAAACCGGTTCATGATGACCCAACGGAACTGACGGCCTTGCCCAATAGGGCTCGGATTCTGAAAGGCTTAATACTGGACTCATATGTCTAAGCATGCCAATTGGAGTATCACTCTCAGTAGTCCACTCTCTTATCTCCGCCGAGGTAAATTCCGATGGGACGCCAGATAACTCATAGTCTGGCACTTCACCAAGGCCTACTAACCATTTACCAGTCTGCGCTAGTGAAATGCGCACCATCCAGCTCCCACCCTCTATCGCTCGCCGCTTCAGAGCAACCAACGCTCCGAAAGCCATTAAGTAACCAGTCAAATAGTCTATAGCAGATACGGGATAAAACTGAGGACCAGGACTAGAACCAGGAAACAATTGCCCCTGCCGATTTGTAATGCCACTTACAGTTTGTACCACAGTATCAAATCCTCTGCGTGACGACCACGGACCCATATGACTAAACGCACTTAAAGACACATAAACAATACCAGGTCTTAAGTTGGCCAGATCTTCCACAGAAAGACCTCGGCTACCCAGCGTCCCAGGCCTATAACCCTGTGAAAATACGTCTGCCTCCCGTATTAAGCCTTTCAAAATGTCCAATTCTCCAGGATCCCTCAAATCAAGATTGGCAGACAATTTACCATGTCCCGTATCATATTCCTGATAACCGATATTAGGCAGATGAGACCCAGTAATTTTCAAAACATCTGCTCCATGTTCGGCTAGGGTCCGAGCACAAGTAGGCCCCGCCAGAACTCTAGTCAAATCTAAGACTCTAATACCAGACAAAGGTCTATCACCGTCAGGCATTTTCTCTGGCTGACTATCACCTATTTTGATTATTTCCATTAATGGCAACGATCCAACAGCGACTGCCTGTGGATGTTTAGCCCATTCCTCCATAGATCTCACCATACCGCCGGCTCCCTTAGCTGCAATAATTGCTTCCTCAAGGTCCGAGGCATCCCACGTGCTAACTGCTTTTCTGACTAAGTCGGGATCTTCATCGACTCCTAATACCTCCAGAGCTGCAGCCCTGTGGTTAGGAAAGTTACAGTGCAAATAACTCCATCTGCCATTTTTGTCTGGATAAACTCCCATAATCGTATTACGTTCAGTAGACACGGGTGCATTGTCCATATGCATATACTTGCCACTTCTCAGAGAAGCTGTTGCCCTCCGTGAATTAACAATTACCTCTTGAGAGACGTTCGTTTTCAGCTTCCATAGATCAGCTACTGCCAATCCGACAGCCGTCAAGGAAGCACTAGCCGCCTCGCCAATCCGAAATGATGTAGGTAAGATCGGGTCCCAGGGACCATATACAGAAGCTTGTCTTACAAAGTCTTGTGACCAACCCGCCAAATTTGATAGAGGTTCAAAAGCGTTATTAGGAGTCATATGCCTATCCTTAAATTAATATAACTTAGCTCTACCATCCTGCAGTCATCACCCATTAGCAGGTCAGATTAGTAAGTCAGATCGGAAGTTACGCCTTCCGGCAATTCAACATCAAGAGCTTGCAAGCAGTGAGCAAGACCATGGTAATAGGAGACTATCACCATCATATCTATTATGGCTGGCGACCCAATCTGCGCTTCGAGCAAATTATAGGTCGTATCAGATACCCTATGCTGCCTGAGTATCTCAAGAACAAACTGGACCACATTCGCATCGGCTGGCTCCAGTCCCGTTGGAGCGCGGTATTCTCTGATCGCAGAAATTACATCATCACCAATATTAGCCGCTTTAGCGCCTCGTTGATTAACCGTCCAAACATAATTTCCACACGCTTCTCGGGCAGCTGTAAGTATAGCCACAGCTTTTACACGCGGATCCAAAGGCGTCTCGTAACGCGCATAACCTCCCAGATTCGCAAAATTCATGGCGGCCACTGGATTATTCAATAACGCGGCATAATTTTGGGCTACACCGCCTCGGCTAGTTTCTATTTCATCCCAAATAGCTTGCCCCTGCGGATCCATATTTTCTCTCTTAGCAAAGGGTACTCGCGTCATAAATTTCTCCTTTATTCAATCATCTTTTAAGCCAGATATTAATCACCCCGGCACGAAAATCAATCGACACCGGGGTGAACAAATATACCCTAAGTTCCTATCTGTTTAATCGTCTGCAGCCTGTCCCTTAATAGCTGCCTCGTCTGCCCATAAAGTCTCCAAAACAGACCCTGGTGACATAGGAAGTTGTGTCATCCTAGTACCCAGAGCGTCGGCTATAGCATTAGCTACTGCAGCCATTGGAGGAACTATTGGTACTTCTCCTACTCCTCTGACACCATAAGGATGTCCTGGGTTAGCCACTTCCACAATCACTGTATCAATCATTGGAAGGTCAAGACTAGTCGGCATGCGGTAATCCAGGAAACTGGAATTAACCATCTGGTCACGATCACCCATATAGTATTCCTCGTTAAGCGCCCATCCAATACCTTGGGCAACGGCACCTTGCATTTGACCTTCAACGTAACTAGGATGGATCGCTTTACCAGCATCCTGAACTATTGTGAACCGCAGAACAGTGACTTTACCAGTATCTGGATCCACTTCAACATCCGCAATTTGTGTGCTAAAGGCCGCACCATGACCTGCAGGGTCAACGCTTACTTGGCTGGTGATGGGCCCGCCCGTATCGGCCAGCTTAGCAGCTAAATCTTTAAAACTTATTTTAAGCTCGGGGTCTGACTTATGTTGAAGAGTATTATCAATTAGATCGACATCTTCAGAATCTACTTCCCAGATCCTTGCTGCACGAGCAATCATTTTCACTTTGATATCCTGTGCCGCTTCATAAGCCGCCCACCCACTAGCAAATGTTGTCCTACTACCGCCAGTAAGGAATGTATACCCTATTGAATCAGTGTTCGCCACGGTAGGATGAACGTCTTCAGCAGATAGACCCAGCACTTCTGCAGCTTGCATGCTGATGGAGGCTCGAGTTCCTCCTATATCAGTAGAACCCTCAACTAGAGTTATTGTTCCGTCTGGGTTTACACCTATGCTGCAACTAGATGGTTTACCTATGTTAAACCAGAACCCCGACGCCACGCCTCTACCCGTATACGGCCCTTTAACCGCAGTTTTGTAATGATCGGTATTTTTGGCCGCCTCTAAGCATTCAATATTGCCGACACGTGGAAAGACGGGGCCATCAACCCGACGACTGCCCTCTTTCGAAGCGTTCTTCAATCTGAATTCGAGTGGATCCATGCCAATCTTAGACGCAAGTTCGTCTATTATCTGCTCAGATCCAAAAGCGGCTATCGGTGCTCCTGGAGCACGATAAGGTGCTACTTTCGGTCTATTAACCAGAACGTCATACCCAGACGTTCTTATATTTTCTATATCGTAAGGAGAAAACATACACTGAGCAGCTGCCGTGACCGGAGATCCAGGGAACGCCCCTGCTTCCATAGCTATCTCAGCGTCTGCGCCTGTAATCTTACCGTCCTTTGTAGCTCCGACTTTCACCCTCATCCAAGCGCCTGAAGTTGGACCGGTACTATCAAACACTTCTGTTCTAGTCATAGCCAATTTAACTGGACGGCCACTTTTCTTTGACAACAGAGCAGCAAGTGGTTCGAGATAAACCGGTATTTTACCGCCAAAACCTCCTCCGATCTCCATGGGAACTACTGTCACTTCAGAAACAGCCTTGTTCAGTATTTTACCTACCAGTTCCCTGACATTAAATGCACCTTGGGTGCTTGTCCATACTGTAAGATGACCGTCCGCATTCCAAAGTGCTGACGCGTTCTGCGGTTCAATGTATCCCTGATGGACCATTTTAGTGGAAAACTCACGCTCGACTACAAAATCAGCTCTTGAGAACCCTATATCTGGGTCCCCCAATTCGTACTTAAAGTGAGTTGCAATATTACTATGCTTTCCAGTCTCTTCTCCGAACTCTCTAGTAGTGAGAGTTTCCTGAACCAATGGAGCATCATCTTTCATTGCATCCCGAACATTGACTACCGAAGGTAAAACCTCAAAATCAACGTCTATCAATGATGCCGCTGCCTCTGCCACATGCATGTTGACCGCAGCTACCGCCGCAATTGCGTGACCTTTATACAGCGCCTTATTACCAGCCATAACATTATCACTAGGCGTAAACCCGCTTTCAGGCTTATCTCTTTTAGCCTCAGGCAAATCCTTGGCCGTGATAACGGCCATAACTCCCGGATATGCCTCAGCTCTACTTGTATCTATCGATTTTATGCGGGCATGAGCGTGGGGGCTTCTCAAAACTTTTCCGTAGAGTAGCCCAGACATTTGGAAATCAGCTCCGTACTGAGCTCTACCTGTTACTTTATCTGCGCCATCCGGCCTTATGGGCCTGCTTCCTACTACGTTATATTCTGTGTCTGACAACACTATATTAGACATTTGCAGCACCTCTGATATTCTGGAAATTTACCCTTACCTATTAACTGAGCGGATTGTACCATACCGCCTTAATAGTTTGTAATATTTTACCCTCACTCCAATGCGCTTGATCTCACTGAGATGTATACTGGCGCCTAATAATAAATACAGTATGAAATCCTTGTTAAAAAGGAATATTCACTATCGGAGTTAATATGCAACCGCTTAAAGACATCAAAGTTTTAAGTGTTACGGTTTTCTTGGCAGGCCCATATTTGAGTATGAACCTAGCAAGAATGGGCGCAGAAGTAATAAAAGTAGAAATACCAGGCAAAGGCGATCCAGTCAGGGGAAATGGCCCGTTTGCAGGACCTCTAGGTATTAGCTCAGAACCAAACACACAAGATTCTCTATCTACACGGTTTATAAAAAGAAGCCAAGGTCTCAAAAGCATGACTTTGGATCTTAAAATTCCACAGGGGAGGGAAATATTTCTCAAACTTGCTCAAGAAGTAGATTTAATAGTGGAGAACTTATCTCCTGGCTCCATGCAGCGCCTGGGTCTCGGATACGAAGATGTGTGCAAGGTCAATGAAAAGATTATTTACTGCTCTATTTCCGGTTACGGTCAACATGGAGCATATTCAAACAAACCTGCTCATGATCCACAGATTCAGGGAATGAGTGGGTTAATGGATATAAACGGAGCTAGTGACGGGCCACCTACCAAGGTGGGTTTTTATATCGGAGATTTAGTCACACCATTATTTGCAGCGTACTCCATAATGGCAGCTCTCCGGCATAGAGACCAAACCGGCGAAGGCCAATACTTAGACGTCTCTATGATGGATACTCTCACCTCTCTTATTTTCATGGAGAACCTGGAAGAGGATATCGCAAACGGGTTGAACTTGAGGACAGGAAATAACAGTAGAGGCGGTCCAACTGGACTGTATCACACTCAAGATTCTGAAATAATTATTACTGCAGCCAGCGATGCTCAATGGCAGCGTTTATGCATAGCTTTGGATGCAAGTGAATTTGCCAATGACCACAGATTCTCTAGCTACACTAGTCGAATAGAGAATGTAGACGAAGCACGTCGAATTATTCAATCTCAAATTGGAAACCTTACATTATCTGAAGCTTTAACTAGGCTCGAATCAGCCGACGTTCCATGTGGTCCTGTGCGTTCTGTATCAGACGTAATGAATGACCAGCAATTTTACAATCGAGGCACGCTGACCCCTCTACGTAACGCGGCAATGACTGAACCCGTACCAGGGATAGGTTCAGGATGGCCGGTACAGTTCTCATCAGGTCCATTACCAGAGATGCCCGGGGCTCCAGTATTAGGAATGCACAATCAGGAAATCCTTACAAAAATACTGTCATACAGTAGTGAGCAAATTACTGAACTAGAATCAAACGGCATAATCTAAGACAAGGCACAAAGTAGAAGGTAACAAAACCATCAGAAGGGGACAAGGCATGGCTCTCATGGAATACGACAATCTTGACAGCGGGTATGTGATACTAGATTTAGGCACCACAGGGCCCGATTGTTGGACAGACATAATAACCGAAATGTCACTGATGATAGTAAGCAAACAATCAACCCCTAATACAATAAGGGTCACATTGCTAGCCGAAGGCCAACTAGACGATATGTCCGCAGTATTACGACCACCGAGCTACATTCCAGAACCTGGTAGCATTCATATAACTGAAGCACTCGAATGGTTGAAATCCAATATACAAGCCTGTTACATAGTTGGCCATAACATAATAAATATTCAGAGAAGTTTCCTAGTCGAAGCTGTAAGACGCCACAGAAGATCCACTGAGGGTGTTAATCGAATTCTCGATGAAGTTGACGATCTCTCTCAGGCCAGATTTGTTGATATTAGTTCTCTGTACAAGGGCCATAACGAAGGGTTACATATTCATAGCACCGAAGATTTGGTTGAATACTCTCACAGATGCAGGTCATCATCTAGGGACATGAGTAATACGGATATTGACCACATATTTCACTCGTTAAATCTACCTGAGGTAACGCAACGATATAGTGACTCACGGAGATATTTGGACCATGCAAAACTGATCTTCGAAAAATTACTTCACCTATCCCAAAGCTGATGTATGATGAGTCCCAATTATTGATTCAGGAATGGAGTTGCAACATATGAGATTCCAAAGTAAGCCATTAAGATCAGTTATGTTCGTACCAGGGAACCGCGAAGACCTAATGCTTAAGGCTCCCAAATATGGATCAGATGCTCTAATCCTTGACTTGGAAGACTCCGTACCGGAAAAGGAAAAAGATACCGCACGCTCTCTTGTTAGTCGAATGCTGGGCACATTAGGCAGCCAAGGTGTGACAATATTCGTTAGAGTTAACAGGTTAGAAACTGGTTTAACCGGTTTTGATTTAGAGGCAATCACTTCTGAAAACCTTTACGGTGTGTTGCTACCTAAAGTAGAAAATCCAGCAGACGTTGTAGAAGTTGATACATTACTCAGATTTTTCGAAAGAAAAAAAGGCATAGCTATCGGATCAATCTGCATAGACCCTGCGTTAGAAACGGTCCATGGAATTAGACAAGCGTACGAAATCGCAACAGCGTCACACAGAGTTGCCCATATGGGCGGTAGTGGTGGAAAAGGGGGAGACACTTCTAGGTCCATCGGTTATCAATGGACACCGGAAGGTATGGAGACTTTATTCGTCAAATCGAAAGTGTTAGTCGATTCTAGATCTGCTGGAATTGAATTCCCCATAAGTGGCGGGTGGTTCGACATTCACGATCTCACAGGGCTACGAAATTTAGCGCTCCAACTCAAGCAACTGGGATATACAGGGATGCATCTGATACATCCCTCGCACGTTCCAGTGGTAAATGAAGTCTTCACACCAAGCAAGGAAGAAATAGACCATTGGCAAGGGCTTTTACAAGCTATGGACGAACAAAGAGGCCAAGGCAGTGCTGTTGTTACTTACGGTGGAGACATGGTAGATATAGCTCATGAACAAACTGCTAGAACCATGTTAGAAAGAGTTAAACAATGGGGAATATTATAAAAACAAAACGTTGTGGTGATGTATGAACTACTCTCAATACAAACATTTAGATATTCACATTAACGATGGCATTGCCATAATAATAATGAACCGGCCAGAATCATTAAACGCCACAAATGCTCGACTACACTATGAACTCAGCAAAATTTGGTTGGATATTGGGGAGGATCATGACGTAAACGTTGCTGTCATTACTGGAAGTGGGAATGCATTTTCAGCTGGCGGGGACTTTGAGATGATAGAAAAATCCATCGGGAACCCCGAAATGATAGCGAAAAATACAAAGGAGGCCGGTGATATAGTTTATAACCTCCTAAACCTAGATAAGCCGGTTATCTCAGCAATAAATGGTGTAGCAGTCGGCGCAGGCCTAGCAGTCGCACTGCTGTCGGATATATCCATAGCTTCTGACCGAGCCCGAATCACCGATGGACATACTCGATTAGGCGTTGCTGCAGGAGATCACGCGACTCTGATTTGGCCGCTTCTATGCGGAATGGCCAAATCCAAATATTACCTATTAACTTGCGATTTTCTGGACGGCACAGAGGCTGAGCGCATAGGATTGGTGAGTAAGGCAGTACCTCACGAAGAACTAATGCCTACTGCTCTAGCAATTGCCCAAAAATTAGCTAAGGGCTCACAACCTGCCATAAGGTTCACTAAACACGCTCTCAACCAGTGGTTACGACAAGCTGGCCACACGTCATTTGATTATTCGCTCTTGGCTGAAGCGATCGGATTTTTCGGTCCTGACATAAACGAGGGACTAGCCGCAGTAAAAGAAAAACGAGACCCTGATTTCCCATCAGCAAAAATCTGACGGTTATTCAAAACAAAAGAATTAAATTGGAGGAGAAATATGCCGAATAAGAAAGGAACCGGCCTTTTGATGGTGTGGGTAGACATACCAAAAGAACATGAGTCCGAATTCAACAACTGGTATAACGAGGAACATCTTCCAGAAATCACTTCCATACCTGGCGTCCTTAACGCAGCACGTTACGAGGCGGTTAAAAGTGGTCCCAAGCATCTAGCTTGCTATGAACTCGAAAGTCCAGCAGTTGTAAGCAGCTCGGCATGGACCGACCGTAAGCCCTCCGAATGGGCAGAGAAGATTGGGCCTAGGATAATTGGAACTAACTTCATTAATAACGTATATGAAATGGTCCATCCATCCTCGTTAACAGATCTAATTACGCAATCTGACATGGCCCCAGCACTTCAAATCGGGAGAATGGCTCCAGTCTCGGGGAAAGAAAAAGAATGGAACGAATGGTACAGCACCGTATATGTTCCAAACTATGAGAAAGTGCCTGGATGTATCAGGGGACGCAGGTGGAAATGTATTAAAGGAAATCCTTCTTACGCTGTCGTATACGAGTTTCAGGACGAGCACGTATCCGAACAACCTGAATGGGAACAGCAAAGAGATATTAACCCGAATAATCCTCTCATGCGAGATGCTATGATCCATGCTCCAGGTTCGCCGGGCATTTGGAAAAAGACCTTCCAGCTATAAACTATTCGTCACACTAAATGAAACTATCCCGATACGAACAGTATGGAATGGTTTCATCGCATAGCACAACTACTTCACTAATGTATTATTTAATATTGCGTATAGAGACATATTGTTAAATAATATATTAGTGACATGATGTTTAAATTTATTATAGTTCTCATATCAGTGATAGTTGTAACGTTGCCTGAGGTTACAAACGCTCAATTTACAGAGAGTAGACCCTATAAAACCGAAGCAGGTCCTTATTCTCTTAACATACAAGCGGATCCGTCTCGACTATCCTTAGGAACCGTAGACTACACCGTAATAGTTACCCACATTGAAGATCTCTCTCCAGTCGCAGACGCGAAGGTTCTAATATGGGGAAATCACGCTCTAAACGGCCAACGCGGTTGGGCAAACGCATTAAACAACCCTGTGACGCCAGCCAAATACACGGCGCGAGTACAACTGGATGGACCCGGTGTGTGGGAGATGTCTGTCGAAGTATCGAGTCCTTTAGGAAGAGTTGCCGTTCAGGTCCCCTCACAAATAATCCCAAAGCCCAGGTTATCCCAAGCAGGGAGTTTTGTATTTCTGGGGGTATTTGCTGTATTAATTGGTTTCACCGCATATTTAACATGGAAAATTAACCGCACCATGAAGGCACGAAACCAGTTAAATGAAAACTAGAAGACTCTTTGCAATCTCAACATTTGCGATAGTTCTTACCTTGATCCTTGGTCATGCTACGCCCGTATATGCGCACGGAGGGATAGAAGTAGGAGATAATCTGTGGTTTGCATGGAGCAAAAACCCTTTGCCCAGCTTATTAATATTACTTACGGGCTACATATATCTTAACGGTTTGAAAAAATGGCATAACCCTAGCCACCCTATCAATAATTGGCAAAGAGTTTGTTTTTTCTCCGGCCTAGCATGTATTTTCATAGCTCTACAATCCCCAATAGACCCTCTAGCAGAACACCAATTTTCCATGCACCAGGTTCAACATTTACTGCTTCGGATGCTGGGTCCCTTACTTATTCTACTGGGAGCACCACTCACTCCAATATTAAAAGGTTTGCCTAAACCATTATTGATGAAGGTCATAAAACCCAGCGTGAGGAATCGCTATGCGCGTCTCATATATTACAAATTGACTAACCCTGTTCTAACCACCGCCATATTCATGGGCTCTCTATATGTATGGCAAATCCCAATCATCCATAATTTAGCAGTACGAAGCGACATAATTCATGAGGTAATGCACATATCTATGTTGTTCTCCGGATTGTTATTTTGGTGGTTAGTTATAGACCCCAAACCTCACAGGTCTCGGCTCCATTATGGACTGAGAGTCTTATACTTAGGCCTTATAGTCTTACCGAATACTCTTCTCGGAGCTATCATTTCATTTTCACCAGGATTATTATACGAAGCTTATTATGAATTCCCCCAGCCGTTCGGATCTAACGCATTATTAGATCAACAGGTTGGAGGTTTAACACTGTGGATGATAGGGGATATGATGAGTATCATTGCGGCTGGCCTGACAATGATAGTTTGGTATAAGCATGAACAACGTCAAGATATCTTCCTACAAGAGAACATCTAACACTTTCTTGACCCGAGGAATGTTGAACTTTAGGATATACGGCAACCCAAAACATAATTAGGAGCTGCTCAGTGACAACACCCATAAATAGGCCTGATCCAAAATTCGATTGGTTTATTCCAATTGATGGAGACGGGTACAAAGCCGGAACTGTCACCGCCGAACGAGAACCGACGTTTCAGTATCTTAGTACAGTTGTCAAAACCGCTGAATCACTAGGATTCTATTCTTTACTTATCCCAACAAGATTTGCAAACGGTTTATTTTCAGAAGATTCTCCACTTGCTGAAACATGGACCATGGCTACCGCATTAGCGGCAGTGACCGAAAAGATTCGATTTTTAATAGCCGTAAGACCTGGTTTTATTTCTCTTGGACTATTTGCACAAATGGCTGCCTCCCTTCACGAGATATCTAATGGGAGAATTGATATCAATATTGTTCCCGGCGGTATACAAAATGACCTAGAGAGAATAGGTGAAGTTAGCGACCACGCTACCCGATACGAACGAGCAGAAGAATTCATAGATGCTTGCAGGACTCTATGGACTAGTAAGGGTTCTGTGCAGTACAAAGGGGATTTTTATAACCTTAATGGAGCATACTGCGCACCGTCACCAGGTAATAATCCCCCAAAATTCTACCTAGGCGGTGTTTCAGCAAATGCGATGGGGCTATCCGCTAGACAGGCAGACATTCATCTCGGTTGGATAGAACCAGTAGAACAAACATCCGCTAGATTAAATCAGCTACGGGAGTCCTTCTCGCAAGTTAATCGGATCCCTTCGTTCGGGTTAAGAACTCATGTAATAGCAAGGGACACAGAAGCCGCGGCTTGGAAAGCCGCAGAAGAGTTAATAGCGTATGCAGATCCAATAGTTAAAGCACAGCGTCGCTCTTCCATAGAGGGTACCGTAATGGTAGGTCAACAAGCGCAGGCTATTAAAGCTCCAAATCATAAATTAGGGAAACACTTGTGGAACGGATTATCTGAAGTACGCGTTAATTGCGGAAGTGCACTAGTTGGAACCCCTGAGCAAATTAGTAACGAATTACTAAGCTACTGGGAATTAGGAATAGACGAATTCATACTATCTGGATTCCCGCATGTCGAAGAATGTGAAAGAGTAGCTACCCAAATTGTACCTATCCTGCGAGACAAAATAGACCAATGTCGGAAAGGTCTTTAGCTTATATACCGATTGAGTAAACTAACCGCATGTAGTGGTAAAGCCCATCCATACTCAAAACTGATAACAAATGAATCATCTTAGACCAATACTCTGGTTATTACCTCGCCATATTCGCTCGTCGTGGATATCACTCTCCATCACAGGGCTGGGTGTATTGATAGCTATCATAGCTGTTGGGCTAGGCCATGTGTATACACAGGCGTTGTCAGAATCGGGACTACAATACGCGATCGCAAATAGCGACCAAGTATCCCTAAACATAAGGATCACTACTAAAAACCGTCCGATAGCACCCTCGGACTATGCAAGACTTCGCACGTCAGTTGAAGAGGTAATAGATAAGGATATCCAGTTCTTGTTACGGGGGGCCCACCGTATTGGAAGGACTCAACCAAATATTACGCTCATAACCGATACGACCGACGTTATGTCATTCTTCGGAGGTCCTGCCGGCAGGCCATTTTTTCTGACTAATTTCAATGAACATGTGAACTTGATTAAAGGCCATTGGCCAAAAACATCTCTAACTCCACGTTCTGGAGACATCCATCTGGAGACTGTAATCAGCCAAAATATCTCTAATCTAATGCATTTTAATATCGGAGACACCATATTTTTAATGCCATATAAAGGGGATTCAAAAGAATTAATCTCCGTAAAGATTGTGGGCTTGGTGGAACCAATTGATAAAACTGAAGAATATTGGATGGGCACTCCCACTTATTTTGATATCCAAAGCGTGAACGACAAACCTGTAATTCCTCTTTACATACCAGAGGATCATTTTCTCAACGTATTAGGCCTTAATTATCCTAATATGGTGGGTGATTACGAATGGCTAATATTAGTCGATACCAATCTTCTCTCCTCTGATTTAGTGGACCATACTCAAGAAGCCATTAAAAATTTAGAAACTAACATTAATAAGACCTTTCCAAGATCTACAGTTTTAACTTATCTAGAGAATAGCCATGGCACGGGTTTGCTCAGCAAATATCAACGGGACAGAACTCTTGCGCAAGTACCAGTATTCTTATTCATCTCTCTTGTGCTAGTGGTAATCTTCTATTTTCTAATATTAATGACAAGTTTCTTAAATAGCTCCCGAGTCCAGGAATCAGCATTACTTAATAGCAGAGGAGCTAAATCATTTCAGACAGTACTCGTACAAGCTATATCATATCTTTTGGTAGTAATTTTAAGCCTAATCATGGGCCCGATCATAGTTCTTATAGTCGCACGATATTGGTTGGTAACATCGATACCATCAGTATCAGAATCTCTAGCTAAAACATCAAATTTATCAGGTCCAATGTTTCTCTGGATGTTGTTATCCAGTATATTATGTTTATTAATTCTCATATATTGCAGCTCATCAACCACCAATCGTAACGTAACAGGATCCATACAAAACAAAGCTCGTCCTCCGACAAAACCATTTGTCCAAAAATATTATATCGACGTCTTAGCAGTTATTGTTTTCGCCATAATTTTTTGGCAAACCGGATTAAGGGGAGGTTTCGTGCGAGAGACGATAGCAGGAACTGGGTTGTTAGTAGACCCAAGTTTGCTATTAGGACCCTGTATGGCTTTCATTGCCTGTGGACTATTTCTAATGCGACTAGTCCCATATTTGACTCGTGTTTTGTTATTGTTATTGAAACGAATTTCACCAGCGTGGATCACTTATACATTGATGAGAATGTCTAGAGATCCCTTTGGGTATTCATCTATCACAGTAATTCTTATGTTGTCGACATCACTAAGTATATTTGGTTCCGCATTTCAACCGACATTGTCTAAATTAGAAAGCGAACAAAAGTTATATGAAATTGGTGGCGATATGGTATTAAGCAATATTTCATTCTCTAGGGTGACTCAGGATGAACGGTTGCAAGATATATCTGATATACCAGGGATAAATAACATCAATCCTATATCCAGAGAACGAATACAGATAGTTGACGGGGCAAACAATCGTTCGGGATATATTCTGGCTGCTGAAATACCTAACCTCCACGAATCAGCTTGGTTCAGGGATGACTTCTCACGTACTTCAACAAATTTACAACACCTATTAGATCCTTTAAATCAATCTGATATAGAACCGCCGAATTCGCTTTACAACGGCATAATCATTCCTGATAGTTCTGATGCTATCAAAGTTAGGGTAAATATCGAAAATATCGAATCCGGCAGAAGAGGGTATTGGATAAAATTTTACGCTCGATTAATGGACAACTATGGCCACTATCGAAATGTCGAATTAGGCGAGATTGATACTAACAGCATCTCTAAGCAAGAGTGGCACTCGTTAACAGGCGAGTTACCCCCACATTCGACGTTCAAACCTCCAATTACCTTAACATCAATATTCATGACGACATCTCCGTCGGCATCAATACCCAGCGGGACAATATATTTTGACGGGCTATCGGCAAAACAAGGTACAACAGGATTTGAATATAAACGCATTGATAATTTCAACACCAATGATTACTGGGCTACACTGCCACATAACCTAAACAATCCAGATAGTTTATCCATAAAAACAGTTCCTCTTTCAGAAAATTCATCTAGCTTAATATTTTCGTGGAAAGAGACGCTAGGACAGGAGCCCCGTGGTATATTTATCCCCTCTGTAAGATATCCATTACCGGCTATTAGCGGACCCGGATTTTCCAAGGGAGACATAGTCCACGTACAATCAGGAAGAGAATTGGTTCCGTTGAAAATAATGGGGTCCACGGATTATTTTCCCACGATAAACCCTAGTCTTAATGCGTTTTTTATAGTACCTATTGAAGAATATCAGGACTATGTAACTCGCATAGGTCGGCCCACAACCACTCCTAATGAGTTTTGGATATCTCTTAATAAATCTTCAGATCGTGAGTTGATAAAACAATCAATAAACGCACAGATATCGCAATTCGCAGAGATACAAGACAGAGAAGCCGTCGTTGATATGGCCCTCAAAAACCCACTAGCGGGGGGCGCATGGAATAGTCTTACTATTCTTGGAATAATAATTCTGGGAACCTTAACGTTATTCGCTTCCGCAACCCATTCTTTTGCTACAGCCTATCATCTAAAAGTCGACATAATAGTCAATCGCACTTTGGGTTTATCCAGACTCCAACTTGTGCTATCCGTGTTTCTCGAAAAGCTGTTTCTTTGCACAGTTGGTATATCCAGTGGTGTAGTCTTAGGATATTTTCTATCCCGTTGGGTTCTTAGTTATTTGAACCTCACTCCTAGCGGACAAACAGTTATACCTCCAATGGTATTTACCACGGATACCATTACTACTATAACTACAATACTCGTCTTAGTAATTATTTCACTTGTCTCAGTAGCCATAGCATCCTTCGTGTCTTTACGGCATAAAGCATCTGACGTATTACGAGTCGCGGACTAGGTGATTATATGCTTATAGTTGAGGCCAAATGTCACTTATAAAGCTGGCCTATATCATTACCGTACGCCGAATACTTGCAACATGGCACATCGAAACCATAGTGTTCCTAGGGATACTTCTAGCGGTTACATTACTTTCGAGTGGGGTTGTATTCTCTCAACTATTGGCAGAAGTATCCCTATCACATACTCTGAAAGCAACAAGCGCAGAAGAAAAAAAATTATGGGTTCGGGCATTCAATAATCTAGAAGATCCAGAGACGTCTAGCCAGCCATCTAAATATACGACCAACTCTGAGTTTGTTCAGAACCAAGTTATAAGTTATTTGTCGGATTTCACATTAGATAACCATTTCATATTAGAAACGGCGACATTCTTTTTTGAAGGAAGTACTAATCTCGAGCAAGATGAAAGCATTCGCCCCAGAGGCAAACTTCAATATCTCAGTTCACTAGACAACTCTAAAAACTTCCGCTTAACCTTAGGTAAATGGCCAAAGTCTTCGCAAAATTATAGCGATGATACCGAAGTAGTGATTGACGCTTTAGGCTCAGATCTTCTGGATGTTACAGTCGGCGATAAAATAACCATCTTTCCTGCAACCCAAACAAATGCTACCAGGACTAAAGTAGACATCCAAATTGTAGGCGTATTCGAAAGACGGACGCCCAATTCAGACTATTGGTTAGGTCATGACAAAGATTTCAGCTATAAAGACCAACGATGGTCAGTAGTACCGTTATTTACTACTGAGCAAAACATTACTAACAAATTACCCCATGCATATGAACGAATCTATACAAATTCCACTTGGGTAATAAATCTAGATGCTGAGAAGATAAAAGCATCCAAAATAAAAGATCTGTTGGAAATTATCCACAACATTAAAACCCGATCTATTAATAACATTGCTCATGGCACTACCTCCATCAAAATTGATAGGATTCTTGAGCAACACCAAAAAGAATTATTAGTGGCGCAAATACCACTGCTTCTGATGGTCTTTTTGGTTACTGGGATTTTAGGTTATCACCTCTGCCTAATTTCAAATTTAACTATTAAATCACGTTCCTCTGAAATAGCAATATTGAAAAGCAGAGGCGGGGGAAACCATCAACTTGGCGTTCTAGTATTAGTGGAAGGGTTATTATTATCAATCCCAGCCGTAATAGCTGGAACATTGTTATCCCCGTTTATAGCACATGTATTGGGTAATTTATTTTTCCATATAGAGAGTTCTCGGACACCACAGATTACATATATATCCATTGCGATAGGTATAATTGGTGCGTTACTAGCGGTATCAATATTAGTAATATCGACTATTATTTATTCACGGAAAGGTATCGTTACTTTTAGACAATCCGGCTCCCGCCCCTCAAAAGCTCCATTTATACAACGATATTACATAGACTTATTGTTTCTAGTAATCATCGGCCTATTATGGTGGCAAGTACAAAACCAGGGATCGTTCCTAATTCAATCTAGACTAGATGATGTATTCAAAGTTGACTACACACTTCTAATAACACCAATAATAGGGCTTTTGGGAATAGGTTTATTAGTTTTACGATTCTTCCCCCTTGTGGTCTTATTACTGGCCAGTGTTTTGGAACCCATCGGCCCAGTATGGGCAGTTCAAGGCGCAAGGCGAATTTCGCGAGACCCATCAGTTCCAGCTAGTCTTGTAGTATTACTTATGCTCGCTACAGCGCTCGGAGTCATCGGGAGTGCCTTTAGCGCAACATTGCAACAAAGTCAAACTGATCAGGCGATGTATGAAGCTGGATCAGATTTAAGAATTGTGCGTGGCTCAAGTCAGAGTTTACAAAACGCCGAATTATTAGACCGCTTCCTTACCAAACGTCCAGGACTCGGCAATATTGCCTACGCCTACAGGGCGGGCGGTCATTTGAACACAGAAGGATTTGTATCCACCAAGACTGCTACTCTGGCGATAGACTCTGCACATTTGCAATCTATAGCTTGGTATAGAAACGATTTTAGCAACCTCTATAGCATCGCAAACCTGGCTGATTCTATAAAACCAGATGATAAGCCATGGGAAACGGATGGAATAACCCTACCAATAGACTCCCATGGGTTATCGCTTTGGGTACAACCTAACCGCCCATACCAAATATTGATGTTGCAGGCCCGTTTGAGAGATTCGAATGGGAACTATTTTGATTTGCCACTTGGTAAGCTCGACCACAAAGACTGGCAGAAACATACCGTGTCATATGATTCACTGGACGACGTAACTCCAACTCGTCGACGTTCTGCGTCTAGATTTAGAAATATTTTGTCATTCGCGGACCTCGCTCCACCGTTTACCTTATTGGCACTGCATCTTACAAGTTCTACCGGACTCGAAGAATCTGGAGCTATATTCTTATCCGACCTGACCTCCATTCAGGGTGAAGAAGAATCTCTTGCATATAACCTTGAATATATGAGTAAGGCTCATATCGTAGAAGATCATACACACCCAGGGCTTTATGATCTCGAACTAAACTCATCAGTAAGTAATATACAAGGGTTAAAATCCATGAGATTTGGATGGTCACCAGGAGGAAATGGATTGCGAGGCGTGAGATTTGGCAATAAAGAAACGCCTATCCACGCCATAGTAAGTGAGGAAATTCTACAATCTGCAAACGCTGAAGTTGGAGACTCAATTACGCTGGGTATGTCATCCTATTCATTGCCCATCAAAATAACCGCCTCTACTAATTACTTCCCAACTCTTGATCCAAAACTAGCCCCATTTGTAATACTCGACCGCGCTAATTTTGAATATTATTCCAATATGCACAGCCAAAGAATAGCAGCAGGCCCTACCGAGATTTGGGGTAATTTCCAAGATGAGTCAATCACTCCAGATATTCTGATGGAGTCTTTGAACGATTCTGGCATAGTTCTTCCAAACGTATTGTTTTCAGACACCTTAGTCGCTGAAAATGCCAGCAGACCGCTAAAAAATGCCAGCTGGGGTGGCTTGCTAATATTAATGTTTATGACATTAATATTAGCAAGCCTATCCGGTATATTACTATTTGCTTACTTAGACGTTATACAGCGTCGCGGTGAGTTCGCGCTTATACGCACTTTAGGTTCTTCAAAAGGCCAAGTTCTAGGTGCGGTATGGTTTAGCCTGCTATTGATTTTCGTATTTGGGATAGGTTTAGGAACATGGGCAGGTCAGATAATCGGTGCTAGTATAATTCCACTCTTGGAAATAGCAGAAGACGGGCAAAGAATCACTCCACCCATGTTGTTACAAACCAGTTGGGCATCACTACTTGCAACATATCTGGTACTTTCTGCGGTAGTATCTGGAACAGCCGTATGGTTAGCTTGGTTTACAGCTAAAATAGATATACAAAAAGTCTTAAGAGCAGGAGAGGACGCTAGGTAGCACAAATTTACTTAGCTAATAAGAGGATTATATGAATCGATTATCAGATCGCATTCCCCATCATTCTCCATTTGTTTACGATGACGCTTTCATCAAATGTCGTGACTTATTTAAGATCTATAAGCCAGCTGATTTAGAAGTAGTGGCCTTACGTGGCGTGGATCTAGACATCCAAGAAGGAGAATTAACGGCTATCGTGGGGGCAAGCGGGAGCGGAAAAAGCACTTTCCTAAATGTGTTAGCAGGTCTCGAAACACCCTCGGCAGGACAAGTCACCGTGGGGGGACGGAACCTATTAGACATGAACCACAAGTCATTAGTGACTTATCGTAGATCTGAAGTAGGATTCGTGTGGCAATCCACATCCAGAAATCTCGTACCTTATTTAAATGTGCGCGATAATATAGAACTTCCGATGGCTATAGCTGGCAAAAACACTAAACACAGGCGGACCAGAAGCTCTTATATCCTCTCCGAATTGCAATTAGCAGACAAAGCTCTAAGGTTGCCCGAACAATTATCGGGAGGAGAACAACAAAGAGTAGCCATTGGGGTAGCCATATCTAATTCTCCACCACTATTACTGGCGGATGAACCTACAGGGGAATTAGATAGTCAGATGGCAATCGATATATTTGATCTATTTAAAAGAATAAATAGAGATCAGCGTACTACTATAGTAATGGTCAGCCATTATCAAAATATTGCCCAACATGTCGATAGAGTGGTCCATATTCGGGACGGGCGCATCAGTTCAGAAAGCTTCGTCGAAAATAATTTTGACAGATCTCAAGAATCAACCGAAAACGAATATGTTGTGATAGACGAGGCAGGTAGGCTCCAAATACCAACTGAAATACTGAATAAGACTTCTATGTCTAGGCTCGCACTTGTAGAGTCCTCTGAAGAAACTATCACTTTATTAAATCCGGACAAATTTCGCCCAAGCCAAGCGATATAATTACAGCAATGTATGATACAACCAGGATATTGTTTCCAAAATAACATGCGGGATATTCAGGTCTATGATTAGCGATACTATATACACCGACACAAAACAAATCCCTACATTACTGCTATCGAACGTTAGCCGAATATTTGGCCCAGAAGCTAACTCAGTGAGGGCAGTCAATGAAGTCAGTCTTAAAATATATCCGGGTGAATTGATCGCATTGGTAGGAAGATCCGGTTCTGGCAAAACTACTCTTATGAATATAATGTCGGGCCTAGATAAACCCACGAGCGGATCAGTTTACTATGACGGCACAGACTTAGGCTCAATGAAAGAATATGAATTAGTCCAATTAAGGAGAACCCAATTAGGATTCATTTTTCAGTCATTTGGCCTAATATCATTGTTATCAGCTTACGAGAACGTACAGCTACCATTACATATCAGCGGAGTTTCATGGAGAGAACGGCGCCGTAGAGCCACTGAGGCCTTGGATATGGTCGGGCTTGCGAACAGATCCGGCCACAGGCCTTACGAATTATCGGGAGGAGAACAGCAAAGGGTAGCTATTGCGAGAGCTTTAGTATCAGGGCCAAGTGTATTGTTTGCAGACGAACCAACAGGCGAATTGGACAGCGTAACGGCGATGTCTATTTCTACAATATTACAAAATATATCTAAACAGAATGGCGTCACTGTTGTGATTGCAACTCATGATCCAATTTTATCAAATATGTGTGATATAACCTTCCGTATGTCGGATGGATATCTGACAAAATAATTGTTCTACGCTACTCCTATGCTTGCCTGTGTCTAACCCGTATGATACATTACATGCAATAAGATACGCATAACTCAGTAGGAGATTCTGAATGGCCTATGTAACTCCCCGCGACGGTGAAACCCCAGAAAGCCTCGTCAATCGCTTTCGGGCTTCCGTTCAACATGCGGGTATTTTGAGAGAGATTAAAGATCGCCGGTTCTTCAGATCAAAAGCTCAGAAAGAACGATTAGCAGCCCAACGAGCGGCTCGACGCAGACGTAGGCAAAGGCGCTAAATCAAAAATACAAAGAAAACTATATAAAAAGAGGATGAGGCAATAACCCTTCATCCTCTTTTTATATAGTTTTCTTAACATCATTACTTTAATCCTCCGACATACTGGCTCTACTCGGTAACTCAGGAGGTGTTGATAACATGATCAGTACAGTACCAACTAGATATAAACAAGCCATACTTATGTAAAGTAAGTGATAACTACCAGTAAAATCCCGTATAACTGCACCAAGTCCAGGCCCCAATCCCAACGCCATAGTCTGCAGAGGTCCGAAAGATCCCAATATAGATCCGTATGAGTCTCTCCCATAGTACTGAGCGATCATCATGTGTTCTAAAGAACCGACTGACCCCGACGACAACCCCCAAACGACCGCGAAAAGATACGCAGATGGCAATGTATGAACTGTTATAAGAAAAATATCCATAATAGCTGCTACCACGGTAGCAACTATTAGACAACGCCGCGGAGTTATACGATCAGCCAAGATTCCCCAGAGAACATTGCCTAACGCTAAAACTGTACCCAAACTCAACACTGCAGCCGCCTGGGTCTGAGACACTCCAGCTTCCAGTAAGTATGGTTTTAGTCCAAACCCCACACTTGAAGAAGCAACAGTACCTATCGCAGAGGTAATTACGATACACCATAAAGCCCTAGTTCTGAAGGCTTCACCGACCCTCCAACTAAACTCGCCATCCAAAGGAATAATTTTCTGAGATCGATCCGAATTACTATCAATAACCGTTGCCGATTTAATCCCATCGGGAAGCAAACCTATATCTTCTGGACGTCGTCGTAATAACCACAATAATGGCAGAACTAACGCCAAGCATAAAATTCCAAGATATCTATAAGCAGTTCGCCATCCGTAACTACCTGCCACTAAAGAAAATAACATTATGTTAATAGCGCCCGACACAGGCCTGATCGTCGAACTTATCGCCAAAACTATGTTCCTGCGCCGGCGAAAGAAGTTTACGGCGACAGTCCTAGGTACCACTCCTATTAAGACGGGATTACTTATTGCACGTCCCATAATATAGGCGACATAGTATTGGACTACAGAATCTATTCCCGAAAGTAACAAAAACGCAATACCTGCAACAAGTAGACCCACCGGCATCAGGCCACGAGGACCGTATCGGTCTGCCAGATTACCGACTATTGGAGTTATTAACCCACTCGCCCAAGTACCAGCCGTGGCTGCAAAAGCTAAAGTGCTCCTTGACCATCCCATATCTTCTATAATGAAATCCTGCACGCCACCTAGGACTACCTGAGACGAACCCGTTGCAGCGAACGTGGCACACCCTGCTAAACCCAATACAAACCACCCATAGTAAAATGGCATGGG
>Ga0315338_1001219_pt1 | contig 35357 bp, 36 predicted proteins | sample ASW8metaG_FD_204518 | JGI IMG/M metagenome (GOLD analysis project Ga0315338, IMG submission 204518) | Ammonia-oxidizing marine archaeal communities from Monterey Bay, California, United States - ASW #8 | ecosystem: Environmental > Aquatic > Marine > Coastal | place: USA: California | collected... | reverse complement strand
AAATTGTTTGAACTGGATTAGATTTTCTAAAAGATTCTATTTCTAAAATATTATTAAAAACAGTTCCATCATAAAATCTCTTTCCTATTAATCTTTCATTAAAAAAATCTTTTAATTCATCCCAATTTTCTTCTAATTTTATTTTTTTTTTAATAATAGAATTTCTTTTAAGAACTAAAATAGTAGAACCAGAATTATAAAAACTATTATCTGGTTGAAAATAAAAATCTGATAATTTATATTTCTTAGAATTGAATTCAATATCTCTAATATAATCTAAAACTATTTCCATAAAAATTATTTAACTAAAACTGCCTGAACAGAACCCTCTTGAGAAGGTCTATTAGTTATTCTTGCATTTCCTAATTCAGTTTCAATAACTGCACTTTTTACAAGGATATTTTGTCTAGCAAGGAAACGATTAGATGGGGTTTCCAATACATTTTTTATCTCAACTTTTTGAGATTTTTTAGTCTTTGGATCAATAACATTAGCTAAATTTGAAGATAATAGTACTGTTTTTTCATTCCCACCTTTAACTCTAAGCTTTTTAGGTTTTACTTCTCTAAGCTTTACTTTTCTATCTATTCCCTTCCTTGAATGTTTCTTTTTCTTTTCAGACTGATGATATCTTCCACCAGATATTTTTCTTCCAACTTTCATGGTTTCAATAGAAAAAATTGGTTTTTAAGCTTTGTGTTTATATTCTAAAGAAATTTAACTCAAATAAAAAGCTTTAAATAGCCTAATCAATCTATCTATAAATATTATTTAAAAGTTAATTATTTCAAATGGCCAACGTTAAAAGATGCCCCGAGTGTAGTTCTGTTAGTTTAAATTGGGACGAACAAGTTGGTGAAATTTATTGTAATGACTGTGGTACTGTTATTGAAGAAAAAATGGTTGATACTTCTCAAGAACTTCAGGGAAGTTTTGATTCTGGAGAGAAAAAAGGAAGAGGAGGAGCCCCATTATCTATGCAAAAATTCGATAAAGGACTTACAACAAATGTTGGAGAAGTTTCAGATATTTACAAATTAGATACAGGTGCAACAAGAAAATTTTTAAGATTAAAAAAATGGCAAGAAAGAGTTTCAACAAGTATTGAAAGAAATCTTAGACTTGCAATGACTGAATTAAGAAGAGTTGCAAGTTTTTTAAATCTTCCAGAAGTTGTAAAAGACGAAGCTTCAAGAATTTATCAATTTGTATTACAAAGGGGATTAGTAAGGGGAAGAAGTATGGAGTCAGTTATAGCTGCATGTATTTATGCTGCTTGCAGAAGTTATAATATTCCTAGAACCTTAGACGAAATCTCTGGAGCATCAGACGTTGAAAGAAAAGAGATTGGAAGAACTTACAGATTTATAGTTAGAAAACTAAAAATTAAAATAACTCCATCAAGTCCAAAAGATTATATTCATAGATTTGCCTCAGTATTAAAATTGTCCCCTAAAACTCAAAATGAAGCTCTTAAAATTCTTAAAAAAGCTGAAGGAAGCGAACTAACTAGTGGAAGAGGGCCTGCAGGAATTGCTGCAGCAGGACTATATGTAGCCGCCCTATTAAACAGTGAAAAGAAAACTCAAAGAGAAGTTGCAGATGTTGCTGGAATAACTGAGGTAACTATTAGAAACAGATACAAAGAACTTCTAGAAAAACTTAAACTTGAAGAAAAGCTTAAAATTAAAGAAGCTGAAGAAACTTCAAAAAAAGAAAAAAAATAATTCTAAAAATAAAATTTCTTTAAAACTTTATAATTAGTGTTAACATTAGCTTTTTATACTAATATTTCATTAATTTCTTATTCAGAAAGCGGGGGTTCCGGAGCGGTCAAACGGGCAAGGTTTAGGACCTTGTGGCTTAGTGCCTTCAGAGGTTCGAATCCTCTCCTCCGCATGAAAGTCATTGTTCCTTGAAACTATTAATAATAATAGTATCAAGGAGATCATCCTTATTAGCATAATTATAGTCAATATAATTATATTCCTTTCCTGCAATTACTAAAAGACCATTAAGTTCTATTTTATTAACAATATTTCTAATTCCTTGGATATAACTTACCTTACTATCAAATGCCTCATCATTAGTAGTCCATCCTCCAGTATCGCTAAATTTATAAGAATTACTCTCTTTTTCAGGATTATTTAACTTTATTAATAGATTCATTTCCAAATCAGAATCTACTAAGGTATCTAACTCTAAGGAAGTATCAATATCATTATCATTATTAAAAGGATCTGTAGGATCCTCTTGAGAAGGAATTGGATCATATGCCTCATTTGGAGTAGGCTGACTTGTTGAAAGCGATAGTCCTAAAAATCCTTGTGCGATTTTTTTATGTAATTTCCCAAGAACTAACAATGCATTTGCTCTTATCACATTATTTGAACCAACGTTAGTGACTCTTTCCAATTCAAAAATAGTACTACTAATTCTTTGATTTACATCATTATAATTATCTCCCTCCCGAACATATAAATTATTTATAACATTTCTTGCCCGCGAGATTATTGCTAACCCTTCTTCAGGAAGTTGAAGTCCATCGGCATTAAAATGTCTTACATTAACATTATCCAGAGCTTCTTGTTCAACTCCTAAATCTCTAACAACATCCTTAACAGAGCTTGTGTCTAGCCAACATTTCAATGCAGGATCATCACAATAACCCACTTCTTTCCATTGATCATATCTCGATTTTGTTCTATCAAATTCTCCTTCACTAGTTACCTGTTTCCCCGGATTTTCTGTAGAACATACTCTTACAATTCCCTTATTATATAATTGAGGTTCTATAGCTTCCTGAAAACCATCTTGTAAGTTTGGTTGAGCAAGACTATATAATGATGGTGAACCTGCAACACATTGTTTCTCAGATATTATTTCCTGTTCAACTTGCTCCTTAGCATAAGCATCACTTAATGCATTTAATGCATAAGAGGTAGATACCTTTCCAAAACCACACTCTTCCTGCCCATTAATATTAATGCATAATTGTTTAAATCCAGATGGAGCTACAAAGTCCTTGGCTCTATCTACCTGACTTCCTCTTCCCGCATAACCTCTATCAACCATCCAAACCCCTGTACTTCCAATTCCGGGCTCTAAAGTTATATCTTTTAGATAAACACTATAAAAAGCACCAATATCTTTTCCAGCAAATATATGGAAATAAACCTTATAATGGGACTGTGGAGGAACGGTTGCAGTAGTCATAGGATGTTCACTAAACCAACCATGATATTGCTCCGGACTATCTGGCTCTAATAAGGCATCAAAAACATCTGTAGCTGCCCCTGAGAACCCTCCAGAAATAAAATTTCTACAAAAAGAAGTTTCAAGATTCTCTCCTATAAATTCTGTATTTCTTGATTGAAAGGCTCTTATCGAATTTACTGCATATTGACTCTTAAAATATTCTACAGACTTTTGAGTATTTGTCCAAGCAGTTTTAGCAGTCAAATATTCTCCCCCACCTCTAACTCCTTGCCCCATTAATAATTCAAATCCCCTCTCAAGCAATACATTCAAAAATGGAGTTGCTTGCCTCCAAAAAAATTCACATAGATATATGCTTTTTATTTCATCACAAATTCCAATATTTCTTCCAGTTTCTAAACTTTCATTCAAACAAGCCGCAGTTGAATTTAATATACTAATATAACCATCTAATCCTGCATGAACCCCTGTTAAACAAATTGGCACTGCAATTCCCTCATTAATATTAGGGAGACATAAAGCTATACTCCCAATTATTCCAGATTGAATTACATTATCTACTCTATATCTTCCTCCTAAATCGCATCTTGAAGCTGGGCAGATTACAGGATCACATACATTAAACATAATACTACAATCTTCAGGACTCATAAAGTCAGTACATCTCCCATCACTTCCATCACTACTTATTCCTGAATTAAAACCAACCCCATTTACATTCACTCTTTCCTTGCCATATTGTCTTGCAGCCTCATCAATAGACCTTTTTGCCTTTTGAATCAATAATGAAGATTCAGCAATAGACATGCCTGGAAAAGTTATATCTTGTGAATGACCATTATAATACCTACAAACATCGTCACCACTTTGTTTAAATTCAATATCTCCATTAGGCCCAACATTACATATATAAAAATTAACCACTCTTCCAGATTCATCATATGGCTTTCCAAAGCCTGATAAAACATAGTTTGTTTTAACATACCATCCCTCATCAACATCAAAAGGAACCAAAGAAGGCAATCCCCTATAAGGCTCTCTCTCAAAATATTTAACTCTTAGCTGTTCAACATTAACCATCTGGTTACTAAATGATTGAGAATTTGCCCTCCTTATCCTCTTCATTCCAGATAAATCCATATACGCTAATAATTGGGTTTTATCATCTCCCTTAATTTCAATCCCGTCAATGGTAAATATTCTCTGTTTAGAATCTGCAGAATAAATATTTGAACTTCCTGCAAAAGATTTTAATGGAACAATAAATTCTTTTCCTTTTATGGCATCAGTAGGTGTATAAGCATGCTCTCCTTGAATCAATTCTCTATTTGGAATTTGTATCCTAACTACATTAGTCCCCTTATCAAATTGCCCATAAACCTTATGAGATATATCTCCTGCGCCTACCGTTTTAACAAATGCATTGGTAATTCTATCATTAACTGGATAAGTAGTTTTTAAATCAAGATTATACCTCTCAGTATTTTGTATAGATAATTGTCTTCCTATCCTTTCATCATCAAAATTCTTTGCATCAAGAGCTACCCTACCTAAATCTCTATTAACAACATTTTTCAAAGTATCACTTCCTCCGGCCTGCCTTATCCTATGCAATGTCATTAATTCTCTTCTTTGTTCATGAGTCATGCTATCCAATTTACAAAGATCATTTTGAAAACTTAATGTGCCTCTTCCAGCTGTTGGAAGGGTAACATCTCCTTGAGCCGTCTTACAAAATTCATCAAAATTAGATTTGAATTCCCTCTCTATTGTAGCAGAATCTGCCTGCCCTTGAAAATCAAGAATATCTGTTCTTTTTATTTCTGTTCTTGATTGTATCTCTTTAAGTTCCCTATTTGTTCTTTCAATTTCCTGCGAATAAATTTTAACATCTTTTTCTATTTCACTACTATGTTTTAACAAGCATTGTGAAACTGAGGTAAACTCCTTTCTATCCACTAACTCATCACATTTATCATTCCAACCACCACTACTAGTCATTATTCTACCTCTAGCCATAGATCTTCCACTTCCTCCATCAAACAAATTTTTAACAGTCAATAAGGTAGAAGTTGCAAAACAAGCTCCCTTCAATGCCTTGATAACTTTCCCTAACTTTTTATTTATCTCTTCCCATTCTTCTATTGCCTTAAGAATACTTTCCATTATCTCTTTAGTTTTTTCAGGACTTAATTGTATAGCTCTTTTTTCAATTCCAATTTTAAATTTAAAATTTGCATTTGTTCTTGTATTACCAATATTTGGATTAATAGAAATTTTAACATGTGGCTTAAAATTTACATTAATTAATTTTATATTTACCCCATTTAGATTAGTCTGTTGTCTTCTGACTAAATCTAAAGTTTCTCTTCCAAATTGTTTCTTTCCATCATTATCATTATAATCATATTCAATAACAACGCCATTATCTTGCATTTGAATCAATTGAAAATTAACCTTATTAGTTACATCTCCTACATTAGCAAAATCATTTAATCCTAAAGTTGTCTCTTTCCCATCAATTAAAAATACTACACTTGAGTCTGCCCGGCTAGGGCTTTTTAATTCCAATAAGTTTATAGAATAAGTTAAGCCATCAACTTCTACAACTCTTCTAGCCTGAGTATTATCATATTTATACAATCTATCCCTATTCCTATCAAAATCACTACCAAGATATCTATCAGGATAATTCTCAGAAAAAGTTCTCAAAAATTCTTCAGTATCTTGTTGTTGTTTAAAATCTGAAGAAAGTTCTATCGCATCCCTCAATCCATCTACTGCTAATGGTTCCTGCCCCACTGCAAAAGATTCTTGGGGATAAAAATCTGCCAGATCCCTATAGGATTTTGTTGATTCTCCATAATATCTCAAAGAATCTTGATAATAACCTTCCTTAGAAGGATCTATTTTGGGCCTAATATTTTGAGGTGTATCAACCTCTACCAATCTTATGTCCTTTTCTGGGGGGCTTTTTTCATTAAGAACAAACACCCTCATATTATCTTCTATATTCCTTTTATTCTTTAAACCAAAAACCCTCTTTGTATACCTATCTAAAACTATATCTTTTATGGCTTGAATATCACTTTTATCCCTAAGACCATCAACTGCATTAAAAACTTCTTTATCTGAAAATTCCAATTCAGAAGTAGAAATTTTATCCTCCACAATAACTACAAATTTATCACCATTATTATCAATACCAGAATATCCTAAATAAAAATTATCTTTAATTAATTGATTTATCCTATATTCATTCTCTACATTACCTACATTAAGCTTAGCATTTCCTGGAAGCAATCTTAATTGAAATCTTCCAGAGCGAGGACAAGATAAATCTAAAGTCCCTCCGGCACCCATAGCTTCAATTTTAGTTATTCTGCATCTTCCATTGATTATTCTGTCCCCCACACTAACCTGTCTTTGCTCATCATTAATTTGAATTAATGCAGAATCCGTTGGAGCTCCTATTTCTCTAGCGCTTAATGTCATTCCGGCAGTACAAAAACTTCCGCCAAGATATATTCTTTCAGAAGTTCCTCCTCTTGGAATTGTAACTGTATTTTCTCTAGAATTAGCATCTCTATAAACTGAAACTGAAACTCTATCTGGCAATATTGATTCTACTCTTAAATAGGCCCTTCCATTCCAAATCCCATTATTCCTATAATCTCTTTGCCATTCTTCTTCAGTCATTTCAGCAAGATATAATGTATTCTCACCAACTCCAAATCCTCCAAGAGAATCATAATCAATAACTGCACTAACATTCCCTTCTACATAATCTGGCATCGAACTTTCATTAAATTGTTTTGATAAAACCACAACCAAATGTCCCATATTATCATTCAGAGGATTAGTTACAAAATCTCTATTAAATCCCCTATTTAATGCGCTTCTTGAAGGTATGTGACTTATTCCGCTAACTCCCTCAGGTAATTGCCCTCTAACACTTATACTTCTTATTCTTGTACCACTCAATAAAGGATTTAATTGAAAAGAAGTTAATTTACAAAAAACAGGAGCATTTTGTTCTTCCAATAAATCAGATCTAACAACCCCAGGAGTACATCCTGCAGGAACAATATTCACTAAAAAATCTTGCCTATTTGCGCAGGCATCTGGACTAAATCCAAATTGACCCCCATATTGGGCATATTGCCCATAACCATATAAACTACTTCCAGAATTAATTCCTGAATTAAATCCTGAAGAATACCCACCTCCAAAATTACTAGATCCTCCAAAAGAAGACCTAGGATTATTAAATCCAGGTTCATAACGCTGAACATTTCTAGAAGTTCTATAACTATCATAACCCCCATAACCACTATCTCCAGACCCGTATCCAAAATTTACACCACCATATTGGGAAGAACTACTCTGACCAAAATCAAAACCAGAACTAGGATTTCTAAACTGGCCTGCGCCTTGAGCAATAACACTAACACTCATAAGTACAACTAAAAAAACCATGCCAATCCAAATATTTTTTTTACCCACCATTATTCAAAAAATATATCCATCCCTGAAATCTCAATTTTATTATAATTAATCTGTAAATCCTCTACCTTCCCTGGAGTTCCAAAATCAGTTACCCCTAATCTAATCTTTTCTGATCTCTCCAATTCATAGTCAGAAATATAATGGCTCTGTTTTCCACCCCCGGATACGGCTGTATCTACAGTTTGACTTGGAATTTCAAGATCAAAGCATTTCTCCTCAGTAGCTCCAAAAAATCCAAAAATTCCTGATTTAGGAACCTCTACACATTTCTCTTCGCTACTTCCTTCCAAAGTTATTTCAGAATCTGAATAAACATATGCCTTAATATCATACTGGCCTGCAGATAAGCTAACCTTCTTTTGTTCTGGATAAGCAACAGTTGTTGAACTTCCATCTTCCTTTGAAAAAGTAATTATTGCAAAATCATTTGAAGAATAAGGTTCTATTTCCAAATCCAAATCATATTTTTTATCTAAAAATAAATCTATACTCCCTGGATTTATAGTGGAGAAAAGCTCTTTCCTTGTTTCATATCCTTCTGCACTAGCAACTACATATCCATTTTTACACTGAGGAAATTTCCCAGATAATTTTGCAAAACTTCCCTCAATTTTTGTAGTTCCAATCCTACAATTAGTATCAAAACATTTATACCTAATCTCAGCCTCAATTGGATCTAAATTAATATCATATGTATTAACATTTATTTGAGTATTTTTATGTTGACATAATTCTGGAACTGCATTTGGAAGTCCACTAGTATCCAAAGGTTCTCTTGGTTTATTTTTATTTATATAAACTACTACTGGGAATTGAAAAAACTCATCTCCCTCATACAATTGTATTAAAACTGGATATCCTAAATCATAAACAAAGTGATAAGGCACATAACAAAATCCTAACATTCCTAAACCTTCTTGCAATCCTACAGGATCTGCCCTCATCAAACCATCTTCCTCTGGCCATACTTGCATTTTATTTGGCCAATTTCCTGAAAACATAAAGTTAACATTAACATCCACATTTTCACCAATATCTTGAACAAAATATTTATTCTCTTCATTATCTAATGTATAATAATCTCCCTTAACCTTAACAAAGGGAGTATTTGCCTCAAGGGCCTGAGTTATATTATTCCTAACTTCTTCTACACTCCATATTTGAGGTGCACAACTTATCTCAACCCCGTCTACTGGAGCATATAGTCTTAAAACATCAATCCCATAATTTTCCAAAAACATAGTTTCCTTAAAATTATCATATATTTCAGTCGACAATTCATAAAATCTCCCAAGATTTGAAATAACTTCTCTTGAGTGTTTATTACTAGTCCAACTACTCTCATCATTACTAATAACCATTTGCTGAGAAACATCAATTTCTATTCTATTTCTTTTTATTTCACTTTTAACTTCCGCATCCTTAAGGCTTATACTAAATCCTTCTTTTCTGAATTTGGAAAAATCGCATAACTCCATTGTCTCTTCTAAAAATCCATTTAATTCCTCTTCCATTTTCTCTTTTGTTGGAACTTGTTCTTTTACAATGCCATTCCCAGAAATATAATACCAATAAGGAACTCCTGTCCCTAAAAAATCAAGCTGAGATGAAAAAGGCATATAATCTGTTCCAGGAGAAAAATCAGGTTTATCAATATACCCTGATTGTTGACCCATAATTAAAACCCCATTTTGAGTTTCTTTATCAATGCATTCCAAATAATAATTATAAACAGATTCAAACTCTGCAGGAACTCCTCCAAATCCTAAACTCCCTCTAAAAATAAAAAATAAAATCACGCCCGCAACCAAGACTACTGCAAGAATTATAAAAATAGTAACCTGTGCTTTCTTGCTAAATTCCCTCTTAAAATCCCGACTATAAATATTCATTCTCTTTTTATAATAATACATAGAAATAGCATATTTAAATGTTATTTGAATATGGTCCTACCAAGGATCGAACTTAGGACTTATCCAAGTCAAGGATATGTTTTACCACTAAACTATAGGACCTTAAATTCTGCAAGAAAAACTATCTTTTAAGCTTTTTTATTTTCCCGCCCTTAACACGACCCCAATTTTCATCCAAATAACTAAATCTAAAGTCCTTTTTTTTCAACTTAGCTAAATAAATCATATCTTCAAATAAATCTCTTGGCAATAATCTTCTTTCAGAATAATAATTCTTTAAATTTTCATAAGTTGTTTCCAATCCAAATTGCAATAGTCCTCTTAACGACGGAGAGTTAATCCTTATTATAACTAAGTCCAAAAATTCTCTTTGTTTTCCTTTATCAAATTTAATTCTATCCATAAAACCTCCTAATTACCAGCATTTTTAAGTTTAACTACGTCACCATAAGTTTTAAAAAGTAAAAATTTTAAACCTTAATATGAAAGTTCCAAAAACAACTACAAGATTTTGTCCATATTGTAAAAAAAGGACAGAACAAAAAATTGATGTAGTTAGTACTGGATTCAAGAGGGGAGAGTTAAAACGAGGATCTATCACTAGGGCTAAATCAAGAGGAGCTATGCCTGGAAAAGGAAATCAGGGAAGATATTCAAGAAAAGCACCAAAGTATCATAAAAGAAAATCAAAAACAACTACAAGAAAAGTTTTAATCTATAAATGTAATGAATGTAAAAAGTCAAAACAATCTAAAAACTCAAGAAGGGTTAGCAAGTTATTGATTGGAGAAAAATAAAATGGTTAGAAAAGAAACAAAAGTTATAACAAGAAGGAAAAAATTCCAAGAAATTGAAATTCCAGTAGCAAATACTCAATTAGAAGTTATAGGAGATACTCCTGAAGAAGTTGCAGGAAGAACAATGAAATTAGATTTAACAAGGCAACTAAAAGGAAAAAGTGCAGAAGTTGTAGTAAAGGTTAAACATGAAAACGAAAAATTAATTGCTCATCCAATAAAAATGAAACTTATGTCCTATTTTATAAGAAGAATGATAAGAAAAAGAATAAGTTATGTAGAAGATAGCTTTGAAACTCCAAGCCAAGAAAGTATGATTCAAGTTAAACCTTTTTTAATAACAAGAAAAAGGGTATCGAGAGCAGTTAGAAAAACATTAAGAAATAAAACAAAAAACTGGCTAGAAGATTACATTTCACAAAAAACTGATGAAGAAATATTCAATGATATATTATACAACAAATTACAAAAACCTCTTTCATTAATCCTAAAGAAAACGTATCCCCTTTCATTATGTGAAATTAGAGTACTATCTATAAAAAGACCTTTAGAGAAAGAAGAAGTTCCAAAAAAAATAAAGAAAAAAGTTGAAGAAAAGACTATAGAGGAAACAGAAGTTATAGATCAGATGAAAGAGATTGAAGATGCAAAAATTAAAGAAGCTGAGAAAGAAATTAAAAAAGCACAAAAAGAAGCTTCTAAAAAAGAAGAAAAAGTAAAAAAAGTAAAAAAAGAAGAGTTAAAAGAAATGAAAGAAGAAATTAAAAAAACTACTAAGGAAAAAACTGAAAAAAAAGAATGATACAACAAACACTAGTTCTTGTTAAACCGGATGGAGTATGTAGAGGTTTAATTGGAGAGGTAATTAAAAGATTTGAGCAAAGAGGGCTTAAAATTGTTGGACTAAAATTAGTAAAAATTGATCAAGATTTTTCTAAAAAACATTATTCCTCACACTTAGATAAAGATTTCTACAAGGGATTAGAGGAATTTATAGTTTCAGGCCCATTAGTTGCTATGGCAATAGAGGGAGTTGATGCTATTGAAAATGTTAGGAAGCTATGTGGGGCCACTGAATCAAAATCAGCACTTCCTGGAACAATCAGGGGAGATTATTCTCATGTAAGTTATACTCATGCAGATGAAAAAGGAATAGCTGTCAAAAATATTATCCATGCCTCCGGAGATGAATCAGATGCAGAAAAGGAGATTGCGCTATGGTTTTCATTAAATGAGCTTCATAGCTATTTAAGATCAGAAGACGAACATATTTTATAAAACATAATACTTTTAAACCTAAATTCTCATTAATACATATGCCTCTATAGCTCAGTGGTAGAGCAACTGATTTGTAATCAGTAGGTCGTCGGTTCGAATCCGGCTAGGGGCTTTCTAAACACTTATATATCCAAAAGATTTATTTAACATATGAATAAAAAATATTTAATTGGATTAGGATTATTAATTCTAATTTCATTTCTATTATTATCAAATACTAACGACAAAAAAATAACTGGAAATACTATTCTCAACAAAGTAACAATTATTGAAAATAAATATGTTTGTATGATTAATAATAATGTTTATGATACTCCTCAGATTCCAGTTCCAATTGATGGAAAAACATATTATGGCTGTTGTATGGGGTGTAAAGCAAAATTAGAAAATGATATTAAAACAAGATATGCTGTAGATCCTGTATCCAACAACAAGGTTGATAAGGCAATAGCAATAATTGGTCAAACAAATTCTGGAAAAGTTTTATACTTTGAATCTGAAGAAACTTTTAATAAATATAATAAAAATTAAAAAATTATTTTTTATTTGGCCTTTTCACAACAAAATAATATACTAACGCTCCAACAATTCCAAGTAATGCTATTATCAAAATCCAAACTACCTTTTCATCTTCTTTTTTGAATTTTCTTTGAACCACATCAACTAACATTAAAATCCAAAACACCATAGAAAAAATAGCTAAAGCAAATATCAGGAAAAATATTACTATACCTGCTCCAAGTGCAAATCCTTCACTAGCCATACAAAAGTGTATTATCTATTATTTATAAATTTAATCTCTTTTTCTTAGCTCATGACCACAATTAGGGCTTGAACATTTCCATTTTTCAAAAACATCTTGTTTAAATGAAAATGGCAATAAATATCCTTCACCGCAATTTGGGCACTTTGGAAATATATTATTATCTTCTGTCATATTAATTTTCCTCCTACATTAATTTATATTTAATTTATAACTTCTTTATAAATCTATTCTAAAATTCCCTTTATTCTCCTCACGCCAGAACTACTTGACTCTTCTTTCTTTATTCTAAATTTACCTAAATCTCCCGTATTTAAAACATGAGGGCCCGTACAAATCTCTTTTGAATAAACTTTTTTTCCTTTTCCAATAGTATAAACACTAATCTTATCCCCATATTTATGTTCAAAAAAACCCAAGGCTCCAGATTTTTTAGCCTCCGAAGAACTCATTATTTTTTTGCTAACTTCTAATTTCTTAAATATTATCCCATTAACTAAATCTTCAACTTTTTTCTTTTCTTCATCAGTCATTTTCCTATCAAAAGAAAAATCAAATCTCAATCTTTCAGGAGTTATATTTGAACCTTTTTGTTCAACCTCTTTTCCTAATACTTCCCTTAGGGCCTCATGTAATAAATGAGTTGCAGTATGTAACTTAGTAGTCTCCTCACTTTCGTCTGCCAATCCAGATTTAAATTTTCCAACACTTGCAGTTTTAGAAAGTTCTTGATGCCTTTTACTTTCTTTTTCAAATCCCCTCACATCAATTTTAACCTTTCTTTCTTTAGCAAGTTCCTGAGTCATTTCAATTGGAAAACCATAACTTTGATATAATAAAAAAGCTTCTTTTCCATCAATCTTTTTATCCCTAATCATTTTATCAAACATAATCATTCCCTTATCTAAAGTTTTCAAAAATTTCTTCTCCTCATTTTCTAATTCACTAATTATTTTATTTTTATTTTTTCCAAGGTGTTTATAATCTTCATAAATCTTAAAAACGGGTTCTGCAACTTCTTTAATAAATTCAGTTAAACCGATATTTCTCCCATATCTAAGTGCCCTTCTAATTAACCTTCTTAAAACATATCCTTGTTCACTATTTCCAGGAACAATTCCATCTCCAATAATAAAAACGCTTGCCTTAACATGATCTGCAATAACCCTCATACTCTTCATTATATCTTTAGAATCATTGTATTTCTTTTTACTAATTTTTTCAATTTTTTTAATTAAAGGCAAAAAACTATCTGAAAGATAATTATCTTCCAGCCCATTTAATATACTCACCGTTCTCTCAACCCCCATACCTGTATCAATATTTTTTTGAATTGCAGGATTATAACTTTTTTTATCTTTATGATATTCCATCAAAACATCATTCCAAATCTCTACCCAATTATCATCTTTTGGATCAAATTTCTTTGGAGCAGGTTTATCATTTAATTTCCAATAAAACATTTCTGTGTCTGGACCACAAGGCCCAGTTGTTCCTGCAGGCCCCCACCAATTTTCTTTCCTTCCTAAAAAAACTATTCTCTCTTCAGAAATTCCTAACTCTTTCCAAATTTCATAAGTTTCATTATCCTTTGTTACTTCTTTATCTCCCTTAAAACAACTAAATGCTAATCTTTCCTTAGGTATTTTCAAAACTTTTGTTAAAAATTCAAATGAAAATTCGATAGCCTCTTTCTTCCAATAATCTCCTAAGCTCCAATTTCCCAACATTTCAAAAAAAGTATGATGATAACTATCTCCTACCTCCTCAATATCTTGAGTTCTGATACATCTCTGGACATTAACCAACCTTTTGCCATGGGGGTTTTTCTCACCTAATAGATATGGAACTAATGGATGCATTCCAGCAGTTGTAAATAGTACAGTTGGATCATTTTCTGGTATCAAACTAGAATTCTTAATTTCCTTATGACTTTTATTTTTAAAAAACTCAATATACTTCTTAATTAATTGTTTACGATTCATAAAATTATATAGAAAACATGTTTAAAAAATTTAGCTTAGCTTAATTTTTCCAATTTTCTTTTTATTTCCTCAAGCTCATCATGTATATCCTTTGGCATTTCATTCTCTTTTTTCTTTTTTCGAGCATTCTTTTTTTTCTTAGGCATATATTCTTCAGGAAAAGTGGAATAAATAGAATTTATTTTTTTATTCAATGAATTCAATTTTGTCTTAAGTCCATTCTTATTAACTAATTCTTTTTTTCTAATAATTTTATAGGCCCTTATTTTCTTTACAACTTGTAATAACTTAATTTCCGTAGAGAGCAGTTTTTTCTTAGAGTCTAATGCATCATCATAATCTAATCTTATATGTCTTGTTTCCATTATAAAACTAATCCAGTTTACTAAAAATATTATTATCTATTTCTTCTATTCTTGATTTTATAAGTTGTATTTCTCTTTCCCACTCTTGAAGTTCAACTTCTTCTTTATCTCTAACTTCCTTTATCTTGTCTAATAATTCTGCAACATCATTAACCTTCTCTTTTATTTCCTCAAAAGTTTCTAATCCTGCTTCAAATTTATCTAGCCTAACATAAATGGGCTCAACATCCTTCGCATGAGATTTTAATCTAACATCTTTTGTTATCTCTTTTGTTCTTGGAGGTTGTGCAGGTTCAATTTTCCTTAGACCCATAGGTTCTGCAACCATAGGTTCATGATGAATAGGTTCATGATGAATAGGTTCAAATTGGGATTTTTGTAATCCTTTTTTAACATTATCTCCATGGATTTCATTTTTTATTGCTTGTTGATTAAAATTTCCAGTAGAATCAGGTACTGAAGGTAATCCCTGAGGTTTATTTTGCATATAATCCGGACTCAGTTCAGGAAGCTGAGGCAATCCCCCAGAATTAGGTAAATCAGGTAACATTTCTTTCTCTTTTTTCTTAAACCAAGCCATTATTACACTCCGTCATAAAAGTATATATATCAATGCATTTCTTTTTTTAAATCTTTGTAATAAATTATCAAAAGATATATTAATAGAAAGATATTAAAATACCCGTATAATTATATTATTTATCCAAATGGCTTCAAAAAAAAATTCTGAAAAAACTGCTAAAAAAACTTCAGATCAAAAAAAACAGATTAGATTCCTTAAACAAATCGTTGAAGACTTGATTAATAAAGATTCTAGCGCAATTATTGATTTATTAGCTGGAAAAAGACATGTTAATGAATTTACTATAGCAAAAAGATTAGAACTTACAATAAATCAAACTAGGAACATACTTTACAAATTATCAGATTACGGACTTGTAAGTTCTATTAGGAAAAAAGATAAAAAAAAGGGATGGTTTATTTATTCATGGACAATTAACCCCTATCAAGCACTTTCCCTTCTTGAAGAAAATATGAAAAAAAAGCTAGAAATTCTTAATTCACAATTGAAAAAAAGAAAAAATGAAAATTATTATTTTTGCGAGACTTGTTCTATTGAAGTAAGTGAAGAAAAGGCGTTATTAGAAGATTTCACTTGTGAAGAATGTTATGAGGTTTATGAACTCTCAAATAACCAAGAAATAATATTGGATTTAGAAAAAAAGATTGAAAAAATTAAAAAAGATAAAGAACAGGTAACCTTCGAAAAGGGATTGGAGGGCAAAAAAATAGAAAAGAAAAAAGCAAGAAAAATAAAAAAAGCAGAAGATGAAAAAAAAGCAAAGCGTGCTGCAAAAAGGGCCGAAAGAAAAGCTGAAAAAGAAGCAGAATTAAAAAAATTGGGGAAAAAAATTACAAAAAAGCCTGTTAAAAAATCTGCTAAGAAGTCCATTAAAAAAACTTCAAAAAAGCCTGTTAAGAAAGCTTCAAAAAAGCCTGTTAAAAAATCTGCTAAGAAAAAAACTAAAAAATAATTCTAAAAAATGGGAAAATGGTTTCAAAATAAATTAGAAAAAAGAAATCTTCGGAGATATACTAAAAAAAGGATGCAAGAAAATTCTAAAGTAAATAGAGTATCAAGAAAATTTAGTGTGACTGGGTGGTTAATAATTTTAAATATAATTACTTATTTTATCATCTTATTCTCATTAATTTCTGCAGATCAAAATAAAGTTATGAATATATTTGCACTTCAAGCAAATTCTTTTTTTCAGGGAAATTATTGGACCCTTTTAACAAGTATGTTTTCCCATATCTATCTCCCCCATTTATTTTTTAATCTAATCTCCTTATTTTTTATAGGGAGCTTTCTTGAAAAAATAATCGGAAGAAAAAAATTCTTTTGGTTTTATATAGTTTCAGGTATATTTGCAGGAATATTTTATTCAACTCTATCTTATAACTTTGGACTAACTGGGTTAGGTTCAAAGTTATTTGTAAGTCCAGATACTTATGCACTTGGTGCATCCGGAGCAATATTTGGAATTGCAGGATTACTAGCAGTTTTAACTCCAATGATGAGAGTTTATCTTATTGCTGGGCCAATTTTTGCACTAGTAACTCAAGCTATACTTGGTAGCATTATTAATTCTCCCCCATTAAATTCATTAATAAGTCTAATTGTAACTTTCTATATTTTCTTCTCTATATTTTCTATATTTTCTTTTAATCCAAAATTAAGAAGATTTGCAGTACCTCTAGGAATGCCATTCTGGATATTACCATTAATAGCAATAGTTCCACTTATGGTTGTTGGAATTTATGTTGATCTCCCTATAGGGAATACAGCCCATCTAGGTGGACTTATTATGGGATTAATTTATGGATTTTATTTAAGAAAAAAATATAAAAGAAAAACTACTGCAATTAGTAAATACTTTAGATAAAATGAAAAATAAAAAAGAAAATTTTTTAAGTAGGAATTTAAAAAAAAGTATAAATGACTTAAAAAAATATAAAAATTATTTCTGGACCATATTTCTCATATTCTTTGCATCAGGAATTATTGGGTTAGCATTTCCAATATTTTTTAAAGAACAGATAATAAAATTAATAACAGAACTTATTGAAAAAACTAAAGGACTTTCAACATTTGAATTAATTAGATTTATAATTCTAAATAATACTCAAAGTGCATTTTTAGGTTTAATTCTAGGAATTTTTGTAGGAATATTCCCTATATTAATGATTTTACTAAATGGATATGTTTTAGGATTTGTAGTAAATAAATCGGTAATTGCAGAAGGTGTATTAATACTTTGGAGATTATTTCCCCATGGAGTTTTTGAAATACCTGCAATAATTATAAGTGCAGGACTTGGATTAATGATTGGATTTTCTCTTATGAAAAATTGTTTAACTAATTATGATAAAAAAATGAAAAAAGAAACTATGTTTTTTTTAATACTTTTATCAGTAATTTTCTTCCCTATATCTTTCTTAATATATTTTATTTTTACATTCTCAGATAAAAAATTAAAAAAAAGTTTTTTAAAAAATATAACTAATTCCTTAAGAATCTTTATATTTATTGTAATCCCGCTTCTATTAATTGCAGGAATTATAGAGGGCCTACTAATTGGGATAATAAATTAAAACCAATTATTCAATTTTTTTTGTTTACCATAATTTTTCAAAACTTTTGAATGTTCTCTAAATTCAATAGAATTTAATCTCATTCTTTTATTCATTTTAATAAATGCGTCATCAATACTCTCACATTTTTCAGGAATTTTAGAAAAGGCACCCCTGCAACATTCCCTTAATATTCCTACCCCTAAAGGGGCATAATATTCTGGCCTAATTTCTCTAAAAAATAATGCTGTAGCTTGCCTCTTTTTACTTTCAAGATATTCACATAATGCCAATTTATTTGCATAGTATGCTCCTACAACATTACTCGCATAGGTTTTTCGCCCATGAAAAAATTCATAATCTTGCCAAAACTCATTACCTTCAGGCTTTATTTCTGATTCAATTACCTCAAAAGAAAATTTTTCAGGTAATAAAAGAATCTCATAATGATTACCATTATATTCTGAGTGAAACAATAAAATTTCTTCAATTTCCTTATAATTTCTTATTTTTTTAACAAGTTCTTTTGAAAGATTATTATCTACAGCAGTTATACTCCACCTTGTAGGAACTAATTTTCTATTTCTCTTTATCCCTAATAAACCGGCACTCAATATCTTATTTATATTTGTAATTTCTATTCCAGAGTTATATAATTCACTTATTGCAACATTAGACTTAACATGGCCATCTTCAACTAAATAATCTACTTTTTTCCTAACTTTTGTATTTTCTTGTAATCTTGCATTCTCTAAAGGGGCCTGATTAGTTATTATGGGAGAGATAGTATTGTGTTCATTATTTTTTCTAGGAGGCTTTTTTAAAAAAATTTCTGTACTTATTGGTTTGTAGGCCATCGCAATTTCTTGCATTAAATTTTTAAATTTATCTTCTTTTTTAGTATTGGTTTTAAATCTTCCATAAATTAATTCACTTCTTTTAGATAAAACTTCTTTTATTGTAAATCTCTTCTCGTGCCAAATCTCAGGCATAGCTAATTCCTGGCTATTATTAAAAAATTCTGGACTTAAAATTCCTGCATTGATATTTGGATATCCATACCTTCCAACAAAAATCTCGGGAGGTGAAGATCCAGAAAAATGTTTTTTAGTTTTAACATTAAAACTAAGTTTATTATAGATTATATCTCTTTTCTTACCTAAATCTTTTTTGATTGCCACTTAAAAGAATAAAATTAAATACTTATATCTATATATGTATTAAAATAAATAAAATTAAAATAAAATTAAAAATTATTCTCTCAAATCACTTATGCCCAATAATAGGAATAATAAACCAACCATAATCACCATCCAGATTAGGCCACCTTTAAAAAATTCCCAAGCAGCATTCCCAAAATCCCAAAAACTACCCCAAGACATGGAATAGCCCCAGACTAAGACTGCTGCAACAATTAGGATAAGTCCAAACAAAATTTCTGACCACTTATTCATAGTATTGTAATAATAAAAAATTCTTTTATAAAGATTTATGTGCTACTTCGTATTCTTTCAGTTATCTTTAAATAACCTAGGTTTATGAATTTATTAGAACATGTTAACAAAAACTCAAATAGAAGAAATTAGAAATCATCTTGAAAATGCTCAAAATCCATTATTCTTTTTTGACAATGATAATGATGGACTTACAAGTTTCTTATTACTAAGAAGATATATAGATCGTGGAAAAGGTATAGCAATAAAATCCTATCCTGAACTTAATGAATCATATTATAAAAGAATAAAAGAACTTAATCCTGATTACATCTTTATCTTAGATAAACCAGTTGTTTCAAAAGAATTTTTAGAATTAGTAAAGAATGATAATATTCCTATAGTCTGGATTGATCATCATGAAACTGATGCAAATCTAGAAGGAATTCATTACTATAATCCATTGTTAAATAAAGATAAAAAAAATGAACCAGTTTCATATCTATCATATCATATTACTAAAAAAAAGGAAGATATTTGGATTGCAGCCATAGGCTGCATTAGTGATTGTTATCTTCCTGATTTTTATCCAGAATTTTTAAAAAAATATCCAGAACTTGGTAAAAAAGATCCAAAATCTGCATTTGATATATTATATAATTCTGAAATTGGAGATGTAGCAAGAATTCTTGATTTCTCTCTAAAAGATACTACTACAAATGTTGTAAAAATGCTTAAATTTATGATGAAAGTTCAAAGCCCTTTTGAATTAATTGATGAGAGTAATAAATCTAGAGGTATATTCAATAGATTTAATGAAATTAATTCAAAATATCAAGAGCTATTAAAAAAAGCAAAAGAAAATATTCAAAAAAATTTAATTTATTTTCAATATGGGGGAGAAATAAGTTTAAGTGCAAATCTTTCAAATAAACTTAGTTTTGAATATCCTAATAAATATATAATCATAGCAAATAAAAAAGAGGGTTTTGCCAGCATATCTCTACGGGGAGATAATATAAGGGAACTGACTCTTAAAGCCATAGAAAATATTGATGGTGCAACAGGAGGTGGTCATCGTGATGCAACAGGTGCAAAAATGACCTTAGATAAGCTTCCAGAATTCAAAGAAACAATGGAAAGATTAATTGAAGAAAAAAATCAATAGCTTTTGCCTATCCTTCCAACATAAATCCCTTTCTTCCCACAAATTACACATTTATTTCCGGGTTTCTTATTTTCATCAATATTCAAAACTTTAGCACCCTTCATTTTAAATTTAAGATTATCTTCACAAGTCCTATTTCCACACAATGTTGCAAGGGCTATTTTCTTAGATTTTAAGGCATTATCTAATTCTTTAGAACTATTAACTGAAACAATATTACCTTTCAATAATTTTTCAGCATTTTTTAATAAATTATTTTGAATTTCTTCCAAAGTACTTTTAACATATTTTTTCAAATTACTAATCTTAATATTTTCTTTCTTGCCTGTATCTCTTCTTACAACCACTGCTTGTTTTTTTTCTAAATCTTTTGGACCCAGTTCTATTCTTAATGGTATCCCTTTTAATTCATATTCATTAAATTTAAAACCTGGCCTATATCCTTCCCTTTCATCAACAAAAGATGAAAATTCCTTCAAAGATTTATTTATTTTTTCAGATTCTTTTAAAATATTTTTCCTATTATCATCATTAAAAATTGGAATTATCACCACTTTTATTGGGGCTAATTTTGGAGGTAAAACTAATCCCCTTTTATCAGAATGTACTGAGAACATTACCCCTAACATTCTTGTTGTAAATGCAAAAGTATTCTGATAAACATATTCTTTTTCCTCATTTTTATCAGTAAAATTTATATCATAGGCCTTTGCAAAATTCTGCCCATCATGATGAAAATCCGGACCTTGAATGGCTTTCCCATTAGGCATATAAAATTCCATAGAAACTGTGTACTCTGCTCCAGCAAATTTTTCTTTTTCAGTCTTCTTTCCAATTAAACTAGGTAATGCCAAATACTCCCTACAAATTTTATCATAAATTCCAATAATTTCGGCCCTTTCATTTTCTGCCTCCCCCTTAGTTGCATAGGCAGTATGGCCCTCATTCCATAAAAATTCTCTTGTTCTTAAAAATGGAACAGGATGTTTAAACTCCCATCTAACTACATTATTCCATTGATTCAATTTTAAGGGCAGATCCTTATAACTCCTAATCCATTTAGAATAAGTTGGATACATAATTGCCTCAGAAGTAGGTCTAATTGCTAATTTTTCACTTAACTTTGTCTTTCCGGCATGCGTAACCCATGCAACCTCTGGAGAAAACCCCTCTACATGTTCTTTTTCTTTTGTTAAAAATTTCTCTGGAATAAACAAGGGAAAATAAACATTTTTTATTCCAATACTCTTAAATTCTAAATCAATTTCTTTTTTTATCCTCTCCCAAATTTCATAAGCAGTAGGTTTAAAAATTATACAACCAGAAACATCGCTATAATCTGCCAAATCTGCTTTAAGCATTATTTGAGTAAACCATTCAGAAAATTCATCCTTCTCAGCAGTTATTCCTTTCATAAAATAATTAAGAGTTTTGGTTTTTTAAAATGTTCTAATAAATTAAAACAAAAACACGAGCCCGCGAGGATTCGAACCTCGATCAACCGGGCCGAAACCGGTCATTCTATCCATTGAACTACGGGCTCAAACAATCCATTAAATTATTAATGAGCTTGCTATTCAAAAAAGATAAGAAAAAGGTATTTAAATCTTTATTTGTTATTTAATAAAAAGAGATTATGATTTTCAAAAAAAAACTTTTAGCAGCTAGTTTTACACTCACTGGAGCTATAATAGGTGCAGGAATTCTGGGATTACCTTATGTTTTTTCAAAATCTGGATATTTATTAGGATTTTCCTGGTTAATTTTTTTAGGGATTATAATGACATATATTTATCTATGCTTAGGGGAAGTAACATTAAGAACAAAAGAATTTAAACAACTGCCAGGACTTGCAAAAAAATATCTTGGAAAAAAATCTCAAATAATAATGCTCTTTGCAGTTTTGTTTGGAATGTATTCTGCACTAACTGCATATCTTATAGGAGAAGGAGAAAGCTTATCACAATTAATAACTGGAAATACAAGTAACGCAATTTATTTTTCAATCGGATTTTGGGCAATAATGAGTTTGATTTTGAAAGAAGGTATGCGAGGACTAAAAAAAGTAGAAACATGGGGTGTTCTTGCCATAATTACTCTTTTGATTATAATAACAATGACTCATTTTCCGCAAATAGAATTTCAAAATCTCAAAACAATAAATAATTCAAATTGGTTTATTCCATTTGGAGTAATTTTATTTGCACTTATGGGATTTCCTTCAATTCCCGAAATAAGATTAATGATTAAAGGTTCTGAAAAAAAATTCAAGCTAATAATTTTTGTAGGAGTTTTAATTCCAATGATTGCATATGCACTATTTAGTTATATTTTTGTAGGAGTTCTTGGAACCAATATTGCTGAAGTTGCAACATTAGGTTTTGGAAAATTAGTAACACTTCTAGGAATTTTTACAATGTTGACAAGTTACTTTGTTTTAAGTTTTTCAATGAAAGATTTATATAAATTTGATTTAAATTTTTCAAAAACAAAAAGATTTTTTCTTGTAACATTATTACCAATTATAATCTATTTAATTCTTTATTTCCTAGATAAATTAAGTTTTATAACAATTCTTGGAATTGGAGGTATAATTTCGGGGGGGATAGCAGGGATATTAATTCTATTCATATCTTTAAATGCAAAGAAAAAAGGAAATAGAAAGCCAGAATATGAAATGCCAATAAATCTTCCAATAATAATATTAATCAGTTTAATATTTGCTATCGGAGTAATTATTAAGCTAGTTTAATTGTTAATATTCACAAAACCTAAATTAGAATTTTCTATCTTTCCTATTATTTTTAGCTTACTACCCTTAAATTCTAAATTTCCACTAAATCCCCTTACCTTAAACAATTCATCCTCTAAAGAAACAATTGCCTTGCCATTATTCAATTTTACATTTCCAGAACTCTCTAAAGAAAATTCATTAAGATTCAAATCATTTAATTTTAAATAACCATAAGTTATTTCATCATTAAATTTAACACTTATTTTAGAATCGCTACTTATTGGTATACCCTCTACAAAAACCTTTCCAGCGCTCCCCCTAAGTGTTTTAATTATATTATTACTAATCATTATATTGCCCTCATAATCATCTAAAACTATGCTAGAGTCTTTTAATTCAAATTTTTTATTTCCAACTAAAAAAACATTATCTCCTTTTTTTCTTAATTCTACTTTCCCTATATTCCCACTAATAGAAAACTCTGCGGGAACCAATAAATTGGCTTCAAGATCTATTTTTCCTTCAAAATTACCCTCACTTATTACATTTCCAGTTATTGAATTTCCAAAATCAGGATCATAAAAAGAGGTATAAATTAAAAAAAACATGATAGCTACAAAAAAAACAGTTATTGTTAAAAATAAATGGTGTTTCCCATGACGAGGGTGACCTCCCCCATGCCCATCTGGATGCATTATCTGCCTCCTCCTTTAGTCATTTTTTTCTCTAAAAAATTTAAAAATTCTACAGGTTGGTTTATATTCTTTATAACGCTTATCTCTGAAAACCGGTGTATTTCTACATCCCCATAAGAAAATAATCTTTGCCATAATGTCTGTCTCATATCAGAATCACTTATTGCTCCAAATTCAACTCTTTTTGAGGTAGTAGTAAGATATCCTTTTTTATGAATAAAAGAGCTACTATTTATTTCATAAGAATTACCATATCTATGAACTTCTGAAAAAATTAAAGTTCCTAAAATAAATAATATTGCTACCCTCAAACCATTAACATCCAAATATCTATCATTAGCTTTAACATAAATTAAAAAAACTATAAGAACAATAACCATAAAATAAATTGGAATATATAACTTTCTTGTAGATCTAACCTTCAAATTATCTGAATCCTCTTTTTCCATTATTAATAAAAGAAATTTATTTTTATAAACATTTAGATTCCCCTATTCTGAGCTTGGAAAATATTCTGAGATTCTATTTTTAATAAAAAACTTATCATTCAGTTTATAAGCCATATAATATAAATCCTCCTGGGAATCATCATAATAATTTCTAATAGCAGTTATTGATCTAAAACCTTGTTTTTGAAGAAACAATTGCCCATCTAAATTTGTTTCCCTTAATTTAAAATTTATCTCATGCCTTCCCCTCATATTTAATTTAGACTTAACATAATCTATCAATTTTGTTCCAATTCCTTTTCTTCTATAATCAAAATCTACTGTTAAATTAAATATCTCAAATTTATTTCTCTGTAATCCATAAAACATATATCCCTCAATATTAAAATCTTTTTCAAAAACTACTCCAATATTATTTCTTTTTCTAGAAACTGAAATAAAATCTTTTTCATCCCACGGAAAATCATAATTTCGATTCTCAATTTCAGATATTTCTAACATATCTTTTCGTATTACCCACCTCATATTTTTATCTCTCATTTTAATTCTTCTTCCAATATTTTCCTAACAACAACATAATCGGCCCTCTTCCCTGTAGCCTGCATAACCCTCCCAATCAAGAAATTCAAGGCATTTTTATTTCCAGATTTATAATCATTAACACTCTTCTCATTCTTTTTCAAAACCCCCTCAATAACTCTCTTCAATTCACCTTCACTATCCATCTTTCCACCATCTTTAGCCTCCTTCTTTGGAGAATAACTTTTAGGAATAAATTTCCTCAGTATATCTTTAGCTTTCAAAGGAGTTATCTTCCCAGATCTCAATAAATTTAATAATTCAATAAAATGCTCACTATAAACTTCCACATCATCCATAGTTTTCTTATTATAATTCAAAACACTAAACCATTCAACAGTTATCCAAGGTAATGCAAACTTGGCATCAATTTCTTTTATTACATTTTCATATAATTCCGCAATTTCTAAATTCTTAATTAAAATCTCTGCATTCTTCTTATCAATCTTATATTTTTTAATTATTTTATTTAATTTATCTAATGGACTTTCCGGTAAATTTTTTTCTAAACTTTTAACTCTTTTTTTTGTTATCTTCATACTAGGTAGATCTGGGTCCGGAATAAACCTATAGTCTGCTTGATCTTCCTTACTCCTCATTAATTCAGTTATTTCTAATTCAGAATTCCATCTCCTTGTTTCTTGAATTTTTGGTTTAACTTTTTCATGTCTTTTCAATTCAGAATCGATAGCCCTTACAATCTCCCTTATAGAATTAATATTCTTTATCTCTGCCCTTACACTTACTCCCTTTATATTCACATTAACATCTGCTTTTATTCCTGCATCTTTATTTAATGCCTTAATATAAGACAAAGTTAATATCAATTGCCTTAACCAATCTCCTACTTGTTCAGAGCTTGTAAAATCCGGCTCGGTAACAATTTCTATTAAAGGGGCCCCGGCACGATTATAATCTATCTGTCCAGTTTCAGGATTCCAAGCAGCAGGATCTTCTTCTAAATGAACCTGAGTTATCCCTATTCCTAAAAATTTGCCATTTTCTGCAACAGGAATTGAATAAGCACCACTAACTGTTTTCTGATATCCATGAGGCATATCTGGCCAATTATAATGTTTCCTTTGAAAAGATAAATTTTTTTTATCTTCAATAAAATTAGGTTTACAGTTTAACATTAGCCCTATCTGAATAATTTTATCTATTGCAGATTTATTGGGCAACATAGGTTTACTTCCTGGTTGTCCAGTACAAACAGGACAAATATTAGTATTAGGTCCAATTATTTTCATATCATGATAATTCTTACAATTACAAAATAACTTTTCCTTAGTTTCCAAATACCCATGAATTTCCAAGCCTATCATCGCTTTTCCCATTTTATCTTAAACTAATTAAACTTTAAAAAACATTCCAACAATCTTTATATATTTAACATTAATCTAATGATATGGTATCTCTAGTATATATGGTTGCAGGCCTCTCATCTAGATTTGAAGGTAAGGCAAAAGCCCTTGCAAAAATTACAGAAAATGAATCCTTGATAGAATATTCATTAAATCAGGCACTACCTTCCGGTTTTAATAAAATTATTTTTATTGTTAGTGATAAAACCAAACCCCTCTTTGAAGAAAGATTTGGAGATTCATACAAAAATATTCCAATACATTATGCCTTGCAAGATCATAATTCTGAAAAAAGAGATAGACCCTGGGGGACTCTTGATGCATTATGTTCTGCAGCACACTTATTAAATGAATCATTTGTTATTTGTAATGGGGATGATTTATATGGAAAAGATACTTTTAAAATTCTTCATAATCATTTAGAAAATAATGAAAATGAAGAAGGAGTTACTGCAGGATACTATCTAAAAGACGTTCTTCCTAAAAATGGGGCTGTCAATAGGGGAATCTTTCAAATAACTAATTCGTATGTAACAAAAATTGAAGAACAATTAGGAATTCATAAAGATAATCTAAAAGAAAAAAACCTAGACCATAGTCATTTATGTAGCATGAACATTTTTGGATTATTTCCTAGCTCTTTAGAAAAATTAAACCAAATACTTAATAACTTTAAAAAAGAAAATTCTGAAGATAGAACTGTGGAATGTTTACTTCCTGTTGAACTTTCAAATTTAATAAATTCCAATGAACTGAACATGAAAATCTATCCTACGGAGGATAATTGGTATGGAATAACAAATCCCGGAGATGAAGTTACTCTTCAAAAAATTTTAAAAGAATTAGAAGAATAGTTTTATAAAACATTTTTTATTCATAACTACATGGCATTATCTGTATTAATGTGGATATTATTAGTAACTATAATAAATGGATTATTAGCTTTTGCAGGGGTATTATTTTTAGCAATCTCGAAAAAAAAACTTAATAAAATTTTAATTTTTCTAGTTTCATTTACCACGGGGGCATTGATTGGAGGTGCATTTTTTCATTTTATTCCCGAGGCTATTGAAGAAATTTCACTAAAAACAACGACTTGGTTAACTATCTCAGGATTTATTATTTTTATGATATTAGAAAAAACTCTCTGGCATCACTGTCATCATGGGCATTGTGATGAGCACCCTTTTACTTATTCATTACTTTATGGAGATGCACTACATAATTTTGTTGATGGGTTAATTATTGCTAGTTCATTCATAATAAGTATTCCTTTAGGGATTGTAACAAGTTTTTTAATTCTAGCACATGAGCTTCCTCAAGAGATTGGAGATTTTGGAGCATTAATTTATGGAGGATTTACAAAAACAAAGGCACTTACCTATAATTTTCTTACACAATTAACTGCAGTTCTAGGAGGAATCTTAGGATATTTTATCCCAACTATTCATGAAAATGCAATATATCTTATGCCAATTGCGGCAGGGGGATTTCTATACATCGCAATAGTTGATTTAGTTCCGGAAATAATAAAAGAAAAAAAACCAATAAAAATAATTTTAAATCTAATGGCAATATTGGTGGGACTTTCAATAATGATAAGTTCTAAAATTTTTATTGGATAATTATTTAGCAATATTTCTTAATAGATTATAAAACTCATAAAACAAAAAAATAAGAGCCCCTCCAAAAAATATATTTTTTATAACATCTTTCTTTTCTTTTAAATTCTTGAAATTTTTATAAAAATTTAATCTAAAATCAGAATAACCTAAATATGTTTGTGCAAGATTTTTAACACTAGTACAGTCATTTTCTAAAGAAGTCTCAATTAATAACTTTTTTGCATATTTTGATTTGCTAGCACTATAAAATTCCCCTAATTCATTAATTGCATCAATTCTTTCATTAATATCTGGAAAACTTAAAATAACTGAAGTTAAGCCTTCATTTCCTTTACAATCTTCAAAATAAATTTCACCCAAACATTCCTGATTAGCATTAACTTTCTTTTCTAAATCCTCCATAGAGGATTCTACATAATCTTCAAGATCTTTTTTATTATGACCCATTTTTGACCAACTCTCATATTTTTCTACTAAAGATTCCACATTATCTTCTAAAACAGAATCTTTTTCAAAATATCCCCTAATCCTATTTTTTGGATTATATTCCATTAAATAATTTCCCTCATTAAAATTAAAATCAAAATAGGAATAAAAATTAAGAAGATATTAAGAGAAATGGTCTTTTCCATGAAATCTAAAATAAAAACTATCTTTTATAGTTTTCCAGCTACTACCAAAACCTTTTAATCCCTTTTTTCGTGCTTTTTCTATGAAAATTAGACAACCAATTATAACAGTAGCAGGTCATGTTGACCATGGAAAAACAACCTTACTAGATAGTATAAGAAAAACAAATGTCTATGATACTGAGGCCGGAGGAATAACTCAAAAAATATCTTTTACAAAAGTCCCAATAAATCATATTAAAAAACAATGCCCATTAATAGAAAAGCAAGGAATCAAATTAAATATTCCTGGATTTTTATTTATTGATACTCCTGGGCACGCCGCATTCTCTCATCTAAGAAAAAGAGGAGGAAGTTTGGCAGATATGGCAATTTTATTAATTGATATAAATGATGGTATCAAGCCTCAAACTCAGGAAGTTATTGACATACTCAAACTAAATAAAATTCCATTCATAATAGCTTTAAACAAAATAGACAACATTTCAGGATGGAGAAAGCAATCAAATAATTTAAAAGAAAACTTAGAAAAACAATCAGTAAACACTAAAAATTCTTTTCAAGAGAAACTGCTAACACTTATTGGAAGCTTACACCATCATGGATTTAATGCAAAGCCATATTATGAAGTAACCGATTTTACAAAAGAACTAGCATTAGTTCCATGTTCTGCAAAGTCGGGAGAAGGGATCCAAGAATTAATTCTAACTTTAGCAGGTATCAGTGAAAAATTCTTAAAAGAAAACTTAAAATTAGGTGATGAACCAAAAGGAGTTATACTAGAAATAAAAAAAGAAAAAGATATGCAATATGCAGAAAGCATTCTTTATGACGGAACTCTAAAAACCTCAGACCAAATAGCAATTGCCAGTTTCGACGATCCCATAATTAGTAAAATTAGAGTCCTAGAAGAAATTCAACCCATCTCAAATAAATTCAAACCTAATAATGAAGTTATTGCATCAACAGGAATTAGATTACAATTAATAAATTCAGAAGGAATACTTCCAGGAATGCCATTTAAAATCCTTAATAACAATATTGAAGAAATTAAAAAAGAATTCAAACAAGACATAGGAGACAAACTAGAAACTAATGAACGAGGAATAATCATCAAAGCAGATTCTCTAGGAAGTTTGGAAGCTTTAATGACCTTATTAAAACAAGAAAGAATTGACACCATTAAAGCGGGCATAGGTCCAATAAATAAAAAAGATTTAATTTCGGCAGAAACAAATCTTAGAGAAGATCCAACTAATGCAGTTATTGTGGGATTTAATGTAGAAGAAGATGAAGAAGTTAAAGAGCTAATTAGAGATTCTAAAGTTAAAATTCTAAAAAATGAAGTTATCTATAAAATAATAGAAGATCTTGTTAAATTTAAAGAAGAAAAAGAAAATGAAATTCGTAGGGGTAAGCTAATAAGCTTAGCCACAATTTGTAAACTAAAAATCCTTCACCAATATGTTTTTAGAAATTCAAATCCTGCCGTCTTTGGAGCGGCAGTTGAAGGTGGAAAAGCCAAACCTGGAACTACATTGATGGATGAAGAGGGAAATAAAATAGCAAAACTAAAAGATGTTCAGGAAAACAACAAAAAAGTACACGAGGCCGAAAAGGGCAAGGAAATAGCTATCAGCCTTCCAGGCTTAATGTTCGACAGAGTTTTAGCAGACAAAGAATATCTTTACTCAGACTTAACAGAAAACCAATTTAAAAAATTCAAGGATAACAAAGACCTATTAAGACAAGATGAAATCCAAACTTTACAAAAAATCGCACAGATTAAAAGAAAAGAAAAACCCACATGGGGAGTTTAAACCGCATAGTAACTTTTTTAAACCCTTATTATCATCCTATTTTATCAAATGGTATTTAAAATAAATGTATCCCACAATGGAAAGACATATAAATTTGAAACTGAATCAGAAATACCGGTAGGTAAAAAAATAGGAGAAACTATTCAGGGCGGAGATTTAGACGATAATCTAAAGGGATATGATCTAGAAATTACTGGAACCTCAGACTTATCTGGAATACCTGGATTTAAAGGACTGGAAGGCCCTGGATATCATAGAAAACTTTTAACTTATGGAAAGGGTATGAAAGATAGAAGAAAAGGAATAAGATTAAGAAAAACAAATAGGGGCGAAGAAATTTCATTAAAAATACATCAAATTAATACTAAAGTTCTAAAAGAAGGCTCAAAGAAGTTTGCAGATCTTACAAAGAAAGAAGAACCTGCGACTGAAGAAGCTCCAGCAGAAGTACCTGCAGCTCAATAATTTAATTCTAACCAAACCCTTAAAAACTCTCTATTTTACTATTTTCTATGATGAAAGAAAATTTTGATAATATGGAAATGTTAAATGTAGGTATGGTAGGTCATATTGATCATGGAAAAACAACACTGTTAAGTAAAGTTACTGGAAAATTTGCAGACACTCATTCCGAAGAACTTAAAAGAGGTATAACAATCAAGCTAGGTTATGCAGATACAATTCTTGAAAAAAAAGGTAAAAAAAGATATGTTAGTTTTGTTGATTGTCCAGGACATGAAATGTTGATGGCAACAATGCTTTCTGGTGCCGCATTAATTGATGCCGCTATTTTAATAATTGCTGCAAATGAAGGAATTAAGCCGCAAACTAAAGAACATTTGATTGCATTACAAGCCAAAAATGTAAAAAATATAATCATTGTTCAAAATAAAATTGATTTAGTTGATAAAAAACAAGCATTAAAAAATTATAAAGAAATAAAAGAATTTGTTAAGGGAACAATTGCAGAAAGCTCTCCAATAATTCCGGTTTCTGCACAACAAAATGTTAATATAGAAAAAATAAGAGAATTACTTTTAGATTTAAAAATTCCTGAAAGAGATATAAAATCTGATCCAGAATTCTTAATAGCAAGGTCTTTTGATATAAACAAGCCAGGAACTAAAATAAAAAATCTTCATGGAGGAGTTTTAGCAGGAATTCTAAAAAAAGGGACAATAAAAGTTGGAGATGAAATAGAAATAAAGCCAGGAATTACAGAAAAACATGCAAACCAAATTTCATACAAACCAGTTACTACAAAAATAATTTCTATCTTTCGAGGACAACATCCAATTAAAGAAGCTACACCTGGGGGAAGTTTAGCATTCGAAACAGAACTAGATAACATATTAACAAAAACTGATTCATTATCTGGAAATATCGCTTCAAAGACTGGAAAGCTTCCAGAAATTTCAAATAAATTAAATTTAAAATTTAAATTATTCCCAACAGTTTTTGGGGAAGCAAAACAGTCTAAAATTGAAAATTTAAAAATCAACGAAATGATCATGCTATCTATAAATACTACCACTACTGTTGGAAAAATAACTAAAATTAAAAAAGATGAAATTGAACTTTCATTGAATATTCCTGCAGTTCCGATAAAGGGAGATAGTGCGGGAATCGCCAGAAATATTAATAATCACTGGAGATTAATTGGTTTTGGTGAGATTATCTAATTCTTTTTAATAATTCAAATAAAAATTAATCTTTCTTGGATTGAAATTTTTATCTCGTAAAACACTTCTTGCAAACCTTATCATTTTTCTTCTAACAAAACTTGCTTTTTTTGCATTTCCAAAAAATTCATTATTATAAAAAATTGGATTTGTTATAACTGCTGCCCTAAATGCAAAATAAGGAGCCAATACACCCCTCATCTCTCTATCTTTTGTTTTCTTAAAATAATTGTTCCAAAATAAATCAAATAATTTCCTATACTCTCCCTTAAATCTCCCATATTTTATAACAGAGTAAAAAATCAAATTTATCAAAAAAGCTGTTAAATCGTCTGCAGGATCACCAAATCTTCCACCAGCCCTATCTAAAACAGTTAATTTATCATTTTCAAACCATAAATTTCCTGGATGATAATCTCCATGAATCTCACATAACCTATGACCTAACCTTCTAGCCCTTTCCCAATGAAAAATACTCCTTCTAAGAATCTCCATCCAAGCCTTCCTATATTTATAAAAACAAGCATCAGGGTGCATATCTAAAACTCCCATTAAGCTTCTTCCCCTCCCAATTGTATCTCTTATCTTTCGCCTATACAGAGCCACATTCCTTTCTCCAATTTTATGAATATCTACTAAATAGTCAGATAAAATTAAAATTTTCTTTTCATCCATTTCATTCATTCCTAATTTTTTTATCCTTTCTAAATCTTTAAAAAAATCCTCTCCTTTTGACTCTTCCATTAATATAAAAAACTCCTTAGAATCTCCAATCGAATTTAAATTATTATCAGTTAATGCTAGGACATCTCTTGATTTAACATGGCCTTCCATAGAATTATAAGAGTCATGTGCCAATAACAAACTTTCAGCCCTATCTGAAAAATGATCCATTCCTAAATTTTCAGTAAATAATGATTTTAAAATCAGCCTTTCTTTTTTATTGTCCACCTTAAACTCCAACAAAAATCCAGTTCCTAAAACTCCGCTCCCTAATTTACTTATTTCTAAATCTTCAACTTTTTTTCCAAATTTATTTTTCAAATAATCTTTTATCTTTTTTTCTAATTCAATCATTTTATTTTATCATCCAAATAGTCTAAATTTTTACTAAAAACATCATATCGTTCATCCGCTAATTCTCTAAAAAAAGGATGATTTGAAACATTTGAATAAGTTTCAACCCCATGCACCCTTAACTTACCTATGCCTTCCTTCAATCCTACACTCCATCTCCCCATTAATCTCAACATTGTTGGAATTTGGTCAAAATAAGAAATTGCATCACAATCATTAACAATAACATTTTCTATTGGAGAGTTCTTATCTAAATTTCCATCATGAGTTCTTACACAATCAACAATTTTATTTAAAAAATAACCCTCTAATCCTTTTCCAGTCAAAAAATCTCTTGTTATCTCCTGGCCTTGAATAATGTGATCTTCTTCTACAGGACTATAATCCTCTGTATATCCTATATCATGAAATAATCCTCCCATTTCACAAACAAAGGGATTTCCGCCAAACTGAATTGAATATTTCTTACACATTCTAGCAACAGGCTTAACATGCCCCCCAAAATAAATATCTGAATTTGCAAGATTTTCCCTAACAAAATTATAAGAATCAGAAATTATTTCTTCATAAACTCCCATAAAGAACTACCCCTAAATCAATTTATAAGGATTATTATGATAAAATGTTAAAATATTTTAAATTAATATTTCTTAAATTAAAACTTCCCTTCTAAAACATGCGCCTCAGGACTATTATCCAACCCATCAGCCAAAGTCTCTTCAGTTATCACAACTTTCTTATAAGAACTCATATCTTCTTGAGATTTAAATTCTAAGACATACTGATCTCCTTCTTTAACCATCTTGCCCGTAGAAACAAATCCAAAACTACCTACTAACCAACCTTCATAAAACTTACCTTCAGCAGGATCTCCTATATCTGCATTAACAGTATGAACAAACTCGCCATCTACATAAGTACTTTTAGCAATACCTGATCCAGTATAAGTTCCAACCGCATCCAACCTAGCATTCTGAATAACAACATCTGCAGGAGTAACTCCATTAGATTCTCCTTTATCAGAATCATTAGCAAATAAAAACAATCCAGCTAAAATCAAGACAATTACTATGACAATCCCCAATACACCTTTTTTCATATTATTAATAATATTATTTAATTTATAAATATATTGGAATCATCTCTTCTTTTGTTGTATACAGCCCCTCTTATCATTCTCATCATAATAGCCCATCAATCTTAATACTTCTCCAGGACTTGGTTCTTCTTCAAGAAAACAATGTCCTGAGATTATATGGTGTTCTAATCGATCTATCTCTTGACTATTTATCTCTGGATCTTTTCCAAATAGCCCCCCATATTTGTCAAATTCTAATTCAGAGCCCAAAGTTCCATTTTCATAATTTCCCATGTAAGAAATCTTATTTAAAATTAGTTTATAAATCTTTACTTTAATTTAACGCCTTCAAATCTTCCATCACTAAATGGATGGAGTTTAGAAATAGTATTGCATTCCTTACAAAACTTACAATTAATTGATACAATAAATTCCCCAGAATCACTAACTTCACAACCACATTTTAATTTTACCATTTTTCAAAATAATAATGCCCCGTCCGGGATTCGAACCCGGGTCACGGCCTCGAAAGGGCCGGATGCTTGGCCGCTGCACTAACGGGGCATGTTTTTTTAAGATAAAATCTCTTTTTAAATCTTATCCCTATAGTTTTTCACATGAGCCTACCAAGATTTGAACTTGGGACCTCCTGCTTATAAGACAGGCGCTCTAACCAGGCTGAGCTATAGGCTCATAGATTTGACAATAATTTCTGCCTTTTAAATCTATCTTTATTATCCTTATTTATTATGTTTAATAAAGCTATTTAGAATGTAATAATCCTTAAATATAAATTATAACTAAAAAAATTATGAAAAAAAGAAGTACATTAATATTTGGGATATTCTTCTTATCTATTTTATTGATTAATTCCATCTTAGTTAGTGCAAGTATAAAGACAAATAAAAATGAATATAATACTCAAGAAACAATATACCTATCAAGTACGGTTGGAACAAATGACTATCTTTGCAGAGGCTCTAATCCTCCCGAAAATGTAAAAATATATATTGTAGAAAATCAAGAAATTTGGAATGAAGGTGATTTTTTTATTGATGTT
>Ga0315338_1001218_pt1 | contig 35415 bp, 37 predicted proteins | sample ASW8metaG_FD_204518 | JGI IMG/M metagenome (GOLD analysis project Ga0315338, IMG submission 204518) | Ammonia-oxidizing marine archaeal communities from Monterey Bay, California, United States - ASW #8 | ecosystem: Environmental > Aquatic > Marine > Coastal | place: USA: California | collected... | reverse complement strand
TTCCAGGATAAGCCCGGTCCGATCGACGATCTTGACCTTCCACGCCCGCTCCAGATTGCGTTGCTGCACGGGCGTAACCGGACCGTCAATAATGACAACATCAATATGGGAATTCTTGATAAATTTGCCCAGCTCCTCAATTTTTCCAGTCCCAAATAACGTGCCGGGCTTGGGAGCGTTGAGAGAAACAACTTCGGCATGGAAGACATCCAGGGATATGGCGGCGGTGAGCGATACTGCTTCTACCAGCCGACTTTCAGGGTCCCTAAGCTGGTTTTTTTCGTTCTTTTTTATAAAGGGATGAAGAACAAGAGCTGTCTCGCCGGAGCGTAATCCCTCGCGCTCCGCATTATTCTCCATATGTAGATTTTAGCATTGTTACCATTAAGGGACGGTTTTCTCAGTCCTCGGCACTAGGATCAAATAGCTGGATTGGAGCTGATGGCATCACGGTCGAGATTGCGTGCTTATAAACCAGTTGCTCATGACCATCGCGTCTAAGCAGAACGCTGAAATTATCAAACCAGCTTATGGCGCCTTGAAGTTTCACTCCGTTGACCAAAAAAACGGTTACGGGAACTTTGTCTTTGCGTACTTTGTTCAGGAAAACATCCTGTACATTTTGTGATCTCTCGGAAGCCATTTGCCGGTATCTTTCTTTCGTCGTCAACATATTCTATCTACTGGCTTCAAGATCAATTTGTTTTATATCAAACGTAAACCTAATATAACCAGCAAAAAGTTTCCCTGACATAAGGATATCTCGCGCTAAACACAAGCATTATAACAGTAAAATCGAAACAAATTTTCATTTTTGCAAAAAAGGCACATTAATTGGTATTGTTATACAAAAGTCTTTAATGACCTGATGTCATGAAGTCCTTGTAAATATCCCTTAACTTATTGGAAATGCTCCCTGGTTGACCATTCCCGATGACATGATCATCGACCTTGACGACGGGCAGTACGTAAGACGTACTACTGGTCAAAAAAACTTCCCTGGCAGAGTGCAATTCGTCTGCCGAAAAAGGCCTTAATTCAAATCGGACATCGTTCTTTTCCAATTCCCTGATGAGGGAAGCACGGGTGATGCCTGCCAGGATATCGTTGCCGGTCGGCCGAGTGACCACCTTACCTTCCTGGGTGACGATCCAGGCATTGGTGGAGCTGCCTTCTGTCACCATACCATCATCATCTACCTGAAATGCCTCATACGCATCGTTTTCCGTCGCCTCCTGTTTGGCGAGGACATTTGGGAGTAATGAGACTGATTTAATATCACGTCTGGCCCATCGAATATCCGGTACCGTAATGACATTTATCCCCTTCTCTGCCTTCTTGTCTGCAGCATCCAAGGAAAGCCGTTTAGCCGTCATGACCAAAGCCGGAGCGGTATGCTTCGGGAACGGATGATCCCGCGGTGCAACTCCTCGGGTGACCTGCAGGTAAATGATACCGTTTTCGATCCCGTTTTGACGGATAACTTCGCGCATCACCATTTTAAGCGGATCGCGCTTCATCGGGGCATCAATTTTTAGCTCTCCAAGGCTCCGCCATAGGCGATCCAGATGGCCCTCCTCATCGATCATATGACTTCCGACTATGGTCACCACCTCGTAAACGCCATCAGCAAATTGATATCCGCGATCCTCAACATGAACAGACGCTTGCCCATGGGGGACATATTGACCATTTACATATGCAATTCGTGACATGGGATTCCTCGGATTTTAGCGACGCCAGAGAGCCGGATTGAAAAGTGACAGGACGGCAAAAAATTCAAGACGCCCGATAAGCATAGTAATACATAAGATCCATTTCGATGCATTAGGTAACGCATCATAGCTGATAAAATTTTCTGAGCCGATTTCTACATCGGTTATGAGCGGCTGAGCGGCGGATCCTGCGTTGGCTAAATTTGTCACGGCGAGCGAAAAGGACGATTGAAAATCAAGCCCATTAAAAGCCAGCAATAACGTCACGGCGGCCAGGGTGACACAATAGATTACGAAAAAACTCCAAGCCGACATGATCTGGTCACGGGAAACGTTGCGCCCTGCATATATCAGCGGAAATACACCGCTCGGGAAACTCAATCGCTTGATTTCGCGACCGGAGAGTTTGAACAGGATAAAGATACGCATCAACTTGATGCCGCCGGCTGTGGAACCGGTAGAGCCACCAACTGAAATAAGAAACAGTATCAGGAACAAAGCGCCGATCGGCCAGTAATATTGGCCCGAACTGGACACCAATGGCAAATTATAGCCAGTCGTTGTGATCGCAGAAACTGTATTGAATATGGCATATCGAACGGTATCCATTACCTGCATATCCGTATGCACCATCATCAGTCCAAAGACGGCGGCGCTGCCAATCACGATTGTTGCCAGTAAATAACGGTATTCCGGATCTTTAAAATAGGACTGTCGGTCACCATTGAAAAATGACCAGTGCAATGAAAAATTAAGCGCACCCGCGATCATGAAAATGATCAGGACAACTTCTATGGCGCGATTGTTAAATGCCGTTCCGGCGCTGTTCGATACAGTGAACCCGCCCGTCGATATGGTGCTGAACGCATAGCAGATAGCGTCAAAAGGTGCCATTCCGGCAGCCCAGAGACTGACGATGCAAATGCCGGTAAGCAAGGCATAGATTTTTAGAATGGAAAGGACCGCATACCGGATGCGCCGGGACATCTTTCGTCTTGTGCTTTTTGCTATCCCGCGTGTCAGCGGATTATTGCCGGGAATATTGAAGGCCGTCGCCATAATGGAAACGAAGACAATCAGCGAAAAGCCACCCACCCATTGCACCAAACTACGCCAGAGGAGAATACTGGGAGATTGCTCGTCCAGATTATCGATAATTGAAGCGCCATTGGTAGTGAAGCCTGAAATCGCTTCGAAATAGGCATTGGTGGCGGACGGAATGGCGTCACTCAGGTAAAAGGGAAGCGCTGCGAAAAGCGGGACAACTATCCATATGAGGGTAGCAGTCAGAAAAGTTTCACGGCGGCCGAGCGATTGAGCGTCAGAGCGGGTTGCGAAAATGAGCCCGCCCCCTAAAAACACCGTAATAATGGCGGCCATCAGGAAACTGAAGGCAATAAAATGCTGAGATGCCGCCAATGCGAATAAAAGCGGTAGCGCCATCAATCCGGACAGAAATACAAGGGCCCATCCCAAAATCATGAATGCAGGTGCAAGCAGCATGAGCTTTAAAAGAACTCCAGACTGACAGAGAACATTTCTTCGACTTTCCGAACGGAATCCCGAAGACCAAGAATAACGACACGGTCATCGGTTTTGATGACAGAATCGCCTCGTGGTATCTCAACGGCATCTCCGCGAATAATGGCGCCGACAATCGTCCCTGTAGGCAGGTTTATTTCCCGCAGCGGCTTGCCGACAAGCCGTGATGTTTCAAGAGCCTCCCCTTCGACGACTTCAGCAACACCGTCGCGGAATGAATGCAGACCACGGATACGGCCACGCCGAATATGACGCAGGATGCCAGAAACGGTCGTCGCCCGGGGGTCGACCACGACGTCAATCCCGAGCGACGTCATAAGGTTACCAAAAACCGGATTATTGATCAGCGTTACGGCTGTCTCGCACCCCTGCCCCTTTGCCAGCAATGACGACAGGATGTTGACTTCATCATCATTGGTTAGGGCAACAATGGTTTCAGCATGAGCAACATTGGCTTCGTGCAACATTTCAGGGTCGAGAGCATCGCCATGTAGAACCACGGTACGTTCCAGATGCTCAAGAATTTTCTCAGCCCGTTCGCGATCAAATTCAATCAGCTTAAGGGACACATTGCGCATATTCTTTTCAATGAACTGTGCGAGATGCAGCCCAATGTTACCGCCACCGACGACAACGATACTCCGTGCTTCCTGTTCTTCATGCCCGAACAACGGCATGGCACGAGCGACATGATTTGTATCCGCCGCAAAATAGACTTCATCCCCCGGAAACATCTGGTCGTCACTCGCTGGGATAATCATGACTCCATTGCGGTAAATGGCAACTACAACGATATGGAGATCGGGAAACAGCTCAGTAAGCTGCCGGAGCGGTGTATTGACAATTGGGCATGTCTCATCAAGGCGTACGCCGATTACCTGAACAAGCCCATCCGCGAAGGAGACTGTATCAAAGGCGCCGGGAACCTTTAGCCGCCTTTCAATTGCTTGTGCCACCTCGATTTCTGGGGATGTAATGACGTCAATCGGCAGGTTTTCCCGACTGAATAAATGTGCCCAGGCATGATCCAGGTATTGTTGCGAACGAATGCGGGCAACTTTCTTCGGAACATTGAAGATTGAATGGGCGACCTGACAGGCAACCATGTTAATTTCGTCGCTATAAGTAACGGCAATCAGCATATCCGCATCGCTGGCACCGGCGCGCTCCAATACATCCGGATGGGATGCATGTCCAACCATCGCCCGGACGTCAAGTTCATCGCTAATTTTACGCACCAGGTCTGCAGACTGATCAATTAACGTAACGTCGTTATTTTCCCTGGCGAGCTGACGGGCGATATTTGACCCCACTTGCCCGGCGCCGCAAACAATTACTTTCATTGAGGTAGTTCCTCCCCCAGCAAGATGATACTGTTACTAGTCGGACGCCTTTTTCCGATCCCCATTGGTGACACCCAAGGTTTTGAGCTTGCGGTGTAAGGCCGATCTTTCCATACCAACAAATGACGCTGTACGCGAAATATTTCCGCCAAATCGGTTAATTTGTGCTTCTAGATACTCTTTTTCGAACCGTTCCCTGGCATCCCGTAGAGGTAACCCCATAATCTCCGTATTGTCGTTCTGACCGACCATGACGGATTGCGCCGAGCCGGCATCAACCGGGACCATATCGACTGTAATCGGTGCCGATTTATCGCCGATAGCCAGGATCATAATCTGCTCGATTACATTTTTGAGTTGCCTCACATTTCCAGGCCAGGATGAGGCCTGTAATGTGGCTATGGCATCCTCACCTATCTTTCGGATCGGTAATCCGGCACTTTGGGCAAATCTCTCAATAAAAAACCGTGCGAGAGGCCCAATATCCTCTGGCCGTTCCTTCAAGGCGGGAACAGAAATCGGTACTACACCAAGGCGATGATACAAATCCTCACGAAGCTGACCATTCATCATTGCCTCTGCCAGGTCCTGACTGGAGGATGAAATGATCCGAACATCAACCTTAACTTTGTCACTGCCCCCAACCCTCTGAAAGGACTGATCTACGAGAACCCGCAAGATTTTCCCCTGGGTTTCCTGTGGCATATCGGCAATTTCATCCAAAAATAAAGTTCCACCATGAGCTTGCTCCAGAAGGCCGCGGCGGCCGCCTTTGGCAGAACTCATGGTGCCGTCCTCGACACCGAATAACTGGATTTCAAGTCTTTCCGGCGCCATTGTGGCTGCGTTCAGGACAACAAAGGGACCATCTTTTCGAAGTGACTGGGCATGGATACGGCGGGCAACCACTTCTTTGCCGGATCCTGAAGGCCCGGAAATCAATACTCTGCTGCCGGTTGGTGCCACTTTTTCAATGGTTTGCTGCAACTGGGTCATTACATGAGAACGGCAGACCAGTTCCGACAGTACTTCACCAGCTTTGCTTCTAAGTTCGGCCACTTCCCGGCGCAAGCGCACGGCTTCCAGTGCGCGCTCCACCAATTGCAGTAACCTTTCCGCCTTAAAAGGTTTTTCAATAAAATCATAAGCGCCCATTTTTATGGTCTGAACTGCCGTCTCAATATTGCCATGGCCGGAAATCATGAGAATGGGAAGATCAGGATGGTCCTTCTTGATTTGTTCCAAAATGCCCAAACCATCAAGCGTACTGCCCCGCAGCCATATATCCAGAATGACCAAATTAGGCCGCCTGTTGGAAATCTCGGCAAGACATTGGTCACTATTGGCGGCCATACGTGTTTCATAGCCTTCATCTTCCAATATACCTGAAATAAGCTCCCGGATATCGGCTTCGTCATCAATTATCAGAATGTCCGCAGACATGGTCAGTCATTCCCCGTCATTAGTTTTATCTCAGATGTTGAAAAGGCGATTTGAATACGGGCGCCAACCCCGTTCGGGGCATCCATCATGATCAGGCTGCCTCCATGTTCTTCCATAATTTTATTGACAATGGCAAGACCAAGACCGGTCCCTTTTTCACGGTGTGTCACATATGGCTCCGTCAGTCGATTGCGGTCTTCCTTTGGCAAACCACGACCGTTATCGATGATATCAACGACCATCATGTCATTCTCGTTAAAAATGCTGACAGAAATTTTACCCTTCGGCAGTTCTTCCTGCGCGATCTCCCGTCCGGCGATCGCGTCAGCGCTGTTTTGTAGAAGATTTGTGAGCACCCTGTTTGCCTGCGGCGCATCACATTCACATATCATCGGTGTTGTAGGCTCCGTAAATTCATACTCTATTTCCGGATGAGCGACTTTCTGCAGAAAAATCGCCTGTTCAACAAGCTCGGTCATATTCTCCGGCTTAAATTCCGGTGTTGGCATACGGGCAAAAGATGAAAATTCGTCCACCATCTGTCCGATATCGCCGACCTGCCGGATAATGGTGTCTGTACATTGGTTGAAGACGTCGATATCGCTGACAATTTCCTTGCCATATTTACGGCGAATACGCTCAGCAGAGAGCTGTATGGGCGTCAGTGGATTTTTGATTTCGTGGGCAATCCTACGGGCGATATCACCCCAGGCGGCCATTCTTTGGGCAGAAACAAGATCGGTGATTTCATCCAGCGTTACAACAAATCCCTGCAACTCTCCGTGTGATATTTCTGCTGCGGCACGAACCAGCAGATGTCGCTGGGCGTCTTTGGTTTGCAACTGTATTTGACTTTCCGCCACGCGGTTGGGTTTTTCCCGAATTTCATCCAGTAAAAATGCCATTTGCGGCGCCACCTCAGCAAAGGGTTTCCCGATGATTTGACCGGCTGTTTGTTCTAACAGCCTTGTCGCTGTCCGGTTCGGCAGATTTATCAAGCCGTTTTTGTCAATACCTATTACGCCTGCGGATACTCCTGCGAGAACTGCTTCTGTAAACCGCCGCCGTTCGTCGAGCTTATCGTTGGTCTCCTCAAGCTCCTTTCGCTGGCTTGAAAGTTGCTGGGTCATGCGATTAAAGGCGCGGGCCAATATGGCCATTTCATCGTAGGCACGGGTTTCATCAACTTTTGCCGTTAAATCGCCGGCTCGTACCCGCTCGGCACCACGCACAAGATCTTCAATAGGACCGACCAGCCGGGAGGCAATCATCAATCCAAACCAGACGGCCGCAAGAACAACCATCATGGAAATAATAAAAAAGATGGCGGCGAACTGAATTTGGATGCCGAAGCCCTCGTCTTTCAACTCTTCATAATCTGCCGCTGCAGCGCGGGTTCTTTCAAGGTGGGCCAGGACCCTTGGTTCGATAAACCGGCTGACATACAGAAATCCATCGAGCATTCGATCCAGCCGCACCAGAGCACGAACCTGATTATCTGCTTCCGTTGTGGTAATGACAACATCGCGTTCGCGGGCATCATTGATGGTCGAGGGAGATAGTTTATCGAATTCTAGTGCGAAGCTTAAATCAGACTGCGCGATAATGTTTTGCGAGCCATCTAGAATGATCGCTTCACTCAGGTTTCTGGCGACAACCTGATCACTTAAGTATCGATCAAGAAGATTGCGGTTCTCCAGCACCTGAGGAGGTGTCCGGTTAATCTGTGCTGCCATGGACAGTGTGTCAGACCGGATTGTCTGGATATGTTCCTTGATATAGGCATCAGCGACGACAATGGATTCGGAAACCGCCGTATTTACCGGGTCCGAAAAATGTTTTTGAAAATAGATGTTGAAAAACAAGGCTGAAAACAACGCGACCATAATCCCCGGAGCCACGGCGATAAGGGAGAACAAGCGGACAATCCGCCGGTGCATCATACTGCTCGACCCGCCAACCTGGCTCTTGCGCCACATACGGATCAGACGGTGAGTAATGATTGCCGCCAGGATGGCGACGATCGCAATATCTGCAATCAGAAGAATTCGAGTGTATAACGGATTTTCAATGGTGAGAGATTCATAGGTCGCAATGCCACAGGCAACGGCGAGCAAGGCAACTACGAAAGATGTTTTCGGGCCGAGACCAATTTTCTGTGCCCAGCGGGAAAACAGAAACCCGGGTTTCTTATTCTGCATATGAACCTGTTGTGTTTCTGCCACGATATCCCCCTGCCCGGCAGGTCCCAAGGCGAAATAACCTCTGTACTATCAGTAAAATTCGTTGATTTTTTGTCTTATACCACATTGTTGCATTTAAGCATCACTTAAGCCCGCGCACAACCTGAATATCCAGTTCCCGTATCTTTTTTCGAAGAGTGTTTCGATTGAGCCCAAGTAGATCAGCAGCCTTGATCTGATTACCATTGGTTGCTTCAAGTGACAGCGTGATCAACGGTCGCTCAATTTCCCTGAGCACCCGCTCATATAATCCAGGCGGTGGGAGGCCTTCTGAATGAGCATCAAAATATTTTGATATATGTCTTTCAACGGCCATACTAAGGCTTTCATCGTCGCTATATGCGTTGCCTCCGACAGCAGCTTCTTGCGGCGACAACTCCTGATCGATGATAGAGAGACTGATGATATCGTCAGTATAAAGGGCACCAAGGCGGCGCACCAAATTCTCCAGTTCGCGGACATTTCCCGGCCATTTATAACGCTTGAGTGCCTCCAATGCTTCGTTGTCGATGCTTTTGGCCAGAAGCCCTTCCTCATGGGTTTGCTCCAGGAAGTGCCGGACAAGGTCAGGAATGTCTTCTGCGCGCTCCCGAAGCGGTGGTAAACGCAAGGGAACAACATTCAAGCGGTAATAGAGATCTTCACGAAAAAGTCCCTGACGGACGAACTGGCGAAGATCACGGTTGGTAGCCGCAATAATACGGACATCAGTTTTTATCGCGGTGCGCCCGCCAACAGTGGTATATTCGCCTTGCTGGAGGACACGAAGCAGACGGGTTTGCGCTTCGATCGGCATATCCCCGATTTCGTCCAAAAACAACGTGCCGCCCTGGGCCTGCTCGAAACGTCCGATGGCGCGGGCATCGGCACCCGTAAAGGCCCCTTTTTCATGGCCGAACAATTCTGATTCGATCAATTCCTTTGGGATTGCCGCCATATTAATGGGGACAAACGGACCGTTTTTACGCTTTCCATATTCATGCAGCGCCCGAGCAACCAATTCCTTACCGGTCCCGCTTTCACCGGAAATAAGAACTGTCAGGTCCGTTCCCATAAGTCTGGCCAGAACTCGATAAATCTCCTGCATGGCCGGAGATCGCCCGATAAGCGGAATTTTTGCCTCGTCATCTTCGATATTGCTTGATCGTCGTGCCGCTTTCTTGGGCTTTGACAACGCACGCTCGACGACTTGCAGCAATTCTTTCAAATCAAAAGGTTTTGGCAAATAATCATAGGCACCCCGTTCCGTCGCCTTGATTGCGGTTAGCAGGGTGTTCTGTGCGCTCATCACGATAACAGGTATGTCGGGGCGGATTTTCTTGATACGCGGGAGCAGATCGAGACCATTTTCATCCGGCATGACCACATCCGTGAGAATGACATCTCCTGCCCCTTCCAGAACCCAGTTATACAAAGTGGCAGCATTGCCGGTGGAACGGACGATATAATTGGCGCGGGACAGTGCCTGATCCAGCACGGTGCGGATACTCTGATCATCATCTGCGACGAGGATTGTTCCTGCCATGGTTATTTCGTTTCCAGTTTGGAGGGATTATAGACGGGGAGCCGAATTTGGAATTTTGCACCATTGGTAGAATCGTCATATTCGACTATTCCTCCATGATTACCGATAATTTTGGCAACCAGCGCCAGGCCCAGCCCACTCCCGCCGGATTTTGTTGTGACGAAAGGATCAAATATATGCGGGAGAATTTCTTCGGGAATGCCCGCGCCATTATCCTGAATGCCAACTTCAAGCGGTAATTGAACTTTCTGGTTGTTGCCCGGGACCGCCAATCTTACGCCATGCCGATAAGTCGTGCTTAAAGTAATTTCACCTTTGTCATCAGGGGCGGCTTCGACAGCATTTTTAACAAGATTAAGCAATACCTGAACCAGTTGGTCGCGATTGCCATAGACAAGTGGAAGCGACGGATCATACCGCTCACTGAATGTAACATTTGTGCCAAACCCCGCGGCAGCGACCATGCGGACATGCTCCAGAACTTCATGAATATTTACGGCGTCTCGATCAATCGGCCGATCATCAGAAAAGGCCTCCATTCGGTCCACAAGGGCACAAATCCGGTCGGTCTCATCGCAAATCAGGCGAGTGAGAGCGCGGTCTGCATCCGATGCGTTCATTTCCAGAAGCTGTGCCGAACCACGGATCCCCGATAATGGGTTTTTAACCTCATGGGCGAGCATGGTTGCCATGGCCGTCACTGATCGCGCCGCGCCGCGATGGGTGAGCTGCCGATCCATTTTGGAGGCAATGGTCCGTTCCTCTATCTGGATCACGACATTGTTCGTTCCATACAACGCCGATACCTGCATATTGACATTCCTCACACCGGTTTTCGGCGTACCAAGTTCGACGGCATATTCCGACACGCAATCACTGGTGCTCCGGACTTGCTCAATCAGTCCTAGAAGCGGACTGCTGAAGGGAACCAGATTATGGATTTGGGTGCGCATCAGAATATTGGTGGACGATCCGAAAAACTCCTCGCCTGCCGGGTTGGCCATGACGATATATCCATCCTCATCGATAACGATAATGGGATCGGGAATGGCGTTCAGGACACCAAGTGCATCAGGTGCTTGTTTCTTCTTTCCACCGGAAAAAGGATTTGAAAGAGCCATTTATGCGCTCTCCCTATCGCATTGGGTATCATAGAAATAGGATATCTCTGAGCGTACCGCACGCCAGTCCGTCATGCGTACCACTTTGCTGCGAAAATTCGCGCCACCGGGTAATCGCTCTGAATACCAACCAAGATGTTTGCGGGCGACGCGGGTCCCGACTTCTTCTCCATAGAGGGAGATCAGCGCGTCGTAATGTTCCAGCAGAACTGCCTTTTGATCATCAAAATCGGGATCGTCAAGGTAGGTCCCGGATTTCAAATATTCCGCCACCTGTGAGACAAACCATGGGCGCCCATAACTCCCTCGGCCAATCATCACGCCGTCAGCGCCGGATTGACGTAACGCTTCGGCGGCGTCCTCGCGACTGAGTATATCACCATTGGCAAAAACCGGTATGGAAACAGCTTGTTTGACATCGCCAATAAACCGCCAATCCGCAGCGCCTTTAAAAAACTGACAACGGGTACGTCCATGGACTGTCAGCATCTGAATGCCTGCATCTTCTGCGATTTTCGCAAGCTCAGGCGCATTGCGGTTGTCATCATCCCATCCGGTACGCATTTTTAGAGTCACTGGAATGCGAACAGCCTTAACGGTTGCCTCGAGAATTTTGCGGGCGTGACCCAAGTCGCGCATCAAGGAGGATCCCGCCATGCCCGACGTCACCTTCTTCACCGGACAGCCCATATTAATATCAAGGATTTGAGCGCCCATATCTTCATTGAGGCGTGCCGCCTCAGCCATAATTTCAGGATCACAACCGGCAAGTTGAACCGCCATGGGGTGATCGTCATTGGCGGACTTGATAATTCGTAAAGATCTTCGGGTTTCGGCCACCATGGCTTTGCTTGCCACCATCTCCGAAAAGACAAGTCCTGCCCCAAATCGCGCGACAAGGCGGCGAAACGGCAAATCGGTAATCCCGGCCATGGGCGCGAGGAAGACCGGAGTATCTATTTTTATAGCACCGAGCTGAATGACCATTTTTTATGCAATTTTAAATTTGTCTAATAATTAGGCAAGATAGCTTGCTTCAGCGTTATTAGCAACTGCAACATTTGCACGGCATCAATTTTATTGATTGCGAGCAATGAGCCGCCTATTGTCTGCCCATGAAAGCTATCGCCCTTATTGTCGCCGCCGGTCGCGGTCATCGAACCGGAGAGAGTTTACCTAAGCAATATGTTGATATTGCTGGAAAAACCGTTCTGCGGCGCACAATCGACGTTTTTGAGGAGCATCCAGGTATCGACGATGTCTGTGTCGTGATCAATGAAGATGATAAAGCGCTCTATGAGCAATCAACAAAGTCCCTTGATCTTTTGCCATGGGTCGCGGGCGGCGCAGAACGTCAGGCATCTGTGTATAAGGGGCTGGAATTTCTCGCGAAATATTCTCCCGATTACGTGCTTATCCATGATGCAGCTCGGCCCTTTTTAAGCCACGACCTGATCACCAGATGTCTGGTTGGACTTGAAACATGCGATGCAGTGCTTCCCGCAGTATCCATCGTCGATACATTAAAAAAGCTATCTGGGGAGACGATTACCGGGACCATCGATCGCTGTACAACGGTGGCTGCGCAAACTCCGCAATCTTTTGCGTATCCTTCTATTCTTGCCGCCCATCGCGCCTTTTCGGAAGAGGCGGTCACCGATGATATTGCCCTTGCCGAGCTGGCCGGTATGACCGTACAGCGCGTTGAGGGCGACCCGACTAATGTCAAAATCACAACGGCGGAAGATATGAAAATGGCCCGTCAACAGATCACGCGACAACTGACGGATATCCACATCGGTCAGGGCTTCGATGTCCATGCTTTTGCAGTGGGTCGGGAATTATGGCTGGGGGGAGTAAAAATTCCTCATGAAAAAGGGCTTAAAGGTCATTCTGATGCGGATGTGGCTCTGCACGCCTTGACCGATGCGCTTTTGGGGGCGCTTGGTGCGGGCGATATTGGCGTTCATTTCCCGCCGTCAGAGGAAAAATGGAAAGGCATGTCGTCAGATACCTTTGTGGAACATGCCGCTCGCTTGGTGGCTGAGGCAGGCGGAATTATCGGTAATGTAGATTTGACCATTATCTGTGAGGCACCAAAAATTGGACCGCATCGGGACGCTATGCGCCGCCGTATTGCCGAGATTTTGCACATCGAAGAAAATCGCGTCGGCGTTAAGGGCACGACCACGGAAAAACTGGGTTTTGCCGGGCGAGGTGAAGGCATAGCCGCACAGGCTATTGCCACAATACGGTTACCCGAATGAGCTCCCCGCCCCTTTCCAAACTGCATCCCGTCGTTATCTGGTCTACCTGGTTCTGGAGTGGGTTATGGCCAAAAGCACCTGGCACAATTGGTTCCCTTGCCGCCCTACCTGTAGGCTGGCTGATATTTCTATATGCAGGGCCCGTGGGTCTTCTAATAGCTACAATTTTTGTATTTGCAACCGGTTGGTGGAGCACGAAAGTCTATCTGGAGCGAACGGGCCGTGAGGATCCGGGAGAAGTTGTTATTGACGAGGTCGCCGGGCTCTGGTTGGCGCTCGCTGCATCAGATGGTGGCTTATATACAGTTCTCTCCCTCTTTGTGCTGTTTCGTTTGTTCGATATCTGGAAGCCCTGGCCCATCAGTTGGTTAGATGCAAATGTCAAAGGTGCATGGGGTGTGATGATTGATGATATCGTTGCCGGAATATTTGCAATCATCACTTTCATCGGTATATTTTTGCTGCTGGTCTGGATGATTGGTTGGGAGATTTTGCAAGGCGGATGAATATATTTGATCAGGACATAACGGCGCTATCAACAACAGTACTCGAAAAATGCAGAGTTCGGAAATGGCAGCTGGCAACAGCGGAATCCTGTACGGGCGGGTTAATTGGCGGGGCGCTTACCGATATCGCCGGATCGTCCGATGTGTTCGATCGCGGTTTTATCACCTACACCAACATCGCCAAGAACCGCATGATTGGCGTTGATACGGCCATATTACGGGCTCATGGCGCGGTGTCAGAAGAAGTCGTACGGGAAATGGCCCTGGGAGCGTTGGATAAAGCCAGCGTTGATATAACTGTGGCTGTGACCGGTATTGCTGGCCCCGGCGGCGGATCGGAAACCAAGCCTGTTGGAAGGGTTCATCTCGCTGTGGCCACCAAATCAGGCATCACTGAGCATCGGAAAATGGATTATGGGGATATCGGTCGTTCTGAGGTGCGCATTGCTACCTTAAAAACAGCCCTTGAGATGCTGGATAAGGCTCTTAACTCGTAAGAGTTTGCTTATCCAGATTTTCTGGCGTGTCGTATAGTACTTTTGCCCGCGCTTCAAAAGCGGAAATCATGCGGGTGACAGCCTCATTAAACAGCATGCCGATGGTTTTTTGCAAAATGATCGAGCGGAACTCAAAATCCACAAAAAAATCGATGGTGCAGCCATCAGGTCCTTCAATAAATTTCCAGTGATTGTTAAGATAACGAAACGGCCCATCCATATATTCCACGTGAATACTGCAATTTTCTTCATCCAGGGTAACTCGGGAGGTAAATTTTTCCCGAAACAGCTTGAACCCGATCACCAGATCGGCAAGGACTACATTATCTTTGCGCTCGTTAATGCGAGCACCGACGCACCAGGGAAGAAATTCCGGGTAGAGATCGATGGCGGCAACCAGGTCGAAAAGCTGCTTCGCTGTATAGGGTAAAACCCGCTTTTCCGCATGTGTTGGCATAAATTACACTACTTAATTACGCTGTTGCCTGCTCCCGTGCGGTCTTGAGCTTCGCAAAATCCTCTCCGGCGTGATGGCTGGAGCGGGTTAAGGGGGATGCTGAGACCATTAAGAAGCCTTTAGCATATGCCTGCTTTTCCAGTACAGCAAATTCATCGGGTGTGACGAAACGATCAATGGCATGATGCTTAACCGTCGGCTGTAGGTACTGGCCGATGGTGATGAAATCGATATCTGCGACGCGCATATCATCCATAACCTGCATGACTTCGTCTTTTTCTTCACCCAGCCCGACCATAAGCCCTGACTTAGTGAAGATATTCGGGTCCAGCTCCTTCACTCGTTCCAATAGACGAAGCGAATGATAATAGCGGGCACCGGGGCGCACAGTCGTATAAAGCTTGGGTACTGTCTCCAGATTATGATTGAAGACATCAGGCTTTGCCGCGACGACGATTTCAAGTGCGCCAGGCTTTTTGAGGAAGTCCGGCGTTAAGATTTCAATGGTGGTATCGGGGGTGGCTTCGCGGATACAGGTAATGACATCGGCGAAATGCTGCGCGCCGCCGTCTTTCAGGTCATCCCGATCGACGGACGTAATGACAACATGCTTGAGCCCCATAGTCTTGACGGCCGTGGCAACATTGGTGGGCTCAAACGGATCCAGGGCATTTGGTTTCCCGGTAGAGACATTGCAAAAAGCACAGGCCCGCGTGCAAATCTCCCCCATGATCATCATGGTCGCATGCTTCTTCGACCAGCATTCACCGATATTAGGGCAAGAGGCTTCTTCGCAGACTGTGGTCAGGTTCAAACCGCGCATCAGCTCCCGTGTCTCGTTATACGTCTTCGAGACCGGTGCTTTTACCCGTATCCAGGCAGGTTTGCGCTGAATGGGGTTATCCGGGCGGTTTACTTTTTCCGGATGGCGTACCCTTGGGACTGTTTCAATATCATTCATGACAACTTGCCAATCTGCTATAAATATCTGTTCCGCTTATACCCTAGAAATGGATCGCTTTACCATAGGCGTCAAGAACGGATTCGTGCATCATCTCTGACAATGTCGGATGCGGGAAGACCGCATGCATCAGGTCAATCTCGGTGGTTTCCAGGGTTTTTGCGATGCCGTAGCCCTGAATAAGTTCCGTGACCTCCGCGCCGATCATATGGGCGCCCAGCATTTCACCGGTTTTGGCATCGAAGATTGTCTTGATCAGGCCTTCTGGCTCTCCAAGCGCAATGGCCTTACCGTTGCCGAGGAACGGAAAACGCCCGACTTTTATGTCATAACCCGCTTTTTTCGCGGCTTCCTCAGTCATGCCCACAGAAGCGACTTGCGGATGGCAATAGGTGCAACCCGGAATATTAGCTGTATTCAGCGGATGCACGTCTTTTTCGCCAGCAATTTTCTCAACACATATCACGCCCTCATGAGAAGCTTTATGCGCGAGCCAGGGCGGCCCCGTCAGATCGCCGATGGCATAAACACCGGGCTCCCCTGTGCGGGAATACTCATCCACCTCTACATGGGTGCGGTCAACTTTGATCTTGGTGCCTTCCAGGCCGATATTTTCCACATTGCCGACAATACCAACAGCGAGGATCACCCGATCGAACGTATCCGTTGAGGTCTTGCCTTTTTTATCAGTAAAGGTGGCCGTGACATTGTTCGCGGATTTTTTGAGATCCGTTACATTCGTGCCTTTATGGATGGTCATCCCGAGCTTCTTGAATGATTTTTCGGCCATGCCGGAAATCTCGGCATCTTCCACAGGAAGGACGCGATCCATGACCTCAACCACTGTAACATCAGATCCTAAAGCATTGAAAAAACTAGCAAATTCAATACCAATTGCACCAGAGCCAACGACCAGCAGTTTCTTCGGCATGGTGTCGGGAACAAGCGCTTCCTTGTAAGTCCAGATCAGTTTACCATCAGGCTCCATTCCGGGCAGAATCCGTGCGCGGGCGCCGGTAGCCAGAATGATATGCTTGGCGTTGACCGTAGAGGTCACCTTGCCGTCCTTGGAAATTTCAATCTTGCCGGAGCCGGCGAGCTTACCATGGCCATCAATGACAGTGACCTTGTTTTTTTTCAGAAGATGCTGAACACCACCAGAAAGTTGCCCGGCCACCTGTCGGGAGCGCGCAACGACTTTCTGTAAATCCACAGACGCCCCCTGAACCGTGATCCCGAACTGGTCCGCATGGTTGATCAGGCTGAAAATATCGGCAGTGCGCAGAAGGGCCTTGGTCGGAATACAACCCCAGTTGAGGCAAATGCCGCCAATATGTTCACGTTCGATAACGGCAGCCTTCATTCCAAGTTGGGCGGCACGAATTGCCGCCACGTAACCACCAGGGCCGGAGCCGACAACGACTATGTCAAAATTTGTATCGCTCATCATTCGTCCCCTACAGCATCATGGTCAAAGGCTCTTGGATATAGCCTTTGAAATGTTTCAACAAAATGGCTCCCATGGCGCCGTCGATAACGCGGTGATCGCAAGACAAGGTCACGCTCATCACTGTGGCCATGCCAAGCGCACCATCTTTGACAACCGGGCGTGGCTCCCCTGCCCCAACGGCCAGAATAGCGGCTTGTGGTGGGTTGATGACGGCCGAGAATTCCTTGATCCCGAACATACCGAGGTTGGAGATAGAGAAGCATCCCCCTTGATATTCCTCTGGCATCAACTTGCCGTCTTTTGCTTTGCCTGCCAGTTCCTTCATCTCATTGGAGATACCGGCAAGACCTTTCTGGTCAGCGTTACGCACAACTGGCGTAATCAGGCCGCCCTCAATGGCGACAGCAACGGAAATATCAATATCCTTATATTGCAGGATCTTGTCCCCGCCCCAGGAGGCATTTGCCTCCGGCAGTTGCTTGAGCGCCAAAGCGGACGCACGAATAATAAAATCATTGACCGAGATTTTGTAACTATCCGAGCGGCCGTTGAGTTCTTTGCGCATGGCCAGCAGGTTATCCAACTCGCATTCCACAGTGAGATAGAAATGCGGGATGGTCTGTTTGGCCTCTGAAAGCCGCCGGGCAATGGTTTTACGCATGCTGGTGAGCGGAATTTCCATATAATCCCCAGCAGCAGGCGGCGTTACCGCAGCTGGTGTCGGCGCAGCAGCTGGAGTTGCGACTGCCGCCGGGGCGGATGCGCCGCCAGAGGCTATGGCTTTTTCCACATCCGCTTTGACGATCCGGCCGCGAGGCCCTGTGCCGGGTATGCTTGCCAGATCAAGTCCGGCATTGGCTGCTATACGGCGCGCTAGCGGGCTTGAGAAAATGCGGGTCCCTGACACCGTTGGCGCAGCAGGTGCAGGAGTGGGAGCCGCCGTTGGTGCTGAAGCGATAGGTGCCGCCTCTTCCGCAGCCGGTGCACTGGCCGCCGGAGCAGCGCCGCCACCGACATCAAAGCCGTCAAGGGCCGAGGCATCCTCGCCATCCTCCAGCATCACAGCTATGGGCGTATTCACCGCCACATTTTCCGTTCCGCCTTCTATGAGGATTTTGGCAAGTGTACCCTCATCAATAGCTTCCACTTCCATGGTCGCCTTGTCGGTTTCAATTTCGGCCAGAACGTCGCCCGAGGAAATGCTATCCCCTTCTTTCGCCTGCCAGTTAGCCAGTGTTCCCTCGGTCATCGTTGGCGAGAGAGCTGGCATGGTAATGGTAATGGGCATGGTCGCTCCCCTTAATCGCGATAGCAGACAGATTTGACAACTTGGACAACCTCGTCAGAGGTCGGCAAGGCCAGTTTTTCAAGATTGGCGGCATACGGCATGGGCACATTCTTGCCCGTTACCCGCATCACCGGTGCATCCAGGTAATCAAACGCATGGTGCATGATCTGCGCCGATATCTCGGCGCCGACACCACTTTGCGGCCAGCCCTCCTCCACCGTTACGCAGCGGTTGGTTTTCTGAACCGAGGCCAGCACAGTGTCCATATCCATGGGTCGGATTGTGCGAAGGTCAACAACTTCGGCGTTGATCCCCTCGCCTGCCAGAGCTTCCGCCGCCTGCAGGGAGTATTCCACGCCCATGCCGAAGGAAACAATGGTGACATCATCCCCGGAGCGAGCAATTTTTGCTTTGCCAATCGGAAGGACAAAATCATCCATAACCGGCACTTCAAAGCTGTGGCCATACAGAATTTCATTTTCCAGAAAGATAACAGGGTTCGGATTGCGAATAGCGGCCTTTAACAGACCTTTTGCATCCGCTGCAGAATGCGGGGCAATCACAATCAGGCCCGGTACATGGGAATACCAGGAGGCATAGCATTGTGAATGTTGCGCCGCGACGCGAGAGGCGGCGCCGTTGGGCCCGCGAAATACAATCGGGCTTTCCATCTGGCCGCCAGACATATAGCGGGTTTTGGCAGCAGAATTGACGATTTGATCAATGGCCTGCATGGCGAAGTTGAAGGTCATAAACTCGACGACAGGACGCAGTCCGTGAAAAGCAGCACCAACACCAATCCCGGCAAACCCATGCTCGGTAATCGGTGTATCAATCACACGACGATCGCCAAATTCGGCGAGCAGGCCCTGGGTTACTTTATAGGCACCCTGATATTCAGCGACTTCCTCACCCATGACGAAGACCCGCTCGTCAAGGCGCATTTCCTCGGCCATGGCATCACGGAGTGCATCCCGAACGGTCATCTTGACCATAGCCGTGCCCGCCGGGATTTCCCCGCTGGCGTCATAGGCATCATGCGCTGTGTCGGCAACGACAACAGGCGTTACATGTTGGGTCTCAGCGACGACCGGTGCCGCCTCAACCGTCGGGGCTGGCGTAGAGCTGGAGAAGTTAGCAAGATCACTCGCATTTTCACCATCTTCTAATAGCACTGCGATGGGCGTGTTGACGGCGACGTTATCGGTATCGCCTTCAATTAATATCTTGCCGATTTTTCCCTCATCAACGGCCTCCACTTCCATGGTTGCCTTATCCGTTTCAATTTCGGCAAGCACATCGCCAGAACTTACATTATCGCCCTCGGCGACCATCCAGCGGGCCAGTTTGCCCTCGGTCATTGTCGGCGATAGCGCCGGCATCAAAATTTCTGTTGGCATTAAATCGTCCTCTCAATCTTTGTCGGGCGTTTACGCCACTACATCCGTGTAAAGCTCTTCAGGGGCTGGCTCCGGGCTGTTCTGGGCAAACTCAACAGCATCAGCGACAATTCCCTTGATCTCGCGATCAATCTCTTTCAACTGATCTTCCGTATAGATCTTGTCTTTGAGGAGCCGTTCGCGAACGTGATCGATCGGATCATGCTCTGCGCGCTGTTTGTTGACTTCTTCCTTGGAGCGATATTTCGCAGGATCCGACATGGAATGACCGCGATAGCGATAGGTTTTCATCTCAAGAATATACGGCCCCTTACCCGAACGGGCCCATTCGACTGCTTTTTGTGCAGCTGCTGCAACGGCAAAAACATCCATGCCATCAACCTGCTCGCCTGGAACATTAAAGCTTTCCCCGCGGCGGAAAAGTTCTGTCTGGGCCGAGGAACGCTTGACGGACGTGCCCATGGCATATTCGTTATTTTCGATAACGTAAATGACCGGCAGGCCCCACAGTTCAGCCATATTGAAGCTCTCATAAACCTGGCCCTGGTTGGCGGTGCCATCGCCCATATATGTCAGGGTGATATTTTTCGTACCCTGATATTTCTGGCTGAACGCCAATCCGGTGCCAATGGGAACGCAGGCGCCGACGATACCGTGGCCGCCGTAAAAATTGGCTTCCTTGCTGAACATGTGCATGGAGCCGCCCTTACCTTTGGAATAGCCGCCTTCACGTCCGGTAAGCTCAGCCATGACACCCTTGGGGTCCATACCGCAGGCCAGCATATGACCATGATCACGGTATGACGTGATAACCGCATCGCTTTTTGATATGGCAGACTGCATGCCAACGACAACCGCTTCCTGCCCTATATAGAGATGACAGAAGCCACCGATCAGGCCCATGCCATATATCTGTCCGGCCTTCTCCTCGAAGCGACGGATCAGCAGCATGTCACGGTAGAATTTCTGGATCACTTCCTTGGAAAATTTCTGTGTCGATTTGGCAGATTTCGCGGCGGGTTTCTTTGCCGCGGCGGCCCCTGATTTCGACGTGCTTTTGGCTTGACGTGCCATGTCACCTCCCTATCGGTAAAAGCATCTCAACGAAAGTTTACGTATGCGATGCGTGCTAGACTTTCTGGAATGTGGCTGAACAGCGGTTAACAAACAAGAAATATAATTATAATTAACTTAATTACGGTTATTTAAGTTAATTATAACATCACAAGTAAAGAAAAACCATATTTTCGTTTATCGGATTTTCCGAATAAAATAGAAAGAAAATCGGGTTTTGACGAAATTATAGATAAGACCGAAGACGGATGAAAGAAAGATACGGTTAATGGATGAACAGATGCCGCTAATTACGGTAAATAACAATCTCATCCGGATGCGCGAGGCCAAGAACATCCCGGCTACGCTCTTCGAGCATGTCCGTATCAAGATTCTCTGGCCGAAGCAGTGAAACACGTTTTTCAAGGGCCCGTTTTTCTTCTTCAGTGATCATATAGACCGCTTCGGCTTTATCAATTTCATGCTCAAGCTTAAGGTAAGCGAACAAACCCCGATCGCCTTCGATTAAATGGTAGCTGAAATAAGAGACAGCAAGGATACCCAGAATAGGTCCGGCACCTGCTTTCGCGCGTTTGCGAATTTCCAAACTAATGATCATGGAGGGAGTGAATCAAATCTAGCGCCCCGGGTCAACCGCAAAGTTACCTTTTTATGTAGAAAAAGGCGATAAGTCCTTTTTAGAGCTTAATAATATGGAACCAAGAAAGAATTATCGGCGTCTTAAGGCTTTCAATTCAAGAACCTGTTTTATAAGGAGGGGCAACATACTGGCCAGAGGTCCATATTCTGCCCTCCGCAGCCCGCTTTTTTTGCAATCCTGGGACAGCTTCTTCACCAGATCCAAATGCGCCCAGCGAAAGAAAGCTGCAAATACCCCCTTTTTCTCATGCCCTGAGTGAACCCACTTGTTTAATTCCCCGTGAACACAATCATTATTGCCTGTGTTGTAGTTCTTGAGCAAAGTCGGGGGTTTGAAGGCGCTACCCACGACATTAAAAGTAAAAGAGACAAGCGTATCAAACTGGCTCTGACCCTAGACTAACTTCCGCGCCATCAAAACAGTTTGAAAGTCGCAATTTGGATCTTCAGCAACGAAGTCGACAATCTCCATTGAGACGGATAGAAGAATTGATTTATATTCATCAAGCGCGAGGCTGGAATGATATACGGCATCGTCACCAACATGCCCATCGACCTCTCCGTCTTCAGGTCCGACTGTCAGCATCAATACGCCGGATGGAAGCAGATGTGCCGCGAGGCGTGGTAGGACTTGTCTCTGTTCCTCGCGCGTAAGATGGAAAAAGCTATTCCAACCGATAATCCCATGGAAACGTTCTGGAAGATTAAGGTTCCGCATATCCGCCAGCCGCCAGTCCCCTTCTGGCGCGCGTGTCCTTGCAATATCGATCATCGCCGTTGACGCATCGATACCGATCACAGAATAGCCAAGCTCAGCCATATAGGCCCCGATGGGCTCTGCTGCACCACATCCAAGATCAAGAACGCGGCCTCCTTTGGGGAGGGGGTCAAGAAACCGGTCAATCCAAATACGTTCATGCATGTCCTTTGGCCGTTCATTATCAAAACGAGCCGCATTACGTTCATAAACGTCTTGCGTTGTTTTAGCCAATTCTCGTAAAGACAGCTTCATTGTGGCCATACTTAAGCACTTCATCTTCAAACATCTGTTATTATTATTCTTGAATCCATTCTAATAGCTTTGTATTCGCCATTTCGATGGCAGATTTCCATTGATTCAGATGTTCGGCCGGAAACCAGATTCTAAAAAATAAATCGGAACTCTCTTTCCAAACGTTAGCATGGCAGGCTCTAGAAGGAGAGTATGGAGCACAGCCCATTTCGAGCAAAAAATCGTCACCTTCATATAGGAAATAACGTCCTCCCCATGGGTGAAGCGGAGCTCCATTGGAATACTCAATCAAACCATCAGGCCGCTCCGGCAAGATCTTTTTATATTTTACATGCGAAACTTGGCCCTTCAGAATTTGCAAGCTCAGGACAATGCTTCTAACCATATAGTGCTTTTTACTGTCCGGCTTGAACGCCGACAAATGATTGACTCTGACGACAAATCCCTCTGCGCTGAGGTCATCTTCGCACCTTTTCAATTCCAATATGGTAGATGTATTTACGGGATACGCCCCACCGGGCATTCTGAACTCAAAGCCCGAAAAATGTATTGGTACGCCCCGGATTGACGGATTGCAGCCGCCGTAATTATGACATTTTATGTGAAAATACCATGGGCGCGGATGCAAATATCCAATGGGTAAACGAAAAAGGTTGTCATGGTTACGAACGGCTACTTCGGTATCGAGTGTAACATCCAGATTCTCGGTAATTCCCCGATTAAGGCGATCAGACGCTCCTTGCAGCGAACGGTTTAGGGGTTCGCATTCAGCAACAACATACGACGCATAAGAAATAAGCGCCAGAATTACTATAAAGCCGAGTGAAAAACGGGAAATCATCTCCACATATTAATCCACGCCGATACCATGGGATAAATATATTTCCAGGCCATTACTCATATTAATTCCTTCCCGTCATCTGTCTTATTTCAAAAGATCTTTTCATCAACGTACTAGGTATAATATAAAACAACTATGATGGGTGCAACATGACGTATCAGGCAAAGAGTTGTTGGTGGCTATTTTATTCGTTTATTGCGGGTATTGTTGGCGGACCATTTATGCTTTCGCTCATAAAATACGGCAAAATAGATATTATGACACCTTTTGCTATTTTAATGGGCATGATTTTTTCAATACCGATTTTTATGTTAATTTTTTTTCTATATGTAGTGCTGTTTGAAAAGATTAAAAATCATTTACTTATATGGACTTTGGTATCACCGATTATTGTAGTTTCATTGTGGCTAATTCTCGAGCTTTTAGTTTCCAATTATAATGTTGAAGCTTCTTTCAGCAGACTTATCTTAGTTTTTATGTGTTCTTCCATTTCGGCTATCACCTTTTTTGTCGGCACTAAAACGATTGGCAAAGGATGAATTACAAATGTCATAACTAAAAATAGTAATTCGTCATTTTAGTATCCCCTGCCCCACATATTGAGCGGCATCACCAAGTTCCTCTTCAATCTGGATGAGCTGGTTGTAATCCAGTAGACAAGCTTAACACATTCTGCTTACTGTCCAGGCTATAAGGCACTTTTTCTGAAACACAGGTTTTTACTGAGATTACCTGCGTCCATACGGGTATCTACTCCGTCCCCACCCAAGTATTTCCTGCACAAATCAACCAATGAAAGAGTTATTACTGTAAGTGGTTTCGTTCGAACTACTCATCATAGAATTTCCCTAAATTTCAATGAGCCACTAAGCCGCTCTACATTAGGCGTATTAAAATGCCATAATTTTAGATCGCTATAAACCAAAGTTCTAACTTCATACTGCGTGTTCTTATATTCTACTTTTTGGCTGACACGGTAGAATTGGCTTTTTTTCCTATCTCGATCCCAATTGACAATTTCTACATCAATTATTCTAACATTAACATCAAGGCCACATTCTTCCTCAGTGAACTGTTTGATCTCAGCAATACTTCGGGTTTTTGCACCATCGATATCAGGTAGTTCAGCATGGGAGAAAACAAAAAAGAAGGATACCGGGATCAGCCCTACGAAAAATAGAAATAAGGGAAACAGTATAACAATTGCTACGATAGAAAGCGATGTCGGAAACTTTTTTGTTTTTTGCATTCAAAAAATCTGGATAAGAAAGATTGCCGTAAAGCTTAGAGGCTCACTACTTGATTTCAGATTATCTAACCCCTCAATATACCTCGCCCCGTATATTCAGCCGCATCACCGAGCTCCTGTTCAATCCGGATAAGCTGAATGTATTGGTGTTGCTCATGGTTGAAATTCCCTGCATTGTAATACTCCAAATAATTCAACATTATGTCTTACATCGGTAAATAACTTTTGATCGCTAAAAACCACCGAAGTAACCTTATACGTTGCCATCCGATAGGTAACTGATTGCTTGAGCATGTAGAATTTACGGGTGTTTCCGTCCTTATCCCAATTAATAACCTCAACTTCATTCACTTTCACGGAAACATCAAGCCCGCAATATTGTTGGGTTTTTCTTATAACCTTTTCATTGGCTATTGCTCTTGCACTCCTGACGTCAAGTAGAACTTCTTTTGAAAAGGCTGTAAAGAAAAGAGTTGGAGCCGAAATAAGAAAAAGCATGTGAAATATAAACAGAAAGAATAATGCTATGGCTAAAGAAATTTTTTTAAATTTCCCCATTCTTCGCAGAGCCCTAGCGTGCATTTTTTGTTCCAGATATTAGTATTTCTCTGTTCAAAGTTTTTGAACAAGAGAACGCTAAGCTATACCAATATTAGTATATTATACAAATTTGGCGGGAAAAAATCCTTTTTATCCCCTCAATATCCCCCGCCCTGCATACTCAGCCGCATCACCCAGTTCCTGTTCAATGCGGATAAGCTGATTGTATTTAGCCAACCGATCGGATCTTGAGAGGCTACCCGTTTTAATTTGGCCGCAGTTGGTGGCGACGGCCAGGTCGGCGATGGTGTAGTCCTCGGTTTCGCCGGAACGGTGGGACATGACAGAGGTGTAGCTGGCTTTGTGGGCCATTTCGACGGCTTCCAGGGTTTCCGTTAAGGAGCCGATCTGGTTGACCTTGACGAGGATGGAGTTGGCAACGCCTTGATCTATGCCGTCTTTCAGGCGTTTGGGGTTGGTCACAAACAGATCATCGCCGACCAGTTGCACTTTATCACCGATTTTGTCGGTGAGCAGCTTCCATCCGGCCCAGTCATCCTCGCTCATTCCATCCTCGATAGAGATAATGGGATAATCGCCGACGAGGGCGGCGTAGTAGTCGACCATCTCGCCGGGCTCAAGGATCTTGTTTTCGCCTTTGAGGTTATATTTGCCGTCCGCAAAGAATTCTGTGGATGCGGAGTCGAGAGCCAAGTGGATGTCCTCGCCGGGTTTATATCCAGCGATTTCGATAGATTTCATAATGAAATCAAGGGCGTCGCGGGTGGAGGCGATATTGGGGGCGAAGCCGCCCTCGTCCCCGACATTGGTGTTATGACCTGCATCGGAGAGTTGTTTTTTGAGAGTCTGGAAGACTTCCGAGCCCATACGAACGGCCTCGCGGAGGCTGCCCGCAGACACCGGCATAATCATGAATTCCTGAACATCGATGGGGTTATCGGCATGCTCGCCGCCATTGATGATATTCATCATCGGCACCGGCAAGGTGCGCGCCGATGCTCCGCCTACATAGCGATAAAGCGGCAAACCACAATCTTCGGCGGCTGCTTTGGCAACGGCCATAGAGGCGCCAAGGATGGCGTTCGCACCGAGGCGACCTTTGTTTTCTGTGCCGTCGAGGGCGATCATGGCCCGGTCAAGGGCAATCTGGTCATCGGCATCGCGGCCTGAGAGAACATCAAAAATCTCGCCATTAATGGCTTCAATGGCTTTAAGAACACCCTTGCCGCCATAGCGGCCTTTGTCGCCATCGCGCAGTTCCACCGCCTCATGTGCGCCCGTAGAGGCCCCGGAGGGCACAGCGGCACGGCCAAAGGCCCCACTTTCCAATACGACATCGACTTCCACTGTCGGGTTGCCCCGGCTATCCAGAATTTCACGGCCGGTAATATCAAGAATTGCACTCATGGATCAGTATTCCTGTTTCTTAAAGGTTTTTCGCGAGGGTATCGAATTTCTGTAATGTGATGAGTAAATCGCGCATCTCGTCGATGGGCACCATATTAGGTCCGTCAGAGGGAGCATTGTCCGGGTCCTGATGAGTTTCCATAAAGACCATGGCAACACCAACAGAGACGGCGGCACGGGCCAGCACGGGGACAAATTCCCGCTGGCCACCTGATGTGGCGCCCTCCCCGCCCGGCTGCTGCACGGAATGGGTGGCATCAAAGACAATCGGCAGGCCGGTTTGTTCGGCCATGATCGGAATGCTGCGCATATCGGAGACGAGCGTATTATAACCGAAACTTGCACCACGTTCAGTGAGCAGAACTTTCGGGTTTCCACTTTCGGTCAGTTTGTGGGCGACATTCTTCATATCACCGGGCGCAAGGAACTGTCCCTTTTTAACATTGATAACCTTACCCGTTGCCGCGGCGGCGAGCAGTAGATCTGTCTGGCGGCAAAGATATGCCGGTATCTGGAGAACATCAACAGCATCACCGAGGGCGGCGCAATGCTCAGGCAGATGAACATCTGTCAGAACCGGAACGCCAAACTCGCTACGGATACGCTCAAAGACGGGGATCGCGGCATCAAGACCAAGTCCGCGTTCCGAATTAAGCGATGTCCTGTTGGCTTTATCAAATGAGGATTTATAGACCAGGCCAATCCCAAGCTCCTGCGTCATTTCATGTAGGCGCCCGGCCATATCGACAGCATGGATCATGCTTTCCATGGCGCAAGGACCGGCGATAATGGCCAGCGGCAAGTCGTTGCCGACGGTGATATTGCCGATTTGAACGTGTTTGGGGTCAGAGCCCATTACTTTCGTCATGTCTATACCAGTCGTGATTTGCTGACCGCGGCCTCGATAAAGCTTTTAAACAGAGGATGCGGATCAAAGGGTTTGGATTTCAGCTCGGGATGGAACTGCACCCCGATAAACCAGGGATGATCGACATATTCGACAATCTCCGGCAAGTCTCCATGTGGGGAGAGGCCGGAGAATTTATATCCCACTTTCTCAAGAATATCCTTATAGGCGATATTGACTTCGAACCGGTGGCGGTGGCGTTCATCAATATGATCGGTGCCATAAATATCGCGCACTTGCGTGTTTTCCAGCAAATCGCAAGGATAGGCGCCGAGACGCATGGTCCCACCAAGATCGCCATCTTGCTTGCGAATTTCGGTTTCGTTGCCACGGGTCCATTCGGTCATCAAACCAACCACATTGGGATCGTAACTGCCAAATTCCGAGGTACCCGCATTGGGCATATTGGCAAGGTTACGGCAGCCTTCAATGACCGCCATCTGCATGCCATAACAAATTCCAAAATACGGAATGTTATGTTCGCGGGCATATTGCGCGGCCTTTATCTTGCCTTCCGCCCCGCGTTCGCCAAAACCGCCGGGGACAAGGATGGCATGAACATCTTCGAGCTTGCTGGCAGGAGTGACCTCTCCATCCTCGAATATCTCAGATTCCATCCAGTTAATATTGACCTTCACCTTGTTGGCGATACCGCCATGGACAAGGGATTCCGTGAGGGATTTATAGGCATCCTGAAGCTCAATATACTTGCCCACAACGGCGATATTGACCTCGCCTTCAGGCTGCAGCACTCGCTCGACAATATTTTCCCATTTTGAGAGATCCGGCTCCGGCGCGTCCGTAATGCCGAACGCCTTCAGGACTTCCACATCGAAACCTTCATTATGGTAGCTCAACGGCACTTCATAGATGCTGTTCACGTCAAGGGCCTGGATCACCGCCTCTTCCGGTACATTACAGAAAAGGCCTATCTTGCGGCGCTGCCCTGCCGGGATCGGCATTTCACTACGGCACAGCAAAATATCAGGCTGGATGCCGATAGAACGCAGTTCCTTCACTGAATGCTGAGTGGGTTTGGTTTTCAGCTCCCCCGCGGCGGCGATATAAGGCACCAAAGTCAAATGAATGAAGATGGCGTTATCTTTAAGCTCATATCCGAGCTGACGGATGGCTTCCAGAAACGGCAGACCTTCGATATCACCGACCGTACCGCCGATTTCCACCAGCACAAAATCTTCGTCCTCAAGATTAGAGGTGGCGAATTCCTTGATGGCGTTGGTGATATGAGGAATGACCTGCACGGTACCGCCGAGATAATCGCCGCGACGTTCCTTCTTGATCACCGTCTGGTAAATGCGCCCAGTGGTCACATTGTCCGTCTGTTTGGACGGCACGCCGGTAAAGCGTTCGTAATGTCCTAGGTCGAGATCAGTTTCGGCACCATCATCCGTCACATAGCATTCGCCATGTTCGTAAGGGTTCATTGTGCCGGGATCGACGTTGATATAGGGGTCGAGTTTCCTTAAGCGCACTTTATAGCCGCGCGCCTGCAACAGGGAGGCCAGAGCCGCCCCAGCGAGACCTTTGCCAAGCGAGGAAACCACACCACCGGTAATGAAAATAAACCGAGCCATGGAGTTACGTTATAACCAATTAAATAAGAGACGGGAAGTAAAAGAGGCGGCAAAAACGCCGCCCCGTGATTTTTTTGGGTAACCGCTTATTCCGACACCGGAGCGGAGGGCTCCGTGGGCGTCACCGGAGTAGCCGGCTCCGTGCTTGTTGGCGCGGTATCTGAGGCGCCCGGAACTGTCAAAGGCGAATCCAGAATAGATGTTGGTGCGGTATGGGTGCCGCTGGCAATGGCCAGCAAAATACTGGTCAGCATGAAAGCACCGGCAAGGGCGCCTGTGGTTCGGGTCAGGAGATTGGCCGCACCGCGACTGCTCATGGCACCGCCACCACCGCCGCCACCAATGCCAAGCGCCCCACCTTCAGAGCGCTGCAACAACACAACCACGATCAAAAAGATCGCGATTATGACATGAATAACCAACAGGACAGTTTCCATAATCTTCCAAATCCCAACACGCCAGAACAGGCCGCCGGAAATATTCGCTCCGGCACCTTCAATAACAGTTGGGGGCTATCTACACCAAAGTCAAACAGAATGCTAGCCGCAAGTTGTTCAAGTTTGGCGTGACTGGCGGAGGAAGTATCAGGCCCCTGTTCCGCGGATTTGGCTCACTGCGGTTTGAAAGGCAGATTGCTGAATAATGACGTCTGCATAGGCATGGCCCAGGGTTTGCCCAGAGGCAACATCCATGGGGTAATGCTGGCCCGCCACAATGCGGCCATGGCCCACACGCTGTGCAAGGTCGGACAGTTCGGCTTCATAGCCCGGGAATATTTCTGCCAGAAGCCGCGCATAAACCGTTGCCCGAATGGTGTGACCGCTGGGATAAGACGCCACAGGCCGCGCCTCACCAACGGGATCGACAACGTCGCTCACCTGATGGGGGCGCGGCAGATTATATCGGGCTTTCACCGCATCATAATCCGCGCGGACACGATTGATGGCTTTATCAAGAACCCCGTCCAGAAGCTTGATATCAACGGCGTCCAGATCGGTGCCCAAAATGGGGGCGAAGCGCGCAAAATTGAGGGGCTGATCGACAAAGGCCACATTTTCCGGCGTACGTACCTGCTGCAAATACAACACCGTGGCCATTTCGGCCTCAAACTCCGGCGTTCCAATCGCAGGCGGTGCAGGAATTAGATTTTCCGCCGTAATGGCACCGTCCGGCAAATAAAGTTGCCGCTCTGTTTTTACATGTGCGGCCCCGGCCACGATAATCGCCACCACTAATACCGACGCTGCCGCCGTCACCCGATTTACATATCTCATACCCTACTCTCCCATAGAGGTGCTTTCGGTATATTCCGCTATATAGATATAAAGAGGTTAGTTGCAAGAGGGAAAGACACTTACTTTGCTAATAATAGCAGGAGTGGTAGAGTTACGCATATTTGGTGTGATCGCGAGAAGAGTGAAGGCCCGCATGTCCGACGACGATAAGTTAATCTACCCCAAGGAAAAAGCCCTCGACCGCGCCCGTGAGGGGAAAGGGGAATGGAATAAATGGGCCGCCATAGACCGCAATATGCACGTTGGTTGTGGTGATCTTACCGCCGAAATTGGATTCTGCCTCACCATTAACAATGCTCTTGATCAGTCAATCCAATTCATTATCTTGGCAGTTCATAAACATCCCGAGCTATGCCATCGGGGAACGTTTCTCGAACAATAATCACGCCGCCGAGAGATTTAACAAGAGATATCGCGGCGACGTTTTCATCTTTCATATAAGTCTGAACCAAATCCCATTTCAACGTTTCGTACCCAAAGCGAATGACTGCTTTTGAGGCCTCCGTCGCAAAACCCATGCGGCGCGCATCGGAAGCGATCCACCATGTTAGTTCAGGTCTCAACCAGCCATTATGAAGAAACAACCCACACCCGCCGACGATTGTATGGTCGTTCTTTCTCTCTAGAATCCATGGTCCGTATCCACGGAGATGCCAATGTCCGACGTCGCGGGCAAGCTTGAGCCAAGCCGCATCAGCAAGTAAGGGCCCGCCGTAGAACTTCGAGGCCTCACCATCTGCATAAAAGTCCTGGTAGGCTTGTGCATCGCTTTCGCGGGGCGCACGCAGCAGCAATCGTTCAGTTTGCAATGTTGGAATTTCCAGCATGGAATTTCTCGTTGAAGATTCTCGCAAATGAGGGACCAGAATTCTACTGGAGGCTCCAATCGATTGCAATTGGCAATCTCATTGATTTTCCAGTGTCTGAGCTGTGATCCTCAGGATGCGAATACTGCGATTTCAAAGATAAAATGGATGATTTGGAACATTGGTATCCTTCGCAATCGATTCCGTCTTTAAATCGCAAGGGTCAGACGTTCGGCACGTAGGGCAGCAAATCTGTATGGAGGCTGATGAGTTTCCACTTCCCCTCTTCCTTTCGGAATATTTTGGTGGCGCGGATGCTGACGTGCTCGGTATGCCCCTCAACATTAGTGTTTTCGCCCGTCTCGACGCTATGGATGTAACCGAGGCTGCTATAGGCCGCCAGATGCACATCGGTTGTGGTGATCTTGCCGCCGAATTTGGCGGCGGCCTGTGCCTCCCAATCCTTCAGGACCGCATTCCACCCAACTTGATACCCGCCGCCGGGTCCCATATAGATCACATCATCGCCGTGGGACCAAACCTCCTTCATCAGGGTCAGCTCGCCGGTGAACATCTGGTTGCTGGCATCGAAAAATATGTCATGGGCGACTTTCAGGTCTTTTTCATCCGGTGTCATGGGGTGTCCTTCAAGACAGAAGTTGAAATTTGAAGTATCTTATACAAACACAGTAAGTGTCGCCGCTGATGCCATCAAGAAGGACTTCTAAAATATGGATTATGTGAATGTCGTTCCTTGATGCGGCGCTGATAATTGGCAGCTTCTCCCTCGCCTATACCGTTGCCGCCATGACGCCGGGACCGGCGTTGATTGTGGTCACACAAACCTCCATTTCTGCCTCCCGCCGCGCCGGAATATTCAACGCTCTCGGGTTCGGGGTTGGGGCGTTGATCTGGGCTATTTGTGCGTTGTTCGGACTCAACCTGCTGTTTACGGAGGTACCGTGGATTTATCAGACGGTCAAAATTCTCGGTGGGCTTTATCTGTTGTATCTTGGCTACCGGCTTTGGCGCAGCAAGGGGATTGATGGCATTGAAATCAGGGCGGATGCCCTGCAAACCACGTCCCTCGCCGCCTTTGGCAAGGGGCTGATTATCCAGCTCACCAATCCAGAGATTATCATCTTTATGGGCGCGGTTCTCTCCTCCCTGCTGCCGACAGATCCGCCTCCCGCCATGCTCACCGTGGTGCTGGTTATCATTTTTTCGGTAGAATTTATCTGGTACAGCATTGTCGCTATCGTTTGTTCCCATGACCGATTGCGGACTGGTTATGCCAGAGCGTCCCGAATTATCGACCGGATCGCCGGAACCTTGCTGGCACTGATTGCGCTGCGTCTGTTTTTCTGGAACTGATGATGCGCTAGTTCGGATTAAATTTCGCTGCCTGCTTCTCCGCCGCCGCGATATGATCTGCGTTCATGCGGTCGCGCAAAAAGGCTTCTTTCTGTATCGCGCCTTCAATCCCGCCCTGACTGGCAAGAATGGCCCATTTCAAGGCTTGGACATCATCCTGCGCCACCCCTTGTCCGGCGGCATAGCGATCTGAGATGCGGTTCTGCGCCTTGGCATACCCCTGATTGGCGGCGGCCTCAAACCACTCGGCAGAGGCTGTCTCGTCCGCCTCCGTGCCATAGCCGTCGCGATACATTTTACCAAGATTATACTGTGCGCGCGTAAAGCCGTCCGCCGCTGCCCGCGATACGTATTTAAACGCCATGGCCGGATTTTCGTCGACGCCAAGAGCGAGTTGATGAATTTTCCCCAATGTATAAAGCGAGGCCGAGAAGTCCTGCTCCGCCGAGGTCTTCAAAAGGGCAAGCGCGTCCTGTTCCCGTTTTTCAGCAAGCAGGCCAAGCGCCTTGTTATGCAATGCCGGCGGATAGCCCGACGTGACCGCCTGATCATTCCAGTATCTCGCCTTGGCAGGATCAGCGTCAACGCCCCGGCCCTGCTCATACAGGACAGACAAGTTAAACTGCGCCTGGGCGTCACCTGCCTTGGCAAGCGGCTCCCAAATCTCCAACGCCTGTGTGAACATGCCTTCCTGATAATGGGTCCAGCCTGCATCGAAATCATTGTCGGCGGCATTGGCCATCGATAACGGCGCCGTCAGGATAAGACCGCCAAGAACAATCGCCCCCATGATCGCGGTGCCTAACCGGGCGCTATATAGTTGTATATTTTTCATCATCCGTTTCCTCTTTAACCCGCTGGCTGTGCTGAAAGCCGCTCGGCACGTATTTTTAGCAGGTCGATCAATCCCTCAATGCCGTCATTTTTCAAAACCTTGCTGAACCCTTCCCTATGGGAAAAGGCGACACTCGTCCCATCAATCAGGATATCAATGATTTGTGGCTTGTCCTCAAACTCCCGGATACGCCAATGGATGGACACGGTCTGACGTTTGGGACGGTTAAGCTCGGTGATAACAAAGCTGTCCTTGGAGCCTTTTTTCAGTGTTGAAATGATGACAAGCTCATCTTCGGGATATCCGCCGAGCTGGCTGCTATATGCGCGAAGATAAAAATCCTGAAACAGCTCGATGAACTCTTCCTGCTGCATCTCGCTCATTTTTCCCCAATCGGGCCCAACAACAAACTCACCAATAAAAACCAGATGAAAGTTGTCGCCGATAGACTGGATCAGATGGCTTTCGCGTTCCTCCAGTGACTTTTCCTTGCGCGAAAGGATATCTTTGGCGTTAAGGGAAAGGTCGTTAACCAGCTTTTCTGCGCGATGTGATCGATCTTCAGCGTTGCTGGCTGCCGCAAGTCCAAATGACAAACCTGCCGCCACAGTAAAAATGAACAGTGATTTAAAATGCGAAAGCAACAACAACTATTCCTTCAATACAGACTACTTCCGGCGAAGCCGGTTTTCTATATCTTAGGACGTTGCGGGGAAATTACAAAAGGACTTCTCGAAAATGTGACAGGATGCACATCCCATGACTTGCAGTATCTCGAGGGTCAGGACTCCTTAATTTACTTCAATTCTGTTTGTAGAGGAGGTGAAAGATGCAAGGAAAGCGGACGCAGGACATGTTTACCCATATTCAAGGCCGGTTTGTATGGCAGATTTCGCCTCCTCTAAAAACCCTTCGGGCGTGTCGTCTATGGCAGCTGGCGGCGTTACGCCTTCTTGAAAACCCGCCGGGTTTCCTGCGAAGTCGTGCCTGGCCAGCACTCATAGACGACGCGCAGAATGGAGAAAATTAAGGGGCCCTGACCCTAGTTCGGCCGGTCTTGAGAAAAAGTTGTTTCAAGCTTTTCGAGCCGTTTTTCGATTTCACCCATTCGGGTATCCCGCTCGTCAATGATCTTCTGAAGGTCGGCAGCGTTCAAATTATCATAGCCTGAAAGCCAGTTTTCAAGGTCTTCCACCCGCTCTCCGCCATTATCGTCCCGCAATACATCCAGTACTTTGGAGAGCATGTTTTTCTGCTCCTCCGTCACGCGTACGTTCATCTGAATTTTTCGGCCCATTTTACTCTTTCCCCTACTCCCACCCAATTAATCCGGGCGGTATAGCAACTCATAGCAACAGCTATACAGGGAAATGGTAACTATATTCTTACCGTCGAAAAGACCTTCTTCAATTCTTCTATGCTATGCTGTGTATCCATTCACTATCTTTTTTTGTAATAAAGTAGCCCAAAATGCGCTTGACCCATCTAGCACTTCTATCAATTGTTTTTCTGGACATAATGAGCCAGGGCCTTGCAATTCCGATCCTGAATACCGTGATCATGGATCCCGGGCAGGACTTCCTGCCAACGGCAACAACGGTTTCCGTCCGTCAGTTTGATTTCGGATTAACGATGGCTGTCTTCTTTCTGGCGTGGTTTTTCGGGGCAGCTTATATTTCGAAAATCTCTGATTTTATTGGCCGCAAGGCCGGCATGCTTATCTGTCTGTTCGGTGGTTTTATAGGGTATGTACTGACAATAGTTGCGCTTGACATGAACAGCTTCGGCCTTCTTCTTCTTGCCCGAGCGGTCTCGGGATTCACTGCTGGTAATCAACCGATTGCCCAGGCAGCACTCGCTGATATGAGTACAAATGAGCAGCAGAAGACGCGCTATATGGGGCTGGTATTACTTGCTGTTAGCGTCGGTATGGTCGCTGGTCCGTTGATTAGTGGTTTGCTGTCAGACAAAGAATTACTGGGTGATCTGGCATCAGTGGAACTTCCCTTTTATATTGTTTCGGCGATGGTGATCGCCAACATCGTGTTGATTATATTCTATT
>Ga0315338_1001217_pt1 | contig 35429 bp, 19 predicted proteins | sample ASW8metaG_FD_204518 | JGI IMG/M metagenome (GOLD analysis project Ga0315338, IMG submission 204518) | Ammonia-oxidizing marine archaeal communities from Monterey Bay, California, United States - ASW #8 | ecosystem: Environmental > Aquatic > Marine > Coastal | place: USA: California | collected... | reverse complement strand
CGGGTCGCGGGCGCGAGGGCCACGAAACCACGCCGCACCGCCTGCTCCGCGATGTCCCCCCCCCGACCCAGGATCTGCTCCCGGTGAGCCTTGTTCCGGTAGACTCCGGCATAGGAATGCAGGCCGTTCAGGTCATGCCCATGGGGACAGAGAAAGAGCGGGAAACGCACATTCCTGTCCGCCGTCCTGGGGACAAGCAGGTAGAAGGGGATGGAGATCCCGGGTTCGGTTTCAATCGTGCACAGGCTGCGATAATGGGATTCTCCAATCTCCACGGCCTGTCCTTCGGTCACCTTGGGTCGGAAGGAGGACAACTCCTGGCGCATGCGTTCCAGTCCGGTCACCCTCACAAGGGCGGCACGGGCCTCGGCCTGCCAGCTGGTGACATCCTCGCCTCCCTTGAAGGCATGACGTTGTTCGCCCTGCTGGACCCGTTTCAGGTAATCCCGGGTCTTCTTCGAATAGTCGACAAAGGGTTTACCCTCCTCCCCGCTCGCCGCAAGACCTCCGGCCAGCACGCCCACGCACAGAAATACTCTCACCCCTGCACTGCACCAGAGCAACCGCTCTCTAGCAAGGGCAACTACTCCCCTGTCTTGCTGTCCTCCTGATCCTTGCTCCCACCCGCCTGATAGAGCCCTTGCATCCAGGCAATGGCTGCCGGCTGTATGATTTCGTGCCCTCCATCAAAGATCGTCACCGTGGCGGTCGCTGACGAACGGCGGAAGATGGGCTGCTTCGCCCCGAAGGTCGGATCAGAGGCGGCCCTGGTGAACGCATCAGGCAACCGGGACTCCTTCGTCATGAACGCAATCTCCTCCGATCCAATCCGGTCCTTCTCTTCTGCCACTTCATTGAAGGCCAGCAACGAGTGACTGATGGGTACGCTGCCGTTGTGCCCGTCAGTGATGCCCGTCGCGATATGCAGACGCACTTTGCCCTTCGCGTTCCTGAGATAACTCACCGGCGAGCGCTTGCGATACTCCCCGTCCACCACCGGACTGTCCCCCGGTTTGCCACCGCAGGACTTCACGATGTCGTCCGCATAACGCCTCCCACCCCTGATATTGTCGTGATACCAGGTCTTCAGGTCAGAGATCGAGGCCCAGGCCGAGATTCCGGCAAAGAGTTCCGGGTGCTTCCCGGCCATGACCAGACAATGATATCCTCCTCCTGAAGTCCCCACCAGGAAGACCGCCTTGGCGTCAATCCGGGTGGTTTTCCTGGCATGAGCCACTGCGCTGACGATGTCCCCGATCACCAGTTCCGAACCCGTGGCCTCGGGCCTCCTGGCCGGACCCCGGAAGTCGGGATGGATGTAGGCCCATCCCTTCTTCATGCACCACTCGCGGATGGGCTTGTGGTGCTGCTGCCGGTAGCCGCCCGACCAGGTGTGCAGGGCAACCACCAGCGGGACGGGTTTATCCGGCTTCGGATCATGGAACATGGCCCGCTGCCTGGTGTTGTCGGCGGCACTGAGATACTCGATATCCTGCAGTTCCACCGCGGCTGCCGAACTGGACACCGCCAGCACGAGCGCGGCGAAGACCGGTTGCATTCTCATATTCATTCTCCAAACCAACCCTTCCGGGTCCCTCCGTGCATGTGGAGTTTCCCGTCGCTACTCGCAATCATGAGCGCCACCATGGCGTTCCCAATAGGCTCCAGTCCGAGATACTGGTCTCCACCGATATTGCGTTTGCCTCCGAAATAACCCGCGGCCCCGGCGGCGTTCCGGCTCAGTTCGAGAAAAGGTCTCCATTTGCGCATGATCTCCGCGTGTCCTTCCGGGTGTGCGCTCCTGAGGCCCGCAAATCCATAGATCACGCCGATCGACGACATGGCATGGGCATGCCTCATCCGGCCGTGATGCATAACGAGGGCATCCGCGAGACGACGGGCCAGTTTAGGTTCCTTGCCTGCCACCATGAGCGCGGCCGCCATCGCACCGGTGCGGGCGGAAATATCGGGACTGCGCGGAGCCCGCGAGGAATAGCCCAGCGCTCCCGTCTTCTCGTCCAGCGAGGCCTGCACTTCCTGGAAGGATTGATTCCACACCACCTGATCCACCTCGTATCCGCATTTCCCGGCCAGCGCCCAGGCCAGGTGGGCCTGCACATTGATGATGACCAGGCCACCTCCATTATAGGGAATGTCAAAATGATGCCCCATCCTGCCCTTGGTGGTTACCCGCGCGGCGAGGAGATCGCAGTTTGTCTTCAGAGCCTTGGCGAAAGACCTGTCACCGGTCGCCAGTTGATACTCGGCAAGGAGAATAGCGGTGCTGGCCGCCTGCCAGTTCTTGGGACCTGTGCGCGGATTCTTCAGGTCTATGGACGAGGTGCTCTTCTGGTTGATGAACCCGATCGCAACCTTGATCGCGGGAAGGTATTTTCTGTCATCCGCGGCCAGCAGGGAGAGCGCACAGAACGCGGACATGTAGACGTCGGCATCACCTCCTACTCCCGGTTGCCAGCGCCCGTTCTTCTGCTGGGTGGCAAGTAGATGAGTTGCAATCCCGGTCAGAAGGCCCGCTCCCTTGAGACGTCCTCCGGGCAACCCCACTCTCAGGGAGACCAGTTCCTCCCCGCGCCGGACCCGCAGGGATAGTTCCGGGGGCGTGGCTGCACTGGCCGTGGCGAGCGCGAGGGCGAGATCCGTCTGCGGACCGTCCAATCCCGTCTCGGTGCTCGTGGAGAACGGCTCCGATCTGCGTCCCCCGACTGAGACGATGCGGTCACCAACCAGCAGTCCGGCTTTCTCCCCGGGGCCACCCTTGCCCACGTCCATGATGAGAATCTCGCGCTCTCCATCGGAAAGGCGCCCCGTCGCCGAGAGCACCCCCAACGGAAAATCGTGATGTTCCCCTCTCTTGCTGTTCTGCAGCTTGGGATGGTAGCGCGGGAAAATCGAATCTGCGGCGTGGGAAGACAGGGACGCAAACAGGAGCAGAAGCAGAAGCGGATATCTCATGGAGTGCGTTAATCCTGCTCAGATCCCGATGGTTCGTCAACGGTCCGGCAAATGGGCAACGCCTGCCCACACACAATCTCTCTTCCACACTCTCCCCCGACACCGTGATCACCCTCTGGCAAGCATCCCCACCCAGGCTGTCTGTGCTGGACACCAGGGCCTCAGGGCATACATTACCACACATGAAAACATACATTCTGGCAGCCTTGGTGCTTGCAGGCATCACCCAACTGAGCCTTGCAAACCTGAAAATCCCCCGTTCTGTCTATCAGGTGGAGGACATGGAGGAAGCCATGGCCACAGCCACCGAAAAGGAGAAGCCTCTCATCTTTGTCTTCACTGACCCGGGCACCACATGAGGATCTTGCCTGGCCGCCAGTTCGGAGGCCTTCAAGTCGTTTAAGTCCGTCGGCGTGGTTGTTTTTGCCAATTCGAGAACGGATTTCGGCAACCTTCCCGCTGGAGCCAGGGAAGTGCGCGCCAAGGGCGGCAACACCATTCCGATGGTGTTTGTCACAACCGCTGACGGACGGAAGGGCATTGACGCGATCCCCTACACCTCTCTGAAAAACGACATGCGCAAATCCGTGCGCACCCTCCGGACCACCCTGGAAAACGTCGATGTGCTGAATGGTGGCGCGGAAGCCGACCGCAAGACGACGGAAGATGACCCGACCTCTCCTGCCGCCGACCAGCCTGAGTTCACCGAATGGAAGAACACTGCCGGGCGCGTCATCGAGGCCGCCGCCAGGGAAGTGAAGGGCGGAAAAGTCCTCTTCCTCCTCCCGGACGGAAAGACGGTCTGGTACGATATCTCCAACCTTTCCAAGGCAAGCCGGAAGAAGCTCCCCGGGGAATAGAATTCCGGCAATTCGACAATTCCGGAACGCCGCGACCTTGTTCCAGGTCACGGCGTTTTCGTTTCCATGAAGAACCGGCGGGACGCTGTGAACCGTCGCTACCGCGGGATCTTGACCAGGGTGTAGTAAGCCTCGGGATGCAGGAGCTTGGCACCGTCCCGGGCGATCAGATTGCTCATCACCAATTCGTGCACGTACCCGGCCCGCATTCCGTCGAGGGTCAGGCGCACCGCCCTGCCCTCTTCCAGCACCTCGGCGGACTTGATGGCGACCGGTTGGGTGTCTGCCTCCGGCCCGCCATAACGCGACTCCAGCTTGTAGGTGTAGCTTTTCATGGCGTAGTTTCCCACCCTCCCGGCTGCCGCCATGTCCACCGGCTTGGTGAAAGTCAGGAGGAACCCGCCCTTCTGCACCTTCATGCTGTGAACCTCGAAGGGCAGCTTGCCCGTCCAGCGCAACCGCTGGAATCCCCAACCCTTGTTTCCCCGGCCTCCCCAGCCCGCATTCGACATCCCCACGAACATCGAGGCGTCTTTACCGAAGGCCACGCGAATGATTCCGCACTGGAACCCCTCACGAAACCGGAAGCATGCGCCCTGCCAGTGGCCTTCCACTTTTTCGAGAAACACCCGCATGACCCAGGCGTGGTGCTGATCAGCCACAAAGAGCTGCCCCGCGAACGGACCAAACCCGCCCCCGGAGGTATCCCAGCACATCCCGCTCGGGCTCTTGCCCATCTTGTTGTAGGGAAACCAGACCGCCGGCATTTTCCACTGGGGTATCGTTTCATGAAGATCCTTCATGTAGGTCCCCGATTTGGGGCTGGGAATCTGATCAAAGGGGGATCCGGCCAGTTCCTTGCTCGGCAAGCCATGGGGATGTCCGTGAAATTCGCCCTTGGCGAGGTGCGATAGTTTGGAGGCGTTGCACCATTCACCCTGGTTGTCTGTGTAGAAGATCTCCCCATCGGGACTCGCTTCAACCCCGGCAGGTGAACGCAGGCCCGTGCACATGGGCTCCATCCTGCCCGTCCGGGGATCGATCCGAACGGCCCACCCCCGCCAGTGAGCCCGTCCATAGGGCTGACCACCGAAGGGCTTGTTGAGGGTAACCCACATCTTGCCGTCCTTGTCCATTCGTGGACCGAAATTGTATTCGTGATAGTTGCCGCTGATTTCCCAGTCGTCACAGACCGTGATGAACTCATCGGCTTTCCCGTCACCATCTGAATCCCGCATCCGGGTCAACTCGCCCCGCTGGGCGGTATAGACCCAGCCCTCGTGCTCCAGGAAGCCAAGGGGTTGAGCCAGCCCGCGTGCATATCTCCTGTAGGAAACCTTTTCCGGGTCATCCTCGTAGGCCCCCTCCGCGAAAAACACATCACCGGTGCGGGTTCCCAGCAGGATGCTCCCGTCCCCAAGTTTGGTCAGGGCACCTATTTCAAGTTTGAGCCCCCGGTCCGGGAAGGTGTCGATCCTGTAGAATTCATCCTCGGAATTCTGGGCTGCCGCCGAGAGACCGGCGACAGTGAAAAGAACAGGAAGAATGCGATGCATCTGATGAGCTACCATTTGATCCGAATGTTGAATTCCAGTTGATCTCCCGGGGCCAGAGAGAGCGGCACCATCAGCTCAAGGCCTCCCGATCCCTCACGAACAGAAGGTTGCATCTCCTGGTTCCCTTCAATCCAGAGCGAAACCTTCTTGTCAACAGTCCATGATCCATCGTCCCGCTTCTCAATCGCCTGCCCGGTGGCGGCTATGAACGTCAGGCCCTTTCGCGCGAAGTCCTTCCCGGCCCTGAGCTTGAAGTGGCGCTGCAGGACGGCTCCTCCTGGCTGGAGAACCGGTTTGGGCTGCTCCTGGATGAGGCAGCCTCCAAGCTGATACTGAAAGACCGGTTCGCCATTAGATGTCAGGCGGTAGCCCCGAAACTCACCACCCACGTCCCGATCTGTCTTGCCCACGGAGGGCCAGGGAGCGGCGGGCGTTTCCAGGAAGGCAAAGGCGGGCCCCGCCGGGAAATTGTAGATATCCGTCCCCAGAGGGCTGAAAAACTTGTCGCTGCGACCGCTTGCCACCCCGGAAGAATCAAAAAAACGTCCTCTCCAGGTCTTCGCCAAGCGGGTGACATTGGCATCAAATGCCACGTGAACCCGCTCCGGGAAGCCCGCCACGATGGCCCGGGGCCCCACGTCGGTCATGAAAGTACGGTGCACGACAGGCTCGAGGAGAGGCTTGAGTTCACTTCCTGTTCCCCCTTCTTCAGCTATTCCAGGCGGGGGAGGCATGGATTTACCGAGGGAGAGGTAATTCCAGATCCCCTCAACCTGCCTGTTGGTATCGCCCCCTGCGATTTTCTTGAAGGAGGCCACTCCACCAGGCCAGAACGCCGGCATGCGGGTGTCCCTGTTGAAAGCCTGAGGATTGTGAAGAAAACGGACGAACCAGCCCGGGGTGAGCCGCTGCTGCATTTCCGCAAGGTCAATGCCGGGAATCCCCACCGCCTGGCGTCCTCCCACATTATGACAGGTGATACAGACGAGCCCACCCGTGCCAACCAGGGCCTGTCCGTCGCGGGCTGATCCATAGTTGAATTCAACAGCCCTGGCGTCATCAGGCCGGGCGTCGGCTTCAAGAAAGGCCGCCACCAGCGGCTCCAGGTTCTCCTTGCCGAAACCCGGCATGCGGGTGGACATGAATCGTCCCCGCACATGCATCTCACCGTGATAGAGGATTCGTTCCAGTGCTTCCTTGCGGAACTTGGATCCGGCCGTATCCAGGTTGGGGGGGATTTTCCCCTCCTCCCCCAGATCAATCTCCATCTTCGTTCCGAAGAACCCGCGACGCGAATCATCAGGTCCTCCCAGACCCTCCCTCTGGTGGCAGGCATAACAGTTGAAGGAGGCCAGATGCTTCTGCACAATCTGCCCGGCCGTTAAAGGCTCCCGCCGCTCTTCCCTGAGTGCCAGAGCCTCCTTCAGCGCCGACCGCTGGACTTGCGAAAGATTGTAGTCTGGCGCGTTCGCCGGCACGTTCTCCGAAAGGCAGCCCCGGTCAGGGACGAGATCCGCGAAAGGGTTTGCGCCTGGAGACGACTCCCGCCCGGGCAGAGAATGGCATGAAGCACAACCGCGGTTGACGAAAATCTTCGCCCCTCCTGCCACCTTTTGCTGATCGATCACCATGGTCTCGTGCCCAACCGGAGACATCGGATTCCCCCGCGGCAGGAAGAGGTTCCAGGAGGGAATACGTTGCTTGGGGACATCCGGCCCCTGCCATCCCACCCCAAAAATCGCACTATCCGTTTTTTGGAAGTAGCGCACGTCCAACTCGTGTTCACCCGCCTTCAGTTCCACCGAACCCGCCACCTCCTTCCGGGTATGCACCCCATCACTGTCCACCACCGGTTCCCCATTAAGGAGCACCTGCGAGCCGTCATCCGAAACCGTGAAGAATGTCCACTTCCCGTCTTTCGGAACCTTGAGGATCGCACGCCAACGCATTGCGAAATCCTGGCGCCGCTTCTGGAAGCCCATGTTGAAGGTGATGGTTCCATGCGTTCCACTCTTCGTGGCGGTGAGTGTCTCGAAGTCAGGCAATCTGTCTCCCAGAGGCGCCTCGAAATACTCCCACCGCACACCCGGCTCCGCCTTGGTCTTTAACCCGGATTGATTCTTCAACTGGTCCCGAAGGAGATACACTGCCAGGGCATGCGCTTCATTCTCCGACAGCCACAGGCTGGGCATGCGCCCGGACCTGCGAATCTTGAGAGGATCGAGAAGAAAGGCCGTCAAATGATCCACCGTGGTCTTCGCGGCCAGTTCCCCGAGAGGGATTGCCGAAGCCCCGGGACCCTCTATCGGCATCTCCGGTTCGTGACAGGAAACACAGCCCACCGAGTGATACAAATCGCGGCCGCGCTCCACCAGACGCGCACTGCCACCACGCCCGGAGGATTGGATCCCACCCCCCTGCGATACCAGAAAATGCACCAGCGACTCGACTTCTGCCTGCCGGTCCCCGGCCGCTGTGCCATGAAAGAGGTCCGGCATGGTCGTGCCCGGCTTCACTTCGTGATTCTCCGAGAGAAACCTGCGCAGATAACCGGGAGTTACCCTGGCCCCGACGGCGGAAAGATCCGGCGCCCTCTTGGTCGCAACCACCGGAGTGTCCCCCTGCTGCTCGTGGCAGGAGAGACAGTTGAGTTCACCCAGGAGAAGCTCCCCTGCGGCGGCCTTTCCTTCCGGATTACCGTGCAGGAGATCAAAGGCGGGAACCACCGGTTCCCCGGAAATCAATCCGTGGCTGAGAACAGGAAAAACCGCAAACAGCAACAAGCGAGAAGGACCGCCTAAACTCACCCCCCGACTATGAGAAGCCGAACCATGGAGCGGCAAGCCGAATTGCACGATCCATCCCAGAAGCCAGGGTGGTGAAGGTGGAACTACGCACTCCTCCCCGATCTCGCTCACCGTTAAGTGAGCGTCCGCCACGGGATTTTCTCTACTTCGCTCCGGTCTTCCCCCAGTCCGGAACAGTCCCATCTCCGGTCTCCTTGCCCCCGAGCACCCAACTCAGGTTGAAGCGGGCCAGGGTAGACCCTCCCTTGGGGCCTCCCTCAAAATGGAGAAAAACCAGTCCCTCGGTCTTTGTCCCGGGCCGTCCCGAGGTCATCGCGGAGTAGCCAAACGCTCCTTCAAAAACGAGCCGCTTGACCGGCCAGGTCTTTCCCCCGTCAAAACTCGCCCAGACAGTCCCCAGTTTCCGACCGCCCGGACTGTCACAGTTGCTGTAGAGGAGAATGTCGCGCCCCTTCACATTCAGCCGGGTCAACCCGGCCATGCACCCGTAGTTCGTATTCTGGGGACCGTCCGGGAGCACCTTGCAATAGGTCAGGTCTTTCCAGGTCTTGCCCCCATCCGTGCTTGTAGCCGTCCAGCGCCGCCTGGGATCGGCCCCTTCCTCCGCCCAGTGACGGCGGGAATTGTAGTAAACTGTTCCATCGCTCAGCTCCGCGATGGTGGCTTCACCTGTTCCCTTGGCTGGAAAAGGATCACTGGTCTCCCAGGTCTTTCCCCCGTCGTCGCTGAAGACTGCATTGGTGTAGTGCTCCGGCCATTTCTCCCGCGCATTTTTGCCGGCATACCAGCGCGAAGGACGGATAATCCTGCCCGCATGCTTGCCATGCCGCAGGGTGATTCCGTGATCATTCATGTGCATCGAGGGCACGTTCCCCTCCGAGTCCGGCTTGATGATGGCCTCAACCTTCTCCCAGCTCTTACCGTGATCCCCGCTCTTGAAGACATGGAGAGGCGCGGGAGGATGATGCTCTTCCACGAAAGCGAAGATCTCACCTGTCCCCTCACTCACGGTGAGTCCCCCGCACTGGAATCCAGGCTTCGAAATGGCGATCTCCTCGCTCCAGGTGGCCCCGGCGTCCTGGCTGAGCCGGGCCCGCACGCTGCTGGTCCCGAAGGTGGCCACCACCGTGCCATCAACACCCACCACCACATTGGGAAATCGTTCCCCCCGGAAGACCTGGGTCAACTCCAACGCGGCCTTGCCGAGGTGAGCGTCTAGTTTTCCCTCGGCCGGAAGTCCGGAGGCGGTGCCGGGTTCCGCTGCTGTTCCAACACAGGTCAGCGTCCAACCACAGAGAGTGGCGAGAACGAGACCACGGACCATCTTTTCATAGGTGTGTACGCGCATGGTGACTTGGTATGTTGACAAGGAGCATGATCCCCATTGCAGTGGTCGTCGACTCCAATCAATGAAGGCCCTAACACCCGGCCCCGGCACAGGCAAGCGGAAGAAGCTTACATCCCTGATCGCCCTGACGACATGTGGACTGGTCCTTGGGGGGACAATCAACGGTGCTGAAAAGAACACGCCCTTTCAATCACCTCCACTGGAGCTACGGGACGGATTCGAGGTCACGCTCGCAGCTGCTCCCCCTCTTCTCAAGTATCCCATGATGGCCTGCTTCGATGATCGCGGGCACCTCTACGTGGCCGAAAGCGACGGGCGCAACCTCACCACCCGCAAGGAGATCGAAAAGGAACTGCCCCGCTTCGTGCGCCGCCTCACCGATACGAATGGCGACGGTGTTTTTGACCAGAGCACCATTTTCGCCGACAAAATGACCATGCCGGAGGGCGGTCTCTGGCACAACGGGGCCCTTTACATCGTCTCCGCCCCTTACCTCTGGAGACTGGAGGACACGGACGACGACGGCGTGGCCGACAAGCGTGAGAAAATCATCGGGGAGATGGAGTTCGATGGCCGGGCCAACCAGCACGGCCCCTACCTCGGCCCCAATGGTCGACTCTACTTCAGCGGCGGCCACTTCGGTTATCAGTTTACCGGACCGGACGGCAGCAGGACCGGGCAGAGCCGGGCGGGCGGAATCTTTTCCTGTCGCCCGGACGGGAGCGACGTGCGAATCGACGGGCAGGGACCGATCAACCCGGTGGACATCGCCTTCACCAGGGAGGGCGAGGTTCTTTCCACCGCCGCCATCTACGACAGCTTCGGCGGCAAGCGCCATGACGCACTCATTCACTGGTTTCCCCGCGGACTCACCCAGCGACTCTACGGCCAACCCCTCCTCCCGGAAACCGGCCACCGCGTTCCCGCCACCATTCGCTGGGGACAGGTCGCCCCGGCCGGCTTGATGCGTTACCGCGGAATGCAGTTCGGCGATGACTACCGGGACACCCTTTTCGCCTGCCACTTCAATTCCAACCGGGTGCGCCATATCAGACTCATCTCCGACGGCGCCACCTTCACTGCCAGGGACGGGGATTTCCTCACCTCCTCCAGCCGGGACTTTCATCCCACCGATATTCTGGAAGATGCGGACGGGAGTTTGCTCCTGTTGGACACAGGAGGCTGGTTGAGCTGGGGGTGTCCGCACTCCAAGGCCGCCAAGCCCGAGGTGCTCGGTGCGATCTACCGGATCCGCAGAAAGGATGGATCCTCCCCGACCGATCCCCGGGGCGCGAAGATCCAATGGGACCAATTGGCCGCCACAAACCTCGCCAAACTGCTTGCCGATCCCCGCCCTGCCGTGCGTGACCGGGCCCAGACACAGCTCATCGCCCTGGGGGAAAGTGCCTTCAAGCCCCTCGCTCAACTCCGCTCTCCAAACCTCACCAGGGATGCCGACGTCCGCAGACGGGCGGTCTTCACCATCTCGCAACTGAGTGTTCCCGGGATCAGCAAGCAACTCCGTTCCTCCCTGGAGGATCCTTCCGTGGAAGTCCGGCGTGCAGCCGCACGCTCCCTGGGAGAGCTCCGGATCGGTGAGGCCGTGCCGATCCTTGCAGAGGCCCTGACCGACCAGGATGCCGCCCTGTGCCGGGTGGCCGCCACTTCGCTGGGACGGATTGGCGACAGGGAGGCGATCGGGTTTCTCTTCCGTTCCCTGCGGGAAGATTCCCAGGCGGCCTTCCAACATGCCGTGCGCCTGGCCCTGATCGAGATCGGGGACGCCAAGGGTTGCCTGCCCTGGCTCAAGGGCCCCGCCCCTCACCACCAGGCCACCGCCCTGCGCGTCATGGAGCAGATCGATCCCAAGTCTCTCGAACTGGAAACCGTGGTTCCCTTCCTGCGCTCCGCCCTCCCCGTGCTGCGCAACGAAGCGAGGCGTATCGTGGCCGGGCGCCCCGACTGGAAGGAGTCGGTCTTCTCACTCTTCCGTGAACTTCTTGCCGACGAGCAGCAACCCCCCTCCTCGGCTCAACTGACTGAGGAGATCATGATGAGCTTCGCGACCGACGAAGAGTTTCACCGCATGCTCGCCCGCCTTCTCTCCGACCAGGCCGCCAGCGAATCCTCCCGGCACCTCCTCCTGTCCTGCCTGGGCTACCTTGAACAACTTCCCGCGGACACCGCCCCTGCGGTGGGCTCCCTTCTCGAGAGTCCCTCGCGCAAACTCCGCGGCGAAGCCATCCGTCTCGTCGTCAACTCGAATTCCTACTCTGGCTTCCAGAAGGCAGTGGAAGCCATGGCGATCAAGCCCGGAGAACACCCTCTCATCCGGGCCACCGCTCTCGAGGGCATCGCAGGCCACGGGGGCAGTCTCTCCAACAAGCAATTCGCGGTGGCAGAGGGGTTGCTGAGTGATCCCGAATCTGCTCCGGAAGTGAAGAGACAGGCTGCTCAGGCCCTGAGCCGACTCGCAGTCCGTCAGGAGTCTCCGAACCAGGCCAGGGCCCTCGTCCGCCTCGTCGCCGCCGCCACACCCTTCCACCTCAGCCTCCTGCTCAAGCCCTTCCAGAACCTCGACCCCGGGCAATGGCCGAACCAGGAGCTTGATGCTCTCGGCGCTAACCTTGCAGGGGCGCTCAAGGAGAGCCCCGGACGCAAGGGTTTGAGCGGGGAGCAACTCGCCACCCTGTCCGGCAGGTTCCCCCCGGCCTATCCACAGGCTCACCGCGCCTTTGACGAATTCGCGCGCACGAATACAGCCGATTCGCGGCAGCGGGAAGAAACCCTTGCGCGGCTCCTCAAGGCGGCCGACCAGGGCAATGCTTCCCGGGGCCGCGTCCTTTTCCACGCCCATCGCTCAACCTGCTCACTGTGCCACCGCATTGACAACCGCGGTGGCACTCTCGGGCCGAACCTGAGCAAGATCGGGGCGATCAGAAGCGCCAAGGATCTCCTTGAGGCCATCGTCTTTCCCAGCGCCACCGTGGTGAACGGATTTGAATCCTACCTTCTGGCGGACAACAGGGGCAACGCCCACACCGGACTCATCCACCGCGAAACGGCCGATGCGATCTATCTCCGCCAGGCCGATCAGCAGATCATCCGTATTCCCCGCGGCGAGATAAAAACGCTCCTGCGTTCTCCCGTTTCACTCATGCCAGCCGGACTGGAGGGAATCCTGAGCGACCAGGATCTCGCCGACCTGGTGGCCTACCTGCAGGTCTGCAAATAGGAGTACCCCCGATTCTGATCCCTCGGCGAACGCCTGCAGATCATTCCTTAATCGGCTATCCACGTTCCAAGCCAGGGGGTCGCAATCCTGAACAGGGCGATACTGAAGACCAGGGAGATGCCGTAGATGATCAGATACTGAGAAATTCTCTTTTTCCTGTAGCCAAGGAAAATCACGAGTGGTCCAACGGCAAAACTCAGAATCATCAGGACGATGCTGAAGAAGGCAGGAATTCCTCCGAAAAAACCTTTTGGGTCATGCCCGCCCATCGGATCTGCCCACTCCCCCAGTGAAGCGCTTGCACACACATAGAACAACAGAGTAACGGTGTAGTGAATCAACGGCGTGCCGCAGAGAAAGAGGGCAGGCCAGCTTGTTGATGATGTGTCTGCTCGCTCACTCATGGGACGGCACGTCAGGACCCAATGCAATAGAGCATGGAAAGCGAGCGCGCATAGATCCGTCCCCCGATCGGAGCGAGGCAGGCCCGGAAAATCTCGTCAACCTCCGCTCCCAGCACATTGGTTCTGATAACCTCGAAGCGCTTGCCGGGCTTGAACACCACGGTCTTCCCACCGTAGACGGACTGGATGAGGACATGTCCGTTCACGACAAGTGGAGCTGCGGCATATTCCCCCTTCACTCCAAGATGTTCCTGCCAGTGGATCGTGCCGGTCCCGGCGTCGTAACAGGAAGCCAATCCGGACATCGATATGACAATCAGGAAATCGCCCACCACCACGGGGGAGGGCAGGTCCCGTCCGCCCCGGCGCGGCGCATGCCAGACCATGCGGGATTTGGTGACGTCCCCGGATCCCCCTGGTTTCACCGCGTAGGTGTCGCCTGGTTTGCCATTGACGACATAGAGAAGCCCTTTCGCAAATTCCGGAACCGGCGAACCCCGTCCGTTGAAGGCCCGACAGAACCAGAGTTCCTTCCCGTTCTTCGGATCATAGCCCCGGACACCAAATTCTCCGTTCAGCACCAGTTCCTTCTTTCCACCCGTCTCAATCAGGACCGGTGTGCTCCACCCGCCCCGCGGCTTGTCTTCGCGCGCCGTCTGCCACAACGGCTCACCGGTGCTCAGGTCGAGCGCCACCAGTGATGACGCACCCTCCGCATCACAGTTCTGGATCACCATGTTTCCCACGATAACCGGGGAGGCTGCCACGCCCCACGGCCCCGGGAAGTCGCCCAATTCCTTGGCCCAGAGCTTCTGCCCGTCAAGATCATAGCAATGCAGGCCGGCTGGCCCGAAAAAGGCCACCACCCGCTCGCCATCAGTCGCGCAGGTCGGGGTAGCGTAGCTGTTCATGCGGTGGGGCTTCTCCGGGGAACCGCACGCAATGGTCTTTTCCCAGAGAGACTTACCGTTCACACCGTCCAGACATTGGAGATAGCGCTCACGGCCATCATCGGAAGAGCCGGTGAGGAACAGCTTGCCGTCCCAGTTCACAGGTGAGGACTGACCCTTGCCTTTCAGGGGAACCTTCCAGAGAACCGATTCGGCAGACCACTTGAGAGGCACATCCCTGGCAGTGGAGTGCCCCCTTCCGCTTGGACCACGAAACTGAGGCCAGTTCTCCTCGCCCTGCACTTTCGCATGAGGAAGAACAAACAGGCAAAGGACAAGAACCGGGAAGGAGTGAACTGGGGAATGGTGACTGATTCTCATGGCACAGTGCTACTGGTTGGTCCGCGAATCTTCGCGTTCTGCCGGGGCAGATTAAAGGGAAAACGACCTGATTCCTGGAATCTCCCCTGTTTTTCCGGTCCTTGATCATCGGCCCTTGCTTGTTCGCCCTTCCACTGCTCCTCATCCATCAACTCTACCTCCTGCAAGCGCCGCTGCTCCCTTTGGCCCTTGCCCAGTCCTCTTTCCTGGTGAGTTGTGCCACCCATGACGCCGGCAGGCCCGCCACCCGCTTCCAGTCCTCCGGCAAACTCCCTTCCCCCGACCTGTATTACTGGTCAGCCGACGAGGGATCCGGCCCCGTCAAGGTGCACCTCAATCGAGGCAGGCAACGGCTCCAGGTGGAACGGAACGGTCAAGGTCGGCACCCCGGTACCATCGAACGGGGCCACTCCGACCCCGGGATCGTCTGGCCTGCAGGGCATCCGCTTGCAAAACGATAGGGCCAGGACAGGCAGCCGGTTCAGACCGAAACCCAGCATCCTGCTTCCACCGACTGCAAGGCGGCATCGGTGAACTTCTGTGCGATCCAGCCGTCTTCCAGGCTGGGGTGCGCATTGGAACCTTCCTCTCCCCTGATGACGGGAGCCAGCGAAGGGAAAACCCACCGGGAAAAACGGTTTCCGAAGCCTTCGTCCGGCGCACTCGCCACCACTTGCTTCTCCTGGTCAGGTCTCACGAGGATGACCTCACCGGACCACCGGTCGATACCCAAGGAGGCCGAGGTTCCATGCAATTCAAGTTCCGGGGCAAGATGCTTGCGCAGGAAAGTTGCATGCGACAGCAGGTAGGTTCCCACCGCCCCGTTGGCATAACGGCAGGACACGCTGGCATAATCAACCGTCCCACCCTGCCGCGAACTCCCGGCTGTCTTCGTCCCGTCACTGCCCCAGTCGAGTGCCTCGCCCAGGTTGATTTCCCCAAGGTCAGCTTTCGAAGGGGTGAGAGTTTCCCCGTGTGCCAGAACGCTGGTGGCTTCCACCCCCGTGATCCAACGCACCACATCATAGGCATGTGATCCCACGTCCGCAATCGTCCCCGCCGAGGACAGCATGGGATCATCCCGCCAGGTCAACGGCATGTCGGCAGGCCGCGGATTCTGCCAACGGAAGACGGTCGAGACGATCTCTCCCAGTTCGCCCGCGGTCACCATCTCCCGTGCGATCTCAAAGACCCGCACCATCCGCGTCCAAAAGGGCACGAAGTGGGCCAGAGCCGGGCGGGCATCCCGGTAGAGCTCCCACATCTCCTCTGCTTCAGCGGCATTCATTCCCACCGGCTTTTCGCAGAGCAGGTGCTTCCCCTGCTCCGCACAGGCGAGCACGGCTTCGTGGTGCAGGGCATCAGGCGTTCCCACAATCACGAAATTCACCTCGGGGTGCTCAACCACTTCCCGCCAGTCCGGCGTGGCCAACTGCGCACCATCCTCCTCTGCCGCCTTGGCCAGGAGATCTTTCCGCCGGGCACAAACCGCCACAATGTCCGCCTCGTCACACTCCCTGATCTCAGCGCGGTAGGGAGCTCCGATGAATCCGGTCGCACCCAGCACGCCCACCTTGAAGAGAGGATCCGCCATGGCTGATGCCTTTAGCGGGCCAATTTGCCGTGGTCGATCCTCGATTGTATCCTTGCGCTCCCCGCAGGGGGATTTCTACTACCCTCAATTCCGATCCAAGTCCGACCTGTCTGCCTGAACTTCGAAGGCCATGTTCAAGATCCAAGTCCATGTTGCATCTCCCCGGCGGACTCTCTATCTCGATGCCATTGCCCGGATGCCCGAGGTTGAGCTCGTCGAGGAGGGTGCCGATGCCCTTGTCACCGACACCGTCGGGGATCCATCTCTTCCCACCCTGCTCGATGCTCCGGAAGAAGGTGACCCCACCCGGCTGTCGACCCTCGAGGGGGCTCCCTTGATGCCAGCCCACGAGTGGCGCTTCGCCCCCAATGTGATCCCGGTGCAGGAGAGCAGATCCCAGGGACAACTCGGCGAACCCGGTCTCCTGCGCATCCACTACTGGCTGGCACAAAAGAAATGCCCCCGCACCGTGTCCTTCCACCAGATTGATCTCGCCCATTGGTTTTTCTCCTCCCCGCCTGACTCGGTATACTGTCATGCCTGTCAGGATTACCTGCTGATTCATCTCGGCTACCCGGATGGCGGCATGGCACTCGTCGATGTCGCCACCGACCGACCGGGCACCACGGATTACCACTCCATGCACCTGATCGGTTCCGGTGGAGCAGCCTATGCGGATGACCACGAGAACACCCATCTCCTCCTTGGAAAAGCGGAAGCGACAGCCCTCATCCAACCGGTCAATGCCATCCTTACAATCCAGAACATGCTCGAGGAGTTTGTGGCGGGGATTCGTGAAAGCCGGCCCTGGAGCGTGAATCTGCAGGACACCCTCCATGTTCTCGCAACCCTGAAGGAGGTCTCCCATGCCTGAACATGTCTACCGCGCCCTCGTCCTGAGCGTTGTCAAACACGACTACCTGCCCAACGCGGTGGCGTCCCATCCCCGTTTCCAGTTGGTGGCGGTGGCCGACGACCCCGACTGCCCCGACTGGATTCACGAGCGCAATCAACTCTTCGCAGACCAGCACGGCATTCCCTACCGACGGGATGTGGAAGCAGCCCTCCCGGACTGCGACCTGGTGGTGGTCAGCCCGGAAGCCGAGCGCCACTGTGACCTGGCCCGGCGGGCCGCCCGGGCCGGCAAGCACATCGTGGTGGACAAACCGCTCTCGCCCAGACTGGCAGAATGCGATGCTCTCGTTGCGGCGGTGGCGGAGAATCAGGTGAAATGCCTCGTCTGGAACCGGAACTTCCTCCCCTCCCTCGTGAAAGCCCGGGCAACGCTGGAAAGCGGAGCCATCGGCACCCTGCAGGCCATCCACTGCGACTTCTATTTTTCCAAGGACGCTGGACCTCCGAAGGGTTCGCGTGGACCCGGCGACCCACCCATCAACTGGCTCGAGCGCCAGCGGGAGGCTCACGCCGATGGCTCGGACGGTGGCGTGGGAACCGAGCCCCTCGGTGAACTGCAGATCGAGGGCATCTACCCCCTTGCCTACATCCACATGCTTATCAATTCACCCGTCGAACGCGTCTTTGCCCGGACCACCGCTCACTTTCACCAGGCCAATGTCGACAACGATGTCGATGACCTTGCCACCGTCACACTGGAAATGGCCAATGGCTGCGTGGGATCCCTTTCCCTCGGTCGGATCGGCGCTGCGGCCCACCCCGACATCGGGGAAATCAAACTGCACCTCCTGGGAAGCGAGGGATCGCTGATCATCAGCGAGGCCCGGCCCGAGGTAGCTGTCTACGCCCGCAACCAGCCACCTGCCGAGTTCAGGCACCGGCGGATCGCTGACGAAAACAACTACCTCCTCATGCAGAACTTCGCTGAGGCCCTCGATCACGATAAAGACACCATTCTCAATGCCCGCGATGCCCGGGATATCGCGGCCACCGTGCAGGCCGCCCTTGAGAGCGCCAAATCGGGAACCGTTATCGAAACTGCCAGATGACCGCCAACGAACTCAAATCGATCCTGCATGGCGGCGAGCGCGTCGTCCTGGGAACCTGCCTCGTCTCACCCTCGCCCAAATGGCCACCGGTTTTGCGGAACTGCGATCTCGATTTCGTCTTCATCGACACCGAGCACATCGCCCTCAACCGTGAAACGGTTTCCTGGATGTGCCGCACCTACAGCGCGATGGGAATTCCTCCCCTCGTCCGCATCCCGACCCAGGACCCCGATGACGCCACGGTCGTCCTGGACGACGGCGCTGCCGGCGTCATCGTGCCCTACGTCGAAAACCCCGAGGTCGTTCGGGCAATGGTGGGCGCAACGAAGCTGCGGCCCCTCAAGGGTGAACGTGCCCGCCAAGCCCTCGACGGAGAGGCCCTCGAACCGGAACTGCGGAGCTACATAGACGACCATAATTCCGATCACATCCTGCTCACCAACATCGAGAGCGTACCGGCCATGGAAAACCTGGATCAAATCCTGGAGGAACAGGGACTCGACTGCGCCCTTATCGGTCCGCACGACCTGTCCACCAGCCTCGGAGTCCCCGAACAATACGACCACCCGAAATTCCTAGAAGCCTGCGCCTTCATCCTGAGCAAGGCCCGCGCGGCCGGGATCGGAGCCGGCATCCATCACTGGCTCCCTCCAGAAAAGCAGGTCCAGTTCGTCGAGATGGGTGCCAACCTCCTGATCCACAAGGCCGACGCCATTTTCCTCTCCGAGGGCCTCCAGACACAACTCCGGGAAATCCGGGAACGGCTGGGACAGGAAGACCAGACCGGGGATGCAGGTCAGGTGACGATCTGAAACGAATTCCGGCGCCGCGACAGGATCCTCGTCTACCCCGGAACTCAGTTCCAGACCCGAAGACGGGCGAAGAGCCGGGCCCCTGCCGGGTCGGGGGAATCCGCGTGCCAGGTTTCAATCACCAGTCCGTCGTTATTTCCGCTCGGCGTCTGACTCACCAGGACTCCTCCCTCCGTCCAGGTCACTAGATCAGAGGAAAACTCAACCGCGTAGTTCAGTTCATCCGCGGCCACCTCCCGGGTGAAGGTCAAGGTGAGGAACGACTCCTCGCCGTTGTCCATCGTAAAAATCCCCGCCCCGGCCACCGGCAGAAACTCCTCGGAGGCCACCTTGGGATCTCCCCCGAGGAAGAACTCCAGCATGGTCACCATCCCGTCGTCGTCTCCATCCCCGAAATCCTCGGACACCTCGTGATGCTCTTTCCAGGCGGCATAATCCAAGGTGTCATCGTCTCCCGGTGTTCCTTCAGGATAACGACTGATGCGCCAGTTGGCCGGGTCATTGTGATCCGGCCTGAGAATCTCGTCCACATTCCGGAGCACCAGACTGAATTCACCATCCCCGCCAGGAGGCCAGGGAAGGTCATCGGCATACTCGTCAATGTCATGAATGGTGGTGCCTGCTCCAAAGGAGAGTTTCAGGCGCTCGCCACTGTTGCGCAGGTTGTCATTGGGATATTCCCCGGCAATGGGCAGTCCTGCCCCATAACGCACCTCAAAGGCGGCCCGATTCTTGACCACCAGGACGTATTCTCCCGGCTCCAGCGTCTCCATCCCGCTGCCCCCGAAGTCAAAGTCTATCCCCTTGGTAAAGCGAACGTTGCGCAGGTCGAGGGCGGTGGGTCCGACATTCTTCAGTTCCAGATACTCGAACTCGTCCCGGTTGGTGGAAATGAGGCGCTCTTCTCCCACTGGCTCGGGCGGGTGGTACATGAATTCCGAGATGCGCAGGTCACGCAGATGATCGGAGATATTGGGCGCAGTGGCCTGGAAATCCACGGGCTGGGACCAATGGCTCCACCGGCCAGCGGCATCCTTCATCCGCACCCGCGCCCGGTAGGTCCTGCCCACCCTGACCGCCAGGGGAGGAAACTGGTAGGCCCCATCAAAGGCTGCCAACTCCCCCGACTTGAAGCCCCCCTCGATCTCGTAGATGTTGGGCCGGGCAGGATCGTAATCCGCCACCGCCGGATTGTGGACCTCGGCCAAGCGCCACTCCATGGCCGCGAAACGCGACCGACTGGGGCTGGAAAAGGTGCTGCAGGTGAAGGTCAGTCCGTCCGACGGATAGCCTTCCGGCCCGGCATAGGTGATCGTCGGTTTTCGGGGGACATCGTCCTCCTGGCTCAGAAGCGTCCTGGACATCCAGTTCCCCCGCGATGTGATCCATGTCTTCACGACGCGCACCATCCCGGCAAAATCCCTGGTGGAGGAGATATCGTAGTAGCGGTCCTTGTGATTCAGACGCGGGTGATTATCCCACATGCGCCGATCGACATCCACGAGGGAGGGCTCTTCCGGGGTGTAGACGAACTTCATGGTCTCATCCACCAGCTTGTAGCCCTCGTCACGATTGAAGAGCAGGTCGAGAATCTCGCGCACACGGTTCTGGTAGTCGGTATTGAAGGCCGGATTCTGGGCCACCTTCGATTTGAAATCGTGATTCCCGTTGCCATACATGTTGTTGGCGAAGGTGAGATCAAGATCCCAGGGAAGGAGCTCGAATTTGTCGGTCTCCGGGTTGTGGTAGTAGAAATAGTTCTTACCGTAGGCGATATCGTAATGGTGAATGGCTTCCACCACCGTGCGATAGCTGAAGTATTTCTCGATGTTGAAATTGTCCTGCCACCATTGCGCCGAGGGATTCCTGCCGCGGTAACCGCTGATAAACGCGGAAACATCGGAGCGGTTTTTGACCTGGGTGGGTCCCTGGTTGTTGGATTCCCCGCTGTGTCCCTCGATCTTGTAGAGATTGCCGTCAGGCAGATCGTGCTCGTCCAGAAACTGCCCGTCCAACTGTTCGACGGCGAGGAAGAGCCCATAATAATCTGTCCCATACTGCGAGCGCTCCGGACGGGACTGGTCAATGACGTAGAACTGCACGTGATGGGTCTTGCTGGCTTCCACTCCGCAGAGCTCAAAGAGACGGAATCCCACTCCCTCGAAGAGTCCCTGCTCTCCCCGGTGCTGAAAATTCACCTGCTGAACGATGGAGGAGAAATTCAGTTTGCTCCACTTGGTGTCGTACTCGTTTCCGTATTCATCCCGGGCCTGGAATCGGTGCCCGCGATTGAAATCAAACTTCCAGAAATTCTTGCCGAACTGGAAGCGGTGCACTCCTCCCCGGGGCCGGTAACGGATATGGTCGTAGACCTTCCCCTCGTAGACCAGCGTCCCGGGCCAGAGATATTCCGATCCTCCGTATCCCCCAAACTGCGATTCGTCCACCCAGGAGGACTTGCTCAGCAGGAAGTAGGTCGGGATACTGGACATCAGTTCTCCCGGATAAGTCACCGGGGGGTCTCCCTCCCGGATCCCACCCCTCCAGTCGGGGGTCCCATTATAGACAAAGTAGGCGAAGTTGGATTGCGGATCATCCTCGTAGGGAACCTGCACCGAGCTTCCTCCGGCATCCTCTACCGTGATGCGATAACGTACCAGGTAGCGGTTCCGGTTCACATTGAAAGGCACGGTCCCGGTATAGACGCCGTTCCCGGCCTCTTCATCGTCGCCCTGTCCATCATCGCTCATGGGAAGATCCACCCATCCACGGTCATAGGCCGGATCAAGGTTTGCCGTCCCGTTCTGGCTGTACTTGAGGTAACGGCCGAAATAAGCCCCGGCTCTCACCAGCTGGTAGGAGAGCGTCACGGAGTCCACCCCATCCGGATCAGTCACCTGGGCCGTGATCACAACCGGTTCGTTGGAAACCGGTTGCCGGGGAGAGTGGGAGACCTGCCTCGTCTGGGGCGGCGCCTCGGTGGAGTAGGTCACATTCCGCAGACCCGGGCTGGGTCGCCCGGATCTCCAACTCCCGCCCAGATCGGTTTCCAGGGCCGGATGAATCAACTGGATGGACGGGCTCACTCCTGCCACCAGGTCCCCGACCGTGGGCCAGGGAAACCCCAGACGATAATCCACCTGGCTCACCACCGCGCCTTCTGGATTCCGCAGGTTCACCGTCTCCCCGCTGTTGCGGAGTCTGCCACTCCACGGTCCGAGCGCTCCACCCCGCCGGAACTTGCTCTCGATGGTCGCCGGATCCTGGGCGATGATCAGATACGCTCCGCTCTCAATACTGGTGGCCGGCGGAAAGAGAAAATCGACTCCTCCGGATATTTCCCAGCCCTCGAGACTGACTGCAGATTCAGTGGGATTGTATACTTCAATAAACTCCGCCGTCACCGTCTTGTCGGCCTCGTCGTAGTGAATCTCGTTGATGACGAGCGAAGGCACGTCGAGTTGAGCGAAGGCACTCTGGACTGCGGTCAGCAGGCCGACGACATAAAGGATGCGGCGGACGGATTGCATGGATCGGGGGTATGGGGAAATACAACCTGTCCCGGCCCCTGCGTCAAAGCAAACCCTGTCACGCATAAAATCCGGCCCGTCATCCCATGCACTTTTGACTGTAGAAAGATGCATTCCGAGGTTAAAGGAGTGGATCTGGAAGCTGTGAATCCGTGAATTCCTGCTCTAACAAATCCCGCTCCCGTCGGTCGATGGCTGGCCTCGCTGCAGTCCTCATGGGATTGCTTGCTGCTCAGGCCCAGGCCGAATCCCTGGCGAAAGAGCAGGGCCTCCAATTCTTCGAGCGCAGGATTCGCCCCGCCCTGGTGACGCACTGCTACGAGTGTCACTCCGCAGGTTCAAAGAAGGTGGGCGGCAAGCTCTACCTGGATCATGCAGGGGGGCTCCTACGGGGTGGCGAGTCCGGCCCTGCGATTGTCCCCGGCCGCCCCGGGGAGAGCCTTTTCATCCGGGCGATCCGGAAAGAGAATGACGACCTCGTCATGCCCCCGGACGACAAACCTTCCCTGCCGGAAGCTGTCGTTAACGATCTTGTCGAGTGGGTGAGACGCGGGGCTCCCGACCCCCGTGCCTCACCTGGCGGAAAGAGCCCACAGGAAGTAATGCCCGATGAGGCCGCCCTCTGGTCCTTCCAGCCACTCGGAAAACCAACTCCCCCTCAACTACGCGACCAGGACTGGCCCAGGAATGACATCGACCGGTTCCTCCTTGCCCAACTGGAGTCCCGGGAATTCCGGCCCGCCGATGATGCCCCGCCCGGAACGCTGATCCGTCGACTCTACTGCGACCTCGTCGGATTGGCTCCGACCTACGACGAGATCGGTGAATTCCTCAGCGCCTGCCAGCAGAACAGGCAGTCTGCAGTGGAGGCCCTGGTCGATCGCCTCCTGGCCTCTCCTCATTTCGGTGAACGCTGGGGCCGGCACTGGCTGGATGTTGGGCGTTACGGCGAATCGAATGGCAACGATGGACTGGGGCGCAATCCGACCTTCCCCCACGCCTGGCGATACCGGGACTACGTCATCCAGGCCTTCAACGACGACGTCCCCTACGATCTCTTTCTGAAGCAGCAGATCGCCGGGGACCTCCTCCCCTCCTCCTCCCCCGGGGAACGCCACCGCAACCTGACCGCCACCGGCTTCCTCGCCATTGGACACAAACCGGCTGCTGCCATGAACGAGAACTTCGCCATGGACGTGGTGGACGACCAGATCAACACCGTGGCTACCGCGACGATGGGACTGAGCGTCGCTTGCGCGCGCTGTCACGACCATAAACACGACCCCATCTCCACCCGGGACTACTACGCCCTCGCCGGGATCTTCAGGAGCACCGAGACGCTCTGGGGAAAAGCGGCCAACGAGAAACTCACCGCGCCAGCCACCCCCCTCCATGACCTGCAGGTCAAGACCGGGAAACCAGAGGAGAAGTCGGCTCCGGAATTTGCCAAGGATTACGGCGAGGCGATCAATGCATTAAAGCCCGTCCTCTACGCGTCCCTGTCGGGTCCGGCGGAAAACCTCGTAATCGAGAAAGGGGTGACGCTCGCGCCAGGGACTTTTGCCAGGACGGAGGAAGGTCGTCTGCAGGCCGGGTCCGCCCTTCCGGTCAACAGCTATTCCGTCTCCTTCTGGTTCCGCAACGATCTCAATAACAGCGCGCGGGCCATTACTGCCTACCTGTTCTCCCATGCCGTGCTCGGTGACAAGGAACAGAAGGGAGATCACCTTGGAATTGGTGGCACCCATGAACCGGGCCGGTCCGGCAAACTCTTCCTCTGGAACGGCACCAGGCAGGACGAAAGCGCAGTCGGTTCCAGGGTCCTCGCTCCGGGCAACTGGAATCATGTGGTTCTTGCCCGCGACGGCAAGCGCATGCGCCTCTACCTGAACGGAGACCCCAAGCCCGAGATTGATGCCGGGATGCAGGTGGCCGCACCGGCAAACGGGACCATCTGCATCGGCGCCCGCAATGACCGCTTCGCTCCTCTCAAGGGTTTCCTCGCTCACCTGGCGGTCTTCGATCGGAGCCTGGGGCCGGGTGAGGCCAACCGTCTACATGCCGCATCCGGCCAGAAACCGGGAACCCGGGAAGCACCTAGACCAGCCTTCGCCATGGGCGTCCGGGAAGGCAAGGCCATCGCAGACTGCAAGATCAACATCGACGGCAACTCAAAGAAACTTGGATCCAGCGTCCCCCGGGGATTTCTTCCTGCCTGCAGGACGAGTCTCAACCCCCCTACGGTTGGAGCAGGAACGAGCGGACGCCTGCAACTGGCGAACTGGCTCACCCGGGGCGACCACCCGCAGACTGCCCGCGTGATGGCCAATCGGATCTGGCTTCATCTCTTCGGCCGCGGTCTGGTGACCACTCCTGATGATTTCGGCGTCTACGGGGCCCGTCCCTCTCATCCCGAACTCCTTGACCACCTCGCCCGGCGCTTCATGGAAGACGGCTGGTCGACAAAGAAACTGATCCGCACCATTACCCTCAGCCGCAGCTACCAGCTCGACAGCTCCTGTCAAGATAACCGGTTACTGGAAGCCGACCCGGCAAACGTCCTGGCCGGAAGACACCAGCGTCGAAGCCTCGACGCGGAGTCCCTGCGCGACCGCATCCTGCAGGCTGGCGGCACGCTTGACCTGGAACCCGCCCGGGGCTCCGCGATCGATGATCTCGATATCCTCCTCAACTGGCCGCCGGGAGAGGCCAAGTATCTCCATGAACCAAGCACCCACCGCAGTGTGTATCTCTGCATGCTGCGCAATGCGTTGCCGAAGGAACTGAGCGCCTTCAACTTCCCTGATGGCATGACCGTGACAGGCCAGCGCAGCACGGCCACTCCGCCTACCCAGGCCCTCTTCTTCCTGAACAATCCCCTGCTCATCGCCCAGGCCCGGTCCCTGGCCGAACGGATTCTCGCTCAGCCGGTTCTCTCCGACCATCAGGCTAATCTCGAGTCCAGGGTCACCACCGCCTATCGACAAATCCTGCAGCGGAATCCTTCCAGGGAGGAAGTGACCCGCGCTCTCTCGCACGTGCACGAACAGGAAGTGGACCTGTCCGGGGCTGACTCAACCCTCCGGGCGTGGGCAAGTTTTTGCCAAGCGTTATTGGCAAGTAACGAGTTTCGTTATATTGACTAGGAGAACGAGGCGATGCGAACACTCTCTCGACGTAGATTGCTCCAGGCCACCGGTTGTGGCTTCGGTTCCCTCGCCCTCAATGCCCTCTGTGGAACCAGCGCCTCCGCAGGGAGCCTCCACCGCAAGACGCCTCCCATCCCGGCTCGGGCCAGACGCGTCATCTTTCTCTGCATGCCGGGCGGACCGGCTCACCTCGACACCTTTGACTACAAGCCACAGACCGGCAAAACGGAGCATCCGGGATCCGCTTTCCAGTTCAGCCAGCACGGCGAAAGTGGCCTCTGGGTTTCTGAACTCTATCCCGAAGTGGCCCGGCATGCCGACAATCTCTGCGTGCTCAACGGGATGTATGCCGACACCGGGAATCACGCACAGTCCTTCCGGCAGATGGTCACCGGCGAACGACTGCGCCATCGCCCCAGCCTGGGCTCATGGGTGAGCTACGGCCTCGGGACTGAGAACGGGAACCTTCCAGGCTTCGTCAGCCTCAACGCTCACGAGCAGTACGTGTCCTCCGGGGAGTTTCTTCCCGCCCAGTTCACAGGCACTCCCATCGGAACCAACGGTGAGGACATGTCCCTGGCCACCATCTCCGATGTGGGCAGCGACCACCTCTCCCAGCGAGCCAAGCGACGCCAACTCGATCTCATCCAGGCCATGAACCACGGTCACCTTGAAGCTCGCGCCGATGACCCAAGACTGGAGAGCGTGATCGAGTCGATGGAGCTTGGCTTCCGGATGCAGGCCCTCGCCCCCTCTCTGCTTGACGTGAGCACCGAATCCCAGGCCACCCTCGAGCGCTACCGGGTCGGCAGGAATATCAAGGTGGGCACCTGTCGGCCGTCCGACTTCGGACGCCAGTGCCTCCTGGCCCGCCGCTTTGCGGAAGCGGGCGTGCGCTTCATCCAAGTTTCCCATAACGGCTGGGATCAGCACAAGAACCATCGCCGTGACCTCAAAGCCAATTGCGATTCGACCGATGCGCCCATTGCCGCACTCCTTGAGGATCTCGATCAACGCGGACTCCTCGACGACACCCTCGTGGTGTGGGGCGGAGAATTCGGTCGACCTGGCCTGAAACCATCCGACAAGAAGGACGAGACGGGTCATCAACCGGCCGGATTCACCTTCTGGCTGGCGGGCGGTGGAGTGAAGCGCGGACTGGCCTACGGCGGGACCGACGGCACCGGTTCCAAGGCGGTGGAGGGAAAGATTCACTTCCGCGACCTGCACGCCACCATCCTGCACCTCCTCGGTCTGGAACACGACAAGCTCACCTTCCCGCATCAGGGTCGCCTCCACCGTCTTACCGGTCCGGAAGGCGGAAAGGTGGTGAGCGAAATCCTTGCCTAGGTGACCCGCTATAGAAGAAACACAGAGAATTCCGCGTCCGCCCCGCCGGTCTCCTTCCCTGAAATTGTCCGGACCACGTCGCGTTTCGACACTCCGTTCCCGCTCTTGCTGGCCCCATCGCGTCTGCTACGGTTTTGCTCTGGAACAATGAAACGCACGGTCACCACCCGCCTCTCGTGCACGCACGGCCTGGGACTCCTCCTCGGCCTGGCGATCCTGTTCAGCGCCTGCAACGAGAACGATGGGAACTCCGGGAACGAACCTGCTCCTCCAGCGCGCCAACCGCCCCAACCGGACAAGGGCGCCGCACAAGCTCCTCCCTCTTCTTCGGACGCCACCCCCAACCCCGTGATTCCTCCCAGCCCCGCCGTGAAGGCTGGCCCCGCCGAAACGGCTCCCGGACTGGGCCAGGGGAACCTCATTGCTCCTCTCCGCGATGCCTACGAACGGATGGATCCGGGCAAGGACGGCTGGGCCTCCGAGGCATTCAGCGCCTCGGCCAGCGAACAGTTGCACCTTCTCGAAGACCTCCTCGGAGGCCCCGATGACATCACGGCTGCCTCCCTGGGAGAACTGGCGGTGGCGGAGGTATCGACCACCGCCCTGCGGCCAGAGAACCTGTCACTCACTTTCGACGACGGCCGCTTCCTCGTCCGGCGTCCCCCTGCCTTGCCGGGCCATAATACACCCGGGATCGCAGCCCTCGCCGCCACCCTGAACAAGCTGCGCCCCGAGGAGGGCTCCATCGATCCCCACATGAAAATCTTCCGCGTGTTCCCCGGGGAAAAAGGCACGGCCCAATGCCTGGTGCTGGTGGACATCCTCAACCATAGCGGGCAGTCGCGAACCCAGATCAATGCGACCTGGTCCTGCAACTGGAGACTTTCCCCCGACCAGTCCCCAGTCCTGACCTCGATCGCGCTCACCAGATACGAGGAGATCACGCAATCCGTCAGCTCCCAACCCCTCTTCGCCGATGCTACCCGGACCCTCCTCGACCAGGAGGACGCATATCACAAACAGTTCCTCCATTCCTCGGACCACTGGCGGGCCCACCTGCCCCGCGAACTGGGACTCGACCCGGTGGCCAATCATGGACTTGCCATTGGCGACATCAACGGTGACGGCCTCGACGATCTCTATGTATGCCAGCAGGGGGGCCTTCCCAATCGGATGTTCCTCCAGAATCCGGACGGCACCCTGCACGACATCACCCGGACCAGTGGTGCCGGATGGCTTGAATACTGTGCTGCAGCGCTCCTCGTCGATCTCGACAATGACGGCGACCGTGATCTGATCGTTTCACAGGACTTTCGGGTAATGGTCATGGCCAATGATGGCAACGGGGCCTTCACCCTTGCCTTCGGTTCCTCCACCAAGGCCCAGTCATTCTCACTGGCAGCTGCCGACTATGACAACGACGGCCTCGTCGATTTCTACATCTGCGGATACAACCCGTCCCAGTCCAAACTGCGGGGCGGAGCGATGGGAGAGCCCATGCCTTTTCACGATGCCAACAACGGCGGACCCAACATGCTGTGGCGCAACGAGGGCAACCTGGGATTCAAGGACGTCACCGGAGTCACCGGCATGAACGTAAACAACACCCGCTACTCCTTTGCCGCCTCGTGGGAAGACTACGACAACGACGGCGACCAGGACCTCTACGTTGCCAATGACTATGGTCGTAACTGCCTTTACCGCAACGACGGCGGATCCTTCTCTGAAATTGCAGCCAAGTTACGCCTTGAGGACACCTCTTCCGGAATGTCGGTGAGCTGGGCTGACTTCAACCTCGATGGTCAGATGGACGTCTACACCAGCAACATGTTCTCCAGTGCCGGAAACCGCATTACCTACCAGAAACAGTTCAAGTCCGACCTGCCCGAGGACGTTCGGAAACAATTCCAGCATCTTGCAATCGGGAACTCCTTGTTTGAGGGCGTTGCCAATAAGCCCTTCAAGGACGTGGGGATCGGAGCCGGGGTCAACATGGGACGCTGGGCCTGGGGCTCAAAGTTCGTCGATTTCAACAACGACGGCCGGGACGATATCCTGGTCGCCAATGGCTTCATCACCACTGCGGACACCGGCGACTTGTGAAGTGTCTACTGGCGGCAGGTCGTGTCGCAATCCCCCGTCGATGATTTCTCCGAACCCGCCATCGCCTCCTACAAGCAGGGATGGCGGGCGCTGAGCCGCCTCCTGCACGAGGACCGCAGCTTCAGCGGCAACGAACGCCACTGCGCCTTCCTCAACACCGGTAGCGAAGAGGCGAGCTTTGCGGATGTATCAGCTCTCACCGGATTCGGTTTTTCTGACGATGGTCGCGGCCTTGCCACGGTCGACTGGGACTTTGACGGGGATCTCGACGTCTGGATGACAAACCGCAACGCCCCTCGGGTGCGTTTTCTCACCAATCACACGCCGCCCGGCCAGAAGTTCATTGCCATTAAGCTCCGCGGGAACGGCAGGACCTGCAACCGTGACGCCATCGGGGCGCGCCTGGAGTTAACCCTCGAAGGGGTGGCACCAGCCACCCGCATCCGCACCCTGCGCTGCGGGGAGGGCTTCCTCTCCCAGTCCAGCAACTGGGTTCACTTCGGCATCGGTAAAGCCACCGGAATCACCAGCCTGGTAGTCAAATGGCCTGCCGGACCGGCCGAGAGCTTCACCGGCCTGCAGGCGGGTACATTCTGCCTCATCCAGCAGGGCACCGGGGCGTCTCGCCTCTTCTCCCCACCAGAACAGCGCGTTGTCTTGACTCCGCGGGAACAGACTCCCCTTCCTCCCACCGGAAACACACGTACCATCGCTCCCGCAGGACTTCCCCTGCCCCGGCTGGAAGTGATCGGGGAAAACGGGGAACTGCAACCTTACGCCCCCGACGGAAAACGCCCCCTCGCCATCAATATCTGGTCAAGTATCTGCGCAGCATGCGTGGCCGAACTATCCGAGTGGTCAGAGCACCGTGACGATTTGGCAGGAGCGGGCCTCGACGTGCTCACGCTCAGTACCGACCACCTCGACGGCGCGGCTCCACCGGAAGCGACGCGGGCCGCCCTTGCCAGGACCAGTTCCCCCTTCCCCAACCTGTCCATCTCGGAAGCCTCCCTCAAGGGTCTCGACTTCCTGCAGCGCTCCGTCCTCGATCGCAGGACCCCCCTCCCTGTTCCGAGCACTTTCCTGGTCAACACCGACGGGGAACTGGTGGCCTTCTATCGGGGGCCGGTTGCCGTCAACCAGCTCCTCCAGGATCTGCGCCTGACGGGAACAGAGCAGCCCCCTGATGCCCGACGCAATGCCGCCATCCCCTTCCCCGGGCGCTGGATCGGCAAGGCCGTCCCGGGACAACCCAATCGCGTCGCTTCGATCATGGCTGACCACGATGAAGTCGAACTCGGGGCTGCCTACCTGGAACACTGTGCTTCCCTCCTCGAATCAAAAGCAGATGATCCAGACAGCAGACGCAATCTCGGTGACATCTACTACGTCGCCGGACTGCTGAACGGACTCAAGTCCGATCGCCGCGAACTCGCCATCGAGCAACTCTCCCGCGCTCGTGAGCTGATGCCGCAGGACGTTCGCATCCGTTTGGAACTGGGACGTCAATTCTTCCTGGCGGGACAATTGCACAACGCCGAACAGGAGATGGGCAAGGCTGCCGAGATCAACCCCGGTGACCTGGCACTGCTCATGGATCTCGGGTTGATGCGTTTTCGCCTGGGAGAATACGAGAAATCACATGAGGTTTACAGGAACGTCATCCAGGCCACGCCCCGCAACGGTCTGGCCCGCTATCACCTGGCCAATAATGAAGTCCGGCTCAGGCGATTGCCAGAAGCCATCGAAAACTATCGCAGGGCTCTTGCTCGTATTCCGGATCTCACCGAGGCCGCCAACAACCTTGCATGGATCCTCGCCAGTCATCCCGATGAGAATCTCCGGTCCCCGGAAGAAGCGCTCACCATCACCACCCGCCTCTGCCAACAAACCCGGGAGCGATCCCCGCTCTATCTGGACACCCATTCGATCGCCCTGGCCAATCTCGGGAGGTTCCAGGATGCCATCGCGACCGCCAACAAGGCGATTGCGCTCATCCCTCCACGGAACGCGGCCGCGATCGATGGCATCCGCGGACGCATCTCCCTCTACGCCGCCAGCAAGCCCTACCGTGAACGTGGATGGAAAGTGGAAGATTGATGAATCTTTCGAAATATCTTTGTCGGTTTAATTTCTAGCCTTGCGCAGAATAGATAGCGTCTTGCCCTTACTAACTTACTGATTAACAAAGCAGGATCCTGGAACCTGGATTACTGGTGATTCCCGTTGACCCGGACCTGCCAGTCAACAACATGTGAGATCGCTCAGGGCCCTTGTTGAGAACTTGGCCGCAACCCCTGCCCCCATTGGGCAGCCTTTTCCACAACCATAGAATCCAAGAACAGCACCCAGATATTAAGATGAAGGCCCGCACCTTATTCACCTCTCTTTCCATCCTGGCCGCCGGTGCAACCATCGCGGACGCAACCACCATTGCCTATGGCGTTCCCGCTAACACCGCCGGCACGCAATCCTTCAACGGAGCCCTTGGCAACGATTTCGACGTCACCAGCCCCGACGGAATCCTGGTGACCCGGCTGGGCGTTTTTGATGATTTATCCGATGGTCTCAATTCCACCATTACGGTGGGAATTTTCGACCGGACCACCGCCACCCTGGTGGGGTCCTCCATGACCTTCAACGGCAACGATGGCTCCTTAGAGGACGCAACCCGCTTCGCTGCCCTGACCTCACCTATCTCTCTCCCCGCTGGATTCCAGGGATCGATCGTGGCCCAGGGCTACAATGGCGCTGAGCGGAACGGGAATGTCGGGACCGGATCCACGGCGGGAACAACCGACGACGGTGACGGCGCCATCACTTTCGTGGGTGGTTCGCGCTTTGGTGACGCCGGGGTCTTCGCTTACCCCACCAGCCTCGATGGCGGGCCTGCCAACCGCTACCATGCCGGCAACTTCGACTTCACGGTTACCAGTGTGGACAGCGATAACGATGGCCTGCCCGATCACTGGGAGACGCAGTTCGGTCTAAACCCTGACGACCCCGCCGACGCGGATGACGATGGGGACGGTGACGGCCTGACGAATTTGGAGGAACTCGGCCTCCACACCGATCCCACCAATGATGATTCGGATGATGACGGTCTCACCGATGGCGAGGAAGCCACTGCCGGCACTGACCCGCTCGATGCCGACAGCGATGGAGACGGCCTGCCCGACGGGGTGGAAACCGGCACCGGCACCTTTGTCGACACCAACGACACCGGCACCGACCCCCTCGATTTCGACAGTGACAACGACGGGGTGGGTGACCAAACCGAGATCGCGTTTGATACCGATCCCAATGATGCCGCCTCAAAACCGGACGGCATCGCCGAGCTCGACACCCTGAGCATACTGCCTACCGGCAACTATGCGTTCCTGGGTGGCGGGCAGATCGTCAACGGCTACGTCGAGAACGACGGCACACACAGCTGGCTGCTGGTTGGACGCGGCCGCGAGGGCTGGACCTGGAACCCAGCCGGCCAGGGATCGGCAACCAACGTGCGCCAGGATCTCGGAACCCCTGACGCGTTCGCGCCGGCCACCTACAGCACGGCTTTCATCAACGACCTGATCAGCGGATCGGGCGCTGATCTGACCGGGGTGGAGATTCGCATCAGGCGCGCAAGTAACCCGGAAGGATCCGCCTACGAGGAAGGGCGCTGGCGTCCGATTACTGAAAGCGCATGGCGATGGAACTTTGATACCGGCATGCAGGTCGAGTATGAAGTGGTGGCCACCAACGGTGTCCAGGGTGGACAGCTTGGAACCCAGAACCGCGACACCCGTGACGGTGAGCTTGGCGGCAACGACGGGGACCGCATCTTCACCTGGAACTGGGCCAACCACGGAGTCATGGGCTTCAGTTTCGGCAGCCTGGTCAATAACGGCACGAACAATGCGACCAGCTTCCTCTGGGAGAATGCTGGTGAGGACCACGCCATTCCCTACGCGGAAATCTACGTCCGCCTTGAGAACCCGGGTCAGGTTCCCGGTGATGACACCGACGGTGACGGCATTGTTGACATCGTCGAGGAAGCACTTGTGGGCAACCTGGATGACCTCACTGCCGGCGATGACGACGGTGACGGACTTGACAGTCCTGACGAGATCTCCACCCACGGCACCGACCCGACCGAGGAGGACACCGACGGTGACGGACTTGCTGACGGTGCCGAGATCGCCGCCGGAGCCGACCCGCTGAATCCGGACAGTGACGGCGACGGCCTGCTCGATGGCGTGGAGACCGGCACCGGGATCTTTGTCGATGCCAACGACACCGGCACCAACCCCCTCGACATCGACAGTGATGGCGACGGTGCCAGCGACTCGTTCGAGATCACCGAGAACACCGATCCGAACGATGCCGCCAGCACTCCGTCCATCCCGATCGTGCAGCCCTCCTTCGTTCCCATCAATGAACTGGCCCCCGGTTCCTACGGGCCGGACTTCACCCAGAACGGGGTGGACTACCAGGAGAACCACTACGGCGGCGGCATCATCTTCAACAACAACGCCCTGAACAACTACAACGTGCACACCTCGGGAGTTCCGGCCTCCACCGCTTCCCTCGATGCCATCGAGCCCCTGACTGCCCATGGTAATGGCGGGGGAACCATCTCCATCCACAACCGCCCCTGGCTCGGCGGCGGCGGGGAGAACTTCACGGTGCGCTACAACGGCTACCTCGACATGTCGGCCTTCAACCCGGGGACCTACAAGATCCACCTCGGGGCCGATGACACCAACTACTTCGTCATGAACACCGCGGACGGCGATGTCATCTCACAGCACAACTGCTGCCCGGCGAACCAGGAGCACACCTTCACCATGAACATCCCCGGCATGTTCCCCTTCGACAACGTCTTCGGGGAGCAGGGCGGCGGCGACTGGACCGAAGTCGGCATCAGCGGTCCCGGCATCCCCGGGATCGTGGCCCTCGGTGACACTGCCAACGGCAGCCCCCCGGTCTATCCCATCGGAACGGATGCGGAGGACAGTGACGGCGACGATCTCCCGGACGGGTGGGAGACCTCCTGGGCCGCCATCAACGACCTGACCCAACTCGGACCGGGCGACTTCGACGCCGACGGTTCCACCGACCTGGAGGAATACAATGCCAGAACCGATCCCACCAATGATGATTCGGATGATGACGGTCTCACCGATGGCGCGGAAGCCACTGCCGGCACTGACCCGCTCGATGCCGACAGCGATGGAGACGGCCTGCTCGACGGGGTGGAAACCGGCACCGGCACCTTTGTCGACGCCAACGACACCGGCACCGACCCCCTCGATTTCGACAGTGACAACGACTGGGTGAGTGACCAAACCGAGATCGCATTTAATACCGATCCCAATGATGCCGCCTCAAAACCGGACGGCATCGCCGAGCTCGACACCCTGAGCATACTGCCTACCGGCAACTACGCGTTCCTGGGTGGCGGGCAGATCGTCAACGGCTACGTCGAGAACGACGGCACACACAGCTGGCTGCTGGTTGGACGCGGCCGCGAGGGCTGGACCTGGAACCCAGCCGGCCAGGGATCGGCAACCAACGTGCGCCAGGATCTCGGAACCCCTGACGCGTTCGCGCCGGCCACCTACAGCACGGCTTTCATCAACGACCTGATCAGCGGATCGGGCGCTGATCTGACCGGGGTGGAGATTCGCATCAGGCGCGCAAGTAACCCGGAAGGATCCGCCTACGAGGAAGGGCGCTGGCGTCCGATTACTGAAAGCGCATGGCGATGGAACTTTGATACCGGCATGCAGGTCGAGTATGAAGTGGTGGCCACCAACGGTGTCCAGGGTGGACAGCTTGGAACCCAGAACCGCGACACCCGTGACGGTGAGCTTGGCGGCAACGACGGGGACCGCATCTTCACCTGGAACTGGGGCAGCCACGGAGTCATGGGCTTCAGTTTCGGTTCAGCAGTCACAAACGGCACGAACAATGCGACCAGCTTCCTCTGGGAGGTTGGTGATGAGCAACACGCCATTCCCTACGCGGAAATCTACATCCGCCTTGAGAACCCGGGTCAGGTTCCCGGGGATGATACTGATGGTGACGGCATTATTGACATCGTCGAGGAAGCACTTGTGGGCAACCTGGATGACCTCACTGGCGCAGGGGACTTTGACGCCGACGGGCTCACCGACCTGGAGGAACTCACCGCCGGGACCAATCCCACCAGTAGCGACAGCGACGACGACGGAATCCCTGACGGGGCCGAAACCAACACCGGCACCTTTGTCAACGCCAGTGACACCGGCACCAACCCGCTCAATGCCGACACCGACGGTGACGGCCTCAACGACGGCGAGGAGATCACCGAAGGAGTGGACGGATTCATTACCAATCCGACGGACAACGACACCGATGGGGATCAGATTCAGGATGGCAGCGATTCCCACCCCACCGATCCCACTCTCCCCGAGAAAGGAGATTTCTTCGCAATCGAATACTTC
>Ga0315338_1001216_pt1 | contig 35440 bp, 28 predicted proteins | sample ASW8metaG_FD_204518 | JGI IMG/M metagenome (GOLD analysis project Ga0315338, IMG submission 204518) | Ammonia-oxidizing marine archaeal communities from Monterey Bay, California, United States - ASW #8 | ecosystem: Environmental > Aquatic > Marine > Coastal | place: USA: California | collected... | reverse complement strand
CACCGGCGTTGACCGTATCCCCGCCCTGGTGGAGACCATGTTGAAGGAGGGGTACACGCCATGCCATGCGCCGAGAGTAGCGACGAAGGTGTCGTCTTCGGTCACCCGCAGGTTGGCCACGCGCTCTGTGCGGTCAGGGTAGGTGGTGGTGTCGACGCTGGTGAACTCGACCGTGTACTTGCCGATGTCGGCGCTTTCTCCCATGGTGAGGAACACGTCGCGCTCCAGGTTGTAGAAAGAGGAGCCCACGATCCCGAAGGCCAACATGACGATAGCTAGGTGCGCCACGTAGCCGCCGTAGCGAGGCCGGTTGGAGGCGAATAGCTGGAGGAACGCCATGGGATAGGCGGCATCCGTGGCTCGGTGGCGGGCGGCGGTCCCACGGCCCCATTCCTGGAGCACGGAGACGGCCGCGAGCGTACTCACTCCCACGGCGATAAGCACAACGGGCTCGCGTGCCCACAGGATGCCGACCAGTGCCGTGATGGCGAGCGTGATCGCGCCGGGCACGAGGATGGCGTGCCGAACGGAGCGCCACGTCGCGGTGCGCCACGGCAGCAGCGGGCCGATCCCCATGAGGAAGATGGTGGCGAGGATCAGCGGCCCGTTCACCTGGTTGTAGAACGGTTCGCCGACGGTGATGGTGCGCCCGGTGGTGAGCTCCGAGATCAGTGGGAAGACGACCCCCCAGAGTGTGACGAACGCGATGCCGAGCAACAGGAGGTTGTTGACCAGGAACGCCGACTCGCGCGACAGGGAGGATTCGAGAACTCGGGTGCTGCGGAGCACCGCGATGCGATAGAAGAACAAGCCGAACGAGCAGAGGATCACGATGGCGAGGAAGAGGAGAAACACCCAGCCGAGAGTGGAGGCGCCGAAGGAGTGCACCGATGGGACCGGCCCACCGCGGTTGATGAAGATGCCGAAGGCACCGAGGGAGAAGCTGATGTTGATCAGGGCGATGTTCCACATCCGGAACATACCTCGGCGCTTCTGCACCATGATGGAGTGAATGAACGCGGTCAGGCCGAGCCATGGCATGAACGCCGCATTCTCCACCGGGTCCCAGGCCCAGTAGCCGCCCCAGCCAAGGATGGTGTAGGCCCACCAGGCGCCGAGCAGCAATCCCACCGCGAGCAGCGCCCAAGCGACGATCCCCCAGACGCGGCCAAGGTCCACCCAGTCGTCATCGATGCGGCCCGAGAGCAGCCCGCCGATGCCCAAAGCGAAAGGCACCGAGATCGCGATGAGCCCAACCATGATCAGCGGTGGATGGAAGAACATGCCGGGGTGCGTGAGCAGCGGGTTGATCCCCTGACCATCGGCCGGCGGCGTCGCGAGAGTCGCGAACGGGTTCGCAAGCAGCAGCAAGACCGTTACGAAGAAGCCGAGGATGAGCATGAGCACACCGTTGGCATACGGACGCTGTGACCCGAGCTTACGAGGAGCCATCGCCATGGAGAGAGCCGCCATGCCGCTGAGGGCGAATGCGACGAAGAGCAGAGAGCCCTCGTTACCCGCATAGAACGCCACCCAGGTATAGACGCGTGGCATGGATAGGCTGCTGTGTTGAGCTACGTAGCTGATGCTGAAGTCGTTGTCGAGGAATGCGACCACCAGTGCCAGGGTGGCCACGCCCAGCGCAAGGGTGGTCAGGTACCCCGCTCGCTGACCGCTGACGACGAGCGCCACGCGGCGCCCACGCACACCCACGAACGAAGCCGTCGCGCTGTACGCCGTCAGGGCGAGTGCGATGATGATTGCCGCCGTGCCTAGATCCCCCATCGCCGTCTCCTCAGCCTCCGCCGCTTCCATGATCCGGTTCCGTGCCGCCCGATATCTCTTGGTCGACGATACTCAAGTAGGGCTTGAGCTCACGTTCGCTCGGCATCTGCGTGGGCTCCGGCCGGGCGCTGGATCGCGCGCCGCGGCGCAACCCGCGTATCACCAGGAACACTGCACCCGCCCCGAGCAGCAGGACCAAGGGTGGGATGATCCAGACGGTGAGCGCGAACCCGCGCTTGGGCGGCGAGGCAAGGACTTCTTCTCCATAGGACTCGACCATCAGATTGACGATCTCTTGGTCGGTTTCGTCGGCAAGCAACCGCTCGCGGATGATGCTGCGCATGTCGGCTGCGATGGGAGCGTGAGACTGCTGGATCGTTTGCCCGTCGCAGATGGGACACATGATGTTGACGTAGAGGTGCTGGGCCCTTGCTTCGAGCTCGGGCGGTAGCTCGATGTGGTCCTGGGCGCGCAAGCCTTCGGGTACGAGCAACGCGCCGAAGAAGGCGGCCGCCAACGCCAGAGCAACACCGTGCCACACGACCCCACCGCTTTCGCTATTCAGGCGGACAATTCACGCGTTGGTCGGAGGCGGGCTGACCACGCATTCGAAGCAGCTCGAGTGTTCGCTCGCACTCGTGTAACCCGTTGATGGCTTCGAGAGCAGCAACCCGCATGCCTGCGTCGGCTTTCACCAGTGCGGCCAGGGCCCAACGGTCGTCCTCCGTGACAAGACCCTGGAACGCGGGCATCAGGCCTCCGAAGCCTCCAGAGATGGAGGCGAACGCCTCGCCCGGTGTGAGGCTCGTGATGCGGGAGTCTGAGAAGGAGGGCGGTAGCACGGCGACGTTGTACTCGCGGAACTTGTCGGCGACGGCACCATTCCCTTCACCGGTGAGGCCGTGGCACATGGAGCAGTTCTGCACGAAAAGCAGCGCGCCACGTTCGACGCTCGTGCCCGCGGGCAACGGCAAATCCTTCGCTTGGGCCTTGCTCGGCGAAGCGATGAAGCCCCCAGCAATGGGTACGGAGTCGACGGGGGGCTGCAGTCTTGGAGGCTCCTGAGCTTTGTGCGTCTGGTTGTAGTGCATCTCTTGGAAGATGTCGATCGGATAAGCGCCCGTGGACCGGGCGGGATCGCCCGGCTTGCACCCCGCGGCCAGCACCACCATCAGGAGCATGGTGGCGACGAGCCAGGTCGTTGTCTTGTTCGACTGCACGAATTGCACGCTGCGTTTCCTCACGGGGACGTTGCCCCGCTTATTCCTCTTCTTCCTTCTTGACCTCTTCGGCGCCCGATGTGGTCAGCACCTTTTCGGCCTGAGCCACGCGATCGGCGGGACAATCCACCACCAGTCCGATGTAACCCTCGGTGATGCGCGTGTCATAGAGGCCGAGGCTGCGCTTGGGCAGGCGCGACTCGAACAGGACCCCAAGCACGGTGAATATGATCGCGCCCAGCATGGTGTTCTCGTACATGATGATCGTCATGGGCGGGATGCTCAGCAATGGTTTGCCGCCGGTGACCATGGGGTAGGAGATCTGCGTGCCGGCGGTCCACAGCAGGCCGATGCTGAACCCGATCAGCGCGCCCACCAGCGGGAACATGAAGAGACGGTGGTTCGGGTCGTGCTCGCCGAAGGTGCCCTCGGGGAACGGGCTGCCCGAATAGATATCGAGGTCCTGCGGGGGGAACTCGTTCTTCTTCAGCTCGTCCATGGCATCCGCGACCTGTTGCGGGTCTTGGAAGAGCCCCAGTAGTTTCGCCATCTCCGTCTCCTCTGCGTGATCCGGTCTCGCCTAGTGTTCTTTTACGATCCCAGGCACATCCAGCTTGCCGACCCGAACGCTGTCCGCGAGTACCTGTCCTTCCTTCTCCTCCCAGAGCGGGATGAGGGGGAAGAATTTGCTGAACATCAGGAGCAGGAAAGCGACGAGCGCTATCGACCCGCCCAGGACGGTGAATTCGATGGGACTGAACCGGTACGTGGCGTAGTCGAACGTCATGGGGCCCTTCCGCATGAGCGCGGGCACGATGATGATGAATCGTTCGAGGAACATGCCCACGTTCACGAGCAGGCTCGTCCACAGCATCATCGTGAAACTGCGCCGTACGCGGCGGAACATCCACAGCGGTACCGGGATCACGTAGGAGCACATGAAGAACACCAAGAACATCCAGCTCCACGGCGGTTCGAACATGCGGAGCATCCAGACGGTGAGCTCCTGTTCCTCTCGTAACCACAGGGCATAGATCAAGTCTAGCCAGAAGAAGAACATCCAGCCCGTCGCCACCACGATCAGCAGGCGTGCAAGGGCGTCGATATGCTCTTCCCAAATGAAATTCTCAAGCTTGTAGAGCTTGCGCATCACGATCATCAGGGTGACCACGGCGCATACGCCGGAGTGCACGGCACCGATGACGAAGTAGGGCGCGAAGACGGTCACGTGCCAGGACGGAACGAGGCTCACGCCGAAGTCCCAGGACACGATGCTGTGCACGGAGACGAAAACGGGCAGGATCAGAGCAGACAGCAAGATCCCAGCGAGACCCTGGAGCTTCCACTGCCGTGGATTGCCGTGCCAGCCGAGGGCGAGCGCTCCGTACACGGGGCGCCGCCAGCCGGTGCTGCGGTCGCGAATGATCGCCAGGTCCGGGATGAGCGCGGTGTAGACGAAGAGGGAACTCGACAGCAGATACGTGATGATGGCCGTCGGGTCCCAGATCAATGGCGAGCGAACGTCCGGCCAGATGCCGCGGGCCCAGTCGTAAGGGAAGACCCAGTAGAAGATGCGCCAGGGCCGCCCCGCGTGGATCAGTGGCATGCTGAGCGAACACATGAGGGAGAAAACGGTCATGGTTTCTGCGGCCCGAACCATGGGCCGGCGCCATTCCGCTTGGCTCAAGCGCAGGATCGCCGAGATCATGACGCCGGCATGGCTGATGCCGACCCAGAAGACGAAGTTGGTGATGAAGAAGCCCCAGAATACGGGCTGCCGCAGACCGGTCACGCCCAGTCCCTGGTTGATCATGAAGCCGACCGCGCTGAACGTCCCCATCAGGATGACGGCGAGGAACGATGCGATCACGACCCACCGCAGTGGCGTGGTCATGACCGTGCCGAGCAGCTCGTCGTTGATCTGCGCGTCGGTTAATGTTCTGCGGTAATACATATCAGTTGGCCTGCCGGTACTTCCTTTAGGGCGTCAGTGGGACTTGGCGATAACCCGGAGGTATCGGCCGTAGAACTTGCGAACCTTCACGAGCCTCAGACCCTCACCAATCTCCCAGATGGAGATGACGGGGATCAGCTTGCTCACGAGCATGAACAGGAGCAGACATCCGGAGATGGCCCCGACCACGATGAGCACGTCCGGCGGGCCCGGCCACTGGCCGGCAGGGATGGGGTCGAGCACGTGCTGCGTTGGGTCGGCGACCGAGAACGCGGCGACATAGAGGCGGATCTGGTTGATGAGTGCCCCGACGACGATGCCCGCACCCACGAGTGCCGGTCCCCAGATGCTGCGGCGCACCGGATTCCATACCAGGGCGATGAGCGGACCGAGGAAGTTCAAGAAGAACGAAACCATCATGGGTCCGCGCCAGGAGTCGAGAATCAGGAACTGGATCAGGGAGCTCTCGCCGGGCTGCCGGCCGTACCAGAAAGTGATGAAGCTCGCCCACCAGAAATAGAACCAGAGGAGCGAGAAGGAGAGTAAGGGCTTGGCCAACGACCAGAACTGCTCAACGGTGAAATACCTGTCGTAGCCTGCCACGCGACGCATGACGTACATGACCACGAGCGTCATGCCCGCGGCGGCCTGCAGCGATGCCACGACCTGTGTGGCGGGCAAGATGGCATCCTTCCACGCGGGCAGCAGTCCGGCGTGGAAGTCCGAAATCATGAGCGTCTGGATCAGCGGGTAGAGCAGCATGTAGAAGGCACCCATGATCAAGGAGCCCATGTACAGCACACGCCACTGCCGCACGTGCCCAACCCAGCCCATGGCCATCCAACGCACGATGCGCTGGCGGCGGGAAGGGGGCAGGTGGTCTCTCGCGGCCGCGAGATCGGGCAGCGCCAGCGTCCAGAGTAAGCTGATGCCGATGAGCGCGAGCGTTCCGAAGGACATCATGTTCCATAGGTTGGGCGCCCCCAGGGGGAACTCGAACCAGATGTTCATCCTGCCTTCCAAGGGAGGCAGAGCTGCAAGAGCCGGGATGACCATGAGCACGATGAGCAGGCTCGCCACGGCCATGTTCTCCGTCACCCGAGTGAACGAGCGGCGCCAATTGGCCTTCGCCAAGCGCAGCCCTGCCGAGATGATCGGCATGGCCATGAACGTGGATACCAAGAACGAGATGGTCGCTACGTGGTAACCCCAGTTGCTCCGGTCGTCGAAGCCGTCGGCGAGGCGGATCACGAAACCGACGATTCCCAGCAGGAACAGCGACGCGAGCACTGTGACCCAGCCCCAGTACCGCCGGCCGAGCTCCTGATAGCGTCCCATGACATCTGCAGCCACCTCTTGGTGGGTCGGGATGACGGGGATCTCTTCCTCGCCGTTATGCATGTGTACCGTCAACCTTCTTCAGATAGATGACGCTGGGACTCGTGCCGAGCCCTTCCATGACCCTGAAGTGCCGCTCGCTCTTGGCCAATTCGGCGACACGGCTCTTGTCGTTGTTGATGTTGCCGAAGGTCATTGCCCCCGTGGGGCAGGATTGCACGCAAGCCGGGTCGAAGGCCCCGTCCTCGACTTCGCCGCCGCCACGGGTCGCCCGGCGGATGCGCTGGATGCAGAAGCTGCACTTCTCCATCACCCCGCGGGTGCGTACGGTGACGTCGGGGTTGAGCTGGTTCTGGAGCGACTCGGGCCACACGGGCTCCCAGTAGTTGAAGGACCGGGCATGATAGGGACAGTTGTTGCCGCAGTAGCGAGTGCCGACGCACCGGTTGTAGACCTGGACGTTGAGCCCCTCGTTATTGTGGTAGGTGGCGAAGACGGGACAGACTGGCTCGCACGGCGCGTTGTCGCAGTGCTGGCAGAGGATCGGGATGAATCGGGCCTTGACGTTGGGGAACTCGGCCAGGCGGTCGTCGCGGACCTGTTTACCCGTCGGTACGTGTTCCCAGTAGCGCTCGACGCGGATCCACTGCATCACGCGACCTTCGTGGAAGGCGGATTCTTCGTTGAACCGCACATTGTTCTCGGATTGGCATGCGATGACACACGCCTGACACCCCGTGCAGCGATCGAGGTCGATGACCATCGCCCACTTGTGGCCGATGGTGCCATGGTTGGTGTCTGTGCTTGGTTTCGCCTGTGTAGCCATGATTTTCCTTGTACGCGTGTGCTACGCCCCGTGGCCGCGCTGAATCTCGATGATGTTTTCGTGGGGCAGCTGGATAGCAAGCTCGATGCCTTCAAGCTTCGGCAGGTTCTGCCTTCGATGGGACTTGACTATCCGCACACTGGTCGCTGCCCAGGCGAGAGCCCCCGTTTCCGTGTCTTCCTTGGCGGCAACGATGTCTAGCACATTGGCCCCACGGCCCGAAGCGTAGCTGGTGAATTGCTCATGGCCCTGCCCGAGCGGGATCGCTGCGATGCCTGGCGGCGTGGCAGGGTTGACGTAGACGATGGCATCTATGTGACGACCGGTTGACGATTCAACGATGACCACGTCGTCCTGCTTCACGTTGAGCGCCCGCGCGGTGTGAGGATTGAGGTCGACCCAAGTAGTCCAGGCCGCCGTGGTGAGGGGGTCGGGTACGGACTGGGCCCACGGGAGGTGAGCGAACTGCCCGGCCCTGATGCCTTGGGTTTCGTAGGGTACGAGCATGAGACCGAAGAGGCTCTGACTTGAAGTGCTCGGGAAGACCGGAATGCGAGACAACTCTGGGGGTGGTGGCACATCGCCGGCGTAGGTTTCACCTTTGTCGAACCATCCGCCGCGCTCGAGCACCCGCTTCCAGAACTCCTCAAAGGTGGGCATGCCTGCGACCGAGCCGCGGTTGGCTTCGTGCATGCCAAGTGCGCTAGCACGGACGGCGTCACGCATGTTCTCCCAGGGGAGCTCTCGCTCTGCACCGATTGACTTGCCCACGCGCAGAAGCACGTCACCGAAACCGAGGGTATCGTGGAAGCGGTTGATGACCGGCTGCTGGAACCCGACGGTTGAGAATCCGGGGCCAGGGTCCGGAGTGTCGGAACCCCACTCCTCGAGTGCTGTGTGGCCGGGCAGAATCAGGTCTGCCTTCGCGGTGGTTTCATCCAGGAAAGAGGAGAAGCTGACGATGGTATCGACAACCTCCAGGGCGCCCTTGGCGTCGACCTCCTTTGGCAAGCCGTAGGCGATGTTCGCGTTCCGGACGAGCACGACCTTGGTTTCACCCGAACGCATCCGGTCCAACTCAGTCCGCCATTGCCTCAGCGGCGCTCCCTCGATGGCAGAGAGGAAGGATGATGGATTGAAGATGACACCGCCAGGGCGGTTCACCGACCCGACAAGGTAGTTCAGTGCGTAGATGGCGATCAGGCTGAACAGACCGTTGGTGTGCGCCCCAGCAGAGCCGCCGCCGATCGCCAGGGAGCGCTTCCCTTCCGTTGCGAAGGCACGACTCAGCTGGATTATCCGCGGGGGGGAGAGGCCTATAGCCCCGGCAAGGGCCGTGGGTGTGTAGCGATTGAGCACCCCTAGGCCCTGTCCCCCGGTTAGCGCCAAAGCAGCCTTGCGGTCGCCGAGCTCCTCGCGGACGATGGTGTTAATCATCGCCATGGCGAGCAGCCCTTCTGAACCGGGGCGCACGAACAACCATTCGTCTGCGGATGCCGCCGTGAGGGAGAATCGGGAGTCCACGTGCACAAGGTGGCCTCGATGCCCTTGGCGTCCCTGGCGGAACTGTCCGTAACCCGCCGAGAATCTCGTGGGGTCCAGCCACGTACCAAGGAAATCGGCACCGAAACTCATGACGTAGTCGGCATTGCCAATGTCGAAGTCTGGAAGCGCCCGCTGGCCGTAAACCTGGAGTATCGCCTCCCGCAGGACCGTCTGGTCAGCGGGGTCGAAGGCTGCCGTCCGTGAGCCATAGCCTTCGGAGAATCGGGTTACAACGTCGGCAAGCCTACCCCTGATAGGGTCTGTAGCGACTAGTACGGATGTCGGGTCAGCGTTGCTGAGGATGCTGGTAAGGCGTTCCAACGCCTCGGGCCACCCTATCTGGCGAAACGGCCCACCTTTGGCTATTCGCAACAGCGGCGCTTTGATCCTGTCTGGGTGATAGGTCTCTTGCAGCAACCCCTCGGACCAGAGCCCATGCTTGCTCAGGTTCACCGGATAGTCGGGGTTGCCCTCGACCTTCTTGGCGCGGCCTTCCATGACCCGCACGAGGAGCCCTTCGCTGGCTCCACCGATGCGCGCAACGGTTGCGTAGTAGTTGTCCCGTCCCGTGACCAGATCCTCGGGCAACTCCAGCGGGCTCTGCACCGCGATCTCGTGATCGGGAACGCGGCAGCCGTTGAACACAACGGCTCCTATGCCGGTCACCCCAGCCCACTTCAAGAATTGTCGCCGCGAAAGAGCCATCTAGCCTATCTTTCCTAATAATGACAGGTGGCGCAGTCGGTCGGAGCGTTGTTGTTCCGATGACAGTCCACGCAGTCACGCATCTTGAGATTACGAACCTGCTTCACCACTTCCATGCTCCCCACGTCTCCGTGGCAGGTGGAGCAAGAGACACCGTTCTGGATATGCGGTGCATGCACGAATTGGACGCTGTCCGGAAGCCGGTGGACCCGGACCCAATTCACCGGGCCAGGGCCCGCTCCGCCAATCTCGCCGATCAGCTTGGCGAGCTCCGTCTTTGCGGTGGGGCTGGACGAGCCGTCGCCATCGATGCGGTCAAAGCCGTGGCAGAAGAGGCATTGGGCAACCGCGGGAATGCTCGCCGCCTCGTCCGTGCTGACGGTACGATGGCAGAACTGGCAGTCGAGTCCCGCCTGCTCGACGTGCGTCGTGTGCGGGAACCCGATGGGTTGCTCCGGACCGTTGCCGAAGCCAAGGACCGCTGGCGGCTGACTCCACCAGGCAGATAGCACGAAGAACGCGATAAGCGCGGCGACGATGGCGACGGCCAATCCAATGACCGGCACCAGTATCTTCACACCCATGCTACTCATCTTCCAGCGTCGGTCCTTCCTTTGCTATTACGTTTGTATCTCCCGCGCGCGCCCGCGCGTGCCCGCTGCCTGCCACTGCCATTGCTACTGCGCTCCATGCCAGTAGATCTGCGACACCACGTCGAGCCGTCCGTAGAACAGCACCAGGCTGAAGAGAGCAAGCACGAGGAAGAATAGCGCAGATGAATACATCACCGGACGCGCTCGCTTGGCGGTCGCCGCCCGGATGTCCCGGGTAGCGGCCATGGACGGAATCATGCCGTGGGCCAGAAGGATGGAAAAACCAAGGCCTAGCGCCGATCCGAGAATCATCCACAGCGCGAACAAAAGGTCACTGACCTGCTTCCAATTCGCGGAAGTGATGAAAGCGGGATCAGGACCAGTCATGCAGACACCATGTCAAAATCGAGGCATCCTGCGCGGCGCCACAACTGGGTTATTGGGGCCTAGCGCGGTGGTCTCGGATCAGATGGGTGAGGTGGTGCCCAAAAGGGTTCCAATCGGCCACTACCTTACGGGTGCGTCACGTTAAACCACCCGTAGGGGGGTGTCAACACTTTTTGTGACAGATTTCCCATACGGATCCACGGGAGCCAATCGTGTGCGGTATGGCGGATGGGCGCCTTGCCATTACGGGGGAGGGGCGTACAATCACGGGCCGATCCCATCGGCGGAACTGGAGCGCATCGCATATGTCTGAAGTCCTGAACGATTCTCTGGTTGGCAGCACCACCCGCAGGAGCCTGCTGAAACGCGTCGCGCTGATCGGCGCAGCCGCCTCTGCGTGGAGCCTCCTGACACGCAACCCGTTCGCCGCGGCTCAGCGCTCGCGCTCGATTCCCCCAGAGCTGCCTGGCTCGGGGTCCATCTTCCAGCCCCGCAACGACCAACGGCAGCAGCGCTAGGCGCTCAGCCCTCGTCTTTTCGGCCGACCCGCCGCTCAAGGCCATGCTGCCGGCACGGGCGGCTGGCGCCTGGTACCTCGCGGGCGATTGACAGGCTCCGTCCAAACTCGTACGGTTCTGCGCCACGATAACCGCCGTAGATGTGCGAAACAGGCATCCGGATCGCGGGAAGGGGGTCGTCACGGACGAGCTTGACCGGAAAATCATCGAAATCCTTCAGGTAGATGGCCGAGCGTCCCACGCAAAGATGGCGCGTGATCTTGACGTGAGCGAGGGCACGGTGCGCCGCCGATTGGCGAGGCTGCTGCAGGATCGAGTGATCCACGTGGTGGCGATCGCCGAGCCAGAGCGGCTTGGCTACTACACGTCAGCGTTCATCGGGCTACAGGTCGACCCGTCCCGCGTGGAGTCTGTGGCGTCGCAACTCGCTTCACTCCCGGAGACAGAGCACGTGGCGATCACCACCGGCAGCTACGACATATTCATATGGGTGAATCTGGCGAGCTCCGAGGCACTGGCTGCATTCCTGCACCACAAGGTAGGCACGGTCGAGGGCGTGCGCCAAACGGAGACGTTCGTGAGCCTTGAGACCCGCAAGCGGTCGGCGGGACCCGGCATCCTTTAGCCAGTACACCTGAACCGGAACCGCGCAGCACCTGCCCTAGGCACTCGGTGGGGCACCGCGACAGAGACCCCTCGTCAACGATCTCCGCTGGACCATTACATTCATGGACTCCCAGCGGCTTCCTATGGAATTGGATCGCCTAACCAGGGCCTCAAGATACTGCATCGTCATGAGGCTGCCGTACTCTTGACAGCGCTTAACCGCGAGTCTAAAGTCCGTCCGGGCCTATCTGCGATAGGGCCAAACCGGTTTATGTGCCTGAATTAATCCGATGTGGAATGGTGAATCGTGAGATCTGCGCTCCTTAAGTCATCGCGACTGCCAGTAACTCTTGCTATCTCGGCTCTAGTGGTATTCCTACTACTATTCCTGCCAGGATCTGCTCTAGGAGTGGGCGTTACTGTCGACTCAGGCAGCGACATCGGCGGTACCACATCGGCGTTGGGGAGTACTCTCAGTTTCGACATGACGGTGACTCTCGCAGCGGACGAGTTTCTGGCCCAAGACGCGACACTCACGCTTGCTGTTGCGTCGAGTACCACGAGTGATACACCCGGCCCAGAGACGGTGAGTTTCCTTCTTCCGGTGAAGCCTGGTGCATTCACCGTTACTGACAGTGGATCGGTGGCTAGCTCCACGCTCGACGACGCGACGGTGTCCGGCACGGTCACGCACAGTAGCGGTGTGAATGCCGGTAACTACACCGGCTACGGCTACGGTTATGGGTACCTGGGTTCAGGGACCCTGCTAGGCCTGAGCGGCGGCGGAACCATCACCTACAACCTCAACTTTAAGCACCGGGTGCTTCGCGACCCGGCGCCCACGATCTTGCCCACTATGCCAGCTACCCAGGATCTCTTCACGGTCAACGTGACGGGTGCGGTAGGCGCGGCAAGCCAACAACAAGGCACTACGGGCGGCATCCCCGACTTCCCAGCATTCCAGTCTGGAGGCGGTTTGTTCGCGCCAGGGACCCCATTCAACGCTAAGGTCCGCGGGTTGGCCGCCGTGCTTGAGGGCAGCCAAACGAAGGCTGCAGCAGTTATCGATGGCATGGCGCAGCAGAACGACGTCTATGCCAAGATCGGCAATGATCAGTACGGCGCCTTCGCAGAGTACACAATCACCTTCCCGGATGTAAGTTCGGGCCAAACAAGCGGAGCCTTAAGCTACGATCCTGACCTTTCCGGGATACAGGGATTGTCGCTCACCTCAACCGGAAACATCATCGTGGCCGGCGGCAGCACAGCGTCTCAGGGCCAGTCCGACCGGTACGCGCTCCGATTTGGCCTCACATGCAACATGTCAACATGCAACCCTGGACAGATACCCGACGGCATGTCATTAGTGGCGGCGGCCGATCTCGGGGCTCTCCTAAACACCGGTACACGTGTCGGTGGTGTCGCGGTGGATCTGTCCAACAACAAGGCCTACGTGTCCGAGTACCAGACAGACGTCGCCAGCTCGGTGAAGGTTGTTCCCTTGAGCCTGGCCAGCAATGGGCTCGCTGCTGGGACCGCTCTTGAGATTTCGCTGGGTCAGGCAGGCACCGCAGGGTTCGACGGCCTCGCCCACAACTCGGAGACAGGTAATCTGTTCGGCTCGATCGCATCGGACCAGTCTGGCAATCCTGGTTTCATCGAGTTCGACACCAGCGGCTTTCCCGTCGGTACGTCCTGGACTGACCCTTCTCTGAACAACCAAAACGGCTGGCCAACGGATTGTTGCGTAAACATCTCCGGACTCGGCATGGCCATGGAAAATAGCAAGCCCATCCTCTTTGCGGCAACCAAAACGAGCAATAAAGATCTCATGATGTCGACGCTGGCTGCACAGGCTACCCAAGCGCAGGCTGGGCAGTTCACCAACCAGGCCACCTTCGTCGACCAAGACCCAGACACAGGGAAGACCTATGTCGGTGTCGATGGTAGCCCGGACCAAATCCAGGTCTTTGACTCTGCCGGAACCTACGAGAGTTCCATCACGACTCTAACCACCAGCAGTGTGGAGGGAGGGACCCTCGTTTCGGGCGTGAGCGGCAAGGACAACGTGTTGTGGGTGGTGGACAATGCCACCTCGGGCCCCACGCTGCGTAAGATCAAACTGAGCGATGGGTCGGAAATCACCAACATCTCACTGCCGTCTTACGTGCAAGAGGCGGGCGGTCTCGCGCATTTCATCGACAGCAGCAGCGTAGTTAACCTCGTCGTCTATGAGAAGTGGCAGGACAACTTCCATATCGTCTCCACGGTTTCGACGAATATCTCGCAGACCCTGCAAGTCAACGACCCCAACTACAACGACATGATTTGGACGCCGAACGGCGCGAATGCCGCCGCCGTTTACACGACCGGCACTACGAACACCCTCTTGGTCGGCCGATTCGCCCAGGTCTACCAGATCAATATGACCAATGGGGACCTCGAAAACTCCTTCAACGTCGCCGCTAACGAGCTCGGAGGCCTCGGCTACGATGGCTCAGATCTGACCATCGTCAATAAAGGGAACGTCTCCGCGGTCAAAGGCACTCTGGTAGCCGGTGGCGTCGCGCAGTCATTGACGGTCGAGGGTGACTACACGATCACTGGGGCGCTGACCTCCTCGGCTGGTGCGACGACCAGCGCGGCGGTCGACTTCAGCTTGAACAAGCTCAGCCAAGTGGTCATCACCGTCACCTCCCCGGCCGATGGCTCCGTCTTCAACACCACTACCGTGGACGTCACAGGGACGGTGAACGACCCGACGGTCACACAGATCACGGTGGCCAAGGGTCTTGCATCAGGTAACCTCGTCGGCAAGAGCCTGACCGAAGCGTCGGACTTCTCGGATACAACCGACAACGCCACCTACGCTACGACAGGCCTCTGGAAGTTCACGGACCAATTCCCCGACTTCAACAGCAGCAGCAACAAGGTTGCCGCTATGTCTCAGGGATTGCCGAGTAACCCGAACTACAACGTCGGGGGCGTCGTGACGGGCAATCTGGACACGAAAGAGTTCACTATCAGTGGGGCGGACACGTCATTGAGCTTCGACTACTGGTACAGCACCGAGCCCACACCGCCACCGGGCCCCGGTTGGGGCCTGAATCAGGGCTACGACCGCAAGAAGGTTGAGTTCTGTGAGACGGGCGCCACGTGCACGACGCTCGCCCACATCGTCAGCATCGTCGAAGACCCCATGAGCAACATGATGGGCAACATGATGGGCGGCGGCGGCGGCGGCGGCGGCGGCAACCAGAAGTTCTACTTCGAGCCTCCCCCAGGCACCCAGTACCTCCCAACGGGCGTGACCATCGGCATGACCTTCGTCGTTGACGGGGAAACCGCTATATGGATCCCGCGTGGCCGTGGATCCATGGGAGGCGGAACCCGCACCATGACGCCGGTCTCTATCAGCCTGGCAGCCTTCGACAGCAAGACAGGCAAGATTCGGTTCTCGTTCAACTCGGGCGACGACTTCAACCAGAGCCCAGATGAGCAAGGGATCGCCGTCGATAACGTGGCAGTGACCGGTCCCATTACCGAGGGTGATAGCTCAGCGGTTACCAACGGTGCATTCAGCTTGAGCTTCACGGCGCCCGAAGGAACAGTCACGACCAAGTTCGTAGCCAGTTCGACGGTAACGGGCACCACAAGTGGTGAGACGACTCTTACCACAGTGGTGGACACCCTGGCACCGGCGTTGGTACTGACCGCGCCTACCTCGCCGACGACCTCCCTTTCACAGCAGCTGACCGGCTCGTTCACCGAGTCATCTCCCACGAAACTTGAGGTCTACGTCAACAGCGCGCTCAAGTCGAAGACTACGAACCTCACTGCAAACGACACCTTCAGCGTCGTCGTCGGCCTATCGGCTGGCTCTAACGCAATTTCGGTTGTGCTCACCGACGATAGCGGGCAGACGGACACGGAAACCAGCACGATCGTGGTGGACAACAGCACGCCCACAATCACCGCGTCGATTTCACCTATCCTGAGCTCGAGCGTGGTTCGCCCAGGTGACTCCTTCTTCGTGGTGGTAAATGCATCGGACGCGACCTCCTCAGCCCAGAATACCGGCGTTTCCACGGTCACCCACGATCTGGGAGGGACCGCGTACACCTATGCACCTCTCGCCTCGGTGACCGAAGTCATCCAGAAGAAGCATTCGCTGTCTACCTTCGGCAGTAGCAGCACCGCCACTACGCACGTGGTGATGGGCCAAGTGCCGACCACGGCCGCCGCGGGCAGCCTGCCTGTAACGATCGATGCCGTGGACGGTGCCGGCAACACGGGAACTGCAACGGTCAACCTGACCGTCGTGAGCGACCTGCCGGACAGGACGGCATTCCTCCGCGAAGGATTCAACTTCGTAGGGTTCCCGCTCGTTCCCACGGCCCCGACGTTCGCTGCGCTGCTCGACCAGGACGTCACCAATGCCAGCGCAGCCCTGACCACGGCATTGGGACGCACGCCGAAGCTGAGCGATATCGTGGAGAGCGTCTTCACGTGGTCTGGCGGACCGGGGGCGGCCATCGGTAGCCTGGCGGCAGGGAGTTTCCTCTCCTACACGCCGAGCGCCGCAGCCGATACCCTCACCGAGCTCGAAGCCAAGATGGGTCTATTGGTCAACGTAGCGGAGAACGTCACGATCAGCGGGGCCTCGGTCAGCGTGTTTGACACCGCCGCGAACCCGACGGTATCCGGCGGGAGTGCTGTGACCGTGCCGATCGCCTGGAACATCGTTGGTGATTACTTGCCAACAGGCCAGGCCACGCCGCCTGTGAAGACAGTGAAGACGGGCTTCAACTTGGTAAGCGTTCACACGCCAACGGACACACAGACGTTCGATAACGTTTTCCGTGGCGCACTGGTGCCGACGCAACGGGCGATATCAGCAACTACCGTTCAGGACGACGTGACCGCCGTGTTTGACTCAACCAAGACAGGGAATATCAACACGACGGTCGTCCAAGGAGCAGACCTTCTGTTCCCAACGGATACGTTGGCCGTGATGCGCTCGTACTGGCTACAGCTGGCGGACGACCCGAACGCGGCGGTAGACCCACAGATCTAGCGCCGAAGACCGACACGGATCCGGCGCGAGTGAAAAGCCGGGAGTGGGCGAGCGGAACGGCGACGAAGGAGCCAAAGAGATCGATCCGCCCGGCCCATCGGGCAAGATGGAACGAATGGAGCCCTCCTGAAGCGTGTGTGAGTGAACGGTCGCGCATCAGGAGGGCTCTTGCTTGAGAACTTGAGCAAGAGCTCAGACTGATTGCTCACGGAACTAAGAGGCGTTACCGGTGCTGAGAACCACCAATATCCTGTTGACCGTCGCCATCGTGGCCCTGATTGGCCTATTCGCCGTAACGACCACGACCTTAGAGGCTACCCCTAAGCCCCAGCACATCCTCTACGGGACCGTGAGCGTCGCTGGCACCGGAACATCCGGATTGACAGTGGACGCCCTGATTAGCGGCACGAGCTACGACGTAGGCGACTCGACCACGGGCACAGGCGGGGCTTATGGCCAGTCTCCGCGGTCGGCATTCGGGGTGTTGGCCGACGACCCAGACACCAAGAGCAGTACGGAAGGTGGCGCTACGGGCGAAGCCGTCTCGTTCACGGTTGCGGGAATGGCAGCCACCGTCACGGTGGTCTCTAATGGCAGCTTTGTGGGGTGCGACACCGTCACCAAGCCGACGGTGGGTGCCACATACAGCACGTACCCGTTCTGCAGCGGCACCGTGAGCCAATTGAACCTGAACATCGCTGCGTTGCCTACGCCCACACCCACCCCCACACCTACCGCAGCGCCTGCAACGGGAGGCGGAGGCGGAGGTGGAGGCGGAATCACCCTTCCGCTGGCAACCGCTACCCCCACGCCTAGCCCCACGCCCACACCAGGGCCAGGCACACCTACAGCTGTACCCACACCCACACCCACACCCACACCCACACCTGCGCCCAGCGCTGGCCGGCAGGAGGCAAGCATCTCCACGGCGGTCGCTATCTCGGAGGAGCAAGCGGCTGTGTTGACAGAGGCGCTCAGTAGCGCGTTTGGCGTGGATGTCCAGATCGTCGCAACGGAGACGACGATCGTGGTTGCCGAGACAGGCAAGTTAAGTGCGACACTCACCGTTATAGGGCTGCAAGCAGGAACCCAGATAACGGGTACAGTCAACGTTCAGGTCGGTGATATCACCATCGCCACCGAGAATGGCGTGGGTACCGGAATCATCGACCTAGGTGGCGGGCTTACGGTTAGCGGTGACGTCCAGCTGGTGGCGAAAGACGGCGCCCTGGACATCGAATTCACCAATCCCAAGTTGAGATTCGAGCCTGTGGCACCTGACACTGCTCAACTGACGGGTGGCAGCAGTCTCGTGACTGAGATCGGGGCCTCTTTCGCAGTCGACTTGAAGCAACTGCCGGCGGGCGCCTCGCTACTGATTGAGTACGCCAAGGACGCGACCGCCTTTTTGGCTGACGCTACCACCACATTCGCTGCTGCCGCGGCGCAATCGGGCGGGACCGTAGGGGACATAGCGGATGACGTCGCCTTCGTGATTCAGGTGACCAAGTCAGGGATCACAAACGATGACCTGGGTGATAACGCACTAACCTTCGAAGTTAGCAAACTGTGGTACTTGGATCGCGTGGTGCAGGGCAAGAGCATCGTATTTGTCAAGGTCGACGACGATGGCAACGTGTATACCAGCGTCGCCTCATGCTCGGATGCTAGTGACACAGCCACGAGTTGTTCAGCGACATTTACTGGTGCTGCAGGTGGATTCTCGGTCTTCGCCATCATGGCAGTCGTTCTACCGCCGGCCACACCTACGCCGGTGCCAACGGCCACACCTACGCCGGTGCCACCACCGAGCGCTACTGCTACCCCGACACCGGTCCCAACGGCTCCTACGGCTACGCCTACTATTCCACCGACACCGACCCGGACGCCGACACCGGTACCGCTAGCTACGTCGACACCAGAGCCAACTGCGACGCCCACACCGGTACCCCCAACGGCGACTCCGGTGGTGGCTCCTCCCACGCCGACTGTTGCGCCAACTCCGCCACTGGTCTCGGAGCCGTCTGATATCCGTATGTGGCTTATTGCCGCAATGGTGTTTGGCGGGCTAGCGATCATCGGCGGCGGTGGTTACGTCATCTTCGTTCGTCGCAGGTCGACGCCATAGGTGAAGCGTTAGTAGGCCCATAAATTTGGTTCGAGACGGTGCACTGACAAAGTGCAGGGTCCCCTTTGTCACAAGGCCGTGGTGAGCTGCAAGGATGTCGATTTGCCTTGACACGCTTGGCACTCGTGCATAGCATGCGGAGGCCTACGCCGAGGTAGCTCAGTTGGTAGAGCACAGCACTGAAAATGCTGGTGTCCCCAGTTCGACTCTGGGCCTCGGCACCAGTTAAGCCTCGAAGGAATACTGTTCTTTGAGCGGGCAGGCGGAAGTGGCTCAGTGGTAGAGCATCACCTTGCCAAGGTGAGGGTCGCGGGTTCAAATCCCGTCTTCCGCTCCAGTTAGCGTCACGGCCCGGCACACAGTGCCGGGCCCTTTTTTTCACAAAGGAGGTGGCATGATGGCATTCAAGAGTTGGCGAGGCGACGTCGGAGTGATCAAGCCAACCCATCGGCCGGGATCGCTGGAGGAGTTCATCCGGCTTGTGCCCGAGGGCATCGGCATCATCCCTCTGTTCCTGGGGATCACGCGGGGTACGGTGGACGAATTCACGGAGGCGATCGATGCCTACGAGGAGAAGATCGCGGAGCTGGCGGCGTTGGAGGTGGACCTGATCCACCCGGAGGGCGCACCCCCGTTCATCATTCAGGGTTACGAGGGCGAGCGGAAGCTGATCGATGGATGGGAGCGCAAGTACGGCATCCCGATGATGACCTCGGGTCAGGTGCAAGTGGACGCGTTGCGGGCTCTCGACGTGACGCGCGTGGTGGTGTCGTCGTACACCAACGAAGGAACCAACAAGATGGTGTCGAAGTACCTGACCGAGGCCGGTTTCGACGTGCTGGAGAACGCAGGCATCGACGTTCCCTTTGAGCAGGCCGGCAACCTGTCGCACCACCAGGTGTACCGCCACACGAAAGCGGCCGCACAGCGCCATCCCGAAGCGGACGGCATCCTGCTGTTCGGCTCGGGATGGCGGAGCCTCGATGCGATCGAGCTGCTGGAGCAGGATCTGGAGATTCCCGTGGCGCACCCGGTGCCCGCGCGCGTATGGACTGTGCAGAAGCGCCTGCGCGTGGTGGAGCCCGTCAGCGGCTACGGGCGGCTGCTCGAGGAGATGCCGTAGCCTGGAGGCCCCCTTTGGGGGCCGTATGCAGTGCTATGATTCGGATGCGTGCCGAAGTGGCGGAATGGTAGACGCGACGGTCTCAAAAACCGTTGAGGGCGACCTCATGCCGGTTCGACTCCGGCCTTCGGCACCACCCATTCCATCTCATAACGGCCTGCTTCCTGGCAGGCCGTTGCCCTTTGCACCGGGACTCCGCTTGCAGCAGGCGGGACAGTTTTACCTCCCATAGGCCAAGCCGCTGGCGACAGGCCACCCGCTCCATGTGGGTCTTAGGTGCGCGATTCACCGTTCGTCATTGCCGCAATGTATCCTCCTGATGTTCCGAAGGCGGACGCGAACTTCTTGCGGAGCCGCCGCACCTAAGCCGAGAGTCGGACAAGCTATTTGTCCAGGAGCGTTCGTCAGTGAAACGCGGAAGTCTGAAGCATGAAGGCGACGGCGGTGGCCGGGACGCGGTGGTTACCATTCCCGACCTGCGTCGCGACCGTTCGGGGACACTGCGCCTCATGTCTTGGTGGGTGCAGGAGCGCGTGCAGCAGGCGCGGATCCTGGTCGTGGGCGCTGGAGCGATCGGGAACGAGGTCATCAAGAACCTGGCACTCATGGGGGTGGGTCATCTGTTCGTGGTGGATCGAGACGTGGTCGAGATGGCAAACCTGAGCCGCTCGATCCTCTTCCGTGAGCGCGACCAAGGACGACGCAAGGTGGCAGTGGCGGCCGAGCGGGTCAAGGAGTTGAACCCAGGCGTTCGAATCGAGGCCATCCATGGCGACGTGACGATCGACGTCGGGCTGGGTGTATTCCGCCGGATGGATGTGGTGATCGGCTGCCTTGACAGCAGGCACGCACGGCTAGCCGTGAACAACGCCTGCTGGCTGGCGGGTGCCCCATGGGTCGACGGGGCGATCGAGGATATGTTCGGGGAGGTGCGTGTCTTTGTGCCGGGCCACGGCGCCTGCTATGCATGCACCCTCACGGAGCTGGATTGGCAGATACTACGCGAGGCCAGGTCGTGCCGCGGGATAGATATGGCTAATATCCTGGAGGGCAAGGTGCCCACCACCCCCACTATCGCGTCGATCATCGGAGCCATCCAGAGCCAAGAGGCGCTGAAGTTCATCCATGGCATGGCATCGCATCCGGGCAAGGCATTCGTCTTCCGCGGGCTGGCCCTGGAGGGAGACCTGCTGACCCTCCAGGAAAAGCAGGAGTGCCAGAGCCACTACACCTTGCCGGAGATCGTGCAGCTGGAAGGAGCTCGGGCGGCGACAACCACGTTCCGCGAGCTCCTTGGATTAGCCAGGGTACGCCTCGGCGACGACGCTTACCTCTACCTACGCGATCGAGAGATGGTGAGCCATCTGGATTGCCCTGCATGTGGCGAGCGTCGGGAGGTTGGTATCCTAGAGGGCAAGATGGACCGCGCGGAGCTGCAGTGCCCGGCGTGCCGCCACGACACGCGGGAGCCCGAGTTGACGCATGTGTTCACCGGCAGCGAGCCGTTCGCCGATTTCACGCTCGCCCGGTCGGGCATTCCGCCGCTGGACATCATCGAAGCCCGGTCGTCCAGGGGTGCAGTGGGGCTCGAGCTTACGGGAGACGAGTCGGCCGTCATGGGCAACGGCTGAGTCGTGAGTCTCAGGGTCAAGGAACAAGGCCAATGGTGACGGCGACAGACAACCCGATTAAATCCACGTTTCCCTCGCTGGAAATGACCGAGCGCGTTGTGTTGCTTATCGACGTCTCCCGAAGCATGTCGCAGACCGATTATCCACCGACGAGGCTCGAGGCGGCCAAGCAGGCAGCTCTGGCGTTCATCGACAAGAAGCTGGGAATCGATGAGGCGGACGAAATCGCCCTCGTGGCGTTTGCGGCTAGGGGCCGCACGGTCTGCTCCATGGAGCGTGTCGCGCGCCACCGAGAGCAAGTTCAAGGTAGGATCAGCCGACTCAAGATCAGCTACGGTGGAACGAAAATCGCCAGCGGCCTGCGACGGGCGGCATCCCTGTTGGAACTGCAGCTTGGCATCAACGCGGACCCGAAGCTCAAGTCGAAGGCCAGCAACAAAGGAGACCCGAAACGCCCCGTAGAGTACCTGCGGCGGATCGTGCTCCTCTCGGATGGCGAGAACTTGGGTGGGCCGGACCCGCTGGAAACGGCGAACCGGCTGAAACGCGCCGGCGTCGTCATCGACGCCATCGGTATCGGAGAGCGCGGGGAGGCCCCGGGGCCCGGTTGGGGGCTGGACGAAAAGACACTACAGGCCATCGCCTCACCGGGCCGGTACAAGTACATTCGCGACACTGCCTCGCTGATGTTCCACTTCGAGGGTCTGGCCGAGAAGGCGTCGGGCGATTGGGCGGGAGCGCCGCGGGACGCTGCGAACGGCGGGGTCACCGAAACGCCGGTCCCCTCCACGAGCGGCGGTATGCGCCCCGCCGAGGTAACGATCACACGTCCGCGGCGACGCCGCTTATGGCGCCTCGCTGCCAGGATGAGTATGGCCGCGGTTCTCGGCGCGGTCCCAGCGGTGGTGCTTGGGGTGTTCCTCCTGCCGGCGGCCTTGGAGTCGACTGAGCGGACTGGGATCACCGTGTGGCCGTCGGCTGCTGCTACGGGGCTCACCGTGGCCTGGGCGGCGCGGCTTAGCCTCCGAGGCTCATACGTCTCCGCTGGGGTCATCATGGCCGTCGCCGCTGCGGCTGCTGCCTACGCTATAGGCGTGTACACTCACGTGGGTGATGTCCGAGCGTCGCTCGATCTGGCGGCCGAGGCCCCCGGACTTCACGGCACAGTAGCTGGGCTCGCAGTAGCCGGCGGGATTGCAGGCGCTGTGCGGGGTCCAGGGCAGATGCTATCTGTTCTTGGAAAAGGCTGGTGGCCGTGGGTATGGATCATCAGGCGACGGTATGGGTTTACTACTCTCAAGGACGGATCGCCGCTTGTCGGCAAATACTGCCTCAACGAGAAGAACGAGGAAACGAAGTTCCGTGTGGGCGACGCGGTCGTGCTGTGTCCGGTGTGCCAGCAGCCGCACCACGTCGATTGTTGGCTGTGGAGCGACGGCCATTGTTACGGTGGCGACACGCCGTGTCGGGGGAGCCGACGCGTACCGCACCGGTAGCGCCGGCGCTTGGGGTGTCTGCATCATGTTGGAAAGGAACGGGGGAAAAGGATGCCCGAGGAAAAAGTCATGATTCAATTGCCTAGCGGAGACACGAAATCCGTGTCCCTGCCTGACGACGTATCTGTCCACGAGCTCATGCCCGAGCTGGTCACGGCGCTTGGCGTGCCCGTGACGGGCCCCGACGGCCGGCCGATCAACTACCGTCTCGACAGTAAGAGCATGGGTCGCTCGCTCCGGGAGGACGAGACGCTGTCCGAGGCCGAGGTACCCGCTGGTGACCGCCTGATCCTCTCGCCTGTGGTCGTGGCAGGAGGGAGCCCCCGGACAAGGTGCGATGGCCACGAATCGTTCGGCGCGAATCGACGCGCCTGAGGACGACGCAAGCGATGTTTCCTGAAGACCCGCGTACGCGACGGCTGCGGTCGGAATACGAGCAGCTCCTCGAGCTCAAGGCCCGCAGCGATTTGATCGATTTCGAGCACTTTCTGGTGATGCCGGATGTGCCACCGGAGCGGTATGTCGTCACCTTCACATGCCACGGCATCGCTTCCATCGATAACAATTACCAGCCGCGGTACTCTGACGAGCACAAGGTGGCGATCTACCTCGACGGGACCTACCCGACTACTCCTCCCCGGATGAAATGGCTCACGCCCATCTGGCACCCGAACATCGAGCACATGGAGCCCTACCGCGTTTGTATCGACAACAAGTGGTGGACGCCAGGCCGGACACTCGCCAAGGTGGTGTTGATGCTCGGCGAGATGGTCCAGTACAAGAACTACCACGCTGATCAAACGCCGCCCTACCCCATCGATTCGGAAGTCGCGAAGTGGGTCCTGTGGGCGAAAGCACAAGGGGTCCTGCGCCCGCCGGTCGATATCAGAGATCTTCGGCGGCCTGAGCGGGTGCATATCGAAGGGGATGCCCAGAAGGATGAGGACTTGGCGGCCGACGTCACTATCGAGGGACCGCGACGAATCGAGATCAAGATCCTAGACCAGCCTGGTACCGAGGGACCATAAGCCTGTCTGCCAGTCTTGCGAGCGGCTCGCCTGTGCCGGAATGGCCAGGTGGCGGGCAGCAGACCGCGCAAGCCGCTGGAACCCATGCCAGGAGTTGGCGCCGTTGTCCGACTACTTCGTCCGTAATTGGGTCCCGTTAGACGACGAGCTCGAAGAGCGCGGCCCGCGCGTTGTCATCTGGGACAGCGTGTTCGCCGAGATACAGCGGCATACGGCGTCGGACCTCGAAAACGAGGTGGCGGGCTTTCTGCTCGGCTCCACGTTCGCCTCTGACGAGCAGCCCAACCCGGTCATCGTGATTCAAGCCTCGCTCGTCGCCAAGCACGTCGAGACCGGCGCGATGCACGTCGAATTCACCCACGACACGTGGACGACATTCCACGAGGAGTGGGAGGCTAGCCACGGTGATAAGCGGGTCGTCGGCTGGTACCACACACACCCCGACATAGGCATCTTCCTGTCCATGTACGATACTTTCATCCACCACAACTTCTTCAAGGAAAGCGACCGGGTAGCCCTGGTCATCGACCCCGTTCAGCTGCAGTCGGGCTTCTTCAAACGGGTGGACGATGAACTGGACCCTAGGAAACCCTACGGTTTCATGGAGCTGTCCGCTCAGGTCGTGAGTGAGCTGGAGCCCGGCCGAAACCTCCGCTTGCGCGGGCAGGTGCCATTTGACGAGTCCGTGGTGTTCGCGGCCGCGTATCGGCCCCCAGCGGTCCCGAACCACGGGGCCGAGCCCCCAGCGCTTGGCGACGTCGCGGCGATGGTCGAGAGCCTGGTGGTCGGTTACTGGCGCCGGTTCGTTCCCCAGAGGATCCGATCCTCGTTGTCAGCGCTGCTCCGCCAGGCACTGGCCGGAAGAGCAGGGGCGCTCATGAAGGCGCTGGCGCCCGTTGCGGGTCGGTCGGGGCCAGCCTTGAAGTCGCTGAGCTTAGGAGCGCGGCCCAAGGTCGTCGAGGAGCTGGCCGCCTCCCCGCGGGCCGAGGCTGGCGCGTCGACCGCTCAGCTTTCGATGTACAAGGAGGCGCAGGGGCGCCGTTTGCACGTCGTCGGGCTTCGTACGGGCTGGTGGGCCGCTCTCATCGCGACGTACGGTGGAATCGCCGTCCTCGTAGGGGCCGCATTGCTGGCTGCGCCGCTCTGGCCCCTGGCGGGCTCGATGGACAGCTGGCCACGGTGGGTCATCGCAGCGTTGCTGCTGGCGGGAGCGGGCGTTGTGGCCGCGGCCCAAAATGGCCTGACGTTGCCGGGAAACGCGCAACGTCTTCCACGCCGAATCGAGGGATGGGTGGCAATCCGCGTCGAGCGGACGCTGGCCCGGCTCATCGAGCCCCAATGACGGCCCCTGGCCTTGCGCAAGAAGCCCCCCGCTGACCGGGTCTCCAGGGGAGGTATGGCTATTACGCTCACCCAACCCCGTGAAGCTTATTTCTGGGACGCAGCCCCCCGGTCACTGCGGTCGTGGTGCGGTGGCGGCGGCTTCGCCGAGCAGTAAAGGGTCGTGGTGGGGAGTCCAGAGAGCTAGCCCTGACCCCAGATTAATCTCATAACGGCTTGTTTCTCGGCAGGTCGTTGCTATTTTCACGAAGCCCCATAAGCAGGTGATTAGCTAGGATTTGCCCTCAGTAGCTGTGAGAATGCGTTCGATTTAGGGCGGGTTTCCGACGGGCCACTCTTTCCATGTGTGTCTTAGATGCACTAGCGATTCGCAGCCAGATAGCACGCTCTGGGATGGATTTTGTCTCTGTAGGCTCACTCGGTGAAATCCGATGCCCATAAGGCTCTGATCCGATCCATGTCCCCTGCGCTCAATGGCGCGCTGGCTGTTGCCGCTTCGGCTTCGTCCATCTGTGCTTCGTTCGAGAAGCCGACAAGTATCATCCCTACCTTTGCGTTGTCCGCGGCGAAGCGGATGCTTGCTTGGGCCGCCGTCTGCTTGCCCGTCACGAGGAAAGCTAGCGCTCTCGCCCGCCGAAGGTCGCTGTCGTAGTCGTTGCCCATAGCCATGATGCCGCCGGGCATGCGAGAGGCCAGCTCCGCCCGTGCAGGGCCGGCGACGGCTCCGCCGGCAAGCGCACGGATGATAATGATGCCCATTTTCTGAGCGGATGCCTTGTCGATGGTCAGACGGTAGTCCTGGTTGGGGTAGTTCGCTGGGACGGCATGGCCTGCGGACGGGTTCAGGAGGTTGTAGTAGATCTGCACGGTATCCAACCGGCCGCTGTCGATAACAGCGTGGATCGCGTTGGTGTCGCCCATTCCGGTGAAACCGCGATGGCGGATCAAGCCCTCATCGCGTAGTGCATCGAGTGTGTCCGCCACACCACCCGATCCCAGTACCTCCGCCGAGCCGACACCCTTCTCACTTGCCGTTGTGAGGTTGGTGTGGAGCTGAAGGACGTCGACCGAATCTAGCTGCAGCCGCTTGAGGCTCGCCTCAAGCGAGCGTCTGATCGCTCCAGGGATATCGCCCAGGTCCTCGGGTTTCACAGGGAATTTGGTCGCCACGCGCACATCGGGCTTGATCTGTTTGAGCACCTCGCCGAGGTGCGTCTCCGAGAGACCGTCGCCGTAGAGAGCTGCAGTATCGAAGTAGTCGATGCCGAGCGCGAGCGCATGCTGGACTGCACTGACCTGCGCTTCGTGGCTGCCGCGCACCATGATGCCGCCGACGTTGCCGCACCCGAAGCCGATCTCCGGCGCGCGGATCCCCGTGCGGCCTAGCGTTCGATACAGCATATGGCCCTCCCGTTCCCGGATACTTTGTTGAAGCGGCCTTGCACCGTACGGTAACGGCGCTGGTTGACGACGAGGTTAGTGGGACACTTTGTAGGCGATGACCTCGACGAATTCGATGGCAAGTGGTTTCTGAGCGAGGCCAGTGGTACCGATCACGGCTCGTAAGGGTGGGTTGGGCATGAGACCCCGGTAGACGCTGTTGAATGTTTCCCAGTGGTCCATATCCGTGAGGAAGACGATCAGCGTGACGACACGCGCGAGGCTGACGCCAGCAGTGTCGAGGATTGTCATTAGGTGGCGGAATGCTGCTTCGTATTTCTCGATTTCGGTCGTGCCCTGGGGAACGCCGGAGAAATCAGAATCGGTAGTGCCACGCGCTTGCACACGGATGGCCTTGACCTTGAGCAGCCGTGTGAGGTCGGCCTCGAAGTAATCGCTATAGAGGCCAGTGCGATACGAGGTGAGCTCGGTCGCTTGCTTACGCCCGTCGGCGAGGATGAGGTCGAGCAGCTGATCGCGGACCTCGTAAGGGATCTGCTGCGCGGCTTCGATGCTCAGCGCATCCAAATCAGTCAACGAGTATGCCATGGGTCACCTCACGTGGGCGTCAGTGGGCGCTGATTCGGTTAGTCACCGCCCTCTTTAATGCGTGTCGGACAGGCGCGCGTGGGAGTGCAATCGTCTGTACCACACATGGCATACGCCAGGCTGCATTGAGGAGCTGCGCGACTCCTGCGCAACGCTACTCGCTCACAGCAGAACTAGCCATCGCCAACAATGGACAAACGAAGGCCACTGAAAATCAGCGCTAATATTCAAGTCCATACAATCGCTGTGGATTGTCGCAAAGAATCTTCTCGACTACCCCGGTGGGAAGATCCTCGCGCCGGCGCATAAGCGCGACCATGCCGTCTTCTTTCGACTGGTCTTGGTGGCCATAGTCGGACCCCATGACGATGTTCTCCTCGCCAATGTGGCGAAGGAGATATGGCAGGTCCTCGTCGGTCTCCGCTGCAACATAGAGGCGATAGTCCCTGAAAAGTGCCGGTCCCCAGCTCAGGTTATCGTCGGGGCTCGCTCCGGCAGTCCGCGACCTGGTTGACCGGCTCAGATGATGTAATACGTACGGCACCCACGATGCAGAAGCCTCAATGAAACCAACCCGCAGGTCGGGAAAACGCTCGGGAATCTTGTGGGCGACGATGTCACGGAAAGCGAAGAGCGGCAGCGATCGCACGTGCGGGAGGTTGTGGCTGATAGTCCGGTCAAACACGTTGGTGATTCCTGGAGAACCCGCTCCGGTGTGCACACAGATGGCCATGCCTAACCTGCTTGCCAAATCGTAGATCGGGTAGAAATACGGATCGGCAAGCGAGCGGTCGCCCTCGACGCCCCGGAAGAAAACGCCCACCGCGCCGTTATCGCGAGCGCTCCCGATCTCCCGCAGCGACTCGTTCATATCATTCAATGGAGGGACAACGACCCATCGCAGCCGGTCGCCTGCTTCATGCCATGCTTTCGCGAGGAACCGGTTGTAAGCCCGGCAGATAGCTACCTCGAGTTCACTGTCGACCTCAAGATATGCCAACAGCAACGTCGGAAAGACGACCTCGGCGGCTACACCACGCGCGTCCATCGCGCGCACGCGTGCCCGCGGGTCTGTGAGGTAGCGTACCGGTCCTGCAATGTCGGTCCGAGCGTTATCGATGTCGGAGCCACCCACCGCGAGCGCTACACTTCCTTTTCCAGACCGCTTAGGGACAGCGGTACCATCGATCATCCAGACGGCTGACGAGAGGGTGGAATCGGAATCAGCATTCATGGACGCGAGTTTCGGCCTAAGATGATAGAGGTTCGAATCGAATTCTTCCCATACTCCCGGGTGCTCGATGATATGGGTGTCGGCATCGATGACATTCGACATTACGAGCCTCCTCGCGCGCTGTGGAAATTACGGTACGGGGTCCTTGGCCGTTGGACAAAAGGCCCGCTCCGATTGGGTTTGCGAAACCTGAACAACGGATCAAATGGGCGTCGTGTGCTGGTGATTCTAGGATCGCTCACCCAAGAGTAGATGGGGCCTACGTTTCAGGCCTTATAGTGGGGACCGTAACCAGCTCGATACTGTTGTTCCAAGGATCCCGGAAGTAAACCCTGGGACCGCCACCATACTCGCCCAATTCATGGTCCATCTGGTTAGCGCGGGAACCGTACGCGACACCGCTCGCCTCTGCTCGTCCAATCACTTGGCGCAACTCGGCCGGGGTCACGAGGAATCCCAGGTGCACCTGATGGTCGTATTTCTGATCGCACCGGAGCGTGAGCCTGTCATCGACATAAACGAAATTCGCCTCTGGAAGCGACTCTCCGCGTGCGAACCCAAGAACATCTGTAAAGAAACTAGTGGTCACCTCTTTGTTTTCGCAGGGAACGATGGTGTGATCGAGTCGCATATTCTCTCCTTGCATCGAAACTCAAAAAGGAGCCTTCCTAAAGTGTCGCGCGGATCTCATTCGCCACGGAGACAAGCAATTCCGTTTTCGCCAACGCGAGATCTCGCGAGATTGTCATCAGCCCACAGTCGGGTGCCAGCCATAGATTCTCCGGCGCCACGTATTCCAATACCTGCTTGGTCAGTTCCACCACATCTGCGACCGGCTCGGGAGGAGTATCGCCCGGGTGAATGCAGCCCAGCATAACGATCCGACCCTCGGCGTGCCGCAGAACCTCCGATGGGTATGCGCTACGAGCAAATTCTACTGAGAACCCAGAGATGCGCGTCCCCATGAGCATGTCCAAGAGTTCCGGATAGGTGTACTCGTGCTGCTGTCCGCCAAACCCAGGATAGCCGTAGCAAAGGTGAACAATGGTCGGCACCGTGATTCCTTCTATCGCACGATCCAGAGCCTGCGCGCCGTAATCCGCCACCTTCTCATGCCAGCGTGTCATCGCGGGCTCATCGATCTGGATTACATCCGCGCCCGCTTCCTGCAGCTCACGGAGCTCAGCATTGAGCGCGATCGCTATGTCCATGGACAATTCGGCCTCGTTGCCGTATGCCGCGTCGAAAGTCGTGTCGATCGACGTCATCGGCCCGGGCACATCAACCTTGATTGGCGTGCTCGAATGCGCCTTGAGAAACTTGACGTCCTCGACCGCCGCCTGCTCACGCCGTGTCACTTTGCCGACAACAGTGGGCACAAGCCGAGGCTCGGTGCCGCGGCGGATCGTCCGTGAATTGCGGTTTACGAAGTCGAACCCATCCCACGACGCGAGTATGTGATTGATGAAATTCGTCCGGCGCTGCTCCCCGTCCCCGATCAACTCGAGGCCAACCTCCTCTTGATCCCGGATCACATCGAGCACTGCTTTGTCTTGCGCCTCACGAAGCGCATCACCATCCATCGTGAATCGCACGACCGGCGCTCGCTCGCCCGGCACGGGCTCGAATAGCGTCGCAGGTCGAGGGTAGCTGCCAACGGTCGTTGGCATGATGGGCGCGAAGTCTGTCATTGTTGTCTCCTTAGAGCGTTGAGCAAGCCGCTTTCGTGCCTGCTCCGGCAAGACCAACATCAGGCGCAATCCGGAGCTAGCCCCGAGTTCTCATGAGCCGCGGATTCCAGCTCTTTCTTGACCTGCGCCTCCACGTCGGCCATGGTCTGTCCTTGGCAAGCGGAATGACTATACAAGCATGCCTATTGTCGTTCGTTGGCGCAACTTGAGCACACGAGGAAAGTGGGCGCTGTTACGCTCGGGCTGGGTCATTCTGAGTGAGCGCTTCCGTTAGCGCAGGTCACCCGTATCTTCTTCCGGAGCAGGCCGCTCAGGACGCGGTTGTCATGGATAGACTCTGCCAGCAGCTGCTTCAGCTTGTCGTTCTTGCCCGCGATCTGCCGAACCGCCGGGCTTCGTTGACCCCCATCCCCCCGAATCGAGCCTTCGAGTTATACAACGTCGCTGGTGAGATCCCGTGGCGACGGCACAACTCCGCGGTCACCGCTCCGGCATCCGCCTCTTTCAAGACCCCGATGATCTGCATGTTGGTAAACCTGCCCCTTCGCATGCTGCCCTCCTGTTTTCCCCCGGAGAACTCCGGTATCGGTGGACCGGTTTTCGGGGAGCAGATCATGTCGAACACGGTTGTTGGGCCGTGATCGTGGACATACTATGGCTTGGAGCTTGCACTGCGAGGTGCTTGCGGAGGAGGCTTTTGCAGACGATTCCAGCTAGACCACCTAGAGGGCTAAATCCGGTCGCCATAGGCCATGCGATGGAAGTTGGGTGGCTGTTAGCGGCGGCTCTTGTCCCACTGGCGATCGCACACCAGGAATGGATGGTCGGCTGGATTCAGATGCCCAAGGTCTTCCTTCTGCGCTCCTGCGCGCTATTTCTGGTAACACTAGCAATGCTCGAGTGGGCACTCAAAGGGGGGGTAACCGCTTGGCGTTTGGACGGTCGGAGCCTAGGAAGGGCCGTTATGGACCACCCGGCTCGGCTCGTGTACTTGGCTGCAGGAGGGATACTCCTCACCAACTTGGTTTCAATTGCTTTCGCGCCCGTGAAGAGCATAGCTATCGGCGGACGAGATCCGGGTTGGGATACCTACGGCCTGTTTAGTGTTGCGAGTTATCTGGTGATATTCACTGTGATGGCCACACACCTCAGATCTGGCGCGCAGGTTCGCAGGCTCCTCTGGGTGCTCACCGGGGCGTCCATTGTTGTGAGCGCCTACGGCATCGGACAGCACTTCGGCTATGACTGGGCCCGCAGCGACCCCCACCCGGTAGAGCGGGCCACGTTAGGCTTTGGCAACCCAATCTTCGGCCCAGCGTACCTCCTTATGACTGTGCCGTTGAGTGTGGCGCTGTTCATGCCGTGGCGAGAAAAAATGTCGGCTGAAAGCCACATCTGGTTGGGTGCGGGGATCATCGCTCTGCAGTTAACGGCGATCCTGTTCACGTTGAGCCGAGGCCCGTGGATTGGACTCCTGTCGGGCATGATTGTTTTCTTTAGTGTGCTGGTGTGGGCGCGGGGTGTTCGGAGCGCCATCCGTCCTGTTCTCATAGTGTTGGCGGCGAGCTTCCTCGCGGTTGGGATCAACATGCTCCCGGTACCCAACACGCCTGGCGCCGGCCACCTCTTTGCCGAGCGCTTCACTTCCATCGGATCCAGCATCAGCAGCGGTGCTAGCAACCGGATAGTGATGTGGGAAACGGCCGGTAATGCCTTTGTCACCGTCCCATGGATCGACACGGAAGAGTTCCCAGAGATACCCGACCTGAAGTTCAAGCTGCTGCGCCCGATCGTGGGTTATGGGCCGGACATGTTCCCTTATGCCTACCCTTTGATGGGTGAGGCGTCATACACCAACGAAGCTACAAGCCATGGTCATAACTTCGTGGTCCACACAGCCCTTGAATTAGGCCTGCTTGGGGTTGCTGCGTACATCGGACTCATCGTGGCGCTCGGCATAGCACTGGTCCGGATGCTGGGTGCTGCTCGTCGCGGCGCGACACCGCTGTGGTTCACCTATCTCCTCGCGGGGCTGACGGCGGCGCTGGCTGGGCGCGTGATTGAACAGATAACGGGCAAAGCCCAGATTTCCGACCTACTGCTGTCGTGGATGCTGGCGGCGGTGATTGTGGCGCTGGCGGCGATGCCGCCGGACGAGGGAACGGTGCGCCGTCGCAACGGCGCTGTGGAGCCAACAAGGAGCCGACGAAACAGACAAGAGCGGTCGGTACTCACGCGGCGCCAGGCAGGTGGTACGCCAAAACCCATGCGTCGCATCGCCGTGGCCGTGGTGGCCACCTGTGCTATCACCGTCTTCTGGTACCAGAATGTCGCCACTCAGTTTGCCGCCGCCTTTATTGCCGATGATGCCCAGCGGGCTACAGTGGCTGCTGGCGATGATCCATCGCAGGCACAAGTGGCCCTAGAACTCTTTCATGAGGCCTTAGCATATTCACCCAGTGATGCGAACTACCGTATCGGCTTGAGCAATGTATTTTTCGGCGCGGCTCTCGGTGCCAGCGATGCGGAGCGACGAATAATGCTGCTTAACTCTGCATACGAACAGGCCCAGATGATTTTGGATCGGAACCCCATGGATCATCGCGCATGGACACGCGCCTTGGAGGTCAAACGGGAGTTGGCGGTCTATGACGGTGCGCTCGCCGACGATGCTATCCATGACGCCGAGACCCTGGTGAATCTAGTACCTGGCTTCTGGCAAGCGCGAACAGCACTCGCCATGTCATTTGTGCGACTTGGGAGGTTTGAACAGGCGCTTAGCGCCGTGGAAATGGCGAAGGACCGTAACGCCATGGACTCCGAAGGAGGATATCTAACGCTGTACATTGAGGCTGTTGCCCTGCGTGCTTTGGGAAGAAACGAGGATGCAATAGAGGCAGCGAAGCAGTCGCTTTCGATACGGTACAGCCCCGACGCCCAGGCGCTCATCGATGACCTGCAAAGCGCTGCGCAGTGACGCACTCTACTCCTGTGTACGGCTTTCCCCTTCCAATCTGGCAAGGGGTGTATTAGGTGCGCGAGCGATTCCCGGCCCGCAATCACCAAGGCGCGGCCGCTACGACCCTACGGATAGTCGCGGTGGCTTTGCCCCTGTCGATTCCGCGTAATCGTGCGCCACTGGAGTTCGTACGTAATCATTGAGGTTCGCAATGACGACTGACGCTCATGGGTTCTGCGGTGAATGCGATGGGCCTGCAACAGACGCGATCGGACAATCATCTCAATCAGCCCGCTGGCTTCACTCACCAACCTGATCCACGTTCACTTCAATCGCAACCCATTGAACCAAGAGGCTGAAGATATTCACGTGCCCGGCCTCATCTCAATAGACAGGATGCATGGAGTCATGCATCCCTAATCCCAAATGACGATCTCCGAGGCCAACCCTCTCGAAGCTACTACGGCAGTTCTACGATGAGTTCCCTGGAATCCGCTGACTGCATGCCAACGTCCGCTGGCGCACTCCGCTTCGTTGTTACCTAGTGGAGCGTGGATGCTAGCGAACCTTGTAGAATGCCTCCGGACAGAGTGCAACGAACTCGAAAACCATTGAAGGAACCCTCGTGCCGGTTCGGCTCCGGCCGCCTTCGGCACCAGACTTCCCACGGATGCGAGCATGACCTCCCAGAGCCCCCCCCACGTCGGCTTCATCGACCCTGGTGGAGGGAACAGTCCGCATTTCGCTCCCTTAGTTGCCATGCTGCCAGATGGCATTCGCCTGGACATCGATGGGCTCGGCCTCATGCGAGACTCGCTTGAGCAGCTCGTGGACGTAGAGGACGAGGCCTTCCGGCGTGCCATGGCCATTGTGGAGGCCCACCCCGACTGGCAGGCCGCCGCGCTGCTCGCGGCGCCTGTCGTGCTGGGCAATCCGGGCCTGCTCGCCAGGCTGCGCGAGGCCGTGCGCATACCGCTGACCACGGCGATGGAAGCATCGGCGCTCGCGGCGGAGCGTCTCGGCACGCGCCGGGTGCTGCTACTCACCCCTTTCCGCGAGGAGCTGAACACGCAGATCCGCGAGTACCTGGCCGCGCTTGGCCTCTCGACCGTCTCGCCGGACCGTACATTCGACTCGTACCGCGATGCACAAGCGCTGGGGTCCGACCCCGTGTACGGTCTGGCCAAGGAACAGCTCGAGAAGGCAGGGGAGGTCGACGGCATCTACTTCCAGGGCGCCGTTCTCGACCCGCTACTCATCGTGGACCGGCTGGAGGCCGACTTCGGCCTGCCCGTCATCGCCAGCAACCTTGCCATGCTATGGCACGTGGCCTCGCTTGCGGGTGGCAAGACACCCGTCGGCGGCTACGGCCGGTTGCTGCGCGAGTGGCCGGCACTCTGAGGGTAGGCGTGGTCGCTGCTCGGCGCTACCATGTGGCCGGCGCGACGAGACCGCAACGGAGGAACACCATGACTCACGAGAAGATCGTTTCCCTGCACGCCGGCTACAGCAACGAGGGCAGGATGGTGGATGCCTTCCTCTCCCGGCCGCAGAGCCGCGGGCCGCATCCGGCGGTCGTGGTGATCTCTGGTATGGGCGGGCTGAATTGGTTTCAGCGGGAGATGAACCGAACGTTCGCGCGGGCCGGTTTCGTAGCGATCTCGCCCGATCTGTTCGACGGCTACCAGGCTCCCGACAGCGCTTCGCAGCTGCTTGCGAAGAACTCGCTGGACGTGGACCAAACGGTGCGCAACCTGGCGGCGGCCACCGAGTACCTTCGCGCGCTGCCATGGGTGGACACGAGCGCGGCAGTTGGCGTGATCGGCTTCTGCCTCGGCGGTGGCCTCGCGCTGTACAGCCTGGGCCGCACGTCCGCCTTCGGTGCCGGGGTGATCTACTACCACAGTATGTTCCCCGACCCCACCGAGCTCGAAGGGATCCAGGCCAAGATGCTGTGCCACTACGGCACGCTGGACCACTCGACGCCCCGCGAGGAGGTGGAGGCCTTCCGCGAGACGCTGGACGGCTACGGGAAGAACTACGAGATCGTCTATCACGAAGGCGTGGGACACTCGTTCTTGAATCCAAAGCAGGACTCCTCTGCTAGCCGCGAGAACGCTGCGAGGGCGTCGCTGGAACAATCTTTCGCCTTCCTGCACGACGAGCTCGGCGGGCGGCAGCCTGCGGCGCCGCAGGCAAGCTCACGCAAGGCCGCCAGCCCCGAGGCGGAGCTCGTGGCGGCGGATATGCCGAACTAGCGCCCGCC
>Ga0315338_1001215_pt1 | contig 35538 bp, 33 predicted proteins | sample ASW8metaG_FD_204518 | JGI IMG/M metagenome (GOLD analysis project Ga0315338, IMG submission 204518) | Ammonia-oxidizing marine archaeal communities from Monterey Bay, California, United States - ASW #8 | ecosystem: Environmental > Aquatic > Marine > Coastal | place: USA: California | collected... | reverse complement strand
TCTCGAAGATCATTCGAATAAGGTCGGGTCATGGATGCTGGCCTCCTCATCCAGCATCCATCTTGAATCACAAATCAGCTACTTTGGGAATCCCCTATCGATTCTGATAAGGTGTGAAACGCTCTAGTACCGAGTGCCAAGTACCAAATGCAAGGTACCGGTAAACCGGAACAGTGCGTAATGTCAGTTACCGGGTAGCGGGCTTTCCCAAATTGTTCAAGGTGATTTGTCTCATGACATTTTATGTCAGACACAAACCCTATCGGAAGCGGCGGATCACAACGAAGATTAATCCGAATATCGCAATCAGAATGATGGCAACCGTTGCGATTAAAAGGGCCTGTTTGGTGCGCAGGTCATTGGCCTGTTTGCGTTCAACATAGACAATTACGTTGCGGCGCAGCTGATCCATTTCAGGCGTAATGTCAAAGCCGCTGCGATACAGTGTTGCACCTGCACTGGCCAAAAGATCATTTGTTTTGTTGAGTTGTTCGGTGAACAGGGCAAACCGTTCTTCGGTATCTTTGAGATCCCCCAGCGGATCGTCATCCTGTTTGCTGACTTTGGCGACGGTGATCGTTGTGTGGGTCAGTGTGTCGCCATCTTCAGCAATACAATCAGAAAGGCTTTGGCGGGCTTCATTCGGGGCGCATTCGACCGGACGATCGCCAAATTCTTCAAGCGCCTTTCGCAAATGTTCCTTTAATTGCAGGTCCAGTTGCGAAATCTGCAAACGGATTTCGCGTGCGGTTTCTTTGATTTTATCTGTTTGACTGTCCAGCGCCATGCCGGGCCAGGAAAGAAACACTGATCCCGCCAGTATCATGCAAATAATGATCAATATGCGGGACAAGGCAAACTGGCTCCTGAGGTCATGCGAACATCGTCAAATGCCGAGTGTGCCCGATGGGAGTTCTTATTCCGTTAATGACAGAAACATCGTTTTATCCCTGCGCAACATTTGCGTGCGCCGATCATTTCTGCCAGCGTTTATGAGGCCAAAGCCACTGGGCCGGGCGTTCGCGTATCCAGCTTTCCATGATGGCATTGACCTCCGTCATGATGTTGGCAATATCGGCGCGGCGATCACCGGTTTTCTGGATCGTCAGGGCGGGATAAAACGTCATGCGGAAATAGGCACCATTCAACCGCTCCACCCGAACCGGTACAATCGGGGCATCATATTTAAGTGCAAACTGTGCCAGTGCCGGGGCGGTCATGGCATCACGCCCAAAGAACGGAACCGCGATGCCGTCCGTCATTTTTTGATCGACCAGCATGCAGGCATGGCCGCCACTTTTCATACAACGGGTCAGTTTGCGGGCACCATCCGGGCCCTTTTTGACCAGCTCGCCACTGAATGTTTTGCGGGCGCGGGTGAACAGATTATCGACCCATGGATTATCCGGCGCGCGATACACGCTCATCATATCCATCCCAAGGACGGTTGCGATGCACATGCTGACTTCCCAGTTGCCGATATGACCGGTAAAGAATAATCCCGGTTTCCCGTCATCGCGCGATGCCAGCCCGTGCTCAATACCGACAATTTCGATGCGGGGTCCGCCAGGTTGGAGTTTGTGCAGATGGGGGATTTCACCCGCCGACCGGCCAAGGTTTTCCCACATGTCGGCAACGATTTCTTCGATGTCGTCTTTGGATTTTTCCGGAAAGGCACGGGTAAGATTGTTCCGGGCCTTTTTTGTTTGCCCCATTTTGGGGCCGAGGTTCCGCATCAGGCAACCGGCAAAATTTGATGCCATATCAATCGGCATCGCCGCAAAGAACCAATACAGGATATGCGCGCCCAATCCTTGAAGTGGATGAGAAAAGTATTTTTGGCGCATCTTGTAAAATTTGCTGTTCTTATCCATCGGCAAGCACCGTTTTAACAATCTGGTTTAGCTGATCTGGTGCGTCAAACACCAGACGGATGTTAAGGCTGCTTATGCCGCTGCGATTTTCACTTGGCAAGCGCATCAGGTCTTTTTGTGTGGTGACAAGACGCGCGCCCAGTGTTTGTGCGCGCGTGCGCAGATCGGAAAGTTCCTGTGTGCTAAACGGGTGATGATCGGCAAAGTTTTGGGTTTCGGCGATCATTGCGCCACATTGTTGCAGGCTTTCATAGAATTTCGCAGGGCGTCCAATCCCGGCAAAGGCAAGAACGCGCTGATGTGCGAAATCAGCACCATTTTCCGTTTCAATGCGCGCACGCACGACCGGAACCGATGCATGAAGGTTGGTGATGAAGTCTGGAGTTTCATCACCAATCAGAATAATGGCCCGAACTTTTTCAAGCCCTGAATCCAGCGGTTCGCGCATCGGGCCCGCCGGGATCACCCGGCCATTGCCAATGCCGTATTGGCTGTCGATGACGGCAAAGCTGCAATCCTTGATCAGAGACGGGTTTTGTAATCCATCATCAAGAATAATGACATCTGCCCCGGCAGTACGGGCCATTTCCGCACCAAGGAACCGTTCGCGTGACACCCATGCTGGTCCACGTGCCGCGAGTAAAAGCGGTTCATCGCCGACCTGATCTGCGCGATCAGATTCTGGATCAACCCGGTGTGGCCCGCGCATGGAGCCGCCATATCCGCGGCTGACGAAATGCGGTGTTCGGCCAAGTGCGGTCAATAGATCAAAAAGCGCAAGTGCTGTTGGTGTTTTTCCCGCGCCCCCGACAGTGAAGTTGCCGACACAAAACACCGGGCATCCGGGATGGCGCGGCGTTGTTTTCATCGTGCGAACACATCCGCCAGCGCGCCAAAGCAAGGAAAGCGGGGTCATTGCCGTTGCAAGAATTCCGTCTTCTTGCCAGAAACGGGGATCACGCATTGTTGCCCCCGTGTGTCGGAATGTCTGCAATCAGGGGATCGATGGCATCAAGGGTGCGGTCAAGGACTTCTGCCTTGGAGCTGGCATAGGCCAAGCCAGCCGCGGCGACTTTTTCGGCCGATGCCGGGTCACGCAGGAACCCGCCAAGTTGCCGTGTCAGGTCATCTGCGTCAGATGCAGGGCGGCAGGCTCCGGCTGCCAGCATTTCCTGACTGATAATGGCAAAGTTGCTCATATCTGGGCCATGAAGGATCGCACAGCCCAATCGGGCCGGTTCCAGCGGATTTTGCCCACCGGTCGAACACAAAGATTTGCCCATAAAACATACCGGCGCGATACGGTAAAACAGGCCAAGCTCGCCCATGGTGTCGGCAAGATAGATTTCTGTTTGTTCGGTGATTTGGTGGCCAAGGCTTCGGCGCGATACCTGTAACCCTTGTGCAATCAGGTCGGCTTCGATGTCATTAGCACGCACAGGATGGCGCGGGACGATGATGGTCAGAAGGCCGGGATGTGTCGGGGCAAGGTTCTGATGCACCTGACCGGCAATGCGTTCTTCGCCGTCAAAGGTGCTTGATGCCAACCACACAGGACGATTGCCGATTTGATCGCGCAGTTTGCCAAGTTCCTCGTCATTGGCGGGCAACGGCGGGGCAGCGAATTTCAGGTTGCCGACGGCCCTGATATTGGTTGCGCCAAGGGCGGCGAAGCGTTCCGTCTCTTCCGCGCCCTGTGTCAGGATCAGATCAAACGCAGCAATGACCGGGCGGATAAAGGATGGAAAGCGCGAATAGCCCTTAAAGCTTTTTCCCGAGATACGACCGTTGACCAGCACCAAGCGCGTACCAGCCTTCTTGGCCTTGGTCAGGATATTGGGCCAAAGGTCGCTTTCAAGCCAAAGTGCCAGATCGGGTTTCCAGTGATGGAGGAACCGCGCGACACATACTTGGCGATCAATCGGGATGAATTGATGAATGGCGCCTTTTGGCAGGCGTTCATGCATCAAGGCAGCCGAGGTCACTGTACCCGTCGTCACAAGGACTGAAACGTCGGGATAGCGACGATGGATTTCATCAATCACAGGCAGGGCCGAGAGAGATTCCCCAACACTTGCGCCATGTATCCAGATAAGTTTGCCTTTGGGCGGTGGAGCACTTGGGTGACCAAACCGTTCGCCAATCCGGCCCGGATCTTCCTTGCCGAGATTTTTTCGACGGTTGAGATACAGATACAGAGCCGGACCCAGCAGGCGTGTCGCCGCACGATAGGCGTAAAACAGGCTCATTTACCGGTTTCCCCCGCTGCGATCGCCGACCGTTTCTGCTTGGGGAATGCGTCAAGGCCCGCAGGCGGAATGATTCTAAGCCCGAGTGCGCTGTCGGTTTCTTGTGTCAGCTTGGTCAGCGCATTTTCAAGTTCAAGGCGTTTGGCTTCTATACCCACCGTGTCGAGTTTGCGATCCACATGGATTGGGTCGCCCCAGTGAAATACGCCGCGCGAAAAGGGTAAAGGCAGAACAAATCTGTCCCAGCTGCCAAGGACTTTGCGATTGGAGGCCGAATAGGTCAGGGGAAAAATCGGAACGTTTGCCATGCGGGCGGCCTGAATGATGCCGTCTGAGGCGCGCATACGTGGTCCGCGTGGGCCATCCGGGGTCATGCCTACAACTTCACCTGCCTTCAGTACCTTTAGAATCTGACGTAAGGCGGCTGCACCGCCTTTGTCCTTACCAGTTGAGCCGGCAATGGTCTTTGGCCCGAAATAGGCAATGGCGCGCGAAATGATTTCCCCGTCGCGGTGCGATGAAATCAACATGTTAAACGGACGATCACCCCCGACCGAGCGCCATGTATAGGGCATCATCAACAGGCGCTGATGCCAGAACGCGACGATAAACGGTTTGCCCTCGGTCAGGTAATGCGCCGGAAGGTCGCCGCCCTCGGTGCGCCAACGCCCAGTCGCGTGGATCAGGCGCACATACGACGCCGCAAGCCAACACAAGGTGCTGCGCGTGGTTTCGCTTCTGATAATGCGTTTATGCAACTGCACGCCCGTAAATCCCGAAATTACCCGGATCAGTTTTCATTTTCTTCTGCGAATTGCAGATTATAGAGGTGTGCGTAAGCCCCTCCAAGTGCAAGCAATTCATCGTGTTTTCCTTGTTCCGTCACACGGCCATTATTGATCACACAAATTTTGTCCGCATCAATAATGGTCGACAGCCGGTGCGCAATCACAAGGGTGGTGCGCCCTTTCATCAATTTCGCAAGCGCGTCCTGAATATGGCGTTCTGATTCGGTATCAAGTGCGGATGTTGCCTCATCGAGCAACAGGATCGGCGCGTTTTTAAGCATGGCACGCGCAATCGCGATACGCTGTCGCTGCCCACCAGAAAGCTTAACCCCATGTTCGCCGACGATGGTGTCATAGCCGTCTTCAAGCTGACCGATAAAGTCATGAGCCGCGGCATTGCGCGCGGCTTCTTCGATCTCGGCTTCGGTCGCACCCGAACGGCCATAGGCAATGTTGGCGCGCACCGTGTCGTCAAACAGGGTGATTTCCTGACTGACCAGTGCGGTCGCACGGCGCAGGCTTTCAAGTGTTAAATCGCGGATGTCCTGACCATCAACAGTGATGGCGCCGTTATCAATATCGTAAAAGCGCGGGATCAGGTTCAGGATGGTCGATTTACCGGCCCCCGAAGGTCCGACAAGTGCGACGGTTTCACCGGCCTTGATATCAAGGTCAATATCACGAAGGGCCGTGATTTCCGGGTTGTAGGCGAAGGAAACATTCTTAAAATTGATGTTCCCACCCGACACGGTAAGTTCCTTGGCATCCGGGGCGTCTTTGATTTCTGGTTCAAGATCCATCACCATAAACACACGCTGGGACGCGGCAAGACCCGACTGCAAATTCATATTGATGTTTGCAAGACGTTTCACCGGTTCATACGCCAGCAAAAGGGCGGTAATGAACGAGAAGAAACTACCCGGATCACTTGCGCCATCAATTACCCGGCTGCCGCCGTAAATGATGATTGTCGTGATCGCTGCACCGCCGAGTGTTTCCATGATGGGGGAGGACCTGGCACTGACTTTTTGCGCCTTGAAGCTCAACTGAAAAACAGTCTCGACCAGTTTTTCCATACGCGAACATTCGTATGGCTCCATGCCATAAGCTTTGACGTGACGCACACCTTGAAACGTCTGTTCGAGAAGGGTGGCAAATTCGCCGATCTGCTGCTGGGTATTGGCTGATACCTTGCGCATGCGTTTGCCAAGCCTGGCAATCGGCAAAATGGCGGCAGGAAAGACCGTGAATGCGATGATCGCCAGTTGCCAATCCTGATAGAACATCACACCGATCAAGACGATAGCCGTCAGGAGATCCTTACCAAACCCGGTCAGGGCGACAGAAACAGCCGCGCGCATGGACGTAATATCACTGGTGAAACGCGTTATAAGCTTACCGGTATTCGTACTATGGAAGAAACCAATGTCGAGCCGGATGACATGTTCGTAAAGCTTGTTCTGGATATCAGCAAGAATACGCCCACCGACATAGCTCATCAGTACGGACTGGCCATAGTTGGCAAAGCCCTTCAGGGCAAATGCGAACAGAACAGCCACGCCGACCGGAACCAGCATTGCACCGTTTTGTTTAACAAACACTTCGTTGATGACCGGGTCCATCAAATAGGCATAGCCACCAGTCGCACCCGCCATAAGTGCCATGCAAATCAGAGCGAGAACAATCTTGCCGAAGTAAGGCTTTACCGCATCTTGCACGATACGTTTGACCAAGGGCCAAGTGCGCCAGTGTTCAGCAGTGTGGTCCATCGGATTCTTCGGCAATGATTTGTTCCTGGTCGTTCCGGCCATTTCCAAGTTGTATCAATATGATACACTCTATATGGAATAGGGCTTCAAAGTGTGTCGATCTATATGCGCTGTTGCTAGCATGCTCGAGCATGGGCGGCAAGCTGCAGCGCACATGTGAAAGATACAAATTTGACCCGCCAATCAGCAGGTCACGAGCAACGACATATAAGATAAAAAAATGAACGAGCAACTGCACGCACTTGTAGAACATACAATGGCGCAAGGTGTCGGGGCACGCGTTTTCGCGCTGCGCTGGAAGAATAGACGTATCTGGATCAAGCAAGCTGTGCCGGCCAAACAAAAGGGTTGGCATCATTTGCAACGGTTTCTGGCGAACATTACCGGCATTGCCTTGTTGCGGCCGACTGTCTCGCCCGGCGGCAAAGAAGGCCTTGAAACCGAAGCAAACACTCTGCGCAAATTGTCCGAGCAAGGCATTCTGGTACCCGATTTGGTCGGTGTGACCGAAGACTGGATCGCGATCGGAGATAATGGCGGCATTTTACAAACCCGGATCGAAGAATGCATTCGTGCAGAGAATCATGACGCCGTCACAAAATTGATTGATGAGGCGGGCAAAGGATTGGCACAGCTTCATCATGCGGGCGTTGCGCATGGTGCACCCTTGCTGCGTAACCTGACCATCCGGGAAGATGATAAAATCGGCTTTATCGATTTTGAAGAAGATCCCAACGCACGCATGCCGATCATTGATGCGCAGGCGCGCGATATCCTGCTGTTTGTTTTTTCGATACAGCGCGAATTTAAAAAACGTCCGGAATTGTTGCGCGCAGGGTGGCGGGCTTACGTCGATCAGGCCGGATTTGACGCACCTCAGCTGGTCCCGCTTCGCAAAATCGTTAAGGTGTTGCGCCCAGTTTATCTTATGTTGCGGCCGTTTCGGCGCTGGTTGGGCACGGATGCGATCAATGGGCTTTTGGCTTATCGTATTCTTCGCAAGAGCCTGAACCACGAATAATCCACCAAGGTCGTACCAGCGCATTACTGCGCTGGCTGAGCAAGTGGTTGATCGCCGATCGTGGTGGTGTTGTCTGCGTCGGCGGTTAAAGATGCTGTCGCGCGTGCCGCATCATCAACCGATATGCGGATGGCCTCAACCCCGTCAAACCCACCTGAAAATGGTGCAAGATTGTGCAGGAACTGGCTGGCGGAATTTTGCCAGCTGTATTGTTCGGCCAAGGCACGAGCATCTTCGGGTTTAAGGTCAAGGGCGGCCATGGCGGCTTTGCCAAGGTCGGCGTCAATCGCACCGGCTTTTGTGCCCCGGACAATATCGGCGGGTCCCTGAACCGGGAAAACAGCAACTGGTGTGCCTGATGCCAATGCTTCGAGGATCACAAGCCCAAACGTGTCGGTTTTGCTGGGGAAAACAAAAACATCTGCGGACGCAAAGGCGTTTGCAAGGTCTTCACCAACCTTTTTGCCAAGGAATTGCGCATTGGGGTGTTTCTGACGCAAGTCCGCCATCTGTGGCCCATCGCCAACTACGAATTTGGTGCCGGGCAGATCAAGATCCAGAAAATGGCCAATGTTCTTTTCCACAGCGACCCGTCCGACAAACAGCCAGTGTGGTTTGGGAAAATCGCCAAAACTTGCGTCTGGACGTGGGCGGAAAAGGTCAAGGTCAACCCCGCGCGACCAGATATGCAGGTTATCAAACCCCCAGTCAGACAGTTCTTCGCGCAGGCTTTCGGTCGCGACCATCACCGATTGTGATTTTGAATGGAATTTGCGCATTCCACGATAGGAAATCGACAACGGTAAACGCCACCGCGCGTGGATGTATTCAGGGAACCGCGTGTGATAGGCGGTCGAAAATGGGAGGCCCTGTTTCAGGCAATAGGCCCGGGCGGCCTGCCCCAGCGGACCCTCGGTCGAAATATGAATAGCAACCGGGTGCAGGGCCTTGATCATCTTGGCCATTTTACGTTTGGCAAACAGGGCCAAGCGGATTTCCGGGTATGTCGGGCACGGAATGGTTTTAAACTGATCAGGCGAGATGACATGAACATCATGCCCCATCTCGCCCAACTCGCCGCGTACGGTTTCAAGGGTACGGACAACACCGTTGACCTGTGGATACCAGGCATCGGTTACGATCAGTATTTTCATGCAGTCTTTCCAATCGGTGCATCGCCGCGCTTTTCAGACGCGGCAGATGCGGATTTGCCCGAAGTATGGGCGATACGGAACATGGAAATCAGTTTGCCAAGGCCAAGCGACGGGGCACTGGCAGCATCGCGGCCCGGCGTGGAATGGGTCATGGCCATCTGGCGCATTTCCGCCCAATGGAGAAGTTCAAGCTTGCCGTCCATGTCTTCGACAAGGGCGGTGCAACTTTCGACCCAGTCACCATCATTGCAATAAAGCACATCCCCAATCATGCGTTTTTCGGCATGATGGATGTGCCCGCAGACCACACCATCCACCTTGCGTTTGGCGGCGGCATGGGCGACGGCATTTTCAAAGTTGCAGATGAATTGAACCGCGTTCTTCACCCGGTTTTTAAGATAGGCCGAAAGCGACCAGTATCCATATCCAAGGCGACGGCGAATGCCGTTGTAATAGCGGTTAAGGGTGATGGCGAAATTATAGGCCGTATCGCCAAGATAGGCGAGCCATCTGGCATATTTGACGACACCGTCAAATTCATCGCCATGGATCACCAAAAGACGTTTGCCATCGGCCGTTTCATGGATGTCGTTCATTTTGACTTCGATATGCCCAAAAGTCATATCGACAAATTCACGGGCAAATTCATCATGGTTGCCGGGCACAAAGATAACCTTGGCACCGTTCTTGGCCTTATCCATGATTGTGGTTATAACGGCATGGTGGCTTTCGGGCCAATGCCAGCTTTTCTTAAGACGCCAGCCATCAATAATGTCGCCCACCAGATAATAGGTGTCTGCCGTTACTTCATTGAGGAAATCCAAAAGAAGATCTGCCTGACATCCACGTGTCCCCAAGTGGACGTCCGAAATCCAGACCGTGCGGTAATGCGGTTGCAGCGTCATCGCTGTCATTGCCGCTCCTCCGTATCCTGCCAAAAGGATGGCTGGAAACTGACTTTAAAGATGCCAGATACTGTCTCCAACCAGTATCGGTTTAAAATAAATCGCGCGAATATATAACCCGTTCACATAAATTTCGCGGTTCTGTAAAGCAACTGTTACATATTTTACTTCATATGCTAGCGGGTACTTACTTTTTATTTCGGTTTTATTGCGGAAGTCGATCCTGAATGTCCCAGCCCGAAGTGACCATCATTTTCAATCCGCGTGCCGGTGGGAATAAACAACGGTTTCTGTCGGAAATTCTGCAACATGCCGGGGTGAAGGTTGAACTGCTACAAACCACCCATCCCGGTCATGCCCGTGAATTGGCGCGCAAGGTCCGCGCACACAAACGGTTATTTGTTGCCGGTGGGGATGGGTCGCTAAACGAAGCATTGAACGGTTTGCTCGATGCGCAGATTGATGGTCATGAAGTTCCACCCCTTGGCATTATCCCATTGGGCACTGCCAATGTGCTTGCGGTCGAAGTTGGGCTTAGTCTGCGCGCCAAGGCAATTGCCGACTATATCAATAATCCCGGCATGGTTTGGGTGCGGCCGGGTGTCGTGAATGGACGGGCGTTTTTCCTGATGGTCGGGATGGGGGCGGATGCCGACACGGTGGCCAATGTGTCCTTGCGGCTTAAACGTCTGATCGGCAAGGGTGCATACGTTCTTGAAGGATTGCGCAGTATCTTTTTCCCGCGTCACCGCGACTTTGAAGTTAACATTGGGCGCGAAAATTACCGGGCATCTGGGGTTATCGTCACCCATGCCAAACATTATGGCGGCGCATTTGTGATATCCGATGATGCGTCCCTAACGTCAAATCAGCTTGATGTTTTATTGATGCCGGGCAACGGCATCTGGGCCTTGGCGCGCTATGGATTGGCTTTGACGTTAAACCGGTTACACAAACAAAGTGATGTGTCGCTGGTGCGCACCGAACGCCTGACGATCAAAAGCCATTGTGGCCCCGCCCCCTTGCAGATTGACGGCGAAAATGCCGGAAAACTACCCTGCGAAATCAGCCTGTCGCCCTATCCGGTGCGCCTGATGGTGCCATCTGCCTATGCGACGCAGCATAATGCGCAAGCCGATGCCACCGCCAAAGGTGCCAAGCCAGTTTTGCAGATCGCAGCGGACTAGCAACACTGCCGCAAGATTTGACGGGAAATGAGCCTTATTTGTTAAACGGGCGCGAGACAGGCCTTGAAACCGGTTTGGTAGTAGCCAGTACCTTCAGAACGAAAACAGTATTGCACCAACAAAAAATACCCGATCAAAAATCTGATCGGGTATTTTGTCGTTTATCTGATGGGCTCTCGTCGTAACTTATTGTCCGGCCAAGGTCATGCCATCAATGCGCAATGTTGGTGCGTTGGTGCCGTATTTGAATGTCAGGTCGTTTGCGGGAACGACTGTTTTGAACATGTCTTTGAGGTTCCCGGCGACCGTAATTTCGGAAACCGGATAGGCCAGTTCACCATCTTCAATCCAGTAACCCGATGCCCCGCGCGAATAATCGCCGGTCACACCGTTGACACTGCTGCCGATCATTTCGGTGATATAGAGCCCCGATTTGATATCCTTGATCATATCGGTGGGCGAAATGGTGCCCGGTTCCATATACAGATTGGTGGTCGATGGCCCCGGAAGGCTGCCGGCCCCGCGCGATGCGTTGCCTGTCGATTTCAGACCAAGCTGACGGGCAGAGCGCAAATCCATGATCCAGGTTTTCAGAACACCATTTTCAATCAGGTGACGTTTCTGATTGGCGACACCTTCGGCATCAAACGGTTTGGAGCGAAGACCACGTTTGCGATGCGGGTCATCAATGATGTTGATATGCGGGGCGAAAATTTCGCTGCCCATCGCATCGAGCAGGAAGCTGGTGCCGCGCGCGATGCCCGATCCATTGATCGCACCGGACAGATGGCCAACGATGGAGGCCGATACACGTGGGTCCAAAATCACCGGCACGTGCGCACTTTTGACCTTGCGCGGGTTCAGGCGGCGCAGGGTTTTTTCGGCGGCTTTTTTGCCAATATCGACCGGATCGCGCAGATCGGTCGAAAAGACGGCACTGTCATAATCGTAATCGCGTTCCATCGCCGTGCCGGACCCGGCGATAACCGAAACTGAAATGTGGCTGCCCGACCCGGCATAGGAATTGGCAAAGCCGTTTGTAGCCGCCAGTGTCACCTGATGGCGACCCCAGCCTGCTTCGGACCCTTCGGAATTGGTGATGCCTTCGACCGTGCGTGCCGCTTCTTCGCAAGCGGTTGCCCATTCGATCATTTTTGCCTGATCGACTTCGCCCGGTTCGCACAGCTCAAGTGCGTCAACATCGAACGTTTCGGCCAGTTCAGACGGATCAGCAATCCCGCAATAGGGGTCTTCTGGCGCGTTTTTGGCCATCGCGACCGCGCGTTCGATCAGTTCATTCAAGGCAGCGTCGCTGGTGTCGGAAGATGAAACAACCGCCTGTTGTTTGCCAATCAGAACCCGCAGGCCAAGATCAGCCCCTTCGGAACGTTCAAGCTTTTCCATCTTGCCCAGACGCTGGGCCACCGAAAGCGACGTTCCTTCGACATAAACGGCGTCGGCATCATCGGCACCGGCTTTTTTTGCGCGGGCCAGAAGATCGGTGATGCGATCAAGTGTCATGTCGGTCTTGGGCATGGAAGCTCCCTTAATTCGGAATGTGATCGCTACTTTATAGGGCGCGCAGGCGCATTCGCAAAGGGGCGAAACAAAAAGAGGTTTCGTCTTTGGTTCATTTGCCTTGCTGCCCCAAAGGTGGCGCGATAAAGGGGGATCGGCAAGGGCATGTCTTTTGACGATTTTTATTGCCGTTTTGCTATACTCAAAGAAACGGCACATAAATGGCTATGAAAGCCGAAATACAGACGGGAAAAATCCGTCAGGCATCGTTTCTCCGCCTGATTATCTGCGCGATATTGTGGGGAATACAGATCTGGCACGACGACAGTTTAACGCAAGACCAACAGCCGAATATCCAAAGCCCAGTATCATGCCGATATAGATGCCAATCCAGCCCAATGGGGTGAAAGTCATCAGGCAGTAAGAAGCACCAATACCAAATCCCCAATATCCGATTAGAATATGGATATTGAATTTGGTCCTGTGGTCATGGGTCCGAAGGATCGCAGCAAGAATGATAACGAGGCCGCTAAACAGCGACAGCACGGGCAGATAAGGTATTGAACGAACGAGAAGGACCAAAATTTCCGTCGTATTTTGTGCGTGCAGGATGCTTGGATATTTGGATAGCAAGATTATGGCGCAAACAATCAGGGTTGAAACAACAAGAATTGTCCCGACGCTCGCAATAAGGGCTTCTTTGACAAGCGTGTCGTAATGTGATTTTCGCGAGGTATCGCGCTGATTTGTGACAAGACTGCTTGAGATGGCCTGTGAAAAACCAACCGGGAACATGAAAACAATATTTAACAGAAGCATGAACCAGCCATGCATCGCCAGTTGTGCGCTGCCAAACTGGCCGATAAGCCAATAGCTCGAAGAAACGAGTGTTGTTTCAACGGAGAGAATAATGGCGATTGGCAGGCCGCGCCGGAAAAGGTTTTTTGATGTTTTTGCAATGGTGTGAAGACTGTCTGTTTTATGTTGAAACAGCACAACTTGGCAGGACCTGATAATTTCACGCAGAAAAACGCTGATCAGAAATATGTACGTCAGTATTGTTGCCGTCGCGACGCCAGCCATGCCGATTGATATGTCCGATGAGATTAATCCGGTCAGAAGCATGTTGAAAAACAGGTTTACCGCAAATGCGATTGCGTAAAAAAGGTCAAGCCTGCCTGTTTGCTGGATCGAAATAAGATAATTACGCAAGAAAACCGTGATTGCCCCCGGGATGCAAGCAACAGCGATCAGCGTTTGAAATAGGCATGTTCCATCAAAAATTGTTTCTGAAATGCCAACCATGATTGCAAGGTGATCAACAAAAAAGACCACAAGACAGGCTATGATCCCAAGGCAGGTGAAAAGTGCTAACCCGGCCCAGAAAAGCAGGCTCATGCCGGGCTTGTCGCCCTTGGCATACAAGGTCCCGTTTTCGGGAATAACAGCAAAGGCAAAGCCTGTTATGCCCAGAATGGCGACAAAGACGTAACTGTTGATTAGCCCGCCTGAGGACATGGCCGCGGGACCAAGCAAACCCAGCACCAGCACGTCAATTAAACTTATGGAAATCATAAGCAGTTGGCTAATGACCATGGGACGGGCAAAAACAATGAACTGTATCGGCCGAGCAGGAAGAATTGTGTATCTGCTACCCATCAAATTTTGGCGAGCGGGATTAGAATATCAACATGACCGCAATCGGTGTTCGGGTTGAAATTGGCGCTGTAACGTTCAAAGTCCGGGGCTGCGGCGGCTTCATATCCAGATTCAGGTAACCATTTGTTCCAGATCGTATTGCGGGTCGCCCGAATGCCAGAGATATGACCGATATGTCGGAACACTACGTATCTCCCTGCACGTAGTTTGACTGTCTTGAAGTCGCCCGGCAGGTCACTGACTGAGGAAACCGCGACCCCGCAAATGTAATCAAAGCTGCCTTCGCCGTCGCTGTTGTAACAGGCCCCATATATATTTCCGCCGATTTGTCCTTGAATATGACTGATATGCGGTATGAAACGTTGCCAAAGGGACGGGATCGCATGATTGGTTTCAAAAGTGTAGCGTTCGCTCATGCCCGCAATTGTCAGGGCACCATGGTCTTCAATACCGGCAGGGGTGAGGTCAACAATCAAATCATCGGAAATCGTAATAGCTTCCTGTAATTTAAGCAGTTCAATACATTTCCGGGTGCGCAATTGGTCCGGTGTAATGCCAAAATAATTGCGAAATGCTCGCGTGAAGGCCTCGTGCGAATTATATCCAGCGCCTAGTGCAATCCCCAGAATGTCGCGGTGTGTTTCACCTTCCTTGCAAAGCTCTATGGCGGCTTTACTCAGGCGTCGATTGCGCACATACCGCATCACCGAGTGTCCTGTACTGGCGCCGAATGCACGAACCAGATGGTGACGTGACACACCGGCATGGTCTGCAATGCGACCAAGTTCGAGTTGGGGGTCTGTTTCCAGATGGCTTTCAATCAACCAGATGGCCCGCATAACTGGTGTGTTCACGTATCCGTCCTTTTTGAGTTGGCTGACGGTATGCATATCGGGTTAAAATGCTATCTGTTTGATCAGAATTGATCTTTGCCCAAATTTTGTCGCGATGCTGCTATTATCTCTATGATAACGTAGATTGAGGTACAGCAAGATGAGACAGATGGGGCAATTGTTCGTCATGATTGGTATGGCGGGGGCAGGCATGTTCGCTTTTGGGGACTTTGCATTTGCTCAAGACGCCCCCGATGGTAAAGGTGACTGGACCTTGAATGAAGGTGGCAAGGCCGATCCGGTATCCGCCAATCAGCTTTATTCCGAAATGCGCATTCAGGGTGGTCAATATGCGCAAAACTATCGTCATCAGATGCTGACGGGGGATTTTACCTGTGACGATGTCGTTGATCGGATTGCCGGGTGGGTTGATCTGGACAGTCAGGAAGGTCCGCGATTTGCAATGCTGTTTGTCACTAATCATGGTGGCAAGGACCAAAGTGAGATCCGCTATCTTCCGTTTGAAAGCTCCGAACAGGTTGCGCTGTGCATTCATGATGAAACTGCCCCGCCGGTCATGAGCTGGCAGGAAAACAGCACCGAGTTCATGGCCGAGGTGATCGGCGATGACAGGCTGTGCAACTTTGCGATCCGGGTCGATGATTTCATGTGCGATGCGCCGCAGTTCTTCTATTCGCAAGAACCAGCAGGCAATGGCGATCACTGGCTGTTTTTCCGCAATTGAAATTATACGTAGTACGTGCTATGTATAACTCATGATCAAGAGTTTCCAGTGTAAAGCAACACAAGATTTGTTTCATGGGACGGGAATAGCCAAATGGCTGCGTCCAATTGCCAAACCTGCGCTGCGCAAGCTTGATATGATTGATTATGCCACCGCTATACAGGATTTGCGCGTGCCACCCGGAAACCGTCTCGAGTTGCTTAAGGGTGATCGAAACGGACAACACAGTATCCGTATCAACAATCAGTGGCGCGTTTGTTTTAGCTGGAGCACGGGCGGTGCAGAGAACGTTGAGATTGTCGACTATCACTAAGGGAGAATGATCATGCGAACCAGAACATCACCCGGTGAAATCCTGAGCGAAGAGTTCATGAAGCCATTGTCTCTGAGCGGGAATGAACTGGCGCGACGGATCAAGGTTCCCGCCAATCGCGTTAATGATATTGTCCGTGGCAGACGGGATGTTTCTGCGGACACGGCACTGCGGTTGTCACGCTATTTTGGTACGACAGCGCAGTTTTGGCTCAATGCGCAATCTGCATATGATCTGTCAGTGGTCGAGCATGAAATTGGCGCGGAGATTGAGGCTGAGATTGAGCCACACGCTGCGTAACATTCCCGCGCGACCAAACAGCGATGGCTTTTGATCATGACCGTTGCCATCGCTGTTCTCAAGGTTGAGCCAAGCGGTGTTGAAAATGTTTCCTCAGGTTTGCGGGATTATTTCCAGATTTTCTTACCTGATCCGGGCAGGCCGTATCGGTCCCATTTTTCATCGACACGGGTGATGATGTCCTCATCCATATAGATTTTTTCGCCCCATTCGCGGTTGGTTTCGCCGGGGAATTTATTGGTGGCATCAAGGCCAAGCTTGCCGCCAAGACCGCTGACCGGCGATGCGAAATCAAGATAATCAATCGGGGTGTCGGTGACGGTGGTGATATCTCGCACCGGGTCCATCCGGGTCGAGATCGCCCACATGACATCTTTCCAATCGCGCACATCAATGTCGTCATCCACAACGATGACGAATTTGGTGTACATGAATTGACGCAGGAAGGACCAAACGCCCATCATCACGCGCTTGGCATGCCCGGCATAGGCCTTCTTCATCGACACCACAGCAATCCGGTAGCTACATCCCTCGGGCGGCAGCCAGAAATCTACGATTTCGGTAAATTGCTGCTGAAGGATGGGCACAAACACGTCATTGAGCGCTTCGCCGAGAACCGACGGTTCATCTGGCGGGCGGCCGGTAAAGGTTGACAGATAAATCGGGTCTTTGCGCATGGTGATCGCGGTGATGTTAAATACCGGGAATTCATCGACCGAGTTATAATAGCCCGTGTGATCGCCATAGGGGCCTTCGGGCGCGTACTCATCGAGCGCAACATAGCCTTCGAGCACGATTTCGGCGGTGGCGGGCACCTTAAGCGGGACGGTTTTGCAATCGACCAGTTCCACCTTGGCACCACGCAGAAGCCCTGCAAACTGATATTCCGAAAGAGTATCGGGCACAGGCGTTACGGCGGCCAGAATGGTGCCGGGATCCGCGCCCAGAACAATGGCGGCTGGCAGCGGATCGGGCTTTTCCTTTTTCCAGCGCGCATGATGTTGCGCCCCACCACGATGTTTGAGCCAGCGCATGATGGTTTTGTTCTTGCCCAGCACCTGCATGCGATAGATGCCAAGGTTAAACACATCGCGTTTGTCGCCGCCATTTTTACCCGCCGAGGGGCCCTGGGTTACGACCAACGGCCATGTGATCAGAGGGGCCGGTTCGCCCGGCCAGCACGACTGAATGGGGATTTTTGACAGGTCAACATCATCGCCCGTCATAACGATTTCCTGACACGGGGCTTTTGAAACCGTTTTGGGTTTCATCGCCATCACGGTCTTTGCCAACGGCAGCATCGAAAAGGCTTCCTTAAGGCTGCCGGGCGGTTCGGGCTGTTTTAAAAACGCCAGCGTTTCTCCGACTTCGCGCAGTTCTTCGGGCTTTCTGTTCATGCCCTCTGCCACGCGGTCCACCGTGCCAAACAGATTGACCAGAACCGGCATGTCATATTTTTTGCCGTCATCCCCGACCACATTTTCAAACAACACCGCCGGGCCGCCTTCGGCCAGAAGACGCGTCTGTATTTCAGTCATTTCAAGGTTGGGGGAAACCGGTTCAGTGACGCGAACAAGACGGCCGGTTTTTTCCAGCGCATCCATGAAGTCACGAAGGGATTGATAGGGCATGGCACCTGTCATCTGCTGAGCACTAAAATCTGATTGTCTTCATACGCTTTGCTGCGTCTGGGGACAACCATGCTTGTTGGCAAAGAAGCGTTTGTAACTTTGTAACAGCGTCCCCAAATACAGTCGGGATGCTGCGTTGCAAGGTTATACGAAACTTTGCGGTTTTGGTTGACGTATCATTTCGGTATACAAGGGCAAGGAATTGAGTCGCGTGCCCCACAGCGCGCGGCATGGCAAATCACCAAAAGCATGAAGGACGCACAGATGGCCAAATATTGGGTTATCGGGGGCACCTATCAGGATACCGGTTTTGATAAGCCGATTGGCGAAGAAACCAAAGTTGGTCCGTTTGGCAGCTTCGAAGACGCGGAAAAACAGTGGTCTAAAATGGCCTGGCAGTCGGTTGATGACGCAAATTCGCGGTATCGCATCGAACGTTTTGACGAATACTGGGTTGTCGGTGGTGAATATGAAACCACCGAATTTGAAACCCCGGTCGGTGGCGAAGAAGAACGCCATGGTCCGTATAAAACTTTTGAAGATGCCGAAAAGGCATGGTCAAAGCTGGCGTGGCAACATGTCGATAACTGCAATTGCCGTTATCGCGTTGTCGAAGACTAAGCTGGACAGACTTTTGCATGTTTTCGATTTCTGATGCGCATAAAATCACGGATCCCGTGTTGCGCGAGCAGATCGAACAGCACCCACGCGCGCAGGAAATCCTGCGCGCGTTTTTGTATCCCTATGACGCGCCAGATTATGATTTCTTGTTTGCGGATGGCACAGTCAGGAAGATGGTTGCAGGTGATACAGACCGTCTGACGGCTGGACGGGCCCCGGTTCTGGCCGTTGGGTCCAACCGTGCGCCTGTTCAATTGGCCCGCAAATTCGCACCACCCCATCATCATGAAGAACCTGTTCCGGTGACGTTTGGTTGGATGGCCAACCACGATATTGTCTATTCCGCGCATATGGCCGGTTACGGCGCGCTTCCGGCAACTTTGGCATCCTCGCCGGGGACGATGGTCAGGGTGGCGGTTACATGGCTAACACCCACGCAGCTTAGTCATATGCACAGTACGGAATCTGTGCCCGATCATTATCAATACTGTCAGCTCGACGGCACGAAAATCACACTTGATTGCGGGTTGAAGACAAGCCGGGTTGGCAGTTATCAGTCTGTTGCCGGACACGTATTTGATCACGGCGATACCTTTGCACTTATCGATATTCCCGCGCGCAATCGACGCTTTGTCGCGCGCAGTCAATGGGAAATGTTATCCCAGATCGCCAGACGCGCCGGGCATGCGCCGCATCCAACATTCGTTTTAAAGTTGATTGATGATGCGGACTTGCGACGAAAACTGGTGGGGCGCTATTTAAAAACGCCTAATCTGACACCACGTAGAACTAGTGTTCCGAAATAGCGTTTCATTTTGATCAGTTTCTGTGAACATCTATTATGCACTTAAAGATTGCGGTGATGGATTTTGACGGCAATAGATAAATTCCTGGCAACATAACGCTGGTACACAAACAGATTAAGCGACTGACAAGGCGGAGCGATCTGGGATGCCTGGGCAAAGCATACCTAACATCCAAACAGCGATGCTTCTGGGGGGAAGTACTGGGGACGCCGTTTCCTGCAACTGGAAATTTGCGTGTCAAGGCTTAGGGTCAGGACCTTGTTGATATAGAGGGAGAAGATGATGTTTGGTGCAGGAAACGATGATGGGCACATCATCGACGCGATCAAGCGGTCGCAGGGCACAATCGAGTTTACGATGGATGGCAAGATCATCACAGCGAACAAAAACTTTCTGTCACTGCTAGGATATGAGCTTGAAGAGGTTAAAGGCAAACATCACAGCATGTTTGTTGATCCGGAATATGCAAAAAGTCCCGAATACAGAGAGTTCTGGGAAAGGCTTGCCACTGGGGAGTTTTTCACAGCCGAGTTCCATCGTTTTGGCAAAGGTGGCAAGGACGTGTGGATTCAGGCGACCTATTGCCCGGTTCTCAACAAACATGGCAAGCCGTACAAAGTTTTCAAAGTCGCCAGCGATGTAACCGATCAGAAACGCCAAAAGGCCGACTATGCTGGCCAGATTGAGGCCATCGGAAAGTCACAAGCTGTCATTGAATTTGACATGGACGGCAAGATCCTGATGGCCAATCAGAATTTCCTTGATGCAATGGGCTATACGCTTGCGGAAGTGCAGGGCAAGCATCACCAGATATTTGTCGATCAGGCTTACGCAAAAAGCCCGGAATACACGAAGTTCTGGGAAACGCTCCGGTCTGGAAAATACATGTCTGCCGAGTATCAGCGATTTGGCAAGGGCGGCAAGGAAGTCTGGATTCAAGCCAGTTATAATCCGATCCTTGATATGAATGGTCGACCGTTCAAAGTGGTTAAATACGCAACCGACATCACGGCTGAAAAGCTTCGTGCGGCGGATTATGCAGGCCAGATTGAGGCAATCGGCAAGTCCCAGGCCGTGATTTCGTTTGAGATGGACGGCACAGTTATTGATGCCAATGACAATTTCCTGAACGCCATGGGATACAAGCTGGCCGATTTGAAGGGGCGAAATCACAGCATGTGCGTTGATCCCGAGTATGTCAAAACTGATGCGTATAAAGATTTCTGGGCGGCACTAAGACGGGGCGAGTATCAGTCTGGTGAGTTCAAACGCATGGGCAAGGGCGGCAAGGATGTCTGGATCAGTGCCAGCTACAACCCGGTTTTTGACATGAACGGGCGACCGTTCAAGGTTGTCAAATACGCCTCAGATGTTACCAAGCAGGTCATGACCCGCACAACCGCCGAGGGGCTTGCAGAAGGATCAAGTGCCAGTGCCGAGGCGGTTGCCAGTGCGTCCGAAGAAATGCTGGCGGCCATTCAGGAAATCAGTGAAAGCATGCACCGGTCCCAGATCGCGGTGAATGACATCGTTGCCAAATCTGAAATGGCAGATGGCATTCGCACGGAACTTGAAAGCACATCGGAATCAATGTCCGGTGTGGTTCAGATCATTCGTGATTTGGCCGAGCAGGTGAACCTTTTGGCACTTAACGCCACGATTGAGGCCGCACGCGCGGGCGATGCGGGCAAGGGCTTTGCCGTTGTTGCGGGCGAGGTCAAAAACCTTGCGACCCAAACGGCCAAGGCAACCGACCAGATCGAAGCGCAGATTAATTCGATGCTGAGCATTACCAAGCGGGTGGTTGATTCAACACGGGAAATCTCGGAATCGGCCGGATCAGTCAGTGACTATGTCAACACGGTTGCGTCTGCTGTCGAAGAACAGACAAGTGTCACCCACGATATTTCCAAAAACATTCAGTTCGTGTTTAACGGCATTAACGAGCTCAACAGTTGTGTGAAGAGCATTGCGGGCTAACGCGACCGTAGATCAGACAATATTTCCCCGGTCTGGCAGTAACTGCCAGATCCGGGTGAATTTTGTATCGGTGTCCTCGACCGCGACATCGACCGGAACCTCATAGGTTTCCAGCTCGTCAATGTTATGGGTCGGGGCATAGGTCCGCCCCGGATCGGCCAGAATAACCCGCGTGCCAAGGCGGGCTTCCGCCATCAGCCATTGCAGAACGGCATTTGCCATGTCCTGCTGATAACAAACGTCGCCTGCAAAAATCACATCCCAGCGTTTTTCCGGCGCACTGGTGCCGACAAGATTTTCGGTCGTGGTCGGAAAGGAAACACCGTTGTGCTTGGCATTCAGACGCGTTGCGGTGATGGCCACAGGATCAATGTCATTGGCCAAAATTTCGCCTGCCTCGGCCATGACGCATGCAATGGCCTGCATGCCACCACCACAGGCAAAATCAAGAACCCGCTTACCGCTGACCATTTCGGGATGATCAAGGATGTAGCGCGTGATGGCCTGCCCGCCCGGCCATGCAAAGGCCCAATAGGGGGGCGGGATATCAAGCACGCCCAGCATATCCTCGGTCGCCTGCCAAAGCGGGGTGATGTGGGTCGCCAGATGCATCTCGATTTCCGGTGCAAGCGGTACGCGCGCAGGCACGGTAAAGGTTTCGATCAGATCGGCAAATTGCGGATCGTCGACGTCGGGTACCAAGGCATCGGCAAAGACGTTTTCGCTCATGGTTTGGGTGCTCTGGGCTTTGGTGCTTTGGCTATGATCATGTGCCGGGAGTATCGGCTTTGACCCTGTGGAGCAAGCGGTTCTTTACGCCGTGCTATCTGTTTCACCATTGCCCAGATACAAAATCACATCACGTGCCTTGGCCTTGGGGATGTCTGTGCCGATGAAAAGCTGATTGCCACGCACGAGTGCTAAAACGGTCGGTGCCTGTTCATGATGTCCCAGAAAGTCGTCCCAGCCAAAACTGTCGGTCAGTCGGGTTTGCCGGATGCTGGCCCCGTTGCGATAGGCATAGCGAATGTCATCTGTGGTCAGTGGATCAGAACAAAATGGCAGGCCACCAAGTGTTTGGTTGGCACTGTGGCGACTGCGATCTTCGGGCGCGCGATGAATGCCGGTCTGAAACACAGACCGACGCCCGAATTCCGGGGCAAAGTCGGTGCAGACAAGCGTGTTGTATGCATCGTTATCTGTGGTGGCGATCAGCTTGCCCAAGGCGGATGTATCAAGGTGATGCTCAAACACTTCGGACAGGACTTCACCGTAAAACGTGGTCAATCCTGCTTCACGGGCCGCGCGCAGGCTGTGCCAGCGTGAATCGGTAATTACCACCGGGATGTCGAGTTCATCCAGACGGGTGGCGAGATCAATGGTCCAGCGGTGTGCACCGACAATCAACACACCGGGCGGCCCATTGACCGCAAGATCAAGGTATCGCGCCATCGGGCGGATTGAAAAGCCGTGCAAGACAACCGTGGAAAACACCATGGCAAAGGCAAGCGGGATCAAAAGCGCGCCATCGGTATATCCCAGTTCAACAAGCTCGGTACCAAACAGGCCGCAAATGGCGACGGCGACAATCCCGCGCGGAGCAATCCAGCCGACCAGAATGCGTTCGCGCCAGTTTATTTTGGAAAAGGACAATGCGCCGATGATTGAGACAGGCCGAACAACAAACAGCATCGCTATGACAAAAAGCCCATGCCCCCATGTGAGTTCTTCAACCATCGACCATTCCAATGTCGCGGTCAGGATGATGAAGACACTTGAAACCAGAATGACGGTCAGGGTTTCCTTAAACCGGCGGATTTCATCAATCGCCATCAAATGCGCATTGCCAATGACAAGTCCCAATACGGTGACCGCCAAAAGTCCGGTTTCTTCCTGAACAATGTTCGCCCCGGCAAAGCAGGTCAGAAGGACACCCAGAACCAGCGGCGCTTTAAGGAATTCAGGTATCCAGCCCCGACGAAACACCTGCACGGTGCAAAGCCCGGCGACCAAACCAATTGCAATGGCAATCAGGATGTTAAAGGCCAGATGCCCAATCGCACCACTCAGGCCGTTTCCCCGTTGGCTGGCGACAATGATTTCATAGGCCAGAACGGCAAACAGCGCGCCAATCGGGTCATTAACAATGCCTTCCCATTTCAAAAGGGTGCTGGGGTGTTTGGCCATACGCGCGTGGCGCAATAGTGGCGCGATCACGGTTGGGCCCGTCACAATCATGATCCCGCCAAACAGGGCGGCCACCGGCCATGACAAATCGGCCAGATAGTGGGCTGCAAACGCACCAAGAAGCCACGCCAGAAGCGGGGCGATGGTGGTGAGGCGCAAGATGCCGCTCACACTGTGGCGGAGTTCGCGAAAATCGAGTGCCAGACCGCCTTCAAACAGGATGACAGCCACCGCAACCGCAACAAGGGGCTGTAACAGCGCACCAAAATCGGTCACCGGGTCCAGCAACCCGGTCCCCGGACCAAGAAACAGTCCGAGGGCGGAAAGTAATACGATGGCCGGCACGCCAGCACGCCACGCCATCCATTGGGCGCCAACCCCGGCAAGGATCAATCCGGCAATCATCAAGGCCAGCGGTGCAGTCATAAACACGCCCTTATAAGCAAAATGATATCAGACAGATGGTGTGCTGATTTCAAAAACCCAGCCCCATCGCGTTAGATATCAGGCAATGGCAATCAGGTGCGAAATCACAATTGCGCCGAGAACCAGCAAACCGTAATCGCGGTTGGATTTAAATCGTTTCAGGCAGTTTGCCGCATCATCAAGTTTCACCGTCGCGACCTGCCAGCCAAGATGAATGCCTGCAAGGCCCAGAAGGACGAAATACGACCAGTGCAGATCGGCCAGCATCCCGGCAACGCCAAGCAACAAGGTGGTCATGGTATAGAACCCCTTGGCCCATTTCGGGGTTGCATCCCCCAGACGCAGGGCCAGTGATTTCAAACCGATTTTTTCATCATCATCCTTGTCCTGATGGGCATAAATCGTGTCATAGCCGAGCGTCCAGAAGAACCCAGCGGCGTACATTGCAATGGCGGCGGGTTCCACCGTGCCGGTTACCGCCGTCCACCCGACCAAGGCACCCCAGTTGAACGCCAGACCAAGGCAGGCCTGCGGCCAATAGGTCACGCGTTTCATAAACGGGTAGGTGATGATGATCGGTAAGGAACAGACGCCGACAATGATCGCCTCAATACGGAACTGCACCAGAATGGCGAGGCCCAGCAACAAGATGACACCAAGGAACAGCAACGCCTGCCAGACTTTTACCTGACCACTGGGAAGCGGGCGCGTGGTGGTGCGTTCGACCTTGCCATCAAAATTACGATCCGCCAGATCATTGATCACACAGCCAGCCCCGCGCATGATCAGTGCACCAACCCCAAACAGCGCCATCATGATGACAATCTGCTTTGCAGTGATGTCGGCGGTTATGCTGCCCGCCATGGCGGTTGACCACCAGCAGGGCAACAGCAAAAGCCACGTGCCAATCGGCCGGTCAAGGCGCAGCAATTTCAGATAGGGGCGTGCGGGGGCTGGTACAAAACGGTCAATCCAGCCGTCTTGGGGCATGTCATTTTTGCCAGTCTGTATTGGTTGGTTGACCTGTGTCATAATCGACCTATGTAACGCCTAACGAATTCGAACCCGGCCATTTATCGGCTTTGGGCTATGTTTGAGGATATCCATGACAGCAGACGCCGCCCGTGCGCGCCAACGCCTTTTCGTCTCTGATCCTATCACGCCGGGATGCGAGATCGAACTTTCCCCTGAACAGTCTCATTACCTTGAACATGTGATGCGGCTCAAGCCCGGAACGCCGGTAAAGATATTTAATGGTCTTGATGGCGAATGGTTGGCAACCATTAACGAACTTCGCAAAAAGAAGGGAAGTGTCGCTGTTGAAAGTCAATTGCGCGCACAAGGGACCGAAGTTGGGCCGACACTTGTCTTTGCCCCGATCAAAAAGCAGCGGCTTGATTTCCTGATCGAAAAGGCCGTCGAGATGGGAGTCGGACGGTTACAACCCGTCATTACCCAGCACGGCATTACCGACAAAGTTCGCCTTGATCGATTGCAGGCACAGGTGATTGAAGCGGCCGAGCAGTGCGAACGCCTGACGGTGCCAGAAATATTTAAACCAGTGCGTCTTCTCGATTGGGTGGCAAATTGCCCGGAAAACCACCATTTGCTGTTCTGTGACGAAACGGGATCCGGGTCACCAATTGGTGAAGTGCTAAGTCAGCTATTGGCAAAGGGCGCTGGCTCGGCTATCGACAATGTCAATGTTATTAACCATGCACTCGTGATTGGACCTGAAGGCGGCTTTAGCGCCGACGAACTTGAACGTATCCGCAAACAGTCTTTTGCCACGCCTGTCAGTCTCGGTCCGCGAATCCTGCGTGCTGAAACGGCGGCAATTGCTGCTTTAACGGTGTTTCAGGATCGCATCGGCGATTGGTCAAACCAACCAGTTGCGAGAGATTAGGGGAAGCCCTTATGACTGTCAGCGCCTCCACTGGTGATAGTCCGGCCATTGAAAGCCGGCGCCAGCTTGTCGAATGGTTCGAGTCCGGCTCTACGCCAAAAAGTGACTGGGCCATCGGTACCGAACACGAAAAATTCGCCTTTACCCGCGATGATCTTCGCCCGATCCCCTACGAGGGGGAACGCGGTGTTAAAACCCTTCTTACCGAACTTGCCCGAAGATTTGACTGGGAACCGGTCATTGAAAACGGCAATGTGATTGCCCTTACCAAAGACAAATGTTCTGTATCTCTCGAACCGGGCGGTCAGATTGAATTGTCGGGTGCCCCACTTAAAAACATTCACCAGACCTGTGGTGAAGTGCATACCCATCTTCATGAAGTGCGCGAAATTTGCGATGGTCTTGGCATCGATATGCTTGGTGTCGGGCATAATCCGAAATGGGCACGTGAGGATATCCCGTGGATGCCCAAGGGGCGCTACGCGATCATGGGCGAATATATGCCAAAGGTCGGTAATCTCGGCCTTGATATGATGCTGCGGACCTCGACCATTCAGGTCAATCTGGACTACGCGTCCGAGGCCGACATGGTCAAAAAATTCAGAACGTCTTTGGCTTTGCAGCCAGTTGCGACAGCCCTTTTTGCCGCGTCCCCGTTTGTTGATGGCAAGCCAAGTGGTTTTCTGTCTGCACGGTCGAACGTCTGGACCGATACCGACCCGGATCGCTGCGGCATGTTGCCATTTGTGTTTGAAGACGGTTTTGGCTTTGAACGCTACGTCGATTACATGCTTGATGTGCCGATGTATTTTGTCTACCGCGATGGCAAATACATCAATGCGGCGGGCAAGTCGTTCCGTGATTTCATGGATGGCAAACTTGATGTTTTGCCCGGTGAATGCCCGACGATGAATGACTGGTCAGATCATATGACCACAGCCTTCCCGGAAGTGCGTCTTAAGAAGTTTCTTGAGATGCGTGGGGCGGATGGCGGCCCGTGGAAACGTATTTGTGCGTTGCCGGCCTTTTGGGTTGGGTTGCTTTATGATGATGCGGCACTGGACGCGGCATGGAATTTGGTCAGTGACCTGAGCACCTCCGAGCGCGAAGCATTGCGTAACGATGTGCCGCGCACGGCCCTTGCCACCAAGTTCAAAAACGGCACGGTTCAGGACCTGTCCAAAGAAGTTCTGGCAATTGCCAAGCAAGGCTTGAAAAACCGTGGCCGCATGGATGGCTACGGCGATGACGAAAGCCACTTCCTTGACAGCCTCGAAGACGTCGCCGAAAGCGGTCGGACCTTGGCCGAGGAATTTTTGGATAAATATGAAACGGAATGGAACGGATCGGTTGATCCGCTGTTCAAGGAATATGCCTACTAAGGCAACGGATCAGGCGGTGAGAAATCACCGCCTTTTTTGTCATGAAAACACATCAGGAAACCTTGCTGCCATGTCTGCCAAAGCCAATCACTGCGAAACCATGTCTGATGTTCGTGAAAATGTGGATCGTGTTGATCGATTGTTGGTCGCATTGATGGCCGAACGGTTGAACTATATCGAACAGGCCGCACGGATTAAGCCATCCCGCGATGCGGTCCGTGATGAAGACCGCATCGATGATGTGATTGCCAAGATAAAGGCGCAGTGTCGCATTGATGGGTTTGACGAAGACATGGCTGAACGCATGTGGCGCGCAATGATGGAAGATTTCATTGCCCATGAATTCATCAAATGGGATGACCTGCGCGATTAAGTTTCGTGTTCCTTGGGGTTATTGTGCAGCCTGACCAAGTCGGGCTTGGGTGGCAAACCAGTGGGTAACTGCGTCGACCTGATCAGACTGCATCCCGAGGCCAAGCTTGGTCCGGCGCCACAAAACATCGTCTGTGGTGGTGGCCCATTCATTGGCAATCAGGTAGAGCAACTCACATTCATACAGATTTGGCGCAACCTCTTGTCCTAATTGTGAAATTTCAGAGGCATCGCCAATAATCTTGTAAAGGGCCGTGCCATAGCATCGGGCCAGACGGTGCAAAAGCGCATCTGGTACCCAGTCAAGCCTCGCCTTGGCGGTGGCAAGGAAACGATCAAAATCGCCATCCTCCATATCCCCGCCCGGAAGGATGGCCGAGGCTGTCCAGTCTGGTGCAGTGTTGCCCAGAACCGGGCCAAGCTTTTGCATCGCGTGTTCGGCAAGCCTGCGATAGGTGGTTATTTTACCGCCATAGATCGACAGGATCGCCGGGGCGTTTTCGGTGTCCCCGGTATCAAGATCAAACACATAATCGCGGGTTACGGCAGATGCATTGGCGTTCTTGTCATCATAAAGCGGACGCACACCAGCATAGTCCCAAACGATTTCATCGCGTGTGACGGGTTTGGCGAGATACCCATTGACCAGTTCAAGCAGGTAGTCGATTTCATCGCTGCTGATTTTGACTTTGGCCGGATCACCGTCATAGGGAATGTCGGTGGTGCCGATCAGGGTGTATTCGCGCTGATAGGGGATGGCAAAGGCAATCCGTCCATCGCCGTTCTGGAAGATATAGCAATGATCATGGTCGTGAATGCGCGGGACAATGATGTGGCTGCCCTTGACCAGACGCAGACCAGCGGCCTTATCCCCAAGTCCGGCATTCTGCACCATTTCGGTTACCCATGGACCGGCGGCATTGACCACCGAACGGGCCCGCACCACGTGCGTTGAGCCATCGTCTTGCGACAGTTGGGCGTTCCAGTGATCCGCATGGCGGACCAGACTTTTGCACTGTGTTCGGGTGCGAATTTCAGCGCCATGTGCCTGTGCGTCCTGCGCATTAAGCACAACAAGGCGTGCATCATCAACCCAGCAGTCGGAATAGGAAAAGCCGCTGCTAAATGTTGCCTTTAACGGATCACCTTCGGGCGTCCCGTTAAGTGATACGGAACGCGATCCGGGCAGGCGTTTACGCCGTGCCAGATGGTCATACAAAAATAGCCCGGCCCGCAGCATCCATTTCGGACGCAAACCTTTATGGTGCGGCAAAACAAAGGTCAGGGGCCAGATGATATGCGGGGCAGCGGATAACAGAACCTCACGTTCCTGAAGGGCTTCGCGCACCAACCGGAATTCGTAATGTTCAAGATATCTAAGGCCGCCATGGATAAGTTTGGTCGAGGAAGAAGACGTGGCCGAGGCAAGGTCGCGCTGTTCGACCAAAAGAACAGACAGTCCGCGACCGGCGGCATCACGGGCAATACCAGCCCCATTGATGCCGCCGCCTACGACCAGAAGGTCGTACGTTCTTGTCACGTTAGATCACCTTCTTACGCAAGTAAGCCGAGATCGCCTCGCCAATGATGACAAGGCCGATAATCGCCAGAAGGATCGTCGCAACGGTTTGCCAGGCAAACGTATCAATCGCACCCTGAAGGATGATGCCGATACCACCGGCCCCGACAAGACCGAGAACCGTGCTTTCGCGAAGGTTGATGTCCCAACGCAGGATCGATACCGCAAAGAAGGTCGGCATGACTTGCGGGATTACGCCGTAAATCAGGATTTTGAACCGCGATGCACCAACTGCCTCAAGGGCCTCGATCGGAGCACGGTCAATTTCCTCGATCGCCTCGCCAAGCAACTTGCCAAGGAAGCCAAGCGATCTGAAGACAATGGCCAGAATACCAGCCAGAACACCCGGGCCAAACACCGCGACAAACAGCAAGGCCCAGATGATGGTATTGACCGAGCGTGACGACACCAGAATGAACCGGCCAAGCCACAGGGTATAGCGGTTTGGCGTTGTGTTCTGGGCCGAAATCAGCGCAATCGGCAAGGATAGGAAAACGGCAAAGAATGTCGCGATGGTCGCGATATTAATCGTTTCCAAAAGCGTCCATGCGATGTCTTTCCAGCCCTCAAGCGAAGGCGGGAACATACGACCAAACAGATCCCCCATCTGTTGCGGGGCATCCCACAACCATGGCCAGATGACATTGATCGTCGATAGTGACCAGACAACCGCAAGTGCGACAAGCCCCATCGCCCCAAAACGCTGCCAGCGTTGTTTGGAGGTATAGCGCGCCCATTCGCGATGCGCGATGGCGTCAGGGCCGGAATTTTGTGTGGTGGCTACCATAGGTTCCTCCTGATCCGGCCGCTGATGGCTTCACTGACAAGGATAACGGCAATGATGCACAGCGTAATCGCCAGCGCGAAGTCATAGTCATAGCGCCCAAACGCATTGAGCAGGGTCGATCCGATACCACCGGCCCCGACGATGCCAACAATGGCGGATGCACGCAGGTTGCTATCAAGCTGATAGATCGAAAGACCGATCTGACGCGGCATGATTTGCGGGATCACGGCATAGAGCATGGTGACGAACGTGCCGCCTCCGGCTGCTTTGATGGCTTCGACCTGACCCCAATCGATTTCCTCAATCCGTTCGGCCAACATTTTGGCCACGAACCCGATGGAATAGATGGTCAGAGTCAAGATGCCAGCCAGCGGACCGAAACCAACGGCCTTCACAAACAGGATGGCAACGATCACCGGATGGAAGGAACGGGCGACGATGATCACGCCGCGCCCGATGGTGTAAAGCCATTTGGGCGCAACGTTTGAGGCCGATGCAAAGGCAATCGGAATGCTAAGAGCCAGACCAAGCAAGGTCGAGACAATCGCAATCTTGATGCTTTCCATAAAGCCGTCAAACAGCAATTCACCGCGCAGGAAGCTGGGGGGGAAGGCCCCCTTAAAGATACGTATGGCGCGTGGGATGCCTTGCTGAATACGTTCCCAATCGAATGGCAGGGTGGTGATCGCCCACCAGACATAGGCCGCAATCCCAATGATCAGCGCCCAACGGATCGCCGGATTGGCGATGAAGGGGGGCTTTTTCCAGGTGCGACCCGTTTTTTCAACGGTCGTATTCATTTTGCCGCAACCTCACGCAAATGAGTATTGCTTTCGGCGCCGCCGCGTTCTTCGGCCGGAACACCGGCATAGATTTCATCCATGGCGTCATTGCTCAGATCGACAGGTTCGCCATCGAAAATGATGCGACCAAACCGCATGCCAACGATACGCTGGGTATATTCCTTGGCTTCGTTAACGTTGTGGATGTTGATCAGAACCGGCAGCTGCAGCTCGGATGCGAGTGCGCGCAACAATTCCATGATCTGACGCGATGTTTTCGGATCCAGCGATGCGGTCGGCTCGTCGGCCAGCAGAATTTCCGGTTCCTGCATCAGGGCACGCACAACACCAACACGTTGGCGTTCACCACCGGAAAGTTCACTCGCACGTTTATTGGCATAATGGGCAATACCGACACGTTCCATCAGATGGAAAGCGCGGTCGATGTCTTCTTGCGGATATTTACGGCTGACAGCGCGCCATGCCGGAAGGTAACCGAGACGACCAGATTGGACGTTTTCCATGACCGTCAGGCGTTCAATCAGATTAAAGCCTTGAAACACCATACCAATGCGGCGACGCGCGAGGCGCAGCGACTTGCCTTCCAGCTTGGTCAGTTCAGTGCCGTTCAATTCGATGGAGCCTGAAGATGGCTCAACAAGGCGGTTAATACAGCGCAACAAGGTACTTTTACCAGCGCCAGACGCGCCGATGATTGAAACGACACTTTCGCCCGGCACTTCAAGGTTCAGGTTTTTCAACACTGCCTTTTCGTCGCCATAGCGTTTTACGAGTTCTTTGATACGCAGCATTGCGTTACCCCGGATATAAATGGGCCATTGCAGGGCCCGAAATCATCAGGCCCTGCTGTGGTGTGCGATGGTGTGAATTATTTCAGGTTGTCAGGGGTGTATTTGACACCGTTGGCAGCCTGAATTTCGCGAATAACGGCCCAGTCATCCTGATAGGTGATCGGCAGGAATTTCGAGACACCTTTGAACTCTTCGCCAAGGGCAGTGCCCTTCATGTCGAAGGTAAAGAAGGCTTCTTTGATTTTCTCGACCAGTTCAGGCTTCAGATTGTGGGCATAGTTGAACGAAGTGGTCGGGAAAGGCTTGCTCTCGTAGATGATTTTGACTTCTTTGGGATCATACAGATCACGCTGCGCCATACGTTCAACCACCTCGGATGCGACCGGTGCTGCGTCATAGTCGCCGGCAACAACGCCAAGGATCGACTGGTCGTGCGAACCGGAATAGACAACTTCGTAATCCTGTTCAGGAACGATGCCCTGACCCGGAAGAAGTGCACGCGGAGCAAGGTTGCCCGAGTTCGAGGTCGGTGAGGTGTGCGCAACGCGCTTGCCCTTAAGGTCGGCAACAGTGTCAATGCCGCTGTCGGTGCGGGTATAAAGCTGAAGCGTATAACCAAAACGACCATCATCCGCACCCATCAGGGCAAATGGAACCGCACCGGCAAGGTTTACTGCAAACGGTGTCGGGCCGGTCGAGAAGCCGGCAACATGCAGACGGCCCGAACGCATGGCTTCAACTTCGGCAGAGTTTGACTGAACTGCAAAGAAGTGAACGTCTTTGCCGGTGACTTTTTCGAGATGTTCAAGGAACGGGTTCCAGATATCTGCATAAACCGCAGGGTCTTCGACCGGGGTATAGGCAAAGACGAGGGTATCAGGATCAACCAGCTGATCCGCAGCCGGTGCATCTGCAACCATATCGCCATCCATATCGCAATAGATCTGATCAAGATCGCCACGCGCAATGCAATCGTCCGCCGCATGAGCCGGGGCGGATGCCATGCCAACCATACCGATTGCTGCGAGCAAGGTGGTGAGCTTCAATGTGTCTGTTTTTTTCGAATGTGAAAACACGATGTTGTGACCTTTCTTCCCTATGAAAGCCGGGTTTTCCCAGCAATTTTGTGGTTTTGTGGTTTTGGTATTATTGCTTTTACCAACATTATGAATTTGAAAAAGTTTGGAAATCAACACAAAACTGTAACAAAAGGTTTCCATCAATATTGCTAAAGTTCTCCGTAAGTCAGGTAAAACGCCAGTATTGGGGGAGGAATTGCTTTGCGAATTGGAAAAAAACAACGCCAGCAGAGCATTCTGCAGGAACTCAAGCTCCATCCACATGTGAGAGTTGCCACATTGGCGGAGCGATTCGACGTTGCGACCGAAACCATTCGCCGTGATCTTGATGCGCTCAGCGAAGATGGCTTGATCAAGCGCGAGTTCGGCGGGGCATCGGCGGGCCCCATGGGACATCAGCCTGACCTGATCGAACGTCAATCAACCGCAGTGGCCGGACTGGACCGTATTGGTATGCTTGCGGCCAATCTGGTGCGCCCGGGTGATGTTGTGATGATTGATGCCGGATCAACGGTGGCCCAGCTGGCACCGTATCTTGCACTAAACGGCGGAACACAGGCACGCACATTTATCACCAACTGCTATGCGGTGGTTCATGGCATGGGCGATGTGGCCGACCGTGATGACGTGGTGATGTGTCCGGGTGGTTTTGATGTTCGCGAAAATGCTGTGTACGGAAGTGACACCATTGATTTCCTGCGCCGGTTTCACGCCAATATCGCCTTTATCGGTGCGTCGGGTGTCTCTTGGCCGGGCTTTAGTGATGTAAACCGGCGTGCGGTTGCGGTCAAACGTGCGATGATGGAGCGGTCTGACGAAACCTGGTTGATGGTGGATCACACCAAATTTGATCAGCGTTATCTTGAAAATGTCGCCCCGATTGAGGCCCTGACCGGGATCATCACGGATCTGGTGCCGTCGCAGAAAACCATCTCGCAACTTCAGCGCGCAGGCATCAAGCTTGTGACGTGGCAGAACGCCCAAACGAAGATCGCCTGACACCTTAAGAATTGGTCTCAATCGGATTTGCGTTACGGCAGGTTCCAGACCATATTCCCAAACGGCAGTACCGAAAGGATTGCCGCGCCGGGTTTCCCGCCCCGGTCAGTTTGTTTTCTGACACGGAGGATTTCTATCGTGACCAATCAAGTGACCACCCGTACCGAGCAAGATACCATGGGCGCCATTGATGTGCCCGCAGACCGGTATTGGGGCGCGCAAACACAGCGTTCCACCCAGAATTTCCGCATTGGCGGGGAACGGATGCCAGACGCGTTGATCAAGGCGTTCGGCATTCAAAAACTTGCTGCAGCACGGGCCAATGTCGCGCTTGGAAATCTGGACGGGGAGCTTGCACGTGCGATTGAAACGGCGGCACGCGAAGTGGCCGATGGCAAGTTGCTGGATCATTTTCCGTTGGTTGTCTGGCAAACAGGGTCGGGTACCCAGACCAACATGAACACCAATGAAGTGATCGCAAACCGCGCCTGTGAAATCCTTGGTAAACCGATGGGGCTGCGTGATCCTGTCCATCCCAATGACCATGTGAACCGTGGGCAATCATCGAACGACAGTTTCCCGGCAGCGATGCATATTGCGGCCGTGGTTGAGATTGAAGAAACCCTCAAACCGGCGTTAAAGCATCTGCGCAGTACCCTTGAAGCCAAGGAAAAAGCGTTCGCCGATATCGTGAAAATTGGCCGAACCCATATGCAGGATGCGGTGCCCCTGACGCTTGGGCAGGAATTTTCCGGCTATGCCATGCAAATTGAACTTGGTCTGGACCGCATTGATGATGCGATGAAACGTTTACGTAAACTCGCACAGGGCGGGACAGCATTGGGCACCGGGATGAATGCGCCAAAGGGCTTTGATGTCGAATTTGCCAAGCAGACATCTGACATCACTGGTATTACGTTTGAAACTGCCCAAAACAAGTTCGAAGCCTTGGCTGCCCATGACGCCTGCGTTGAAATGTCGGGTGTTATGAACGTTCTTGCGACGTCCCTGATGAAAATCGGCAATGATATTCGCCTGCTTGGATCGGGGCCGCGTTGCGGGTTGGGTGAATTGGTCCTGCCGGCCAACGAACCGGGGTCCTCCATCATGCCGGGCAAGGTCAACCCGACGCAGGCCGAGGCCCTGACCATGGTCTGTGCGCAGGTTATCGGCAATCATGTTGCGGTTACGGTTGGTGGATCAAACGGGCATCTTGACCTTAATGTGTTCAAACCCGTGATCATTTATAACCTGCTGCAATCGATCCGCTTGATAGCCGATGCGTCCGCAAGCTTTGCCGATAATTGCATTGCCGGGTTGGATGCCGATCAGGAAAAGATCGATCACTATGTCGAACAAAGCTTGATGCTGGTGACGGCCTTGGCGCCACATATTGGCTATGACAATGCAGCTGCCGTTGCCAAAAAGGCGCATAAGGATCGCTCCAGCCTGAAAGAGGCCACCATCGCGCTCGGTTTCCTTGATGGGGACAAGTTCGATGAACAGGTCAATGCGCGCGACATGATCTAAGCGCAGTTTCCCATAAGGCTCTGTGCCGTCCTAAAATAAGTTGACGGTTTTCGAGAAGCCATCGGATGATCATCCGATGGCTTTTTGATGCACAGTTTCTGGTGTTTGCATTTGCAATGCGATGTGCGGTCGCATGGTATTGTAGGTATTTATGGCCTCGTTGACCAGTTTACGAAGATCGTTGAAGGTTTTGCATCGGTGCAGGAGGAACTCCTGTTTTAAAGCGTTTTGCTTTTAATATGGCACATATCCGGCAGCCCTGAAGAAGTTCCAGCATTCAATCTGTTGATAGAGGTCACAGATATTTCCGATTGCAGAGATGAGGTCTCCGTAGGTTCTGGCGC